>JAABUN010000451.1_pt1 | contig 106900 bp, 104 predicted proteins | sample 5559311 | NCBI WGS metagenome assembly JAABUN01 (sample SAMN10711877, study PRJNA513370) | rock metagenome | isolation source: Antarctica rocks | place: Antarctica: Victoria Land, Siegfried Peak sud | reverse complement strand
CTCCGTGACCAGCCGGACCGCCCCTCATCGGCAGCCCAGCCACCATCCCGGCAACGCCATCCAAACTCTCAGGCTGCATGACCACCAAACTCGGGCTGCGCTCACCCGTTTTTCCTCAGCCTGCTAACGGAAAGCTGGTTTGACCTGATGAGCCTCAGCTCGCGTTCATCGGAGGCGGCACATAACCAGAAGTCAAAGCCCCCAATAAGCTCATCCAGCCGAACTAACACTGCATCTATGAACCCAAACTGGGCAGTGAATAACTGAGGTCCATCAAATTCGTACAGAATTTCGATTGGCACCAGCGCGAGCTTGCGGTTCGGTCTGTGGGGCGATTTTGTAATGGGCGAAACCATCACGTACTCCCACGAGGTATTTCAGTCCGGCATCGAGCGCTGAAGTCGACAGTCTCAGCCCGCCAGAAGGTATGGTGGTCGGGTTGCGTACCTGTTGGCGTTTTCAGGAGCACTCCGTCGTGTTCTGTCGGCACAAAACTAGCGATGCACTTCTTCCTGAATCCAGGCACCACATTTCTTGCTACCTGAACGGCGTCCATGTTGATCCAGGAAGAAAGACCCCCATGCCGTACATGTTCCACTTCCATGCTCATACGACCTTCGCTCTGCTTCCGACAGAAAATCGTACGGAGTAGGTTGCTCACCACGCAGCGCTCTGTAGATACGCTTGGTCGTTTCAGTCGCACCCTTCAAGGGACAATCCCGAGGTAGGCCCGGATGAAATTTCAACGTCGGCTTTTTCATACTGAAGCCGCGCTACACTCGCGCGAGGGTTGAGTCTAGCGCTCTCGCGATGTTTGTCAGCGCTGCAGCTCACTCCGCCGCCTCCACGTACAGCTTACCCCCCTCGGCCAAAAACTCCGCGCTCTTCGCCGCCATCCCGGCCTCAGCCTCGGCGCGCGTCATCGGCTCGGCCTCGGCCAGCACGTTGCCAGGCCCCGACGCCTCCTCCATCGCCAGCACCTCCGCCCGCAGATCCTGCGTGATCTTCATCGAGCAGAATTTTGGGCCGCACATGGAGCAGAAATGGGCGACCTTGTGGGCGTCCTTGGGCAGCGTCTCGTCGTGGTAGGAGCGGGCCGTGTCGGGGTCCAGCGACAGGTTGAACTGGTCCTCCCAGCGGAAGTCGAAGCGGGCCTTCGAGATGGCGTCGTCGCGCAGCTGCGCGGCCGGGTGGCCCTTGGCGAGGTCGGCGGCGTGGGCGGCGAGCCGGTAGGTGATGACGCCGGTCTTGACGTCGTCGCGGTTCGGCAGCCCCAGGTGCTCCTTGGGGGTGACGTAGCAGAGCATGGCGGTGCCGTACCAGCCGATCTGGGCGGCCCCGATCGCGCTCGTGATGTGGTCGTAGCCCGGCGCGATGTCGGTCGTCAGCGGCCCGAGCGTGTAGAAGGGCGCCTCGCCGCATTCCTTCAGCTGCTTCGTCATGTTGACCTTGATCTTGTGCATCGGCACGTGGCCGGGGCCCTCGATCATGACCTGACAGCCTTTTTGCCAGGCGATCTTGGTCAGCTCGCCCAAGGTCTCCAGCTCGGCGAACTGGGCGGCGTCGTTCGCGTCGGCGATCGAGCCCGGACGCAGGCCGTCGCCGAGCGAGAACGAGACGTCGTAGGCCCGCATGATGTCGCAGATCTCGTCGAAACGCTCGTAGAGGAAGCTCTCGCGGTGCCCGGCCAGGCACCAGCGCGCCATGATCGAGCCGCCGCGGCTGACGATGCCGGTGGTGCGCCGGGCGGTCAGCGGCACATGCGCCAGGCGCACGCCGGCGTGGATGGTGAAGTAGTCGACGCCCTGCTCGGCCTGCTCGATCAGCGTGTCCTTGAACACCTCCCAGTCGAGCTTGAGCGGGTCGCCGTCGACCTTCTCCAGCGCCTGGTAGATCGGCACCGTGCCGATGGGAACGGGGGAGTTCCTCATGATCCAGCTGCGGATGTTGTGGATGTTGCGACCCGTGGACAGGTCCATGACCGTATCGGCGCCCCAGCGGATCGCCCAGACGAGCTTCTCGACCTCGTCGGCGGCGGTCGAGACGACGGCCGAGTTGCCGATGTTGGCGTTGATCTTGACGAGAAAGTTGCGGCCGATCGCCATCGGCTCGACCTCCGGATGGTTGATGTTCGCCGGGATGATGGCGCGGCCGCGGGCGATCTCGGAGCGCACGAATTCGGGCGTGACATGGGCCGGGATCTCGGCCCCGAACGACTCGCCGTCCCCGATGGTGGCCTCGGCCGTGGCGAGGGCGGCGTCGCGGGCGACGTTCTCCCGATGGGCGACGTAGATCATCTCCTCGGTGATGATGCCGGCCTTCGCGAACTCGTATTGCGTCACCATCTGGCCGGGCGCGCCCTTGCGGATCACGCGCTCGGCCGGGCAGGCGGCCACCAGCTTGTCGGCCGACACCATGCCGTTGTCCTCGGGCTTCACGGCCCGGGGCGCGACCGCCGGGTAGCCGCGGGCCGCGATCCAGGGCTCGCGGACGCCCGGCAGGCCCTGGAGGAGGTCGATGGGGGAATCGGTCTCGGTGTAGGGGCCGGAGGGGTCGTAGACCCGGACCGGCGGCTCCTTCGGATCGGAGAGGGTGATCTCGCGGAGCGGCACCCGGATGTCGGGCCGGCCGGCCGGGGAGGCGTAGACCTTGCGGGAACCGGTGATCGGCCCGGTGGTCACCGATTGCGGGACGCCTTTGGGTGTCTCGACATGGATGGTCATGGCCGTTTCCTCGCGCTAGGGCTGTCGGAGAACGGATGGAGGGCGGGGATGAGCCGCCGGTCCCAGTCCCTTCGCCGGCATGACCCGGATCAGGTTCAAGGGTCACGGCCCACGCCGTATCTCAGCCCCCTGCGGGACCCCCCTCGGAACACCTGAAAGGTGGGCCGCCTTCACCCGATTGTCAAACGCGGCCCGCCCTCTGAGGGAGGCGTCCGGTCGCGCACGCCCGGCCTGGCAGGGCCGTCCGTTAAACGGATCGCCGGAGGTAGGAGAGATAGTATTCGGCATTCCGGGCAGGGTGACATGCGGAACGCGACCGAGATCCTCGATGTGCCGATGGCCGAGCGCCTCGCGATGTACGGCATCGACGCGGCCGTGCTGGACGCGGTCGCGCCCCTCGCGGCCACCATCCGGCGCGATCTCGACGCATTGATGGACGTGCTGGAGCGGCGGCTCGGGGACTCGGCGACGTTCGGGACCGCGCTTCGAACGCATGTCGGGCGCGTCCGGGCCGCGGAGGCCTCCCACCTCCTCTGCCTCTTCGAGCGCAGGTTCGACGAGGGCTACGAGGCGAGCGCCCGGGCGACGGCCGCGATCGAGTACGAGACGGGCCTCGGCGCCCGTGTCAGGCTCGCGATACTCGGCCAGGTCGCGGGCCACCTGCTGAAGAATGCGGCGCGACGCAACCTTTTCTGGGGCGTCGGGGCCGCGACCGCCTTTGCGCCCGCACTCCGCGTCATCCTGATGGATTGCTCGACCGCGATCGCGTTCCACGAGCAGCTTGCGGAGCGCAAGCTCGCGATTCGCGCCGAGGCGATCGAGGCCTGTATCGGGTCCTTCGACGACGCCGCGGCCGGGGTCGCGGGCCAGATCGCGGAGGGCGCGAAGCGGTTCGTCGACAGCGCCGACGGGGCTATCCGGGCCGTGTCGGACGCCGAGGCGACATCGCGCCATGCGGCCGCCGCCTCGGACCAGGTCGGCGACGTCATGGCCGAACCGGCCGCCTCGGCGGAGGCGCTCCTGCAAACGCTTGGCGGCATTGCCGGAGACATGCAGGCGAGCCTCGTCTCCAGCCGGGCCTCGGAATCGGCCGCAAGCCTGGCCGAGGCGTCGCTCGCGGGCCTGTCGGAGGCGGCGGGGCGGATCGGCTCGGTTGCGGGCACGATCAAGTCGATCGCCGCGCAGACGAACCTGCTCGCCCTGAACGCCACCATCGAGGCCGCTCGCGCGGGCGAGGCGGGCCGGGGCTTCGCGGTCGTGGCCGGTGAGGTCAAGTCGCTCGCCACCCAGACCGCGCACGCGACAGAGCAGGTCGAGGCGCATATCGAGGAGATCCGGACGGCCTCCCTGGCTTCGGTCGAGGCACTGCGCTCCATCGTCGAAATGGTCCGCAGGGGACAGGAGATCAGCGGCCGCATCGAGAACTCTGTCGGTCAGCAGACGCTGAACACGGAGCGCCTACGCGACTCGGCCTGCCGGGCGGCGGCCACGCTCCAGGAGATGCAGACCACGCTCGGCCTGATCCGCTCGACGCTGACGCGCACGGGCGGGATCCTCGGCGAGTCGCGTCTCTGGGCCGCCGAGGTGGGCGTGAAATCGAGCGACCTCGTGCACGGCTTCCAGACCTTCGCGGACGAAGTACGGTCGGCCTGACCTGCGGCACGGTGGAACGCGAAGCCGTCGCGGTTCCAGGATGCGGGACCGAGGCTTCGGTCGCCTCACGTTCTCCGTTTAGGGTCGCGCCACGCCGCTTCTGCGCGGGTCCCGGACTGATCCGGCGGCAGGCGCGACGCTCCGGTTCGCACGGGTTCGGTCTAGCCCGTTCCGCGAACCCGGGCGAAGAACTGGCGCACGCCGCCTTCCAGGTCGGTTGCCCCGCCGGACAGGCGTTCGGTCCAGCTGACGATCTCCTCGGCGGCCTTGAGGCCGCGGTCGCTCGCGGTTTCGACGGCTTTCACGTCGTCGGACGCCCCCATGGTGATCGCGGCCATCCGGCGGACGCCCTCCGAGATCGAGCGGGTCGCGGCGCCCTGCTCCTCGACGGACGCCGCGATGGCGGTCGCCGCGACCGCGATCTTCGCCACCACGGCCGCGACGCCGCCGATCTGACCGACGGAGCGCCGCGTCGCGTCCTGGATCCAGGCGATCTGGCGCGAGATCTCGTCGGTGGCCTTGCCGGTCTGGCCGGCGAGCGCCTTCACCTCCGCGGCCACGACCGCGAAGCCCCGGCCCGCCTCTCCGGCCCGCGCGGCCTCGATCGTGGCGTTCAGGGCGAGAAGATTCGTCTGGGCCGCGACGGTCGAGATCAGCTCGACCACCGAGCCGATCTGGTGAGCCGCTTTCGCCAGGTCGTCGAGGCTCGCCATCGAGCGCTTGGCGTCCTCCGTCGCGGATTGCGCGAGCCGGAGGCTCCCGTCGCTCTGCGCCCCGATCTCGGCGATGGACTGGGCGAGCTGCTCGGTCGCGGCCGCCGTGTCCTCGATGTTCGACGCGACTTCGCCGGACACGTAAGCCGCTGACGCCATCCGGTGCGAGGTCTCGGTCGCGGCCCCGCGCATCTCCTCGGAGGAGACCCGCAAGGCCTCGGAGGCGAGCTTCACGGCCTTCACCACCGTGCCGATCGCGGGTTCGAACTCGCCGATCGCAAGCTCGACCGCCTCGCGCTGTCCTTCGGATTCCCGCAAAGCCGAATCGACTTGCGCGGTCATGGTCACCGCCACGTCGAAGTCGAGCGCGTTGGCGACGAGCTTCGCGGCGGCCACGAGCCGGGATCCGTTGAAGCGATACCGGCGCGCCAGCCGGTCGAGGACCGACCTATAGACCATGTTGCTGGCGAAAAGGCGGGTGCGGGCCTGGATCCCGATCCGCTCGTGCTCCCCCGGAAGGCGCAGGCAGGATTGGACGTAGCTGGAATCGATCCGGCCCGCGAGAATCAGGCTCAGCTGCTCGATCTCAAGCCGGCCGATCTCGCTCCCGTGCCGGCGGAAGACGTCGCGGACGGCCGGATTCTCGAGCTCGATCTCGACGAACCGATCGATGCCCTCCAGCAGCGCCGGTTGCACGATCGGCCAGAGCGCCGCGAGAGCGCGGAGGGCCGCCTCGTCGAGACCGTAGATCACCCGTCGGGCGTCGAAGTTCGACGGCAGGTTTACGGTCGCCGGTAAGCTCATGGCGCGTGCTCGTCCCGACGGCCCGTCTGGACCGTTGCTGCAGAACCATCGCCGACGGTTGGTTAAGGGGTGATGTTCAGGCCGCCCGTCTGCCGTTTTCGCAAGCGGCTGTGGTGCGGCCAGGCCGTCTCAGCCCGCGTCGGCATCCGTCGCGGCCGTCGGGTGTGGCGGCGCATCGACACCGATGTTGTCCAGCAGCCTCACGGGGCCGAGCCGGACCGCGACAAGGAGGCGGGCCGGCCGGCCCTCCTCCATCCGGTCGAGCGGTTCGAGCGTGTCCGCATCCGCCAGCGCCAGATAATCCAAGGGCCCGAAGCCGAGCGACGCGAGGGCGGCCCGCCCCCCATCTAGCGCCCGGGCAACCGGGATCCGGCCGAGATCGTCCCCCACGGAGCGGAGCACGCCGTTCAGGCGGCGCGCCGTCGCGATCTCGCTTGGCGACAGGTAGGCGTTGCGGGAGGAGAGCGCGAGGCCCTGCGGGTCGCGGACGGTCTCATGGGCCAGGATGGCGACGGGAAGGTCGAGGTCGCGCGTCATCCGCCGCACCACCTGCAGCTGCTGCCAATCCTTGGCGCCGAAGACCGCGATATCCGGCGCTGCCTGGATGAGGAGCTTCGCGACGACGGTCGTCATGCCGGCGAAGTGGCCGGGACGCGCGGCGGCCTCCCACCCTTCGCTCGGCCCCCCGACCGAGACGGTCGTGGCGAAGCCCGGCGGATACATGACGTCCGAATTCGGCGCGAACACGAGGTCGGCGATCCCGGCGAGGAGAGTTCGGTCGCTCTCTCCGGCGCGGGGGTAGCTCGCGAAGTCCTCGCCCGCCGCGAACTGCTTCGGATTGACGAAAATGGACACGACGACCCGCTCCGCCTCGGCGCGGGCGCATCGGGCCAGCGCCAGGTGGCCTTCGTGAAGCGCCCCCATGGTGGGCACGAGCGCGATGCGATCTCCTGCGGTCCGCCACGCTGTCACGCGCTCACGCAAGGCCGCGACGGTTGCGACCACGCCGGGAAGGCTCATTGCGGGGATGCTCCCTGGTTGGCGCGTCACATTCCGGGCGCCGGGCCGGTTGTCAGTATGGACGGGGCGTCGTCAAGATCGGATGGTCGCTGCGGTTCCGCGCGGCCTGTCGGAGACGGTTTCTAACAGGCGGGAGATCGGCCGCACCAAGCCGGTTTCCCATCCTGCGAAAACCCCGTATCGGCTCGGCCATGCGCTTCCTCGGCATCGGCGACACTTGCGACCTGAACTCACTCTACGTCAGGCTCGTGGAGGACGGGCACGAGGTGAGGGTGTCGATCTCCGAGCCGCTGTGCCACGGAGTCCTGGCCGGCATCGTGGAACGGGTCGAGGATTGGAAAAGCGAGCTTCCCTGGATCCGGGAGGTCGGAGCCGACGGGATCATCCTGTTCGAGAACGTGGCCTATGAGCGGGGCGCCCTCCAGGACGAGTTGCGGGGGGAAGGTTTTCAGGTGGTCGGGGGCTCGGCCTACGGCGACCGGCTCGAGAACGACCGGGCCTATGCTCACCAGGTGCTGGCCGGGATCGGCCTGGACATCGCCGGCGTGTGGGAGTTCGACGCCGCCGAGCCGGCGCTCTCGTTCCTGGCGAAGAACCCCACCCGTTACGTGCTGAAATTCTCGGCCGCCGACACGTTCGGGGCGGGCGACAATTTCGTCGGCCGGATGCGGGACGGCCGCGACGTCGCCGCGATGGTCAGGGCCCGGATGGGGCAGCGCGAGGGCATGCCGACCCGCTTCATCCTGATGGAATATGTCGACGGGATCGAGATGGGGGTCGGTGCCTATTTCGATGGCCAGCAATTCCTGGAGCCGGCTTGCCTCGATTGGGAGCACAAGCGCTTCTTCCCGGGCGATCTCGGCGAGCTCACGGGCGAGATGGGCACGGTCGTGACCTTCGAGCGCACCCGCCGGTTCTTCGAGCTGACGCTCGGCCGCATGGCGCCGCTGCTCCGCGAGAACGGCTATCTCGGCTACATCAACCTCAACACCATGGTGAACGAGGCCGGCATCTGGCCGCTCGAATTCACGTGCCGGTTCGGCTACCCCGGCTTCGCGATCCTGGACCCGCTGCAGCGAACGCCGTGGGCGGATCTGTTCCAGACGATGGTCACCCGCTCCGGCTCAGGTTTCGCGGCGCGGCCCGGCTTCGCGGTCGGAATCGTCATGACCACGAGGCCTTTTCCCTACATCCGGTCCTGGGTGCCGGAGGCGATCGGTCTCCCGATCCTGTTCGAGGGCGAACTCTCGGCCGAAGACCGCGCGAACCTCCATTACGGCGAGGTCGGGCTGGACGACACAGGTCAACTGGTGACGGCCGGCTATCATGGCTGGACGATGGTCGTGACCGGGACCGGCACGTCGGTCGAGACCGCGCAAGATGCCGCCTACGGGCTCGCGGAGCGCACCATCATCCCCAACGTGCGCTACCGCCACGACATCGGCGACAAGCTCGTGTCGTGGCAGCTGGCGGAGATCGAACGGCTCGAGCTGTTCGACCCGCGATGAGCCTCTACTCGCGATCGCGATCGCGGTCGCGGTCGTCGTCCTCGCCGCGGTCGCGGTAGCCGCGGCGCATCCGCTCGGGGTCGCGGCCTCCGCGCTCACCCATCGCGCGCCGCTCCGGCTGCTGCATGGCGGCGAGCTTCTCGATCAGTTGCGCCACGATCTCGCCGCAGGCGCGCGTCGTGTCGCCGTCGGCGCACCGCACCGCGACGGTGATGTCGGGCCGGGCGATCTTGATGGAGGCGCCGCGCTGCCCCATCGGCCGCGCCGCCACGGCGGGCGCGTCTGCGGCGCCGGGTGGGCTCGGCGAGGGGGTTGGCTGCGCAACGGCGGCGCCGGCGGCGGCGATCATGGCGGCCGCAATGAGAAGTCGGGTCATGGTGGGCTCCTGGGCTCGGCGCCTTTGGGTGGACGAGGCAAGCCGAGCCTGCCGGGGTCAACAGACGGGCGCGACGGCAGTTCCGCCGCCCGGCTAGCGCAGGCCGATCGTTCTCCTGTCCCGCTTGCGGTCGACGGAGGATGGGATGCGAAGCGAGTCCCGGTACTTCGCGACCGTGCGCCGGGCGATGTCGACGCCCTCGGACCTCAGCTTCTTCACGAGCGCGTCGTCCGAGAGCACGCCGTCCGAGGTCTCGGCCTCGACCATCTGGCGGATGCGATGCCGCACGGATTCGGAGGAATGCGAAGCCGAGCCGGCCGCGCCCGCGATCGCGGCGGTGAAGAAATACTTCATCTCGAAGGTGCCGCGTGCGGTGCCGATGGCCTTGTTGGAGGTGACACGCGAGACGGTCGATTCGTGCATGCCGATCGCGTCCGCGATCGTTTTCAGGTTCAGCGGCCGCAGATGCGCAACTCCGTAGGCGAAGAACCCGTCCTGCTGGCGCACGATCTCGCTCGCCACCTTCAGGATCGTCTTCGAGCGCTGCTCAAGCGAGCGCGTCAGCCAGTTCGCGCTCTGCAGGCACTCGCTGATGAAGGTCTTGTCGGAGTCGCTCGTCACGTGGCGGGAGACGCGGGCGTGATAGGCTTGGTTGACGAGGACGCGCGGCAGCGTGTCGGGATTGAGTTCGACGAGCCAACTTCCGTCCGGAGCGGCCCGAACGAAGACGTCGGGCACGAGCACCTGCACCGGCCCGCTCGCGAAAGCCCGGCCAGGTTTCGGATCGAGCTCCCGCAATTCGGCCAGCATCTCGCCAAGGTCGTCTTCGTCCACGCCGCAGATGCGCTTGAGGGTCCCGAGGTCGCGACGGGCTACGAGATCGAGGCGCGACAGGAGGGCCTGCATGGCGGGGTCGTAGCGGTTGCGCTCGCGAAGCTGGATCGTTAGGCACTCGGCGAGCGTCCGGGCCGCGACACCGGTCGGCGAGAAGCCCTGGATGAGCGCCAGCATCCGCTCTACGTCCGGCAGAGGGGCGCCGACCCGGGCCGCGATGTCCTCGCAGGTCTCCCCGAGATAGCCGGCTTCGTCCACCGCATCGACGAGATGACGGCCGATCAGCCGCTCGATCGGCTTCGCGGTCGCGAGGTCGAGCTGCCCGCCCAGGTGCTCGCGAAGGGTCGGCTCCGTGGTCAGGTTCGCGGTGGCGTCGAAGTCGCCCCCGCCCTCGAAGCTGCCTCCTCCCGAGGTTTGCCACGACGCCGTCGTTAAGGACAGCTCTTCGCCGGCGCCGCGCGGCTCCGGGCCATGCGGGTCGTCCGGAAAGGCGTTGTCGAGCTGCCCGGACGCCGCGACCTCGATCTCGCCGCCACGCAGGTCGAGCTCGCCCGATGAGGGCTCCCGGCGCGCGTCGAGGTCCTGCTCGGGCCGGTCCGGGCTGTCGCCCGGCCCTTCCGGGGCGACCTCGAGCAGCGGATTGCGCTCGAGCTCGCCTTCGACATAGGTGACGAGGTCGACATGCGAGAGCTGAAGAAGCTTGATCGCCTGCAGGAGCTGTGGCGTCATGACCAGGGCCTGGCCCTGGCGCATCTCCAACCTTTGCAGCAGCCCCATCGCCGCTCGCGCTCCCCGGCACGATTTTTGCCTGTAACGGCGGTTTAGCCTAGATCCGGAGCGGCGTCAAAACGTGCGTGCGCTGCACAACCGCCGAGTTGCAGGCCCGATCGCCCCGACGGTCGGGGGGTCGCGGGCGTGCCACCTCTTGCGGCCCCCCTGGACCTTGGCTAGCCCTGACGGGCAGGCGGAGACCAAAGCGCATGAGCCATGAACATATCGTTGTGGAACGGCGCGAGCGGGTCGGCCTCGTTACGCTGAACCGCCCAAAGGCGCTGAACGCCCTCAACGCCGCGCTCCTTCGCGAACTCGACGAGACGCTGGTCGGGTTCGATCGGGACACGGCCATCGGCTGCATCGTGCTGACCGGCTCCGAGAAGGCGTTCGCGGCCGGGGCCGACATCCGGGAAATGTCCGGCCTCACCTATCCCGCGATCTACGACGACGATCTGTTCGCGGTGGGCGACCGGATCGCCCGGCACCGCGTCCCGGTGATCGCGGCGGTTGCCGGCTTCGCGCTCGGCGGCGGGTGCGAGCTCGCCATGATGTGCGACATCATCATCGCGGCCGAGACCGCGAAGTTCGGCCAGCCCGAGATCAAGCTCGGGGTCATTCCGGGGATCGGCGGCACGCAGCGCCTGGCCCGCGCGGTCGGCAAGGCGAAGGCCATGGATCTCTGCCTCACAGGCCGCATGATGGACGCGGCCGAAGCGGAGCGCTCCGGCCTCGTGGCCCGGGTCGTGCCGGCCGCCGAGCTCATGACCGAGGCCATGTTGGCGGCGGCCACGATCGCGTCGATGTCGCGCCCGGTCGCGATGATGACCAAGGAGGCGATCGACCGGGCCGAGGAGACGAGCCTCGCGGAGGGCGTCCGCTTCGAGCGGCGCGTGTTCCACGCCCTCTTCTCGACCGCCGATCAGAAGGAGGGAATGGAGGCGTTCCTCGGCAAGCGGCCACCCGCCTTCCGGCATCGCTGAGCGTGGAAGCTCGCCCTGAACCCGGCGATCCGGCCGACCTGCCGACCTTTGCGGATGTCGAGGCGGCGGCTCTCCGCATCGCGGGCGTCGCGCACAGGACCCCGGTCATCACCTCGCGCACGGCGGACGTCCGCACGGGCGCGCGCCTCTTCTTCAAATGCGAGAACCTGCAGCGGGCCGGCGCCTTCAAGTTCCGCGGCGCGCTCAACGCCGTGGCGTCGCTCGATCCCGCCGCGAAGGCCAGGGGCGTGGTCGCCTTCTCGTCCGGCAACCACGCCCAGGCGATCGCCTATGCGGGTCGGATCGAGGGTGTCCGAACCGTCATCGTGATGCCGAACGACGCCCCCGCCATGAAGGTCGCGGCGACGCGCGGCTATGGCGGCGAGGTCGTGTTCTACGACCGCTACACGGAGGATCGCGAGGCGATCGGCCGGCGGATCGCCGCGGAGGGGGACCTGACGGTGATCCCGCCCTTCGACCATCGCGACGTCATCGCCGGACAGGGCACGGCCGCGCTCGAGCTGTTCGACGAGGTGGGCCGGCTCGACATGCTCGTCGTCTGCCTCGGTGGCGGCGGGCTCTTGTCCGGGTCGGCGCTCGCGGCGGAGGCCCGCTCGCCCGGCTGCCGCGTGGTCGGCGTCGAGCCGGAGGCGGGTGACGACGGCAGGCGCTCCTTGGCGGCGGGCCGGATCGTGTCCATCCCGGTCCCGGTCTCCATCGCGGACGGGGCTCTCACGACGGCGCTTGGGCGACTCACCTTCCCGATCATCCGGCGCCTCGTGTCGGAGATCGTCACCGTGTCGGACGCCCAGCTGGTCGAGACCGTGCGGTTCTTCGTCGAGCGGCTGAAGATGGTGGCCGAGCCGACCGGGTGCCTTGCGGCCGCGTCCGTGCTCCAGGGTGGGGTGCCGGTCGCGGGCCAGCGTGTCGGGATCATCGTTTCAGGCGGAAATGTCGACCCGGCCGCCCTCGCGAAATGGCTCGCGTGACGGCCACCGTTCGTCTGGGATGATGGAGTCGGCATCCGCAGCGGCAGCGCGTTCCTGAACGTCAACTGCGTGATCCAGAGCCCCGCCCGTCTCACATCTCGTGAACCAGGTCAGAGCGTTGACCTCGACCGGCACTGGGGTCTATAGACCGGCGACGCGAGCCCCTGCGCCCCGGCCATGGGCTCTACGCCTTTCAGCATCACCGATCGACCGACCGCGCGTCTCGCGCCCGGCGATCGGCTTTGGACGAGGACGTTCCGTGGCCAACACCACGTCGGCCAAGAAGATGGCCCGCAAGATCATCAAGCGCACCGAGGTCAACAAGTCTCGGCGCTCGCGCATGCGGTCTTTCGTCCGCAAGGTGGAAGAGGCGATCACCGGCGGTGACCCAAGCGTCGCAGCTGCGGCCCTGCGATCGGCCGAGCCGGAGATGATGCGGGCCGCGCAGCATGGCATCGTGCATAAGAACACCGCGTCCCGTAAAGTGTCGCGGCTGGCGATGAGGATCAGCGCCCTCAAGGCTTGATCTCCCGCTCCATGGACGACCTGAGCCCGGCCGCGTCGCCGGGCTTTTGATTCCGCCTATCGTCGTCCCGCCGCGTGGCGCGGAAGACACGCGGTTCCTGCTTTGTTCAGGTTGACGCGAGGGGGTGGAATCCGGGTGCTCTCGACCTTGTGGGCGGGCCGGCGTCGCGCGGATTTTCTCCTTCGCTCGGAACGACTTAGCCGGTAAGGCGCGGACCCTGCCCCCAGCCGTCCGAGTCGTGCGCTTCGCGCCCTGACGGGTTCAAATTATTTTCAGCGCTTGGTCCCGGCCAGCACGGTCGTCTGAATCCAAGACTCCACAGCACCTTACCGGTTCTCCGTTGGTCGGAACTCGGGACCGGCATGTCCGAATCGTGACGGTCTACCGCGACTCGATGTTGCGCCCACCCATTGCCGCATATACGGTTCTCTTGCCCTGGGGTGGCGCTCCCGGGGGCTTTCCAGAGCATAAGCCTAGTCAAGCCCCCCCCGGTCGGGAGGTTGAGCGATGCGTTTTATTTCAACGCGCAAGGTTGCGCCGGGCCCGTCGGAGAACCTCCTCCTCGGAAGTCGGATTTCTGCGATGCCCTAGCGCCGCCACTTCTTCCTGGCTTCGGACGGGCGCCGGAAACGACTTCGACGTCATTGCTAATGTAGCGGCAGCACGTCGGAATGAGGGCGGGCGGCGGGGAAGCACGACCGCGTGCTGAGGGTCGGATTCGATGTTGATAGGCGGGAGAGAAGAGCCTGCGGCCGGTTCCGGCGGCTCGGTTCGCAGGGAGGTCGGCGGCATGGGCGACGATGCGTGGACCCGGGTCAAGCGGAGGCTGCGCGCCGAACTCGGCGAGGACGTATTCACGAGCTGGCTCGCCCGGCTCGAGCTCGATAAGCTGTGCGACGGTTGCGCGACCCTCAGCGTCCCGACCCGGTTCCTGAAGAGCTGGATCGAAGCCCATTATCTCGATCGGGTGCTCGCCACCTACAAGAGCGAGCAGGCGGCGCTCGCGAGCGTCGTCATCGTGGTCCGAAGCGCGTTCCGGGAACCCTCCACGTCCAGGCTTCCGGCCGCCGGCCGTCCCCTCGCGAATGCCGGTCCGCCCCCTCCCAACGAAAGCGCGAACGCGTCCGGCGAGACCTTGGCCGCGCCTGCCCGGGCTGCGCCGCGGGACGAGCGCCCCCGGGGCGAGATCGCGGGCGCCCCGCTCGACGGGCGGTTGACCTTCGAGAGCTTCGTCGTCGGTCGCTCGAACGCTCTCGCCCAGGCGGCGGCGGAGCGGATCGCCCGGCATCAGGGCGGGACCGCGCTCTACAACCCGCTCTACATCCAGGCCGGAGTGGGGCTCGGCAAGAGCCACCTCCTCCACGCCGCCGGCAATCAGGCGAGCCTCGAGGGGCGTCGGGTCATCTATCTCACGGCCGACCGCTTCATGTACGGCTTCGTCGCCTCCCTGAAGGCGCAGACGTCGCACGCCTTCAAGGAGCGGCTGCGCGGGATCGACCTCCTCGTCATCGACGACGTCCAATTCATCCAGGGCAAGACGATCCAGCAGGAATTCGGCCACACGCTGAACGCGCTCATCGATGCCGGCCGGCAGGTCATCGTGGCGGCCGACCGGCCGCCGGCCGATCTCGAAAGCCTTGACGAGCGGGTTCGATCTCGCCTGGCGGGCGGCCTCGTGGTCGAGATCGCGGCGCTGGACGAGGGGCTTCGGGCCGGCATCCTGCACCAGCGCCTCGCCGCCGTACGGGCCACCCATCCCGATTTCGAGGTGAGCGCGGCCGTCGTGTCCTACGTGGCGCACGCCATCGCGACGAACGGGCGCGACCTGGAAGGGGCCGTGAACCGCCTTCTTGCGCATGCGACGCTGACGAGCTCCGCCATTACGCTGGAGACGGCCGAGGTTGCGATTCGCGACCTGATCCGGAACCGCGAGCCGAGGCGCGTCAAGATCGAGGACATCCAGAAACTGGTCGCGTCACGCTACAACGTGTCCCGGTCCGACATCCTGTCCGAACGCCGCACGGCCGCCGTCGTGAAGCCCCGCCAGATCGCCATGTACCTGTCAAAGGTGCTGACGCTTCGGTCCCTTCCGGAGATCGGGCGGCGCTTCGGGGGGCGGGACCACACCACCGTGCTGCATGCGGTGCGCAAGATCGAGAAGGCGATCGGAGGCGACGTCTCGCTGTCCGAGGAGGTCGAGCTCCTGAAGCGCATGCTTCAGGAATAGAGCTGTCTTCCGGGGCGAAGCGAAGCCCGAACCCGGAATCCAGACGAATTACACCACCTTGGTCGAGATCGTGCCGACGCCCTCGACGCCGCCCTTGAGGGTGTCGCCCCGCTTAACCGGGCCGACGCCGGCCGGGGTCCCGGTCATGATGATGTCGCCGGCCTTGAGCTCGAACAGCCGCGACAGATAAGCGATCATCTCGGGGATCGACCAGATCAGGTCGGCGAGGTCGCCCTCCTGCTTCGCGACGCCGTTGACGTCGAGCCAGATCCTGCCCTTGGCCGGGTGGCCGATGGCCGAGACCGGCTTCAGGGCCGCGCAGGGCGCCGACTGGTCGAAGCCTTTCCCCACATCCCAGGGCCGACCCATCTTCTTCGCCTCGCCCTGGAGATCGCGGCGGGTCATGTCGAGCCCGACCCCGTAGCCGTAGACATGCGAAAGCGCGTCGGCCTCCGCGATATCCTTGCCGCCGGATTTCAGCGCCGCCACGAGCTCGATCTCGTGGTGCACGTCCTTCGTGCCCGGCGGGTAGGGAAAATCCGCGCCGGCCGCGAGGATCGCGTCGGCAGGTTTCATGAAGAAGAAGGGCGGCTCCCTGTCCGGGTCATGCCCCATCTCGCGGGCATGCTCCGCGTAATTCCTGCCGATGCAATAGATGCGCCGGATCGGGAAGCGCCTGCTCTCGCCCTCGATGGCGAGGGAGGACACGGCTGGCGGATCGATCACGTAGGTCATGCGGATTCTTCTCTGAAAGCCAGGCGGCCATACCGGAAAGGAGGTTCCGAGACCACCGGGCCGATGCGTCTCGTCTGTCCCTTGCCGAGACCGGCCGACCGGATTATGAACGCCCCCTTGTGGAAGCCCCACCGGGTCCGTCTGCAATCCCGATTCCCGACCGACGCCGCACCGCCCCCGAGTCGACCACGACTCGACCGGAGTTCACCCGCCATGAAGATCCGCCAATCCTTGAAATCTCTCCGCAGCCGCCACCGCGACAACCAGCTCGTCCGCCGCAAGGGCCGCGTCTACGTGATCAACAAGACGCAGAAGCGCTACAAGGCGCGACAGGGCTAAGCCGCCGCTCGACCCGCCTGTCGAGGGCTCGGTCGTGACCACCTACAAGCTGCTGCTGCTGCCTGGCGACGGGATTGGCCCTGAGGTCGCGCGCGAGGTCGAGAAGGTCGTGGCGCTCCTCTCGGAGGCCGGCGTCGCGTCCTTCGAAATCGAGACGGATCTCGTCGGCGGGGCCGCTTACGACGCGCATGGCAAGCCGGTTTCGGACGCGACCGTCGCGCTCGCCCGGGCGGCGGATGCCGTGCTGTTCGGGGCCGTCGGCGGATCGAGATGGGACGGCGTCACCTACGAGCATCGGCCGGAAGCCGGCTTATTGCGGCTCCGCAAGGATCTCGGCCTCTTCGCCAACCTTCGGCCCGCCATCTGCTATCCGGCTCTCGCCGACGCCTCCTCGCTGAAGCGCGAGGTGGTCGATGGTCTCGACATCCTGATCGTGCGCGAGCTCACCGGTGGCGTTTATTTCGGCGAGCCGAAGGAGATCGTGACGCTGCAGACCGGTGAGAAGCGGGCGGTTGACACCCAGGTCTATACGAGCGGGGAGATCGACAGGATCGCACGCGTGGCCTTCGACCTCGCCCGGACGCGGCGCAACAAGGTGTCGTCAGCCGAGAAGCGCAACGTCATGAAGTCCGGCGTGCTCTGGAACGAGGTGGTGACCGAGATCCACCGGGCGAGCTTCCCGGACGTCGAGCTGGAGCACGTGCTGGCCGATAATTGCGCCATGCAGCTCGTCCGCCGACCGAAGCAGTTCGACGTGATCGTCACGGACAACCTGTTCGGCGACATCCTGTCGGATGTTGCCGCCATGCTGACCGGCTCGCTCGGGATGCTGCCCTCGGCCTCGCTCGGAGAGCCGGACCAGAACGGACGCCGAGCCGCGCTCTACGAGCCGGTGCACGGCTCCGCGCCCGACCTCGCCGGACAGAACCTTGCGAACCCGATCGCGATGATCGGCTCGCTCGCCATGGCTTTGCGCTATTCGCTCGGGCTTGGGAGTGCTGCCGACAGGATCGAGGAGGCGATCTCCCGTGTCCTCGCAACGGGGGCCAGAACCCGAGACATCGCGCCACCCGGGGCCAATACGATAGGCACCGGCGAGATGGGCGATGCCCTGGTCGTCGAACTCAGCCGGCTGCTCGCCTGACCGTCACCGGAGCGGATAGTCGACAAGCCCATTGTAATCGACGGGACCGATCGGATTCATGGCGCCGACGAAGGGCCCGTTCGTCACCGGATCAGCCAGCGTCCCCTCCCCGAAACGATCCTTCATGTTCAGGTAGGGCGGGTTGTTCAGGTACGACACCATCTGCCCGTACGCGCTTGCCGGATTGACCTGGCTGTAGGGGGCAACCGTGTTGCCCGCGTCCAGGAAGTTGCGCGCCCGCACGTTGAGCCTGAGGGGGCCGTTGACCCGGTAGGATTCCTGCGCCTCGGCGAGTCCGATCCCGAAGGTCAGGACAGCGGCCACGGAGGCAGCGAAAGCGGCGGTGCGACGCATGGCGGGTCCTCGGCTGAACGTGCGCGGCGCGAAACGTAAAGCTCGGCCGCAAGTCGTCACATCAAACAGAGACGAGCTCAATGGTTCCTTACTGCAGAGAGGTGTCGCAAACGTTTCCTCAACGAGGCGACAGGGTCCAACACTCGGGCGAACGGGCAAGGGTGGCCGCGAAGGCGTAGGCGAGAGCGTGGGTAGGTCGATGAGCCACGATGCGGCCGAGAACGGGTGCATCGGCGAGAAGAAGGTCGCCGAGGAGGTCGAGGGCGAAGTGCCGGACGACCTCGTCGGGATAGCGTGCGCCGCCGAGGATCCAGGGCCCGAGCTCGACGGCCACGCGGCCGGGCCGAGCGCCGCGCAGCACGGGCTCGGCAGGATCGGCCCGCATCGCCCGCAGGATGTCGTCGGCAATTCCAGTCGGAAGGTCCGGGTTGGGCACGTTGGCGGCGAGCCCCGGCCGGCCGGTCGGGCCGGCTCCAGGGGCGCGGTCAAGGTCGAGCGCCCGCAGCCAGCGGGCGAGGACGGGATGGCGGAGTGCGCCCGCCGTCCAGAGCTTGCTGACCTGGCCCGAGCTGCGGCTGCCCGCGATCTCGCGCTCGAAAGCCGCCGTCGTGATCTCGCCTCGCCAGGCCAGCACTTCGCCGGTGAAGCTGTGCTCGCAGGTCACGTCGAGGGTGAGACGGGGAGCGGGCTCGGCCCGGATCAGGCGGCCCACATGGGTCACCTGGACGGGACGCGTGATTCGCAGGACCGGACGCGGGGCGTCCTGGCTTGCGACCCCGGCCTGCCGGATCAGATCGCACCAGCGCCGGGCGCTGCCGTCGAAGATCGGCAGTTCGGGGCCTCGCACGGCCGCGAGGGCGTTATCGATCCCAAAGGCCGCGAGCGCCGCGGCAAGGTGCTCGACCGTCTTCAGCCGCCGCCCCCCGCCTAGGCCGAGCGCCGTGTTCATCCTGGCCGGAACCCGATTCGACCAGTGCAGGCGCACGTCTCCGGCCGGCGCACCCTCAACCCGGAACCGGATACCGTGATCCGGCGGCGCGGGCGCGAGCGTCACCTGCGCCTGCCGGCCGGTGTGCAAACCGGGGCCGAAGGCCGATGCGGGCTGCGCCAGCGTCGCCTGCATAGCGCACGGCTCCGCGCCGGGCATGGCTTCCGGCCCGGTCAGGCCAGGACCTCGCTCCGGCCGGACAGGCGTGCGTCGATCTCGGCTCGTTTCTCGTCGATCTGTCCCCCTTGCGCGGCGGCCAAAACCTCGCGCAGGTCGCGGGCCTCCGTAAGCCGGGCCACGGTGACGTAGTTGGCGCCGGCCGCGTAAAGGCTTTCGACATCCGCTAGCGTGTCGGCCGGCGCGATAATGGTGGCCTTGGGGTTGATCGAGCGCAGCTGCCGCACGAGGCGCTCGTTGGTGATCCCTTTGAGGAGGTAGTCGGGGATGGACGAGACGAGGATGTCGGCCTTCTCGATCCCGGCATGAACGAGCGTCTCGCGCTGGCTGATGTCCCCGTACTGGACCTTGATGCCGCGGGCCCTGAGATTGGCGAACACGACCGGGCTGAAGTCCACGACCGCGATCTCCTTCAGCAGCTCGGGATCGTCCCGCTCGAGGTCGGCGAGGAGCGAGCTCGCGGTCCGGAAAAAGCCGAGCAGCAGGATGCGGGCGCCGTGGCCTTCGGCCTCCGCCTCTGCGGATGGGACGACGTCGAGGTCCTTCAGGCCGAAACGCCTCGCTCCCCGCACGACCACACGGGCGATCCCATCGGAGTTCGTCATCGCAAAGGTGGACAGCACGGCTAGCAGCACGAACGCGAACGAGACCGCGTTCTTGGTCTCGGGCGATGTGTGCCCGGCCGCCACCCCGAGCTGCATGAGGACAAGCGAGAACTCACTCACCTGGCTGAGGTTCAGGGCCGGCAGCACGCTCGCCCTGATGCCCTGCCGCAGCCCATACAACGCCGGGAAGGTCGTCGCGACCCGGCTCACGACGGTGAAGACCGCGAACACGACGGCGAGGACCACCACCCCGGCGGTCGGGATCGGGATGGTCATGCCGAGACCGACGAAGAACAGGGTGACGAAGGCAGCCGAGCCTCAACGATCTTCGGGCCAGCGTCCTCCTCCTGTCGGTCGGGCGTGTCGCGATCCTCGAAGTCGCGCAGGCTCGTGACCTTGGCCGTGACGTCGAGCGCGTACGGAAACGTCGAGAGCGACACGCCCGCGATCAGCGCGCCCATCTCGCGCGACAGATGCAGCTCCTCGGCGAGCTCTCCGCCGAGGAAGCACCAGGCGAGCGCGCCGACGAGCACGAGCTCCGGCAGCCGCGCGATGGAGCGGAAGATGTGAGGCAGGACGTAGCGGCTGACCAGGAACATGGTCAGAACGCACGGCCAGAAACAGGATGATGAAGAGGTCCTGCAGGACGAGGAGCCCGAGCGTGATGCGACCCGGGAGCGTGTCGAGCTCGCGCTTGTCGTACAGGACCTTTACGATGATGACGGTCGACGACAAAGCCGCTCCGATCCCGAGATAGAGCGCGTCCCAGCGCCCTCCCCCCATCGGAAAGCCGAGCGCGAGGAAGAACAGGATCCCGAGCCCGGCGCCGCCCGCGATCTGCGCGCCGGCGGATGCGAGGATGACCTTTCCCGACCTGACGATCTTCTTCAGGTCGATCTCGAGACCGATCATGAACAGGAGGAAGATGAGGCCGAGCTCGGCGATGACCTCGATCGAGGCCTGCGACTTGACGAGCTTCAGGCCAGAGGGCCCGATCACGAAGCCGCCGACCAGGTAGGCGAGGATGACTGGCTGGTGCGCGAGCTGGGGCCACGACGCCGAGGACCCAGGCCGCGATCGTGCACAAGGCGATATCGAACAGAAGGTCCTGCATGCCCGGTGTATAAGGGCAGCAGGTGCGGGATCAACCGGCCGCTTGGCCCAGGCGCCTCGTGCAGGTCGGGCGCGGCCGGGCGTTCGGTCAGATGTTGAAGCGATGCTCCGCCACGACGCGCCGGGATCTCAGCCGGGATCGCCCCGCCTTTCGGCAGAGCGTCTCGAAGCGGACCCGGCCAAAATGGGGCAGCCCGGCTGCGGATCGACCGTCGCGGTCCGTCTTGCCGCAGGACGGCTCCCTCAAACCTTCAGCTCTTCGCGCATCTTCTGTGCCCCGATCACGCTCCTGGCATACTGCTCCCAGCTCGAGCGCATCCACAGCAGGTTGGCGGTCAACGCCTTGGCGACGTTTTCGAGCTCGTCCAGAGCCCGAAGATCCTCGACGAACAGAGCCGACAGGTTGGCGGACACATCGCCCGCCTTGGTGTTCTCGATCGTGCCGTCCAGGCTCCGACCGCTCTCCATCACGCCGGGCATGATGGCGCCGAGGGATTCGTAGAGCCGAGCGCGCTCCTTCTCGGCTGTCTCCAGATGAAGGCGCTGCTGTTCGAGAAGACGAACCATCATAGTCCAGTCTCGGCCGCGCCGATCAAGGTCCTCGGCCACTCCCAGAAAGCCGCCCGAAATCTGCCGCGGAAGCCCGGCAGGGCGTTCCACGCCGCTTTCGATTCCGGTTGGAAAACCGGCGGTCAGTTCTCCCTGGGTCGGCTGACGCGCGTCGCGGCCTGCCAAGGGCTTGAACTCGTCGCCTGTTTCCGACCAATCCCGGATCGTCGTCATGGAACTCACCTCCTCAGAGCGGCTGTCATCGTCAACTCCGCCCTCGACGTCGCACACTGCTGAAGCAGCCGCTACAAATCTCTTAAGTTTTGGTAAACTTCTTTGGCGTTCAGTTCGCCGCAGAGGCGAGAGACGGTCTGCGGACGAGCGGCCCGAGTCTCGAATCCCACAGGCAACTCTGCAAGACCGGACGTCATCCACAGCCTTCCCCAATAACCCCGAAGACCCCTCCCAGCACCCATGCTAAGCAGGTTTCGGGATCGAAGGTGGCTATCGTGACCCTGAATAGAGCGCACGCGGGCCTCGGAAGCGGTTACCTGACCGAGGAGCCGAAGGTCGAGCAATTGTCGGAGCTGGCCCACGACTTTGATCGCTGGGGACTGGGTCCGGAGGCCGAGGTCACACGTCTTCGCTACCGGCGGTCGGTGGTGAAACAGCTCCTGAATTCCGGCTCTGGCCCGGCCGGCTTGCGGACGGCTCGCCATGGTTCGCGCTCGTGACGCGTGGATGCCTGTCCGACCGCTCGGCCTGCGACGTCGGCCATGTCGGCCGCGTGATCGGACGTGGCGACCATTCGCCTGACCGAATGCCCCAGCCAAGGCGAGGTGAGGCCGGATCGGCCATCGCGAAGGTGAGCGCATAAACGAACAGCGGTTTGGCCATCCCATACGGATGAAAGAAGCCGACCCGACCGACGAATCTGGCATCGTCGTCGACGGCCATCATGCCGTATCCACGCAGCGCCCACTAACCAAGCGCACCAGCCATTCGGTTCCAAACCTCGACAGCAGACGGAGGGGGCCCTTCGTGCATGAACCTGCCTACAGCTGGATCACGAGCCAATGCTAGCAGGCTATCATGATCGTCCGAACGGATGGCGCGGAGGGTCAAGTTCGCAGAGCGGAGAACAGGTATTCTGTATCCCGTCATTCTGATCTGCCCTCTGGCTTACGCCGCTCCCCGCAACAAACTGACCCACTACCCGCCACCGAGCCTTGACAGCGCCATTGTCGGTGCGGCTCAAGGTCGGAGGTTTCCGTGATCCGAAGGATTCGCCCGCTTTCGTGAGAAGCGGCCGGCCATGGACCGCGCCAGGCTGATTTCGCCAGGCGCCCCCATATCCTGGATCGGCTCTCGGGGGGCAAGTTGCATGCCCCGAGAAAGCGAACGTCAGGAGTTCGGGCGATGGGTTTCAAGGTGGCCGTGGTTGGCGCGACCGGCAATGTCGGGCGCGAGATGCTGGGCATCCTGGCCGAGCGGGCGTTTCCGGCCGACGAAGTGGTGGCGCTCGCGTCCCGCCGCAGCCAGGGCTCCGAAGTCTCGTTCGGCGACCGGGTTCTGAAGTGCCGTTCGCTCGACGATTACGACTTCTCCGGCACCGACATCTGCCTGATGTCGGCGGGTGGCGAGGTGTCGAAGGCGTGGTCGCCGCGGATCGGCGCGCAGGGCTGCGTCGTGATCGACAACTCCTCCGCCTGGCGCACCGATCCCGACGTGCCGTTGGTCGTCCCGGAGGTGAATCCCGACGCGCTCAGCGGCTTCACGAAGAAGAATATCATCGCCAACCCGAACTGCTCCACCGCGCAGCTCGTCGTGGCGCTGAAGCCGCTCCACGACGCGGCCAAGATCAAGCGGGTCGTGGTCGCGACCTATCAATCCGTCTCCGGCGCCGGCAAGGACGCGATGGACGAGCTCTTCGCCCAGACGAAGACGGTCTTCTCGCTCGGCCAGATGGAGCGGAAGGTCTTCCCGAAGCGGATCGCCTTCAACGTCATCCCGCAGATCGACGTGTTCATGGATGACGGCTTCACCAAGGAAGAGTGGAAGATGGTGGTCGAGACGAAGAAGATAATCGACCCGAAGATCAAGCTTGTCGCGACCTGCGTCCGGGTGCCGGTCTTCGTCGGTCACTCGGAAGCCGTGCATGTTGAGTTCGAGCATCCCTTCTCGTCGGACGAGGCGCGAGAGGTGCTGCGCGCGGCGCCCGGCATCCTGATCGACGACAAGCGCGAGCCCGGCGGCTACATGACGCCGCATGAGTGCGCGGGCGAGGACGGGGTCTACATCTCGCGCCTGAGGGACGACCCGACCGTCGACAGCGGCATCGCGTTCTGGTGCGTGTCGGACAACCTCCGCAAGGGCGCGGCCCTGAACACGATCCAGATCGCCGAGGCGCTGATCGAGCGCGGGCTGCTGCAGGACCGCAAGCGCGCGGCCTGAGGCGGGGCGCTCATGCCGCGATGCTCCGCCGGAGCGCCCGGCTGACCTCACCCATTGTTTCGCTGGAGAGGCGGCCGATCCTGCTCGCGTCGACCACCTCGATCGTCGCGATCTTGGCCGCGCGCACAATCGACGGCCGGATGAACCGGACCGTGCCCGCCTTCCCTCACTCCGCAAGCAGGCCCCCGGCGAGCGCGAGCGCGACCGCCTGGGCCCTGGTGGTCGCGCCGAGACGACGCTTGGCGCTCTCGACGTGGTAATGGGCGGTCGCCTGCGAGATGCCGAGGGCCGACCCGATCGCGGCATCGCCCTGCCCGGTCGCCACGAGCCGCAGGCTTTCGCGCTCGCGCTCCGTCAGAGCCGCCAGGTCTTGCCCGCCTGGCGCGCGATCCAGGCTCAGGGCGCGCCGGAAGGCCGCGAGCGAGATCTCGACGATTGCGGCGCGCGCCTCGTCGCCGAGTTGATCGAGGCTCGGGGCCGCGAGGCTCACGATGCCGAAGCGTTCGCCTGGCCGGGCCGTCCTGTTCGGCACGGGGACGATGAGGCCGTCGTTCCACCCAAAAGCGGCCGCCGCCGCAAGGATGCGGGCGCTTGCGCCGGCATACCGGCTCCGCAACTCTGTCCAGGTGAAGGGAATGTCGGTGCGGGTGGCTTCCGCGATGCCCTCGTCCTCCTGGGCGAAGCCCCGGCTCGCATACATCTCGAGCCACGCACGCGGCCAGTCCATCAGCAGGAATGGGCGGCTCGTCCCCGTGCCCTCCTCCGCGTCAGCCTCGGGCAGGAAACCGGCCGCATAACCCGTGAAGCCGAAGAAGCGGGTCTCGGCCCTGAAAAGCTCGTTCAAGTCGTCCAACCGCCTTGCTCGTCCGATGGCGTGCCGGAAGGTCAGCGTCCGGGCCCGTGCTCCCTCCACCATGTCGCCACGCCCGTTGTTGCCGGCCTCAAGCAATCCGGATTCAACATATCGACAAAACCTCGCTAAACCTATCCGAACAGATAGGGCCAGGACAGATTTCACGACTTACGGTCTCGACGCTTGAGGCTGCCCTGCCTCTGAGCTTGTTCGGAGTCAGCAATGAAGAGACTGCTTGTCCTGGCGCTTGCCGCCGGTTCCGCCCTCACCGTGTACACGCCCGCGGCCGAGGCCGCGCCGACCTGTGTCGCTCGCAGCCGCACCGGCTCCTACGGCATCGGTTATGGCTACAATTTCTATCAGGCTCGGCGGCTGGCGCTCTCTTACTGTGCGGCCAACACGCCACGAGGCTATACTTGTTACATCCGCGGCTGCAGATATTGACGTCCGACTGAGTCGATGCCTTCACGGCACCAGCATGGCGAGCCGTTTCGGTGCGATCATGCGGTAGCTTCGCCGGATGAGGCTCTCCACCTCGCTCCAGTCCGGGCCGTCGTCCAGTCGCATTCCGATCCAGCCCCTATGCCCGACATAGGGCGGGACGAAGAACCGGCCGGGATCGGCCCCGACCAGGATCATCTGGCTGCCGGGCGGCGCCTTGAGCCAGGCGGACAGGCGGCCGTCGCCTGTCTTCACCATGGCGAAGATCTTCTTCCGGACCCGGAATGTCGGGTCGCCCCAGGTCTCCTCCTCGGTCGCCTCCGGGCACCAGAGACAGATCGCCCGCAGGCGCTCGACCGGGTCGTCGTCCTCGGGTCCGCTCATGTAGCGATCTCCGCCAGGGCGGGACCGTCGAGATTGGCGCCGCAGAGGAGAACGCCGACGCGCTCGCCCCGGGCTGGCCTATATGCCCCGGACAGGAGCGCGGCCAAAGCCGCGGCCCCGCCAGGCTCCGTCGCGATGCGGACGTCGCGCCAGAGGACGCGCTGAGCCTCGACGATCGCGCCATCCGGCACGAGCGCGACGTGGTCGACATGATCCTGGGCGGCGCGGAGCACGAGATCGCCGACATTGCGGGCTCCGAGCGAATCGGCCGCGATCGACTGGACGTCGACGTCGACCGGCCTCCCGGCCGCAAGGGCGGCGGAGAGCGCGCGGGAGCCGTCCGGCTCGACGCCCACGACCTTCATCCGCGCGGCGCCGGGCGCGCCCGCCCACCAGGCCGCCATTCCGGACACGAGCCCTCCGCCTCCGACCGCCACGAGCGCCGTGTCGAGCCCGTCGACCTGCTCGTCCCACTCGCACGCCACCGTGCCCTGGCCGGCCATCGTCTCGACGGCGCTGAACGGGTGGATCGGCAGCGCCCCGCTCTCGGCCACGTAGGCGTCGCAGGCGCCCTGCGCATCGGCGTAGCGCGCGCCCGCGATCACGATCGCGGCCCCGCAGCGCCGGATCAACTCGATCTTGGCCGGGTTCGCGATCTCCGGGACGAAGATGCGGGCCGGATGGCCGAGCTCGCGCGCCGCATAGGCGACGGCCGCGCCGTGATTGCCGCCGGACGCGGCCGCGATCCCGGCCTCCGGCACCGTGGCGGCCAGCAACGCGTTGAAGGCGCCGCGCGTCTTGAACGAGCCGGCATGCTGGAGGAATTCGAGCTTCAGGTTCACGGACGCATCCGACCCGAAGGCGCCCCGCCCGGAATCAAGCACCGGCGTGCGGCGGATGCGGGGCGCGATCCGGAGATGCGCGGCCCGGATGTCGTCTCGGCTGATGGGGCTTGGCACGTGTCCGGTCCGACGGGAGGTCGACCACTAACCGGTCGGGCCAGGGCGGGCCACCCGCCAGGTGCGCAGACCAGCGAGGACTTTCAGGGAGGTTCCCCGATCGCCGGCCACGTTCGCGCGTCGCGCGAGCTGACGGCCTCGCCGCGGCCCTTGCAGGGGGGAGCACGCCGCGCGCGACCTCGTCGACAGCCTTGTCCTCGTTCCCGATCCGGAAAGCCGACGATTCCATCCGGTTCATGATATCGAGGGACATGGGTCTCGCCGGCACATCAACGTCGTGAACATGTCGGACCGCCCCGGCGCGCCCCGCGCGGCGCTCGGCGAGGGCCGCCGGCGCGACGACCTGCGCTCGCTCGCCGCTGAAGCCCGATGATCTCGGTCGCGACCGGCTCGATCCGGACGGGGCCCGGCGTGGTCATCGCCATCGCGACCGCGGTCCAGACCCTCGTCTCCGCCGGAGTGCTGACCCTGCCGGCGATCGCCCCACAGGCGGCGCTCGCCCTCGGCATCGAGCCGGTCCTGATCGGTCTCCAGGTGAGCATCATGTACGCGGCCGCGACGATCGCGTCCCTGTTCGGCGGCCGCTGCGTGCGGCGGTTCGGGGCGGCGCGCACTAGCCAGGCCGCCCTCCTTTTCCTGGCAGCCGGCCTCATGCTGGCGACTCTGCCGTCACTCCTTCTCATCGCGCTCGGCTCCGCCGTCATGGGCGCCGCCTACGGCCTGCCGGGCCCGGCCGCCGCCCACCTTCTTCACCGATACACGGCCGCGCGCCACCGCAATCTCGTCTTCTCGCTGAAGCAGACGGGGGTCCCGTTGGGCGGCGTGCTCGCCGGTCTCGTGGCGCCCCGATTGGCCGCCGCGATCGAGTGGCGGGCTCCGTTGATCGCAGCGGCCGGGGGGGCCGCCGGGCTCGCGCTCGTGATCGGCCTCGTCCGGTCGAGCTGGGACGACGACCGGCAGCCGAATGCGTCCCTGTCGCGCGCCATCGGCGAGCCGATCCTCGCCATGCTGCGCGTCCGGGGTTTGCGGGCGCTGGCCGGGGTCGGCTTCCTGCTCGCGGGCGTGCAGCTCTGCGTCATCGCCTTCGCGGTGCTGCTGCTCGTGTCGGATTTCGGCTTCACGCCCGTCGCGGCCGGCTCGGTGCTGGCCGCCGCGCAGATGGCGGGCGCCCTCGGCCGCATCGTTTGGGGCCTCCTGGCGGACCGGCTCCGGGACGGCCGCCGCGTTCTCCTCGGGCTCGCGCTTGCGACCGCGCTTCTGCTGCTCGCGCTGCAGGCCGTAAGTTTCGTCGGGCCGGTGCCCGTGCTCGTCTGCCTCGGCGCAACCGCGATCGGCTGGAACGGCGTCTTCCTGGCCGAGGTGGCGCGGCTCGCGCCCGAGCACCGCGTCGGCGACGCGACCGCGATCGTGCTGGCCGGCACCTATCTCGGGGTCTGCCTTGGGCCGGCCTTGTTCACCGCGGCCGCGCCGCTTTTCCCGAGCTACTCCGCCGCCTTCATCCTGCTCGCCCTGTCGTCCCTCGCGGCGGCGGGCCTGCTCCTCGCCGGAGCGGAGCGGCCGCGACCGAGTCCCCCCTTCGAAGGAAAGTCCACATGACGCTCTACGGCCTGAGCCGCGCGGCCGCTGCGACGCGCCGACGTCACGTCCTCCCGAACGGCACGGCCTATTGGAAGAGCGCTTTCATCGACCCGGACCGCGACGCCCCGGGCCAGCGCCCGACCGGGTTCCTGGTCGAGCAGGAGGGCCCGTCCGAGATCCTGCCGCACTTCCATCAGGCGAACCAGTTCCAGGTCTTCGTCGACGGCACGGGCTTCCTCGGCAAGCACGAGATCGCGCCGGTTACGGTGCATTACACGGACGCGCATTCGCCCTACGGGCCGATCCTCTCGGGGGAAACCGGCCTGCGCTACTACACGCTCCGCGACGATTTCGATCCCGGGGCGCGTTTTCTTCCGGGCGCGCTGCCGGAGCTCAGGAAGGGTCGCCGCCGCTACGCGACCTCGGCCCCCGCGGCCCCGCCCGATCCGGCCGAGATCGCGACGGTCAGCCGGACCGTGATGATCCCCTTTGAGGCCGACGGCCTCGGGGCCGTGCGGATCGACGCGCCGGCCGGGGAGACGATCACGGCCGCGATCGGCCTGCAGGTCAACGACCGCTTCCTGCTGGTGCTCGCGGGCGGGGTTGAGGTCGGGGGCCAGGGCCTCACGGGGGGTTCGTGCCTCTTCATGGGGCGCGACGACGGGGATCCGGGCGTAGTGGCCGCGCCCGGCGGCGCGTCGCTTGTTATCATGCAGTTCCCGACGCACGACCCCGGGATTTCGCGCCCACCGGGCTGACCGAGGGCTTCAGAACGGGTCTTCAAACCAACACCACGACCGGGAGGGTTTCGATGTTTCTCGCAAGACGCTCAGCCGCCGCCCTGGCTGTCTGCCTCCTTGGGTCGATCTGGCCCGGTGCCCACGCACCGGCCGCCCAGGACTTCCCGACCCGGACCGTGAAGCTCGTGGTGCCGCAGACCGCGGGCGGCACGACGGATGTCCTCGCGCGCGCGATCGCCGGCAAGCTCGGCGAGAAGTGGAAGCAGAACGTCATCGTCGAAAATATCGGCGGCGCGTCGGGCTCGATCGGGACGCAGCAGGTCTCCCAGGCGGCGCCGGACGGCTACACGCTGCTGCTGACCTATGAGGGGTCGCAGGCCATCAACCCGCACGTCATCCCGAACCAGAATTTCGACGCTGTGAAGGACTTCGTGCCCATCGCGACCCTCGCCCGGGCGGGGTTCCTGCTCATCGGCAGCCCGAACCTGCCGGTCAACACTTTCGCCGAGTTCCTCGCATTGGCGCGCGAGAAACCCGACGGGCTCACCTATGGGAGCGCCGGCGCCGGTTCCGCGAACCATCTCATCGGCGAGATGCTGAAGAGCCAGGCGAAGGTGCGGGTCCAGCATGTGCCCTACCGGGGCATCGCGCAGGCCATCACCAACGTGATGGGCGGCCAGATTGACACGGCAGTCGTGTCGATCCCGTCGGTGATCGGCCAGATCCAGGCCGGCTCCGTCAAGGCGCTGGCGGTCACGAGTTCGACCCGGTCGAGCGCGGCCCCGAACGTGCCGACGGCGGCGGAATCGGGCCTGCCCGGCTTCGACGTGACGCCCTGGTGGGGGATCCTCGGGCCAGCCAAGATGGACCCGCGCCTCGCGGCCAAGATCGCGGCCGACCTGAACGGGCTTCTCGCGTCCGAGGAGATGCAGGCCGTCTTCCGCAAGCAGGGGGCGGAGCCCTTCGTCACCTCATCGGCGGAGTTCGGCAAGCTGCTCGCGGCTGATGTCGAGAAATGGGGCAAGATCGTCGCGGCCATCAACCTGAAGTGACCTGCGACTTCGAGCGCGGTCGTCCTTGATGGCGGCACTTCCGGCGCCCCGGTCCGCATGGGCTGGCCGCGGAGGGCGGACACGCCTGACGCCTCCCGGTCAGTCAAGACTCCCGGTCGACCCGCTCAATACCGCTCCAGGTCCCGCCCCTTCACGCTGCCGAGCTGGCCGGGCTCGAGCGCGCCGTCCGGCGTGTAGTAGCCGGCCGCCTTCTTGGCCTCGATCTCGACCGAGGCGTCGGGTGGGACGAGGCCGGCCGGGATCGGGACGCGCTCGCCGACCTCGATGCCGGAGCCCACGATGGCGTCGTATTTCATGTTCGACATCGACATCAGCCGGTCGATGCGCCGGATGCCGAGCCAGTGCAGCACGTCCGGCATGAGCTGCTGGAAACGGGCGTCCTGGACGCCGGCCACGCATTCCGTGCGTTCGAAATAGGTGGCGGCCTGGTCGCCGCCCTCCTGACGCTTGCGGGCGTTGTAGACCAGGAACTTGGTCACCTCGCCCAGCGCCCTGCCCTCCTTGCGGTTGTAGACCACCACGCCGACGCCGCCCGTCTGCGCCTCTTTCACGCATTCCTCGATGCCGTGCACGAGATAGGGCCGGCAGGTGCAGATATCGGACCCGAACACGTCCGAGCCGTTGCACTCGTCATGGACCCGGCAGGCCACGGTCTTCCTCGGGTCGGACAAGGCCGCGACCTCGCCCACGATATAGACGGTGGCGCCCCCGATCGGGGGCAGGAACACGCTCACATCAGGCCGAGTGACGAGCTCCGGGAACATGCCGCCCGTCTGCTCGAAGAGCGTGCGGCGGAGGTCGCGCTCGCTCGCCCCGAACCGGGCCGCGATCCCGGGCAGCCACCAGACCGGGTCGATCGCGATCTTGGTGACCGAAACGTCCCCGCTCGCGTGCAGGATGCCGCCGTCCGGCGCGATCCGGTGCGCCGCCATGGCGGCCAGGATCTCGGGCAGGCTGAGCCGCGCCTTCGTGATCGCGATGGAGGGCCGGATGTCGGTGCCGGTCTCGATCTCGCGGGCGAACACCTCGCCCACCACATGGCCGAAGGGATCGAGCGACACGATGCGGCCGGGATCGGCCCATTGCGGATGCGGCCCCACCGCGACGACCGGGTGGGTGTTGTGGAGATCGGGCCTTGCGAGCGGATTGAGGGCGCGAGCCGAGATCGCGAGGGCGCGGTAGATCGAATAGGAGCCGCCATGCGAGCCGATGACGTTGCGGTCGGCCGGATCGGTGACGGAGCCGATGACCGGCCCGCGCTCGCGCGGATCGGCCGCACCCCAGCGAATCGGGAACCGGCCGCTCGCCGTGCCGGGCTCCGGATGCGACGTCAGGCGAATGTGATGATTGCGGTTGGGCGTGGTCATGGGACGTCCAGGCTGCGGAGAGCAGCCCTGCAAAGGGGCGCCGCTCGGGACCGCGCCAGGGAACCTGAGTCTCACCGATCGGCGACGACCCGTCAATGAAACGGCCTCGCGTGCGCCCCCGAACATAGGCGGGGTTTACCGCGTCTTCGCTTTGCCCTTGAGCGACGGTGGGTTTATCGTAGAGTCGCGGGCGGCTCACCAACCAAGGAGATGGACGTGCTGAAGAGGATCGTTCTCGTTCTAGCGCTGTTGTTTGGCGCCCTCGCGGTCACGCAGGGTCCGAGCTACGCCACCCCGCTCGGAGCTTCGGCTCAGACGCAGAAGGCGGCGCCCGCTCAGGCGGAAAACGTTCAGTACTACTACTACCGCCGTCCGCGTTATTACGGCTACCGCTACTACCGCCCGCGCTACTATCGGCCGCGCTATTACCGGCCGCGCTACTACCGGCCGCGCTATCGGTTCTACTTCTGAGGATCAGCCTCTAGTGAACCCAGCCCGTCGCCGCGTTGGCGGCGGGTCGTTTCTCTCCACCTCTCCCGAGCACGCCCCCACGGAGAGGCAGGTCTGCCGGAGGCGCTTTCAGCCGCCGGAGATCAGTCCTCAGTCGGGTCGCCCTTCACCCTCTGGATGCCCTCGAGGATGAACTGCCGGGCTTCCGCCGCATCGCCCCAGCGCAGGACCTTGACCCACTTGCCGCGCTCCAAGTCCTTGTAGTGCCGAAAAAAATGCTCGATCTGCTCGATCGTGATCGGCGGCAGGTCGGTATAGGTCATGACGTTCTCGTAGCGGCGGGTTAGTTTGGTTGACGGCACCGCGATGATCTTCTCGTCCTGGCCGGCATCATCCTCCATCAGGAGCACCCCCACCGGCCGGACGTTGATCACGGCCCCGGGCACGATGGCGCGGGTGTTCGCGACCAGGACGTCGCACGGGTCGCCATCGCCCGAGAGCGTGTGCGGGATGAATCCGTAATTCCCGGGATACCGCATGGAGGTGTAGAGGAACCGGTCGACGACCAGCGTACCGGCCGCCTTGTCCATCTCGTACTTGATCGGCTCGCCGCCGATCGGCACCTCGATGACCACGTTTACGTCGTCGGGCGGGTTATGACCCGTCTTGATCGCCTCGAGCCGCATCCCTGCCCTTCCCCCATGACCAGAGGCCGCTCTAACGCCGCGTCGCGGCAGCGGCAAGCGTGCTGGGGTTGGCCCCCTCCCCCACCCTTCGGGTGGTCCCTCCGCTCCCCGAGGGGCGGAGACGCGGCGCGAACGGCGCTCAGCGGAACAGAAAGCAGCTCTTCGTCAGGCTCATGCCGCCGAAGCGCTCGTTCGCCTCGGCGATCATGCGGCCGCTCATGCCGCGGTAGAACTGGCAAGCGCGCTCGTTCTCGTTCAGGCACCACACCGCGACCCTCTTGGCGCCGCGGTCGTCGAGGTCGTTCCTGACCGCCTTGAACAGGCGCTTGCCGAAGCCGAGACCCTGGTACTCGGGCGAGAGATACAATTCGTCGATCTCGCCATCCGCCGGCAGCGACCTGTCGCGGCACCGGCCGTAGGACGCATAGCCGACCACGCTGTCGCCGACATCGAGCACGACCAGGGGGCGCCCGCGCCCGATCGTGCCGAGCCACCAGCGCGGACCGCGGCGGCCGATCATGCGCTCCAGCGTGACGGCCGGGAGAATGCCTTGGTAGGCCTCTCGCCAGGTGGTGTCGAAAACCCCTGAGAGGTCGGACGCGTCTTCCGATCGCGCGCGGCGGATGCTGATCGTGATCGCAGTCATGGCCTACCCGACGACCTCCGTGACGAGAGATGACCTTGGAACCAGTATCGCGTGCTTTCCAGCAACTTCGAGGCCACGGATCGACCCGACCGACGAAGCGAAAAACCCTGTCACCTCCCTGAAATCCGCGCCCGAATCACGTCTGGGAGCAGCCCCGTGTTGCGGGCCGCCGCGCCGGCTGGTAGAGCCGCCCGCACCCCGGACCTGACGCCACGCTACGCGAACACCCGTCGTCCTGTCATCGTCTGGCGATTGTGCTTAACAAATTCCTAAAGCCCGAAACGCGCTACGCCCGCCGCATGGCCCGGATCGCGCGATGGGACCGGCCGCTCGGAGGGCCTCTCGACCGCGCGAGCGCCTGGGCGAACATGCTGTTCATGGACCACGGCCTGTTTCGCATCCTGTACGGCAATCGGGGGCGGGTCTCGGAAGAGCTCTGGCGCTCCGCGCAGCCGAGCCCAGGCCAGGTCGCCCGGTTCGCGCGGGCCGGCGGACGCACGGTCGTAAACCTCCGCGGCGGGCGGGAGCACGGCTCCTGGCCGCTGGAGCGGGACGCGTGCGCGCGCCACGGGTTGAGGCTTGTCGACTTCGTGCTGCGCTCCCGCGAGGCTCCGGATCGCGACGCGATCCTGGCCACCGCGGCGTTCCTCGAGACGCTCGAGTATCCTGTCCTGGTCCATTGCAAATCGGGAGCGGACCGGGCGGGTCTCTTCGCCGCGCTCTATCTGATCCTGCGCCGGGGCGCGACGGTTGCCGAGGCTCGGGGCCAGCTGGCCCTCCGCTTCGGCCATTTTCGGCATGCCAAGACCGGCATCCTGGACGCGTTCCTCGACGCCTACGAGCGGGAGGGGGAGGCGCAAGGCAACCGGTTCGCCGATTGGGCGGAGCGGATCTACGATCCCGTGGCGCTGGCGCGCGACTTCAGGCCGCGGTTGTGGTCGACGCTCCTGGCGGACCGCCTCATCCGCCGCGAATAGGCGGCGCGCCGGCGCGCCCGGCCGGGAAGGCGGCGGTTACTGGCCGGCCGCCGCCTCGGGCAGGAACTCGCCGAGCAGCTGCAGGCGGTGCAGCCGCGAATAGATCCCGCCGCCGCGGCCGAGCTCCTCGTGGGTGCCGGTCTCGACGATGCGGCCGGCGTCGAGCACCACGATGACGTCTGCGTCCCGCACCGTCGACAGCCGGTGCGCGATCACGAGGGTGGTGCGGCCGAGCATGAGGGTGCGAATGGCGTCCTGCACCTGTGTCTCGGCCTCGGCGTCGAGCGCGCTCGTCGCCTCGTCGAGAAGGAGGATCGGAGCGTCCTTGAGGAACGCGCGGGCCAGCGAGACACGCTGGCGCTCGCCGCCCGACAGCCGGGCGCCCCCGACCCCGACCCGGGTCTCGTAGCCGTCCGGGAAGGCCGAGATGAACGTATGCGCGGCCGCGGCCTCGGCCGCAGCCTCGATCTCGGCCTGCGTCGCGCCGGGCCGGCCGAACGCGATGTTCGCCCCGATCGTGTCGTCGAACAGGACGACGTCCTGGGCCACGACCGCGACGGTAGCCCTGAGGCTGGCCAGCGTCACGGAGCGGACGTCCTGGCCGTCGATCAGCACCCGGCCGGCCGTCGCGTCGAACAGGCGCGGCAGGAGCGACAGGAGCGTGGACTTGCCCGATCCCGACCGGCCGACGAGCGCGGTCGCGCGTCCGGCGGGCACGACGAGGTCGATGCCGGCGAGCGCCGGCGAGCCGCCGCGGTACTGGAAATGGACGTCCTCGAACCGGATCTCGCCCGGGCCGACCGCAAGCGGCTTGGCGCCTGGCTGGTCACGGATCTCCGGCCGCTCGTCCATCACGGCGAAATAGCGCTTCAGCGCGGCCGCGGCCTCCTGGATGATGGCGTTCAGGTTGCCGAGCGCCCGCACCGGCTGCGCGGCGATGATCAGCGCCGTCACGAACCCTGCGAAATCGCCCACTGTCGAGCGCCCGTCGAGGATGCGCCAGCCGATGATCGCTAGGACGCCCGCCACCGCGAGCCCGCCGCCGGCCTCGAGCAGAGGATCGAGCCGCGCGCGCGCGTTGGCGCTCTTCATCTTGAGGCGGCGCACCCCGTCGAACGCGGCGCGCGCCCTTTCCTTGAGATAGCGCTCGAGGCCGTAGCTCTTGGCGATCCTGGCGCCCGCGAGGCTCTCCGAGACGAGCCCGGCCATCTGGCCGATCTGCTCTTGTGTCGAGGTCGAATTGCGCCGGAGCTTCTTGCCGATGCGGGCGACCGGCCGGGCGATGAAGGGCGTCACTGCGGCGGCCGCCAGGGTCAGGGCCGGGTCGATCAGCAGCATGGCGGCCACAAGCGCCACGATCGTGGCGAGCTCGCGCAGGAGCACGGTCGAGAGCCGGGTCAGTGCCTCCTTTATGAAGGCGAAATCCGTCGTGAAGCGCTGGGTCAGCGCGGCCGGGCTTTCCCGGACGATCTGGGCGATGTCCGCGTCGATCAGGTGGCTGTAGAGGGCGCTCTGCATGTCGGCCTCGATCCGGGTCACGACCCGGTTCGTCAGCACCGTCATCGCGTAGAGCGAGAAGCCCTTGATGGCCGTGATCAGGATGACGAAGAACGGCCCGTACAGGATCGCGTCCCGCCGATCGATGAACCAGCGCGCGAAGCCGAGATTGATCTTGATCGGCGTGCCCGTGCCGAAGCGGTTCGAGAACGCCTCGAAGGCCGCCTTGATCATGACCGGATAGAGCCCGGTCGACAGCGCCACGATCACGATGAAGCAGGCGACGAGCGACAGGGTCCTGGCATGCGGCCTGAGCCATTCCCGCCAAAGCCGGGCGACGAGCGCCAGGGTGTCGCCGCCGGGCAGGATCTCCGCGGCGACGGATTTGCGCGGCTTCAGGATCGAGAACACCGCTGGGGTCTACAGCCCCTGCCCGGGGCAGGCAATTTGGAGATGCCTTGTCGCCCGACCTGGCGCGCCGCCATGGAGCGATCCTTGATCGCGACGCCCTTCACGAAGGATCGGCCGCCGAACATGTCCGTCCCGCTGACGACTCTCGCCCTCCTGAATTCGACTAACGGTTCTCGAACACGACCCCGATCTCGTCGACACGACGCCAAGCGACTTGGCACTCGTAGTGTCCTCCGTCGGCCACGATCAGGAGCGTAAAACGTTCGGGAATGCCGACAGGGCTCTCCACTTTCAGCCGTGCACCCCGGTCCGAAATGTCTCGCAACGTGCAATCGATCGTCGAGGCCCCGTCGTTGAAGACCATCTGAGCCGCTTTCAGGGCTCGAAAGCGGGACGCCTTGCGTTGCTCTTCCATGAAGCTCTTCAGCTCGCCTACTTGACCAGCGAGATAGCTGAACCGTTCGGGCCAACCCCCTCCGGGACAGGGACGTCCGTGCTACTATACATCGCGTTCATCACGAGATTGGGCTTGCCCGTCAGCCGCAAATGCCGCGAGACGATGACGGTGTATGCGGATTGATCGGCGACGGGGTTGTTCGAATCGATCTTTAGCAAGCCGCGGGACAGATAGAACGTCCCGAGCAGCCGACGCGCATCCTTGCTGGAGATCTTGTGCTCCCGCAGGAGGGGTGCGGCTCTGTCCTCGAAGAACAGAAGGCCGGCCATGTCGCCCGACTTGGGCGCAGCCAGGCTGATGGTCGAATCAGGCCTGAAATCGAACGTGGCTAGTGACCCGGCGAGATAGAATCCGACCCCGTCCCCCTGAAGTGTTGCGCCTCCGGTCACCACCAACGGCCCGCCCGAGATGATGTAGGTGCCGGCCGTTAGCGTGACGACCGCGCCGTTGTCGATCGTGAGACCGTTGCAGAAAACACCGGGGGTGAGCGTCCGGGCGACTTGCACCACAAGGCCCGTTTGGTCGCACGTACCAGCGTTGGCCGGGGTCGGGCGGCGCGCGAGCGGGTCGTCGTACGAGGGACAATCCGTGATCGTCGTCCCGGACAGGTTACCGGCGCCGGCCGAGTACCCGCCGACCGTGCAGACCCGTTCCGCCTGCAGGACGGCATTGTCTTTGGAGACGAGCCCCTGCGGGCTCGCCGAATTCGAGTAGACGGAGCATTGAGACGCACTCAGACGTGAATTCTTCTCCGCGAGGAGATCGGGAGTTCCTGATGGATCGAGGACGAGGACGCAAAGCTTGGTTGCACCGGATAATTTGGCGGTCGAGCTGACACTGAGCTTGAATGTCGGGTAGCTGAGAAGTTTTCCGAAATAGGTCTCGACATCGTCGGTGATGCCCACCTGGACGCCCCGGCGCTTCTCGAGAACCTGAGCTGTGACCTGGGGCGCCATGGCCCCCTTCGCCCCGCGAGTCTCGGCAAGAAACGCGATCGCCACATCGCGAGCAACGCTCGCCAGCCTCGCGTCATCTACGTTCGCGAGCGACAGCTCCTTCGTGGCCGCCAGGGCTCCGCTATCCGCCGCGGCCCGCAGCTTGGATTGTCGCGAAGCGAGCGAGATATACTCCACCGTCGCTCCAGTTGCGATAAACAACACCGGCGCAGTTATCCCAAAAATTATGGCAGCGAAGCCGGCCGTGTCGCCGAAGAACTGCCTCACGCTCCGCGCCATCATGGAATCGGCGCTCGACAGCCGCGAATTGGAGGTTTTTCTTCTTGACAGCGTCGTCAGAGGGTGGAGGACGAAGGGAGGCAAGCGCGCCCATGCTCCCCGAAGGAAGCGGAAAGGGGTCGACCCAAAAGGTGCAAGGGGCGGGCGCATCGGTGTCGAAACGTGCCGGCTTATCTATAAGGAATCCTGAACTCCCCGAGGGCATCCCGCGCCGTAGTGAACCGGCTCTCGCGAACCCGGCTGAACCGGCGGGTGATCCCGGCCGGAGGCTCTGCTAGAGTCGGCCAGTCGCGATCGCGGGCGATCCCCGTTGCGGCCGAACACACAAACCGTCGAGCGATGCCGATGAACCGCGACCTGCTCACCGAGCTCGAACCCCTTCGGGCCGAGCTGACGGCCATCCGGCACGACCTCCATGCCCATCCGGAGATCGGGTTCGAGGAGACCCGCACGGCCGCGCTCGTGGCCGCCCGGCTCAGAGGCTGGGGCCTCGCGGTGACGGAAAGGGTCGGCACGACCGGCGTCGTCGGCACGCTGCAGGGAAGCCGGCCCGGCAACCGGGCGGTCGCGCTCAGGGCCGACATGGACGCGCTCAACATTCCGGAGGAGACCGGCCTCGATTACGCGTCGCAGGTCCCGGGCAAGATGCACGCCTGCGGCCATGACGGGCACACGACCATGCTGCTCGGCGCCGCTCGCGCCCTTTCGGAGCGGCCCAATTTCGCCGGGGCCGTGCATTTCGTGTTCCAGCCCGCCGAGGAAGGGCGCGGCGGCGCGGCCCGCATGATCGCGGACGGCTTGTTCGAGCGCTTCCCTTGCGACGCGGTCTACGGGATGCATAACGGCCCGGGGCTCGCGACCGGGCAGTTCAAGCTCCGGTCCGGTCCCATGATGGCGGCGGTCGACTTCTTCACGGTGGTGTTCCGCGGAACCGGCGGCCATGGCGGCTCGACCCCGCATCTCGCGACCGACGTCACCATCGCGCAGGCGCATTTCTGCCTCGCGCTGCAGAACGTCATCGGCCGCAACATTCCGGCCATCGAGACCGCCGTGGTGTCGATCGGCTCGATCGAGGGCGGCTCGCCCGATTCGCCGAACGTCATGCCGGCCACCGTCACCATCACGGGGACCGTCCGGACCTTCTCGGACAAAGCCCAAGACGTCATGGAGCGCCGGCTGACCGAGCTCGCGCACGCGCACGCGGCCGCCCAGGGCTGCACGGCCACGGTCGATTACGGCCGCTACACCCGCGTGCTCGTGAACGATCCCGAGCACGCGGCGATCGCGGCCCGGGCCGCGGCCTCGCTCGTCGGCGAGGAGGCCGTCGACGCGAACGCCGCGCCGATCACCGGGGGCGAGGACTTCGCCGACATGCTCCGGGTCAAGCCCGGCGCCTTCATCTTCGTCGGCAACGGCGTGAACCCGGACGGCTCCTTCCACTCCGTCCACACCCCGCATTACGATTTCAACGACGACATCATCACGCTCGGAACCGGCTACTGGGTGAGCCTGGTCCGCCAGGAGCTCGCGGCCTGACCGGCGGCGGCCGACATGTGATCGCGTGCGGTCGCTCGCGCGTTCCCGCTCAGCCGACCGCGTCGAGCTTCTGCCCGCTCACGGCGCCGAGCAGCGCGAGCAGCGTGCGGTTGACCGGCACGTCGCGGCCGTGACGGTCCGCCGCCTCGACCAGCGCGCCCGTCAGGAACCGATACTCGAGCGGGCGGCCGGCAAGCCGGTCGTAGAGCATCGAGGTGCCGGCATCGGCGCCGTGCCCGCCGAGGCCGGCCAGCGCCCGGTCGGCATCCGCCTGGGTGAGCCGAGCGCCCTCCGCGGCCCCGACCTCGACCGCCTCGGCCAGGATCCGGGCCGCGAGATCGAGGATGGCGGGATCGCGAAATATCGCAGTGCGCTGAATCGTCAGGGCCGTGACGGCGTTGCCGACGAGGTTGCTGAGGAGCTTGCGCCAGGCCGCGGTGATGAAATCCTCGCTCTCCTCGACCTTGAAGGTGGTGCCGGCGAACAGGCGCGCCAAGGCCGGGCTCGCGTCGTCCTTCGGCACGACCAGGCGCGACGCGCCGTGGTGGACGATGTGGCCGGGCGCCGTACGCTCGACGCTGCAATAGATGATGGCGGGCATCACGCGGGCCTGGCCCGCGACCGGGCGCGCGCGCTCGACATGCCCGATCCCGTTCTGCACCACGACGAGCGTCGTGCCGGGTCCGGCCAGCCTGGCGAGCCAGGGCGCCGCGCCCTCCGTGTCCTGCGCCTTGACGGTGAGCAACACCCAGCGGGCCGGCCCCACCTCGGCCGGGTCGCTCGCCTGCCGGACGGCGACCTCGCGGGCGCCGCCGCCCTCCTCGATCACCAGCCGGTCGAACGGCGTGCGGACGCACATCGTGACCGGCCGCCCCGCCCCGACAAGCTGGCCCGCGAGGTAGCCCCCGATGCCGCCGCTGCCGATGATCGCGACCTCGTCCCGTCTCGCCTCGTTCATGTGAACCCCGGTTCCGCCCTGACGCGAGCTGTCCCGGCCCGCGGCGCCGTCACGCTTAGCCGATCCACGCCCGTCGCCGACAGAGGCCCCCGACATGACTGACCCACGCTGGACGGTGATCACGGGCGCCTCGAGCGGGATCGGCACCGAGATGGCGCGGCTCGCGGCCGCGCGCGGGCGGGCGATCGTGCTCGTCGCGCGCCGGGCGGAGCGGCTCGAGACGCTGCGGACGGAACTCGCGGCGGCAGGGGCGCGGGTCGAGACGCTCGTTCTCGACCTCGAGGCGCCTTCGTCCGCGGAGGCGCTGGTCGCGTGGCTGGCCGAGACAGGCATCGAGGTCGACACCCTGGTCAACAATGCGGGCTTCGGGCTGCGGGGCGGCTTCGCGACCATGCCGTACGGGCAGCAGGCCGCCATGGTCGAGCTGAACGTCACGACGCTGACGCGCCTGTGCCGGCTCGTGCTGCCGGGCCTCGTGGCCCGCAGGCGCGGCGGCATCATCAACGTGTCCTCGATGGCGGCCTTCCAGGCGATCCCGTTCATGGCCGTCTACGCGGCCACCAAGGCCTACGTGCTGTCGCTCTCGGAGGCGCTGCACGAGGAGGTGCGTCGGCACGGGGTCACGGTCACTGCGGTCTGCCCGGGCCCGACCGCGACGGAGTTCGCAGCCCGGGCCGACCTCGAAAAGTCGAAGCTCTTCCGGACGGGCGCGATGTCGGCCGTGGACGTCGCCCGGCTCGGGCTCGACGGCTACGAGGCCGGCCGCGCCATCGTGGTGACGGGCGTCGGCAACCACGTCATCGGGATCGCGAGCAAGCTCCTCCCCCGCGCCCTCGTGCGGCGGGCGGCCGGCTGGATGCAGGGGTGAACCGGGGAGTGCTCGATCCCGTCGCGCTCCTGCGCCAGTTCCGGACCTTCTTCGGCGTCGGCCTCTTGGCCGCTTCCGTGCATTACGGTCTCCTCTTCAGCCTGGTCGAAGGCTACCGGCTCGATCCCGTGCCCGCGACCCTCACCGGCTATGCGGCCGGTGGGATCGTGTCGTACCTCCTCAATCGTCGACTGACCTATTCGAGCGAGCGCCCGCACCGCGAGGCGACCTGGCGCTTCGCTCTCGTCTCGACCGTTGGGTTCGGGCTGACCTGGGCCTTCATGGCCCTTTTCGTGCGCGGGTTCGGGCTGCCCTACCTGCCGGCCCAACTCGCCACTACCGGGATCGTGCTGTTTTGGAATTTTGGGGCGAACAGGTTGTGGACGTTCGGCGGGCCTCCCGTCGCGCCGATCCCGTAGCCGGTCAGGCGACGGTTGCCACGAAAGTCATCCGCTTCGGATTGTGGCCCATATTGCGGTCGGCCCGGCGCGCCTCGAAGCCGCGCTCGCGCAACAGGGCGAGCATCTCGGCCTCCCCGTAATGGCTGAGCCCGAGCTCGGCCCGGAGCGTGCGGTAATCCGAGAGCGCCGTGCGGGCGAGGCCGACGAGCGCGGCCCGCAGGAACCCGCCGGCCCAGGCGAAGCGGAGAAGCGCCAGCACGTCGTCGAGAGGCCCGGTCTCGTGCGGGATCACGTCCGCGACGACGAGCCGCCCACCCTCCTTCAGCTTGCTGCGCCACAGCCCGACGAGTTCGTGGAACTCCTCCGGCGAGAGATATTGCAGGAGCGAGTTCGCGACGACGAGGTCGAGCGAGTGGTCCCCGATCCGGTCGACCTCCTCCGGGGCGATCACCCGAACCGTCGGCTCCGTTCCGAAGCGGTCGTGCAGGCGCTCGCGGACGAGCGGCGCGCCATCGCACAGGTGGAGGACGGCGCAGGACGCCGCCACCCGGCCCGCCGACAAGGCCTCCCCGCAACCATGGTCGAGCACGGCGGCGTCCGGCCCGGGCACGTAGCGCACGATGTCGCGCGCGATCTGGGCATAGTGCAGGATCTTGTGGCGGTCGCTGACATAGATCGGCGTGTCGGCGTTCCAGTAGTCGCGCCAGCTCATCCGGCCGCCGACCTTTCGCCGTCCATCAACCTGACGAAGCGGTCGAACAGGTAGTGGCTGTCGCGCGGGCCGGGCGAGGCCTCCGGGTGGTACTGCACCGAGAAGGCGGGCCGGTCGGTGAGCGCGATGCCGCAATTCGACCCGTCGAACAGGGACACATGCGTCTGTTCGGCATGGGCCGGGAGGCTCGCGGGATCAACCGCGAAGCCGTGGTTCATCGACACGATCTCGACCTTGCCGGTGGTGTTGTCCCGCACCGGATGGTTGGCGCCGTGGTGACCCTGGTGCATCTTCACCGTCCGGCCGCCGAGCGCGAGCCCCATCAGCTGGTGGCCGAGGCAGATGCCGAAGGTCGGCACCTTCCGGTCCAGGATCTCGCGGATCACCGGCACCGCGTAGGCGCCCGTCGCGGCCGGGTCGCCGGGGCCGTTCGACAGGAACACGCCGTCCGGGTCGAGGGCGAGGATCTCGTCCGCGGTTGCGGTGGCAGGCACGATTGTGACCCGGCAGCCCGACCCCGCCAGGAGCCGCAGGATGTTGACCTTGATGCCGTAATCGATGGCGACGACGTGGTGGAAGCGGCCGCCGCCCTCTTCGCGATGGCCGTGCCCAAGTTCCCACACGCCTTCCGTCCAGCCGCCATTCGCGTCTCGGGTGACCATCGGGACAAGGTCGAGGCCTTCCATGGAGGGCAGGCCGGCCGCACGGGACGCGATTCCGTCCCGGTCGAGCAGGCCTGCGGGATCATGCGCGATCACGGCGTTCGGCATGCCGGTCTCGCGGATCAGCGTCGTAAGGGCCCGGGTGTCGACGCCCGTGATGCCGACGATGCCCCGCGCGCGGAGCCACGTGTCGAGCGAGCGGGTCGAGCGCCAGTTCGCGGGCTCGGTGATGGTCGCGGCGAGGACCAGCCCCCGCACGCCGGCCGAGCGGCCCGCCGCGCCGCCTCCTCCCGCCGTCTCGACGTCCTCCTCGTTCGTGCCGACATTGCCGATATGCGGGAACGTGAAGGTGACGATCTGGCCGGCATAGGAGGGGTCGGTCAGGATCTCCTGGTAGCCGGTCATCGCGGTGTTGAAGCAGACCTCGCCGGCGGCCTCGCCGACTGCCCCGATCCCCGCGCCCTCGATGACGGTGCCGTCCGCGAGGACGAGGAGCGCTGTCGGGCGGGGCTCCTCCCAGGCGCCAAGATGGCCGTCGGCCTTCCGGCCGGATGCCGGGCCCGAGGGTTGTTGCAGCATGGGATCGATCCGGGTTAAGGCGCGCCGATCCAGACGCCAGCCTGACCGCCGACGCGCCCGCGACATCTAGGGACGCGGTCCACGGGCGTCAACGAAACGCTGATCAACGACCTGCCCGGAGGCTCGCCATGACACTGCGCGAACGCTTCACCGACGACATCAAGACTGCGATGAAGGCCGGCGACAAGCCGCGCATCTCCACGCTCCGGCTCGTCCAAGCGGCCTTGAAGGACAAGGACATCGAGGCCCGCGGCGCGGGCCGCGGTCCGATCTCCGACGAGGACATCCTGGCGCTCCTGCAGAGGATGATGAAACAGCGCCAGGAATCGATCGCGATCTACGATGCGAACAATCGGCCGGAGCTCGCCGCAGGGGAGCGCGAGGAGGTCGCGATCATCGCCGAGTTCCTGCCGCAGCAGCTCGGCGAGGCCGAGACCGCGGCCGCGATCGAGGACGCGGTCGCATCTACGGGCGCGGCCTCGGTCAAGGATATGGGCAAGGTGATCGCGAAGCTCCGCGCCGACCATGCCGGCCGCATGGATTTCGGCCGGGTCAGCGGCCTCGTGAAGGCGCGGCTGGCCGGGTCTTAGCTCTCACGAGCAGGAGTGGCGAGCGGCCTGGATCTGGACGATGCGGCCGCGCCCGTCCTCCGTCCAGTCGATCCGGGTCTCCGAATAGCAGGGCAGGTTGCCGGGCCGGTCGATGGCCGAATAGCGGCGCGCGACCGCGTCCTCCAGGAACACGAAACCCTGGCGCGCGAGCTCGTCGCGCAGACGTTGGGCGCGGGACCCCGGCGGATGGAACGTCGCGATCCGGGACTTGAAGGCCGCGTCGCCGCCATTGGTCGCGGCGATCGGCGGATAGGAGGGCGCGCAGCCCGCCGCGGCGGATGCGACGAGCCAGCAGAGAAGGTTGCGGATCACGCGTTCGGCCTCATGTCTGAATCCCCGAAACCCCGCGCCTGTGCTAGCCTGACGGCCGGAAGCTGACCTGTGCGTTACCCCGCCCATATCCTGGAAGAAATCCGCGCCCGGGTCCCGATCTCGGCCGTGGTTGGCCGGCGTGTACGGCTGAAGAAGGCCGGCCGCGAATGGCGGGGATTGTCTCCCTTCAACGCGGAGAAGACACCCTCCTTCTACGCCAACGACCAGAAGCAGTTCTACCATTGCTTCTCGTCCGGCAAGCATGGCGACATCTTCTCGTTCCTGATCGAGACGGAAGGTCTCTCGTTCCCGGAAGCCGTGGAGAGGCTCGCGAACGAGGCCGGAATCGACCTGCCGAAGGCCACGCCCGACATCGTTGCCCAGGAGACCCGCCGGCGCTCGCTGCACGAGGTCGTCGAACTCGCCTGCGCCTGGTTTGAGGCCGAGCTGCAGCGCCCGAAGGGGCGGAACGCCCGCGACTACCTCGATCGGCGCGGGCTCGGACCCGAGACGCAGCGGCAGTTCCGAATCGGCTACGCGCCCGCGGACCGTCACGGCCTGCGCGATCACCTGGCCGGGAAAGACGTCTCGCCTGAGTTGATGGCCGAGGCGGGCCTTCTCGTCATGGGTGAGGACATCGCGGTCCCCTACGACCGGTTCCGGGACCGGGTCATGTTCCCGATCGAGGACGGGCGCGGCCGGGCGGTGGCGTTCGGCGGGCGGGCGATGAGCGCCGACGTCCAGGCGAAGTACCTGAACTCTCCTGACACGCCGCTCTTCAACAAGGGTCGGCTCCTCTACAACCTGCACCGCGCGCGCGGGCCGGCGCATGACCGCGGCACAGTGGTCGCGGTCGAGGGCTATGTCGACGTCATCGCGCTCGCCAAGATCGGGCTCGAGAACGTCGTCGCGCCGCTCGGAACAGCCCTCACCGAGGATCAGCTCGACCTCCTGTGGCGCCTCGCCGACGAGCCGATCCTGTGCTTCGACGGCGACACGGCCGGGCGCCGGGCCGCACATCGCGCGGTGAGCCTCGCCCTCTCCCACCTGCAGCCCGGCAAGTCGCTCCGGTTCGCGCTGCTGCCGGAGGGACAGGATCCGGACGACCTTGCGCGGGCGGGCGGGCGGGCCGCGACGGACGCGGTGCTGGCCTCCGCGCGCCCGCTCGTCGACGTGCTCTGGGGGCGCGAGTTGGAGGCCGGGCCGACCGACACGCCGGAGCGAAGGGCCGCCTTCGCGGCTCGGCTCCGGGAGACGGTCGCGACCATCCGGGACGAGACGTTGCGCCGCTTCTACCGCGACGAGGTCGAGACCCGGCTGCGGGAGAACCGCCGGGGCGCGGAGGACCGGGCCGGCGGCTGGCGGCGGCGGACAGGCGAGCCGGCTGCGGCTGCGACCGGGTATCTCGGGCGGCCCCCCGCGGCCGTGAGCCCCGGTCTCGCGACCCGCTTCGCAGGGCTCCAGACGAGCGTGTCGGCGCGCGAGGCCCTGATCGCGGCGGCGCTGGTCACCCATCCCGTGATCCTGTCCGGGCACGCGGACGCTCTCGCGACCCTGGACCTCGTCGACCCGGATTCGCGCGCCGTTTGCGACCTGCTGCTCGATTGTGCGCTCCACGGTGACGCCGTGGATTCGACGGTCGTCGAAACCCGCGCCGAACGGGCGGGACACGGCCCGGCGCTGGCCCGATTGCGGGATCGGGTGCGGCCCGGAGACCGCTGGATGCTCGATCCCGGGGCCGATCCGCAGAGGCTGGAAGACGCCCTGAAGCAGGCCTTCACCTTGCAAAGAAGGTCCCGCACGCTAAATAGCGAAAAGCAGGCGGCCCAACGGGCTCTCGGCGAGGATGGAAGCGAGGCGAACCTAACCTGGCTCCAGGAGGTCAGCGCGGAGCTCCAGTCGCTCGACGGAACGGAAGCCGGAGGCGGAACCGCCTGACAGGCAGGTGGTTCCCGATCGGCTTCGACAATTGGCGGCTGCGGCAGGATGGTTAACGGTTGATCAACTCGGATCACCGTCTAGTCGAATGATGTCGGGGGTGGCAGGCTCGAAGACAGCCTTGCTGCCCTTCGCGCGTTAGACCCGGGCCAGGTGAGCCCCGGAGAGCCGCTCAGGAAGCAAGGTTGATCATGGCGACCAAGACGACCGAACGGGACGAGAGCGAGGCGGCGCCGGAGCCGCAAAGCGACGGCCCTCTGCTCGATCTGACCGATCAGGCCGTCCGCCGCATGATCAAGGCCGCCAAGAAGCGCGGCTACGTCACGCACGAGGAGCTGAACGAGGTCCTGCCCTCCGACCAGGTCGACCCCGACAAGATCGAGGACATCATGTCGATGCTGTCCGAAATGGGCATCAACGTGGTCGATGCGGAGGAAACGGAGGACGGGCAGAAGGAGGCCGCCGCCCCGGCCAACGGGGCCGCCGAGGACGACGAGCCCGAGCCCGGCGAGGTGGCCGAGATCGCGCCCGCCCGTGCGGTCGCGCTCCGGCCCGACGCCCCAGTCAAGGAGCCGACCGACCGCACGGACGACCCGGTCCGCATGTACCTACGCGAGATGGGCTCGGTCGAGCTCCTGTCGCGCGAAGGCGAGATCGCCATCGCCAAGCGCATCGAGGCCGGCCGCGAGGCCATGATTGCCGGGCTCTGCGAGAGCCCGCTCACCTTCCAGGCCATCATCATCTGGCGCGACGAACTGGAGGAGGGCCGCGTCCTCCTGCGCGACATCATCGACCTCGAAGCGACCTATGCGGGACCCGACAGCAAGAACCCCCCGAAAGAAGCCGAGGCGAGCGAGGGCAACGGCCTCGACGCGCAGACTGTCGAGGGTCCCCGTCCGCCCGAGACGGATCTCGACGACGACGATTTGGAGAACAACGTCTCGCTGTCGGCCATGGAGGCCGAGATCAAGCCGCGGGTTCTCGAGACCTTCAACGCGATCGCCGACAACTACAAGAAGCTGCGCCGGCTCCAGGTCGAGCATGTCGAGCTGCGGCTTCAGAACAAGCAGCTGACGCCCGCTCAGGAGCGCAAGCACAAGAAGCTGAAGGACGACGTCATCACGGACGTGAAGTCCTTGTCGCTGAACGGCAACCGTATCGAGGCGCTGGTCGAGCAGCTCTACGACATCAACAAGCGGCTCATCTCGTATGAGGGCCGGCTGATGCGGCTCGCCGAGTCGCATGGGGTCGCCCGCGATCAGTTCCTGAAGCATTACCAGGGTTACGAGCTCGACCCGAAATGGCTCTTGCGTGTGTCCAAGCTCGGCGGCCGCGGCTGGAAGGAGTTCGTGGCCGGCGGCAAGACCGGGATCCACGACCTGCGCGAGCAGATCTACACGCTGGCTTCCGAGACGGGCCTGGAGATCCAGGAATTCCGCAAGATCGTCCACATGGTCCAGAAGGGCGAGCGCGAAGCCCGCCAGGCCAAGAAGGAGATGATCGAGGCGAACCTGCGCCTCGTGATCTCGATCGCCAAGAAGTACACCAATCGCGGCCTGCAGTTCCTGGACCTGATCCAGGAGGGCAATATCGGCCTGATGAAGGCGGTCGACAAGTTCGAGTACCGTCGCGGCTACAAGTTCTCGACCTACGCGACCTGGTGGATCCGGCAGGCGATCACCCGCTCGATCGCCGACCAGGCCCGCACGATCCGCATCCCGGTCCACATGATCGAGACGATCAACAAGATCGTCCGCACCTCGCGCCAGATGCTGCACGAGATCGGCCGCGAGCCGACCCCGGAGGAGCTGGCCGAGAAGCTCGCCATGCCGCTGGAGAAGGTGCGCAAGGTCCTCAAGATCGCCAAGGAGCCAATCAGCCTCGAAACCCCCATCGGCGACGAGGAGGACAGCCATCTCGGCGACTTCATCGAGGACAAGAACGCGATCCTGCCCATCGACGCCGCCATCCAGTCGAACCTCCGCGAGACGACGACGCGGGTCTTGGCCTCGCTCACGCCGCGCGAGGAGCGCGTGCTGCGCATGCGCTTCGGCATCGGCATGAACACCGACCACACGCTGGAGGAGGTCGGCCAGCAGTTCAGCGTCACCCGCGAGCGCATCAGGCAAATCGAGGCCAAGGCGCTCCGGAAGCTGAAGCATCCGTCGAGATCGCGGAAGCTGCGGAGCTTCCTCGATAACTGAGTGGCTCCAGGTATGCCAACAAAGGGTAATCTGCCGTCTTATCCGGACTACGTCGCTCCTGCGCTTGCCGCCTTCCGTGCACGAGGAGGGTCAGCGTCGATCGAAGAGATGGAAGAGGGTGTCGCTGAGATCATGGATCTCAGTGACGAGTTGCTGGCGTTGCCGCACGGAGATGGGCCAAGAACCCAGTTTCGGTACGAGCTGGCGTGGGTAAGAACCTATTTAAAGAAAGTCGGCGCCCTTCAGAATAGCGAGCGCGGCATCTGGTCTCTGACAGATGCCGGCGAGCGTATGACGGATGAAGAAGCGCGAGGGGTTTTCGCCAAAGTGCGCGCGGCCGCTCACGGTCTGCGAAAGCTGAAGGCGGGGCCGATTTCTCCGGCGCAACCCGCCTTGACGGATTCGGAGGCTGAAGCTGCTGAGCTGGGTTGATGTGCTTTTGGAGATCCTTGGTCGAATGGAGCCAGCAGCATTCGAGCGACTATCTCAAAGATTGTTGAGGGAGTCGGGATTCGTTAAGGTCGAAGTTACAGGTAGGGCAGGTGACGGGGGCGTCGATGGTATCGGCGTCCTCCGAATGAACCTGGTCTCATTCCAGGTTCTTTTCCAGTGCAAGCGGTGGAAGGGGTCTGTAGGTTCTTCCGTGGTCCGTGATTTTCGCGGAGCCATGGTCGGAAGGGCTGACAAGGGTCTCATCATTACAACCGGCACATTCACTTCTGATGCTCGTCGTGAAGCCACGAGGGATGGTGCACCTGCTATAGACCTTATCGATGGTGAGATGCTCTGCAATCTGCTAAAGGAACGTGGGCTCGGAGTGTTCGTGAAGATGGTCGAAGAAGTCGGCGTAAACGAAGCCTTTTTCGGCTCAATCTGACGTCCAGGCTCGTTGTCTCTTCAAGCACGAATTCAGAAATGCCCGCCCGTCTCAACACCACCAACAATGCTGAGGGCCTGCCTCGACGCCGCTTCACGGTCCAGGAGGTGGAGTGGATGAGCCACGTCGGCATCCTTGGCCAGGACGAGCGCGTCGAGCTCATTGGCGGGGAGATCGTGCCGATGCAGGCGAAGGGCAGCTTCCATGAGCGGATGAAAGGGGCGCTGACGATCTGCTGGGCTCAGCGCCTACCGCCCGCCCTCCTTTTCATCACGGAAACGACTTTCCGGCTCTCGCCCGACATCTACCTGGAGCCGGACTTCGTGTTCTACCCGGAAGCCAGCGGATGGAACGGACTGTCGTCCGGGACCGCGCAACTCGTCGTCGAGGTTGCCGACACCAGCTTAGCCTATGACCAGGGCCTCAAGGCGCGGCTCTACTCCGGCTTCGGCATCGTCGAGCTTTGGGTCATCAATGCCGTCACTCGCGAGACCCGCGTTCATCGCGATCCGTCCCAAACGGGCTATAGCAGCGTTGAGAACCATGGTATCTCGGCTCGGCTCGTGCCGATCCGGGCGCCTGATCTCGCCCTTACCCTCTCCGATCTGAAGCTGCACTGATGTCCTTCTGGAAGCGCCTGTTCGGTCACGGCGCCGCCGCCGAGCCCGCCACGCCCGCGGCCTCGATCGAGCATGGCGGTTTCACCATCCGGGCCGAGCCATACCGGGCCGAAGGTGGCCAGTGGCAAACGGCCGGGACCGTCGCCAGGGAGGTCGGCGGCGTCTTGAAGAAGCACCGCTTCGTGCGGGCGGACCGCTTCGCCTCGCAGGATGACGCGGCCGAGTTCTCGCTCCAGAAAGGCCGTCAGCTCGTCGACGAGCAGGGCGAGCGAATGTTTCGCGATCTCATTCCAACTCCGCCTGGCCCGGCGTGACCCGGATCAGGTCGGCCCGGCCCTCGAGCTCGGCGAAGAGCCCGGGATCGGCGCCCGTCATCCAGACCTGCCCTCCGAGCGCGTCCAGCGCCTCATAGAGCGCGGCGCGACGGCGAGGGTCGAGATGGGCCGCGACCTCGTCCAGCAACACCAGGGGCGCGAGCCCGCTCATGCGCTCCACCAGCCCGGCATGGGCGAGGACGAGACGGAGCAGCAGCGCCTTCTGCTCGCCGGTCGAGCAGATTTCGGCCGCGAGGTCCTTCGGGCCATGCCGCACGAGGAGGTCGGTCGATTGCGGGCCGACGAGCGTGCGGCCGGCGGCGACGTCCCGGCCGCGGCCCTCGCGCAGCAGGGCGCGGTAGCGGTCCTCGGCGTCGATGGCGGGCACGGCCCCGCTCAGATCCTCGAACTCGCCTACAAGCGAAAGGCGCGCGAACGGGAAGGGCGAAGGGTCGTCGGCCCCGGCCAGGAGGTCGGAATCGAGGCGCTGAGCCGTTTCCCGCCGGGCGGCCGCGACCGCAACCGCGAGTTCGGCCAGCTCCCGCTCGATCGCGTCGAGCCACCTGTCCGCAATCCCTTCCTCCAGCAGGCGGTTGCGGGAGCGAAGCGCCCGCTCGAGCGCGCCGACCCGCGCGCCGTGGCGGGGATCGACCGCGAGCACGAGCCGGTCAAGGAATCGGCGGCGGTCGCCCGGCGCGCCCCGGAAGAGGCCGTCGAGATCGGGCGTGAGCCAGACGACGCGCAGGTGCTCCGAGAAGGCCGCCGGGCTCGCGACCGAGACGCCGTCGATCCGGCAAAGGCGAGTCGCGCGGCCGGCGGGCTCGCCCGGCCCGCCGGCTGCGGGCGTCTCCAGACCGACGCCAAGCCGGTGCTGCGCGCCACCGCTCTCCAGCGTGACCGACGCCGCGAAGCGGTCCTGGCCGAGCCGGACCATGGCGCCGAGCTCGGCACGGCGCAGGCCGCGGCCCGGCGTCAGCAGCGACAGCGCCTCGATGAGGTTCGTCTTGCCGGCCCCGTTCTCGCCCGCGAGCGCCACGAGCCGGCGTGACACGGGCAGGTCGAGGGCAGCGTAGGAGCGGAAATCCTGGAGGATGAGGCGCGTGACGCGGGGATATGCGGCTGTCATCCACCTGTCATTCCGGAGCGGCCCGCAGGGCCGAACCCGGATCCCATGACTGTCCGCAGAGCTTAGCCTTGGGTTCGGGGTTCTCGCTCCGCGAGCCTCGGAATGACGAGGCGCAGTGGGTCGCCCTCACACCCGCATGGGCATCAGCACATAGAGCGTGGATGCCCCTTCGCGGTCCTGGATCACGGTCGGCGAGCCGGGATCGGCGAGCTTGAAGAGCGCCGTGTCGCCGTCGAGCTGGTTCGTGATATCGAGGAGGTAGCGGGCGTTGAACCCGACATCGATCGGGGAGGCCTCGTAATCGACGTCGAGCTCCTCGACCGCGTTGCCGGAATCCGGGTTGTTGACGGAGAGCGTCATGCGGCCATCCGTGATCGCGAGCTTCACCGCCCTGCCGCGCTCCGACGAGATCGTGGACACGCGATCGACCGCCTGGGCGAAGTCGCCTCGCTCCACCGTGAGCCGCTTGTCGTTGCCGGTCGGGATGACGCGCTGATAATCCGGGAAGGTGCCGTCGATCAGCTTCGAGGTCAGCACCACCCCTCCGGCCGCCGGGCCCGTATTGCCCCCGAAGGTGAAGCGGATCTTGGCGGGGCTGAGCTCGATCCGGACCGACGCGTCGCCCTCGTCCGCGACGAGCTTCTGGATCTCGGCCACGGCCTTGCGGGGCACGATCAGCCCCGGCATTCCGACGGAGCCCTCCGGAGCGGGCATCTCGACCCGGGCGAGCCGATGCCCGTCCGTCGCCACCGCTCGGAGCTTCGTCTCGCCCTCGACCTCGATCGTGTGGAGGAAGATGCCGTTCAGGTAGTAGCGCGTCTCCTCCGTCGAGATCGCGAACTGCGTCTTCTCGATCAGGCGGCGGAGATCGTTCGCCGGGAGCTCGAAGGTGAACGGCATCTCGCCCGCCGCGAGGTCGGGGAAGTCGGCCTCGCCCAGCGCCTGCAGCATGAAGCGCGAGCGGCCGGAGCGGAGCTGCATCTGGCCCGTGTCGCCGGTCGTCTCGAGCGAGACCTGGGCGCCGTCCGGGAGCTTGCGGACGATGTCGTAGATGACGTGGGCCGGGACCGTGATGGCGCCGCCCTGGCTGACATCGGCCCGAACCGTCTCGGTGACCTCGATGTCGAGGTCGGTCGCCTTCAGGCGGAGGCCGTCGTCTTCGGCCCGCAGAAGCACGTTCGACAGGATCGGGATCGTGTTGCGGCGCTCGACGACGCGGTGGACGTGGCCGAGCGCCTTCAGAAGCGCGGCTCGCTCGACTGTGACCTTCATGACGTGGCCCGTGCTTCGGAGGTGCTGGGAAGGATCGTCCGCGGCCGGGTCGAGCGTTCACCCGCCCCCGTCCGAAGGGGGCGGCACATTGGCGAAGCCCGCGCGGGAAGGCAAGGGCGACCCGGAGGGCGGATGCCCGCTTCGCGGCCCTCGCCATGAAGCGCGAGACATGAAGCGCGAGAACCGCTAGCGAGACGCGATCAGGGAGAGGAGGGTACGGATGAAGCTCTACTACGCGCCGGGGGCATGCTCGATCGGCATTCACGTCATCCTGGAGGAGATCGGTAAGCCCTTCGAGCTGCATAAGCTGAACTTCGCGGAGGGTGCGCAATACCGGCCCGAGTTCAAGGCCGTGAACCCGAAATCGAAGGTCCCGACCCTGCAGCGGGACGACGGCTCGGTCCTGACCGAGTTCCCGGCCATCGCGGTCTGGCTTGCCCGCACGAACCCCGAGAGCGGCCTCCTGCCAGACGACGTCGAGAGCGAGGTCAGGGCGATCGAGGCGATGGATTACTGCGTGGCGACGCTGCACATGCAGGGCTTCTCCCGCATGTTCCGGCCGGCGAATTTCAGCCCGAACGAGGCCGAGCACGAACAGGTCAAGGCGCGCGGCCGCGAGATCTTCGAGAACGGCCTGAAGTTGATGGAGGCCGCGCTCGGCGGGAAGGAGTACGTGGTCGGCCGTTTCTCCGTGGCGGATGCGGCCTTGTTCTATGTCGAGTTCTGGGCTGCGGACCGCATGAAGATGACGCTGCCGCCGAACTGCGCCGCGCATTACGGCCGCATGAAGCAGCGTCCCGCGGTCCAGAAGGTGCTCCAGGCGGAGGGGTTCGGGGCCAAGCCGGCCTGAGCGTCTCGGGCGGATCGGGCCGGCTTGGCCGGCCCTGCCCTCTCAGGCGAGGTCATGCACCCGGGCCAGGGCGGCCCGCAGATCGGCCGCCTCCCGGCGGCCATACCCCGCCTCGAACGCGTCCTGCGCGTCCTGCCAGAGCGGCGCAGCCTCCTTCAGCTTGGCGAGGCCGGCTTCGCTCAGGGTCAGCGCCCGCGTGCGGCCATCCCGACCGGGGCCGATCACCACGAGCCCCTCCCGCTCGAGCGGCCGCAAGGCGCGGCCGGTCGTGGTCCGGTCCATCGCCATCCGGGCCGCGAGCTCGCTGATGGCGAGCGGTCCTTGCCGCGACAGCGTCGCCAGGACCGAGAACTGCGTCGTCCGAAGGCCCGCCCGGGCGAGGTGGCGATCGTAGAGCTGCGTCGCCTGCCGGGCGGCAGACCGGATGGCGAAGCAGTTGCACGCGCCGGCTCCGCGCGAGGTCGATGGGTCGGCACTCATGGGGCGCAGCATAAAGCGTATATGCACCTAAATGCAAAGCGTGTATATGCGCGTGTCGGACCTGTACGAGGCTGCCATGGATGTGCGGACGCGGAGACTTCTCGAGGCCCCGATCATCCCGACGGTGCTGCGTCTCGCCGCCCCGAACGTGCTCGTCATGCTGGTCCAGGCCTCGATCGGGCTGATCGAAACCTATTTCGTCGCCGCCCTCGGCACAGACGCGCTGGCCGGCATGGCGCTCGTCTTTCCGGTCGTCATGCTGATCCAGATGATCTCGGCCGGCGCCATGGGGGGCGGCATCATGGCCGCGGTGGCGCGGGCCCTCGGGGGCAACCGGCGGGCCGATGCCGACGCCCTCGTCTGGCACGCCGCCGCGATCGCGACCGCGCTCGGCCTCGCGACCAGCGTCCTCGCCCTGACGCTCGGACCGAGCCTCTACGGCGCTATGGGCGGCCGGGACGGCTCGCTCGCCGCGGCCCTGACGTACTCGAACGTCGTGTTCGCGGGCGCGCTCTTCATCTGGCTGTTCAACTCGCTCGCGGCGATCATCCGCGGCACGGGCAACATGCTCTTCCCGGCGCTCGTCATGACGATCGGGGCGGTAGCGCTCATCCCGCTCTCGCCGGCGCTGATCTTCGGCTGGGGCCCGCTGCCCCGGCTCGGGATCGTGGGCGGCGGCGTGGCGCTGCTTGGCTATTATGCGATCGGGACGGCCGTGTTCGCCGCCTATCTGTGGTCCGGGCGCGGCGTGCTGCGGGCATCCGCGCGCCCTCCCCGCCTGACCCTCGCGCTCGCCTGGGCGATCCTGCGGGTCGGCCTCGTATCCTCCCTCGTCAGCTTCACCACGAACGTGTCGATCGCGGTCGCGACCGGTTTCGCGGGCGCGTTCGGGCCGGCGGCCGTGGCCGGCTACGGGACGGGCGCCCGGCTCGAATACCTGCTCGTGCCGCTGATCTTCGGCCTCGGCGCCCCGATCGGCGCCATGGTCGCGACCGCGATCGGGGCCGGCGACCGACGCCGGGCGCTCCGGACCGCCTGGACCGGCGCCCTCATCGCGGGCGTGCTCACCGAGGCGATCGGGCTTGCGGCCGCCCTCGCGCCCGAGGCCTGGCTGCGCCTGTTCGCCGAGGACCCGACCGTGATCGCGACCGGGGCGCGCTATCTCCAGATCGTCGGGCCCTTCTACGGCGCCTTTGGGGTCGGGCTCGCGCTCTATTTCGCATCCCAGGGGGCCGGGCGGGTCGGCTGGCCCCTCGTCGCCGGCCTGGTGCGGGTCCTGGTCGCGGTCGGGGGCGGTTGGTTAGCACTGAGGCAGGGCGGCGGGCTCGACGGCGTCTTCCTGGCGCTCGGGATCGCGCTCGCGGTCTTTCCGCTCATCATCGGCGTCGCGATCGCGTCCGGGTCCTGGTTCCCCGAACCGCGCCGGAGCGAGCCCGTGGCGGCCTTGAAGCCGGGCGAGTAGGCCGGCTTTTCCGAACGGGCAGGACGGTTGCAGGAAGGTTGCGGGACGGCCCCGCACTGTCCAAGGTTGCGGGCCCGACGAACACGCTCCGAGGTCGCCCACCCGTGAAGCTCTTCATCGCCGCCTTGGCGACGGAAACGAACACCTTCGCGCCCCTGCCGACCGGCCGGAGCGCGTTCTTCGAGCGGGAGTACTTCCGCGACGACGGCAGCCGCCACCCGCCCCGGATCGGCAACATCCCGCTGATCGCCTGGCGCGGGCTGGCCGATCGCGACGGGCACGAGGTCGCGGAGAGCATCTCGACCTTCGCGCAGCCGGGCGGGATCACGCTCCGCAACGTATACGAGGAGCTGCGCGACACGCTCCTCGCCGACCTCCGCGCCGCGATGCCGGTCGACGTGGTGCTCCTCTTCATGCACGGCGCCATGGTGGCGGACGGCTACGACGATTGCGAGGGCGACACGCTCGCCCGGGTGCGGGAGGTCATCGGCCCGGACGCGACACTCGGGATCGAGCTCGATCTCCATTGCCACCTGACCGAGACCATGCGGCGTCACGCCGACGCGACCGTGCTGTTCAAGGAATACCCGCACACCGATATCGGCGAGCGCGCCCCTGAGCTCTACGCGATCTGCCTCGCGGCGGCGCGGGGCGAGATCCGGCCCGTCACCGCCTTCGCGGAATGCCGCATGATCAGCATGTGGCGCACGCCCTTCGCGCCGATGCGCGCCTTCGTCGACCGGATGAGCGCGCTGGAGGGCCGGGAGGGCATCCTGTCCGTCTCGCTCGGCCACGGCTTCCCCTGGGCCGATGTCGCCGATGTCGGGGCCAAGATGGTGGTCGTGGCGGACGGGGACCAGGCCAAGGCGGACGCGCTCGCCCGCGAGCTGGCAGGCGAGTTCTTCGTCCTGCGGGAGGCGACCGACACGGCCTACGACACGGTCGACGAGGGCATCGATCGCGCCCTCGGCGGCGACGGCTCGGGTCCGATCGTGCTGGCCGACATCGCCGACAATGCCGGCGCGGGCGCGTCCTCCGATTCGACCTACGTCTTGGCCCGGCTCGTGGAGCGCGGCATCCAGGACGTCGCGACCGGGCTCTATTGGGACCCGGTCGCAGTCTCGATCTGCCGCGAGGCCGGGCTCGGCGCGACCTTCGACCTCCGCATCGGCGGCAAGTGCGGGCCGGCCTCGGGCCAGCCGGTCGATCTCCGGGTCACCGTGCGGGCGCTGGCCGACGCGCATAGCCAGGCCGGGCTGAGCGGCGGCCGGGCTCTGCTCGGGCCGAGCGCCTGGGTGGAGGCCGACGGCATCCACATCGTGCTGACCACCATCCGGCAGCAGTGCTTCGCGCCCGACAGCTTCACCGGGCTCGGGCTGACGCTCGCCGACAAGCGGCTCGTCGTGGTGAAATCGATGCAGCACTTCTATGCCGCCTTCGAGCCGGTCGCCCGCGAGATCCGCTACGTGGCCGCCCCCGGCGCCGTGCCGCCGGATTACGCGAGCATCCCGTACACGAAGCGCGTCACGCCCTTCTGGCCCAAGGTCGCGGACCCGTTCTCGGGCGCGAACGATCCGTCGTGAGAGGAACAGCCGTGAACGCAGCCCAACTGCCCTTCGACCTCGACACCATGCTGGCGGGCCTCCGCGTCTGGGTCGAATGCGAGAGCCCGACCTATGACGCCCCCGCCGTGAACCGGATGATGGCGCTCGCGGCGCGCGACCTCGCGATCATGGGCGCGGCGGTCGAGACGATCCCGGGCCGAATGGGTCTCGGCGATTGCGTCCGGGCGCGCCTGCCCCACCCGAGCTCCGCGCCCGGCATCCTGGTCCTCGGCCACATGGACACCGTCCATCCGGTCGGGACGCTGTCGCAGCTGCCCTTCCGGCGCGCCGGCGAGCGCTGCTACGGGCCGGCGATCGGCGACATGAAGGGCGGCAACTACCTGGCGCTCGAAGCCTTGCGCCAGCTCGACCGGGCCGGCCACGCGACGCCGCTCCCGGTCACGGTGCTGTTCACCTCCGACGAGGAGATCGGCTCGCCCTCGACGCGCGACCTGATCGAAGCGGAGGCAGCGCGCCACGCCTTTGTGCTCGTGCCCGAGCCCGGCCGGGACGGGAACGGCGTCGTCACCGGCCGCTATGCGATTGCCCGCTTCAACCTCCTCGCGACCGGCCGCCCGAGCCATGCCGGCGCCACTCTCTCGCAGGGCCGCTCCGCCATCCGGACCATGGCCAAGAAGCTCATCGCGATCGAGGAGATGACCCGCGAGGACTGCACCTTCTCGGTCGGCGTCGTGCAGGGCGGCACCTGGGTGAATTGCGTGCCGACGACCTGCACCGGGCAGGCGCTCTCCATGGCCAAGCGCCAGGCCGATCTCGACGGTGGCGTCGAGAGAATGCTGGCGCTCTCCGGCCAGGAGGACGATGTCGGCTTCGAGGTGACGCGCGGCGTGACGCGCCCCGTCTGGGAGCCGAACGCGGCCACGATGGCCCTGTACGAGACCGCCCGCACGATCGCGCGATCGCTCGGCCAGGAGCTGCCGCACGGCTCGGCGGGCGGCGGCTCGGACGGCAACTTCACCGGCGCCATGGGCATCCCGACCCTCGACGGGCTCGGACCGGTCGGCGAGAAGCACCATACGCTCGAGGAGAACATCCAGGTCGCGAGCCTGGTCGGGCGGGCAAGGCTCTTCGCGGGGCTGCTGGCGCAGCTTGCCTAGCACCAAGCCGATTGGCCCGCTGGCCCGCGTCGTGCATGATGTGAGACGACCAGCGGGTCGTCTGACGACCGGAGGATTGCGGTGATGAAGGCAGGAACGGGTCGGCGCGTCGCGCGCGCCCTCGGGGCGGTTCTCGCGGCAGCCGTGGCGCTCGGGGCCGGCAGCTCACTGGCGCAGGGCAAGAAGACGATCAAGGCCGTGATGCATTCGGGGCTCCGGATCACCGACCCGATCATCACGACGGCCTACATCGCCCGCAACCACGGCTACATGATCTACGACACCTTGTTCGCCACGGACGATAAATACGAGATCAAGCCGCAGATGGTGCGGGACTTCACCGTCTCCGACGACAAGCTGACCTACACCTTCACGCTTCGCGACGGGCTCAAGTTCCACGACGGCGCGCCCGTCACCTCGGCGGATTGCATCGCGTCCCTGCAGCGCTGGGGCAAGCGCGACGGCATGGGCCAGAAGCTCGCCGATTTCACCAAGGAATGGACCGCGACCGACGACAAGACCTTCAAGCTCGTCCTCAAGGAGCCCTACGGGCTCGTCCTCGCCTCCCTCGGCAAGCCGTCCTCGAACGTGCCCTTCATCATGCCGAAGCGCGTCGCCGACACGCCGGCCGACAAGAACGTCCCGGAGGAGATGGGGTCTGGGCCGTTCAAGTTCGTGGCGGCCGAGTTCCAGCCGGGCCTCAAGGTCGTCTACGAGAAGAACACCGATTACGTGCCGCGCTCGGAGCCCGCGAGCTTCATGGCGGGCGGCAAGGTCGCGAAGGTCGACCGGGTCGAGTGGATCAACATCCCGGACTACCAGACCGCCGTGAATGCGCTCATCAACGGCGAGATCGACTATATCGAGCAGCCGCCCCACGACTTCCTCCCTATCCTGAAGAAGGCGAAGGACGTCACCTTGACCGAGTACAACGTGCTCGGCCTCTCTGGCATGGTCCGGATGAACTGGATGCACCCGCCGTTCGACAACGTGAAGGTCCGCCAGGCCGTGATGATGGCCGTGAACCAGCAGGACTATCTCGACGCCCAGATCGGCGACGCGGAATATTATACGCTCTGCCCGGCCTACTTCATCTGCGGCTCGCCGAACGCGACCGAGGCGGGCTTCCCGAAGCAGGACGTCGCCAAGGCCAAGGCCCTCCTCAAGGAGGGCGGCTATGACGGCAAGCCGATCGTGCTCATGCAGCCGACCGACCTCGCCATCGTGGCCCCGCTCGGCCCGGTGACCGCGCAGGCGCTGCGCGCCATCGGCATGAATGTCGACGTGCAATCGATGGATTGGCAGACGCTTGTCGGCCGCCGGGCGAAGCAGGATGCCCCCGCCCAGGGCGGCTGGAACATCTTCCACACCACCTGGGTCAACGCCGACATGCTGAACCCGATCTCGAATGTCGGCATGAACACCCGCGGCAAGGTCGGCGGCTGGTTCGGCTGGCCCGAGGTGCCGGAGATCGAGACGATGCGCGACGCCTATTCGCGCGAGCTCGATTCCGGCAAGCAGAAGAAGATCGCCGAAGACATCCAGAAGAAGGCCTTCGAGCTCGGCTTGTACTACCCGACCGGGATGTACAAGAGTCCGATCGCGTCCCGCGGCCTTTCCGGCATCCTGCTCGCAGCCGCGCCCGTGTTCTGGAACATCGACAAAAAGTAGCCCGGCCCGGCTGCCGGATGGGCCGCTTCCTCCTCGGCCGCGTCCTCGCCACGATCCCGGTCATGGCGGTCGTGGCGACCGTGGTGTTCCTCCTGCTGAGGCTCGCGCCCGGCGACCCGGCCGCGATCCTGGCCGGCGACGTCGCGACGCCCGAGCAGATCGCGCTGATACGGGCCCGGCTCGGGCTCGATCAGCCGATCCTGATCCAGTTCGGCGAATGGATCTGGCGTCTCGTGCGGGGCGACCTCGGCACCTCGATCATCTCCAACCAGCCCGTGACCCGGCTGATCGGCCAGCGCATCGAGCCGACCCTCGCGCTCGCGGCGACGACCATCCTGTTCGCGATCGTGGTCGCGGTGCCGCTCGGGGTTCTGGCGGCCTGGCGGCACGGGACGTGGATCGACCGGGCCGTGATGGCCTTGTCGGTGATCGGCTTCTCGATCCCGATCTTCGTGCTCGGCTATCTCTGGATCTTCGGGCTCGCGATGGAGCTCCGCCTGTTGCCGGTCCAGGGCTACACGAGCCTGTCCGAGGGCTTCTGGCCCTTCATCTCGCGCCTCGTCCTGCCGACGCTCACCCTCTCGGTCATCTATATCGCGCTGATCGCCCGCATCACCCGGGCGAGCGTGCTCGAGACGCTCGGCGAGGATTACGTCCGCACGGCGCGCGCGAAAGGCGTCGGCGAACGCTCCGTCCTGTCCCATCACGCGCTCCGCAACGCCGCCGTGCCGATCATCTCGGTGATCGGCATCGGCATCGCGCTCCTGATCTCGGGGGTCGTCGTGACCGAGAGCGTATTCAACCTGCCGGGCCTCGGCCGGCTCACCGTGGATTCCGTCCTGTCCCGCGACTACCCCGTCATCCAGGGCGTGATCCTGCTCTTCTCCGGCCTCTACGTGCTGATCAACCTCGGCATCGACGTCGCCTATACGTTTCTCGATCCGAGGATCCGGTATTGAGCGCGCCGGTTGCAGGTATTCCCTCCCCCCTGCGGTCCGGGCTGCGCCCGGCAGGAGGGTGGCCCGAGCGAAGCGGAGGGCCGGGTGGGGGTGGTGCAGGAGGCACCTCCGCCGTCGCGACAGGCGACCCGACCCCCACCCCCGCCCCCTCCCCGCAAGGTGGAGGGGAGGAGCGCGCCGAGGCTGCTACGGGCTCTCCGCGTCGGCGGCGAGGCCGCTCGCTGCCCCGCACCTTGCGAAATCCAGGCGTGCTCTTCGGCCTTGCGGTGCTCGCGCTCGTGCTGGTCGCGGCCGCGGCCGCGCCCTTCCTCTGGACCGGGGACCCGATCCTGCTCCGCCCGCGCCTCAGGCTGCGCGCGCCTTCCGGAACCTCCTGGCTCGGCACCGACCAGTTCGGACGGGACGTCTATAGCCGCGTCGTCTACGGCGCACGCGTCTCCCTCCTGATCGGGTTCGTGGTCGCGACGGTGTCGGTCGTGATCGGCACCCTGATCGGACTCGTGGCCGGCTACACACGCATCCTCGACGCCGTGATCATGCGGGTCATGGACGGCATCATGGCCATTCCGTCGATCCTGCTCGCCATCGCGATGGTGACGCTGTCCGGCGCAGGCGTGCTGACCGTGATCGTGGCGATCGCGATCCCGGAAATCCCCCGCGTCGCCCGGCTGGTCCGCTCGGTCGTGCTGACCGTGCGGGAGGAGCCCTATGTCGAGGCCGCCATCGGCGTCGGGACGCGGCTTCCGCTCGTCCTCTGGCGGCACATCCTGCCGAACACGGTGGCGCCCCTGATCGTCCAGGGGACCTATATCTGCGGCGCCGCCATCCTGACGGAAGCGATCCTGAGCTTCCTCGGGGCCGGCATCCCGACGGAGGTGCCGAGCTGGGGTAACATCATGGCCGAGGGCCGCCAGAGCTTCCAGATCGCCCCCTGGGTGATCCTGTTCCCGGGGCTCTGCGTGGCCGCAACCGTGCTCGCCATCAACATCATGGGCGACGGCTTGCGCGACACGCTCGACCCGCGCCTCGCCCGCCGTGTCGGGAACATGCGGTGAGCGACCCCGCGCCGGTTCTCGACATCCGGGGGCTCACCGTCGCGCTGCCGGGCGGGGCCGAGCGCGCGCACGCGGTCGAGGACATCCATCTCACCGTCCGGCCCCGCGAGATCGTGTGCGTGGTGGGCGAGTCAGGCTCCGGCAAGTCGGTGACGGCCTTCTCGGTGATGGGCCTCCTGCCTGGCGCGCTGAAGCCGACGGGAGGGTCGATCCTCCTTCAGGGCGAGGACGTGCTCGCGGCCGGCAAGGCGAGGCTCCGCGAGCTTCGCGGCAGCCGCATGGCGATGATCTTCCAGGAGCCGATGACGGCCCTGAACCCGGTCCTCCCGGTCGGCGACCAGATCGCCGAGGCGCTGGACTGGCACGCGAGCGGCCTCACCCGGGCCGAGAAGGCGGCTCGCGTCCGCGAGCTGATGGACGACGTCCACCTGCCCGATCCCGCGACGCTCGCCCGGGCCTATCCGCACCAGCTCTCCGGCGGACAGCGCCAGCGCATCATGATCGCGATGGCGCTCGCGAACGAGCCCGCGCTGATCATCGCGGACGAGCCCACGACCGCGCTCGACGTGACGACCCAGGCCCAGATCCTCCGGCTGATGCGCGAGCTCCAGGCGCGTCACGACTCGGGCATCCTGTTCATCACCCACGATTTCGGCGTGGTGGCCGAGATCGCGGACCGCGTGGTCGTGATGCGGCAGGGCCGGGTGGTCGAGCAAGGGGCGGCCGACGACGTGCTCACCCGGCCGCGGCACGCCTACACCCGCATGCTGATCGACTCCGTGCCGCGCGCCGAGCCGCCGCCGCCGCGCGCGCTTCCGGGCCGGGAGCCGGTTCTGGTCACGAGCGACGTGTCGAAGACCTATGGCGACGGCCTGTTCAGCCGTGGGCCGAAGCGCGTCATCCGGGCGCTCGACCGCGTGTCGATCTCGCTCCGGCCCGGCGAGACCCTGGGGGTCGTCGGCGAATCCGGCTCCGGCAAGTCGACGCTCGCGCGCTGCATCGCGCGCTTCGTCGACCCGACCGCCGGCGAGATCAGGCTGGACGGGGAGGAGATCGGGATGAAGCCGACCCGCGCGCTCCGCCCGTACCGGCGGCGCGTGCAGGTCATCTTCCAGGACCCCTACCGCTCGCTGAACCCGCGTCGCACGGTCGGCAAGTCGATCATCGAGGGGCCGATGAATTACGGCACCGGCCGGGCCGAGGCGCTGGAGCGCGCCCGCTCGCTCCTCGACCTCGTCGGCATGGACCCGGGGAGCCTCGACCGCTTCCCGCACGAGTTCTCAGGCGGCCAGCGCCAGCGCATCGCGATCGCGCGAGCGCTCGCCATGGAGCCGGACGTGCTGATCGCGGACGAGGCGGTCTCCGCGCTCGACGTCTCCGTCCAGAGCCAGGTGCTCGACCTCCTGGAGGCGATCCGCGACAAGCTCGGCCTCGCGATCCTGTTCATCACCCACGACCTCAGGGTCGCGGCCCGCATCTGCGACACGGTTGCGGTCATGCTGAACGGTCAGGTGGTGGAGAGCGGGCCGACGCAGGACCTCTTCGCCAACCCGCGCCATGCCTACACGCAGGCCCTTTTCGCGGCCGCGCCTGGCCGGGGCCGGTTCGGGGCGGCGGCCACCTGATGGTTTGGCCTCTCAGGCGGCCTTGCGACCGTGGTGGCTGTGGAGCCTCTGGCCGAGATCGCGCCGGATCGCGTTGAAATCGGGCGCCGAGACGTCGCGGGGCCGCGGCAAGGCGACCGTGAGCTCGGTATCGATGCGGCCCGGCCCGGGCGACATCACCACGACCCGGTTCGACAGGAAGATGGCCTCCTCGATCGCGTGCGTGACGAAGAGGACGGTCAGCCCGGTCCGCTGCCAGAGGTCCAGGAGCTCGTCCTGCAGGCGCTCGCGGGTCATGGCGTCGAGCGCCCCGAAGGGCTCGTCCATGAGGACGATTTCGGCGTCGTTCGCCAGCACCCGGGCGATGGCGACGCGCTGCTTCATGCCGCCCGAGAGCTGGTGGGGGTAGGCGTCCGCGAACCGGTTCAGGCCGACGAGATCGATGAAGCGTGCGACGGTCTCGCGCACCTCCGCGGCCGGCCGGCCGCGGGCGGCCGGGCCGAAGCCGATATTCCCCCGGACGGTGAGCCAGGGGAACAGGCCGTAATCCTGGAATACCATGCCGCGACTTGGCGAGGGCCCCTCGATCGGCCGGCCCCACATCAGCGCATCCCCAGCGCTCGCGGTCTCGAAGCCGGCCACGATCCGGAGCAGCGTGGACTTGCCGCAGCCTGACGCCCCGATGAGGCAGATGAACTCGCCCTTCGCGACGGTCAGGTTTGCGCCGCGCAGCGCCCCGATGCGCTGGCCCTGCAGCACATAATCCTTGCCGACGTCGCGCAGCTCGAGGATCGGGATCGTCGCGTCAGCCACCGCTCGGGCTCCAGGAGAGAAGACGCCGGCCGAGCAGCATCACGGCCCGGTCCGAGACGAAGCCCGCAACCCCGATCACGATCATGCCGGAGATCACGATCTCCGTGCGGGACAGCTGGCGGGCCTCCATGATGATCGCGCCGAGCCCGGTCTGCACGCCCGTCATCTCGCCGATGACGATCACGACCCAGGCGAAGCCGAGGCCGAGCCGCAGCCCGGTGAAGATGGCCGGGAGGGCGGCGGGAAGAACGACCTTGGTGAACTGCGCCGAGCCCTGGCAGCCGAGCATGCTCGCGGCCTCGAACAGGCGCGGCTCGACCGAGCGCACGCCGAAGACGGTGTTGATGAGGACGGGGTAGAACGCGCCGAGGAACACGAGGAAGAAGGCGGAGCGCGGCCCGAGCCCGAAGATGATCATGGCGAGCGGGAGCCAAGCCGTCACCGGAATGGGGCGCAGGATCTGGAGGGTCGGATCGACAAGCTGACGCACAAGCGCGATCCGGCCGATCATCATCCCGAGCGGCAGCGCGACGAGAACCGCGAGCGCGAAGCCGCCATAGACGCGGCTGACGGAGGCGAGAAGATGGACGTGCAGCGTCCGGCTGAACGCGTCGTCGTAGAGCCCCCCGAAGGCGAGGTCGTAGAGAGCGCGCGCGACCTCGCTCGGAGGCGGAATCAGGCTGTAGGCGCGGCCGGAGGTCGCGAGGTGCCAGGCGATCAGCACCGCCACCGGGAACAGGATTGCGAGAAGCGGCTCCCGAAGCCGCGTTCCAGAGGGGAGCGCGGGAAATCGCGGGGGCGCGGGGGAGCCCGGCGCGAGGCTCGGGGCCGCGCTCTCGACCGTGCTCACGCCTGCTTCTTCATCTCGTCCGCGAAACGGGTGTCGAAGAACGACGCGAAATCGGGCAGCTGCCGGATCTGCTTCAGCTCCAGCATGTGCTGCGCGTAGGTCTTCGACTGACCGATCTCCGTCTCGCCGAAGCGCCAGGTTAGCTCCACATTCGAGGCGGAGGCCTCGATCGCGTCCCGCTTCTGCCCGAGCTTCGAGACCGCCATCGCGACCATCTCGGCCGGGTTCGCCATGGCGAAATCCGAGGCCTTGCGGTGGATCGCGAGGATGACCCGGGTCAGTTCCGGCTTCTCGGCCAGAGTGTCGCGATGCGCGCCGAAGACCATGTTCAAGGAGCCCATGGCGGTGCCGTAGGGATACTCGACGATCTTTCCGATCCCGCTCGCGAGGCTCACGCCCGGTCCCGGCTCGGCCCCGACATAGGCGTCGACATCGCCGCGCGCGAGCGCGAGGTGCATCTCGCTGAACGAGACCCGCACGGGCACGATGTCCTTCACGGACATGCCTTCCATGCGCAGCCGCTCGAAGATGAACACCTCCTGGGTGGAGCCCGGCCAGATCGCGACCCGCCTGCCCTTGAGGTCCTTGATGGACGCGATCGGGCTCGCCTTGCCGGCCACGATCGCCATGCCCTTGTTGCAGGCGCTGGCGATGACCACGATCGGCTCGCCCGCCGCCGCCCCGAGGGTCGCGGCCGCGATGCCGAACATGCCGAAATCGACGGACTTGGTCACGACCGCGTTCTTGCCCTCCGTCGGGCTCTCGAGCGGGATCACCTCGACCCGGTATCCGGCCGGGGTGAAGCGCTCGTAGAAATGCGGCGCGATTGAGTGGATCAGCTTCAACGCGCCCATCCGGATCACGACCGGCTGCTGCGCGCGAACGAGGCTCGGCATGGACAAGGCACCGGCGGACGCGGCAGCGCCGGCAAGGATTTCACGGCGACGGAACATCGAGGGCCCTCCAAGAGCGCGCGGACCCCGGCAATTGCCGTGCCGTCCGGGGGCGGCTAGGCGTGGCGCGCCTCGTCAGCGCGCGCGGTGACCCGACCGGCGCTCCAGCTCGCCTCGCCGAAGGGTGGGCGCAATCAGGCTAGCAGGAGCGCCCATCGTCAGGTCACCAGGGGTTTGCGCGGCGGCGCGTTTACGCCCGAGCGTCTCAGGAGCTTGACCGGGGAAGACTCACGCCGAGATAGCCTTCAACGAGACTTCGCTGCGAAACCAGATCAGTGGCGGGAAGCTCGTGCACCACGCGGCCGACATTCAGAAAAATTGCACGGTCCGCCGCTGCCTCCACGGCTCGCAGGCTTTGTTCGATCAACAGGATCGCCACGCCCGCCCGCGCCAGATCCCGGAGCGCGTTGCAAACGCGTTGCATGATCGCCGGCGCGAGGCCCTCGGTCGGCTCGTCCAAGACGAGGCAGCGCGGGTTCGTCATCAGGGCGCGGCCGATCGACAGCATGGAGCGCTCGCCCCCGGAGATGCGGTCGCCCGACGCCGCGCGTCGCTCGGCCAGCGAAGGGAAGAGCGCGAAGACGCGCTCGACCGTCCAGGGCTCTGCGCCGTCTCTTGGACGCGACACGACGCGAAGATGCTCGGCGACGCTCAGCGACGGGAACAGGCGACGGCCCTGCGGGACATAGCCGAGCCCCAGACGGCTGAGCTGATGGGAGGGCCGCCCGCGGACGGACATGCCGCCCAGTTCGACGCGCCCCGTCGCGCGGGGCGGCTTCAGGCCCATGATGGCGCGCGCCAGCGTGGTCTTGCCGGCCCCGTTGCGTCCCATGACGGCCAGGCACTCGCGGCCGACCTCGAGCGAAACGTCCTGCACCACGTGCGACGAGCCGTAGAACGCATCGAGGCCGCTGACGCGCAAGATCGGCTCAAGCACGCGGACGCTCCCCGGCATCGCCGAGATACACCGCTCGGACAGTCGGGTCGCGGGCCACCTCCGCCGGGGTGCCGGCCATCAGGACGCGGCCGTCGTGCAGCATCGTGATGCGATCACAGAGATCCAGGATGAGATCCATGTCGTGCTCGATCAGCAGCAGGCTGACGGTCGTGGGCAGATCGCGCACGACGCTGGCGAAGACGGCACGCTCGGACGGCGACAGTCCTGCGGCCGGCTCGTCGAGCAGGAGCAGTCGAGGGTTGCGGCCGAGGACCATCGCCAGCTCAAGCTGGCGCTGCGTGCCGTGCGACAAGTCGGACACCCGCTCGTCCAGCACGGATCCGAGGCCGAAGCGTGAGGCTGTCGCGATGAGGTCCGGCGCATCGCCCGCCCGCCGCCACGGCGTGAGAGAAGAGGGCAGCCGGCCGTCCGTGATCGCGAGGACGAGGTTCGCCCGCACGCTGAGGGAGGGCGCGAGGCTCGACACCTGATAGGTGCGCCCTAGGCCCCGGAGGGCGCGGGCCTGGACGGACAGGCGGTTGAGCTCGGCACCGTCCAGGAAGAGTTCGCCGGCATCGGCCGCGAGGTCGCCCGTGATGACGTTGAACAGGGTGGTCTTGCCGGCCCCGTTCACGCCGATGAGGCCGTGACGCTCCCCCGGCGTGACCTCGAAGGTCACGCCGTCGAGCACGCGGGCCGCGCCGAACGACTTCTGCAGCCCACGGAGCGAGAGCCGGCCGCCTTCGCCGACGTCCCGCTGCGGGCCCGCCATCACTTCTTGTAGTACGGGTCCGAGCACTTGCCGGGCGGGAAGTCGCGCGAATCCGGCGGATCGGCGAGGTAGGTCTTCGCGTCATAGGGGCCGAACTGGCTGACCTTCTCGACCTTGGCGATCGCCACGTTCAGCATCTTGCCGTCGACCTCCTTCACCTCGTTGATGTAGATGTTCTGGATCGGGTTGCCGTAATCGTCGAGCTTCACCGGCCCGCGCGGCGCGTCAGGCATGTCGGTCTTGCGGAGCGCGTCGATCATCTTCGCCCGATCCTTGCCGCCGGTCTCCTTTACGGCGTTGAGCACCATCTTCATGGCCACGTAGCCGTGCTCGGAGGTCGCCATCGGGGGCTCGTTGTACTTCTTCACGTAGGCGTCACGGAAGGTCTTGAACTCGGGCGTGTCGAGCGCGTCGGAGTATTGCAGCGCCGACAATCCCCCGATGGCGCTCCTGCCCATCGCGGGCAGGCTGCCCACGGCGAAGAAATTCGAGCCGCCGAGCAGCGGCTTGCCGCGCCTGGCGCCGAACTCGTCGAGCTGCTTGGCGAAGGCGACCCCGTCCGAGCCGGCGCCGTTGTACATGATCGCGTCGCCCGCAGGCAGCACGGCCAGCATGGAGGAGAAATCGGTCGTGTTCAGCGGGTGCCAGATCTTCACGACCTCCTCGCCGCCATTGCGGCAGAAGGTTTTCAGGAACCCGCCGATCTGGTTGTGCGGGAACACGTAGTCCTGCCCGACCATCACGATCTTCTTCATGCCCTTCTTGGCGATGTACTCGCCGAAGGCAAACATCGGCTGGGCGCCGCTCCAGCCGGCCCGCACCACATTACGCACGGCCTTGCGCATGGTGATGTCCTCCGGCGCCGAATAGGCGATGACGACCGGCACGCCCGAATCCTTGGCCCAGTCGACGGCCGCCATGCCGATATTGCCCGAGGCCGGGCCGACCACGACGTCGACCTTGTCGCGCGAATCCATCGCCTTCAGGCGAGTGATCGCGAGTTCTGGGTTCCCCTCGTCGTCGACGACGAAGAGCTTGACCGTGAAGGCGCCCGCCTTGCCGCCGGCCTCGTCGACGGCCATCCGGATGCCGTTCACCATGGTGGTGCCGGAGGCTGCGAAAACGCCCGAGAGGTTTCCGATCACCCCGACCCTGAGTTCCTCCTGGGCGGCGGCCGGCCCTCCGATCGCGGCCGCGATCGCGATCAGCGATGCGGCCCAACTCCAAGATACCTGTCGCATGTCGTCACTCCCTGGCGCGCGAAAGCTGCAAGACCGTGGGCCCGCGCGTACGGCCCCGGCGTTTGGCCCGAAGATCGGCGGCGTAGGCCGCGATCCCGTTAGGCAGGAGAAGGATGGCCAGCGCGAGGATCACGCCGAAGACGAGCACGTGCCGGTCAGTGTATTGCGACAGGACCGCCTCGAGCGCGACCATGATCACGACCCCGATGGCGCTTCCGCCGAGCGTCGTCCCGCCAATCACGGCCGCGGTCAGAACCCAGACCGCCCGGGACAGGTCGAGCGTCACCGGCGTGATGACGCGGGTCTCCCAGGTGAGCAGGATTCCGCCAAGGCCCGCATAGAGGCTGGCGAGCAGGAAGCCCGCCAGCCTGGCCCGCAGCACGGGATGGCCGAGCGCCCGCATGCGAGGGGCGTTGTCCTGGATTCCCCGCATGAGGAGGCCGAGCCGGGACTGGATCAGAACGTGCGCGCTCCCGAAGGAGGCCGCGACGACGACGACAGTGACCGCATACATCGCGCGCGGATCGCGGAGGTCGAAGCCCGCCAGGGCGGGGGTCGGGATGGACACGATGCCGTCCATTCCCTTGAAGAGGTCGATCCACTGCAGGGAAAGAGCCCAGACCATCTGTCCGAGCGCGATCGTCAGCATCATGAACCCGACGCCCGCGGCCTTCAGAGAGATCAGCCCGAACACGGCTGCGCTTGCCAGGGTCAGGACAAGGCTCGCGAGCGCGGCCGGGCCGGCGCTCCATCCGTGGCGCGTGGACAGGATGGCGACGCCGTACCCGGAGATGCCCGCGAAGGTGGACTGGAGGAGCGACACGAGCCCGAGCTGGCCGGCAAGCAGGCCGAAGCTCATGACGATGAGGCTGTACATGAGCGCCCGCAGCGCCAGCACGACGACGTAGTCGCTCGCCAAGAATGGCAGCGCGACGGCCGTGAGGGACAGCAGCGCGAGCGCGGCGCGGTTCACGGCGCTGTCCGCCCGAACAGGCCCTGCGGCCGAACCGCCAGCACGATCGCCAGCGGCGCGAACAGGACGAAGAGCGCGAATTGCGGCGCGAAGGCGTTGGCGAAGCTGGTGACCAGGCCGGTGATGACCGCACCGGCGGCCGCGCCGGCCAGGGAACCGAGCCCGCCGATGATGATCACGACCAGCGACAGCATCAGGACGCGCACGCCCGTATCCTGCGCCAGCGCGAGATAGCTCGCGCCCACCACCCCGGCGGCGCCGGCGAGCAGGCTCGCCATCGCGAACACGATGCCGAACAGCGCCCCGACATTGATGCCCTGCGATTCCGCGGTTTCACGGTCATCGACGCCAGCCCGGATGGCCGCGCCAAGCCGGGTCCTGGTCAGGAGGAGACCGAGGCCAGCCCCGACCGCGATTGCGGCCGCGAGGATGCCGAGCCGGAAGCCGGGATACTGGACAAAGCCGAGATCCACCCGGCCCCGAAGGGCATCGGGAACGGCCAGCGACTTCGGATGCCCGCCGAAGGCGGCGAGCAGGCCATCGGCAATCACCATGCCGATCGCGATGGTGAGAAGCGCCTCGGACAGCTCGATACCGTGCACGCGCGACAGGAGCAGGCGCTCCATCGCGACGCCCGCGACGAGGCCGGCCGCCATACCGGCCGCGAGGCCCAGGAGCAGCGAGCCGGTCCGGTCGACGATCGCCACGCCGACATAGCCGCCCAGCATGAAGAAGGCGCCGTGGGCGAGGTTCACGACCCGCATGAGCCCGAAGGCCAGCGTCAGGCCGCTCGCCATGATGAAGAGGAGGGCCGCGAGCGTCAGGCCGTTCAGGCCCAGGAAGGCGAAGCTCGTCAGCGTCATGGCGGGCCGCCGGCCGCCATCACGTCCCGCACCTCCGCCACGATCGCGTCCGCAAAGGCGGGATCGTTGATGTGATGCGGCAGCCGCCGGAGGCGATGCGTCTCGGAGGGCGCGAACGTCGTCTCGATGGCGTCGAACAGGGCCGCGGTCGCGGCCGGATCGTGGAAGGGCTTGCCCGGCGCGTCGAGCATCGAGACGCCGCCCTCCGGCAGCAGGAGGCTGACCGGGCCCTGCGAGCGGTTGAGCTTCTCAGCCAGCCAGGCGCCGGCTTGCCGGTTCTCGTCAGGCGTCGTGCGCATCAGCGTGACATTGGCGTTGTGGATGTGGAACAGGCGCCCGCGATAGCGCTCCGGGACCGTCTCCCGCGCCCAGAAATTCACCATGTCGAGGGCGCCGACCGACCCGATCCATGGCACGCCCGTCCTGGCGATGGCGTCGAACCGCTCCGGCCCGGCGCTGCAGACGCCGCCGAAGAGGAGGTCGGCCGTCTCCGTGGTCGAGACGTCGACGACGGCCCGCAGCAAGCCGGCCTCGACCAGCGCCTCGAGCGCGCGGCCGCCGTGGCCGTTGGCGTGGAAGACCTGGCAGTCGTACTCGGCCGAGAGCGCCGCGCTCACCGCCAGGACGCAAGGCGTCGTCACGCCGAACATGGTGATGCCGAGCGAAGGCTTGTCGTCCGCGATGGCGGGCGGTCGCCTCAGCATCATGCCGGCGAGCGCATGCGCGGCGTTGCCGAGCACGACGCGGGAGATCCGGTTCAGCCCGGCAACATCGGTCACCGGAAACATCGTCGTGATGTCGTGGACGCCAATATACGGCGACATGTCGCCGGCCGCGAGCGTCGAGACCATGACCTTCGGCATGCCGATCGGCAGCGTCCGCATCGCGGGCGTCACGATGGCGGTGCCGCCTGAGCCGGCAAGGCCGATCATCCCGCCCACGTCCTGCCGGTCGAGGACCCAGCGCCGCAGCGCCTCGGTCATGGCGGTGACGGCGACGCCGCGATCATCCGCCCCGAGAACCGCGGCCGCGCCGTCCGGATGGCGGCCGGCCACCTCCGCAGCCGTGACATCGACATCGGACGCGTCGCTCTTCGTCCCGACATCGACGGTGACGACCCGCAGGCCAGCTTCACGGATCAGGCCCGCGACGTAGCGCAGCTCGTCCCCCTTCGTGTCGAAGGTGCCGACGACATAGGCGGCGCCGTCCTCGCGCATGACGCTCAGCCCCGCCCGGAGAGCGCGAGCGCCTCCGCGCCCTGGAAGGCGAACCGGAAGGTGTCGGTGACGGCGCGGACGACCTCGACCTCATCCTTCGGGTCCACGTCGAAGGTCGCCCACCATTCGCCGAAGGTGGCGTTCGTCTCGGTCACCGGCGCCAGCCGCATCTCGGAGACGTAGTCCCGGACCGGCAGCGTCGCTTCGAGGATGCAGTAGCAGCAGACATGGTCGCGGTCGGAGAGCGTCAGCAGCTTCTCGCGGATCAGCCCCGTGCCGTCCTTGGTCCGGAAGTTCCGGATGCAGCCGATCTGGTCGCCCGGCAGCCCGTCCTCGATTTGGCTCGTCGAGAAGAGGCGGCTGTTGTAGTTAGGCAGGCCGTTGAAGTCGCGCAGGATCGCCCAAGTTGCAGCAATGGGCGCATCCATCACGGCGCTCACATAGACGCGGTTCATGCGTGAGCCCTCCCCGGCCTCAATGCGTAATCGCCTTGAAGGTCCGGACCTGCTCGGTGAGGGCGACCTCGACCGGCAGGCGCTCGACGCTCGAGGCGCCATAGAACCCATTGCAATGCTTGCTCTTCCCCAGCACGTAGCGGGCATCGTCCGGCGACGAGATCGGGCCGCCATGGGCGATGACGATGACGTCCTTGCGGATCCGCCGGGCGGCCTCTGCCCATTCGTCGATCAGGGCGACCGATTGGTCCAGCGACATCGCGGTCGTCACGCCGATCGTGCCGCCGGTCGTCGTTCCCATGTGAGGGACGATGAGGTCGGCTCCGGCCTTCGTCATCTCGACAGCCTCGTCGGCATTGAAGACGTAAGGCGTCGTGAGAAGATCGAGCTCGTGCGCTTGCCGGATCATGTCGATCTCCTGCGCGTATTGGATGCCCGTCTCTTCGAGCATGACCCGGAAGTTGCCGTCGATGATGCCGACCGATGGGAAGTTCTGGACGCCCGAGAAGCCGAGCTCCTTCAGCTCCTTCAGAAACACCGGCATGATGATGAAGGGGTCGGTCCCGTTGACCCCCGCCAGCACCGGCGTGAGCTTGACGACGGGCAGAATCTCGACCGCCATCTCCTTCACGATCGCGTTCGCGTTCCCATACGCCATGAGCCCGGACGAGGAACCTCGGCCCGCCATCCGGTACCGGCCGGAATTGTAGATGACGATGAGGTCGATGCCGCCGGCTTCCTCGCATTTCGCCGAGAGGCCGGTCCCGGCGCCGCCGCCGATGATGGGCTGGCGCCGCGCCACCATGCCGTTGAACTTGGCGAGGAGGTCCGCGCGCTTGATCGCTGCCATGTCATGCTTTCGGAGATGATCGATCGACGCTTGTCATGGCCGGACAGGCCCGGCCCTGACGGAGGGAGAGCCCGCTCAGCTCTTCTTCACGAGGTAGCAGGTGGACTGGGAGAGCGGCTGGAAGGCTTTCTCGGCGGGAATCGTGCCGAGCGGCTTCAGGTAGTCCCAGGGGTATTTCGACTCCGCCTTGGACTTCACCTCCCACAGGTACATGTCGTGCACCATGCGGCCGTCCTCGCGAATCTTGCCGCCCTTGGCGAACATGTCGTTGATCGGCATCTCGCGCATCGCCGTCGACACCGCGTCCGGCTCGTCGGTGCCGGCCTTCTCGACGGCCTTTAGGTAGTGGAGGGTCGAGGAGTAGTCGGCCGCCTGGCTCATGTTCGGCATCATGCCGACCCGGTCGAAGTAGCGCTTGGCGAAGGCACGCGTCTCGTCGTTCATGTCCCAGTACCAGGCATTGGTGAGCTGGAGGCCGCGCGCCGCTTCGAGCCCGAGCGCGTGAACGTCGTTGATCCAGAGGAGCAGCGCCGCGAGCTTCTGGGTCTTGGTGGCCCCGAACTCGGCCGCGCCCTTGATGGCGTTGATCGCGTCGGCGCCGGTCGACGCGATGCCGATGATCTTGGCGCCCGAGGACTGGGCCTGCAGCACGAAGGACGAGAAGTCCGTCGTGTTGAGCGGGTGCCGCGACGAGCCGAGGACCTTGCCGCCGGCGGCAGCCACGACGTCCGAGACCTGCTTCTCGAGCCCGTGCCCGAAGGCGAAATCGACCGTCAGGAAGTACCAGGTGTCGCCGCCCTGCTCGACGACCGTCCGCCCTGTCCCGTGCGCGAGCGAGTAGGCGTCGTAAGCGTAATGCACGGTGTAGGGCGAGCAGGCTGCGTTGGTGAGGCCCATGTTCGACGAGCCGTTCACGACGATGTGCCGCTTCTTCTCCTTGGCGATCGCCGCCACCGCGAGCGCGACGCCCGAGTTGGAGAGGTCCTGGATCAGGTCGACGCCGCCGGTGTCGAACCATTGCCGGGCGATGTTCGAGCCGATGTCGGGCTTGTTCTGGTGGTCGGCATTGATCACCTCGACCGGCTTCCCGAGCGCCTTGCCGCCGTGATCCTCGACGGCCATCCGAACGGCCTCGAGCGCGCCCTTGCCGGACAGGTCGGAATAAATGCCGCTCATGTCGGTCAAGACGCCGATCCGCACGACATCGTCGGAGACCCTGCCGGCCTGCGCGAAGGCCGGGCCGACGCACAACGTCGCCAGCGCGGTCGCGGTCGCGATCCTCCTCACTACTCGCCTCATTGGCTTTCCCTCCCTCAACGTCTTCTCTCTTGACCCTGACTTTGCCGGGCGCGACAGCGGAGGGCCATGGCCAGGGACCACGCCGACCTACTCGAAACGCACATCAACGGGCCGGACACCAAGCTGTGGTCCGTACGGGCCGACGAGTGCCCTGCCCTTGCGCAGCGCCATATCTCGCATGTGGGGGTGGGGGACGCGGCAATCCCCTACAGGATCGTCCGTACGAAGCTCTCCGGCGCCTATCTGCACGGATCGCTTGGCGGCGAGGGCCGCATGCTGATCGACGGGCGCTGGCGTCCACATCGGGAAGGGATGGTCTCGCTCGCGCCCGCCCATGTTTTGCACGCATTCCACGCGATCCCGTCGAAGCGGTGGCATTACTGCTGGGTGCGCTACACGCCGAGCTCATCCCGCTCGATGATGCACGCGATGGCTCCGATCATCGGGGCGTTCGATTGCAGGCCGCTCGGTCACGCCATCATGGGGCTCGTCACCGAGATGGGCGCTGGGCGCGAGATGGCGAGATGCGCCCTCTGGCTTGATCTCATCGAGAGCTATGTCGAGAGCTTCGCGGAGCCGTGGCGCCGCGAGGAGCGCCTGCTCGCCGTATGGGGCCCGGTGCGCCAGGATCTCTCGCGTCGCTGGACGCTCGACGACCTCGCCCGCCTTGCCGGCCTCTCCTGCGAGCACCTCCGCCGTCTCTGCCAGGACAGCCTCGGCCGCAGCCCTATGCAGCAGCTCACGAATTTGCGCGTTCAGCAGGCGGCACATCAGCTCGCCACAACGGCAGCCAAGCTCGACGCCATTGCAGACGGGGTCGGCTACAAGAACCCCTTTGCGTTTTCGAACGTCTTCAAGCGTGTGACAGGTGTGCGCCCGTCATTGTTCCGCGCGAGATCTCGCAGCCCCCGTAGTACGCTCGATTGAAATGTCGGCTATCCTTGCAGATTGGGCGAACATGCACTCGCGAGGTCAGTTCTCCGCCAGGTCGACGACGAATTCGTCGCCCCCGCCGTCGGCCGCCCTGCCATAGGTGATCTCGTAGGGACCCCAGGACGAGACGGCCGCGCGCTTGGCGGTCGCCTCAGCCCGCATCGTGGCGATGAGCTCCGCGGCCGGACCGGGACCGAGGTCGTGGTCAAAGGCGAGAAGAACGGCCGCCGACACGTTCAGGAAGGGCTCGAGGGCCGCCCCCGCAGCTCCGGCCGCTGCTTGACGCACCTCGATATGGCTCAGCTTGCCGGCGGGGCAGGTGAGGCGAGCCTCGACATCCGGCAGGTTCACAACACGCTCCGGCCCGTCCGGGCCGCGCGCGGGCGGCCCGTACACGAGTTCCGGCCGAGCAGGCTCGATCCGCCGAAGGGCGGCGCTCCAGCCGGCCTTGAACTCGGGGCAATCGGCGATCGTCTCGGCCGCCGCCGCGACCGGCCCCGCCGCCGCAAGGCAGAGGGCGAGCCACGACACACTCAGCGCACGCATCCGCTTCGCTCCGTTCATCCTGGTTCGAGGCGCTCGGCGCGCGCCCGAACACGTTCGTTCTTCCCTCGGGCCGCGATCAAGCTCGCGCAATTACGGAATCGGCGCAATCGCGTCCGCCAAGCCGTGTTGGCAGGGCCGCGACGCGACGCTATCACGGCGGACACTCGCCGAACTCGAAGCCGAAGCCATGACCGCTACGCCACCCGACCGGCTCTCCACGGACCCCAGGAGCCCGCACCACGACGCCGAGCTCCTCGAGAAGGGCATCGGGATCCGGTTCAAGGGCGTGGAGAAGACGAATGTCGAGGAATATTGCGTCTCGGAGGGCTGGGTGCGGCTCGCGGCCGGCAACACCAAGGATCGCTTTGGCAACCCGATGACGATCAAGCTGAAAGGCCCGGTTGAGCCCTATTTCCGGGACGAGGCGTGAGCCAGGGCCGGGCCGGGATGCAGAACGGCGCGAGGCCGTTCGCCCGGCCATGCCGTGTGCATTCGCCGCACGGAAATCGGGGCGGAACGGACGTACGACAGCTGGGCGCAGGAGCCGGCGCGAGGCGGGCATGAACTACGAAGCCTTCTTCAAGAAGCATCTGGACGGGCTACGCCGGGAAGGTCGCTACCGCGTCTTCGCCGATCTCGAGAGAAACGCCGGCGCGTTTCCGCAGGCGACCCATCGCGGCGGCGGAACCCCTGCCCCGGTCACCGTCTGGTGCTCGAACGATTATCTCGGCATGGGCCAGCATCCGCTCGTGATCGAGGCGATGCACGAGGCGCTCGACCGCTGCGGCGCCGGGGCCGGCGGCACCCGCAACATCTCGGGTACGAATCACGCCCACGTGCTGCTGGAGGACGAGCTCGCCGACCTGCACAGGAAGGAAGCAGCGCTCCTCTTCACCTCCGGTTACGTGTCGAACTGGGCCACCCTCTCGACCCTCGCGGCCAGGATGCCGGGATGCGTCGTGCTGTCGGACGCGTCGAACCACGCCTCCATGATCGAGGGCATTCGGCACAGCCGGGCCGAGACCCGCATCTTCGCCCATAACGACCCGGACGACCTCGCCCGCAAGCTCGCCGACCTCGATCCGGCGCGCCCGAAGCTCGTCGCCTTCGAGTCGGTCTATTCCATGGACGGCGACATCGCGCCGGTCGCGGCGATCTGCGACGTCGCCGAGCGCCACGGCGCCATGACCTATCTCGACGAGGTTCACGCCGTCGGCCTCTACGGGCCGCGCGGCGGCGGCATCGCCGAGCGCGAGGGCGTGTCGGACCGGCTCACCGTGATCGAGGGGACGCTGGCGAAGGGGTTCGGGGTGGTGGGCGGCTACATCGCGGCCTCGAAGGCGCTCTGCGATTTCGTGCGGAGCTGCGCCTCCGGCTTCATCTTCACGACGGCGCTGCCGCCGGCCGTCGCGGCCGGTGCGCTCGCCTCCATCCGCTACCTGAAGGGCAGCTCCGCCGAGCGCGACACGCAGCAGGAGCGCGTCGCGGCCGTGCGCCGGCGGCTCGACGAGGCCGGCATCCCGCATCTCGCGAATGACAGCCACATCGTGCCCGTGATGGTCGGCGACCCGGTCCTCTGCAAGGACATCAGCGACATCCTGATGTCGGCCTACGGGATCTACGTGCAGCCGATCAACTACCCGACCGTGCCGCGCGGGACGGAGCGGCTCCGCATCACGCCCTCGCCCCTCCACGATCAGGCCGACATCGACCACCTCGTAGCCGCGCTCGCCGCGATCTGGGCCGAGCTCCGCCTAGCGAAGGCGGCCTGACGCAGCCGTCATTCCGGGGCCGTGCGCAGCACGGAACCCGGAACCCACCCTCAGCCGCTCGCGTCGTCGTGGGTTCCGGGTTCCGCTTCGCGGCCCCGGAATAACGGCGGGAGGTGCGGCTTTCGCCTCACACCGCCCGGATGCGCTCGATCTGGGCACCGCAGCGGCCGAGCTTTGCCTCCAGCGCCTCGAAGCCGCGGTCGAGATGGTAGACGCGGTGGATCTCGGTCTCGCCCTCGGCAGCGAGGCCCGCGATGACGAGCGACACGGACGCGCGAAGGTCGGTCGCCATCACGGGGGCGCCTTTCAGGCTGTCGACGCCGTCGACGAGGGCAGCGTCTCCGTCGAGCCGGATCTGCGCCCCGAACCGGGCCAGTTCCTGCACGTGCATGAAGCGGTTCTCGAAGATGGTCTCGCGAATGCGCGAGGTGCCGTCCGCCCGCGTCATCAGCGCCATGAACTGGGCCTGGAGATCGGTCGGGAAGCCCGGGAACGGGTCCGTCGTGATGTCGACGGAGCGGAGCTTCGCGCCGTTCCGCCGCACCCGGATGCCCTCGTTCGAGGACCTGACGTCGACGCCGACCTGCGTCAGGACGTCGAGCGCGTTCTGCAGGTATTCCGGCCGTCCGCCCTGGAGAAGCACGTCCCCGCCCGTCATCGCGACCGCCATGGCGTAGGTCCCGGTCTCGATCCGGTCCGGCATCACGGTATGGGTGGTGCCGTGCAGGCGCGACACCCCGTCCACCACGATCCGGGACGTTCCCGCGCCCGAAACGCGCCCGCCCATCTTGTTCAGGCAATCGGCGACGTCGACGACCTCAGGCTCACGGGCCGCGTTCTCGATCACGGTCTGACCGTCGGCGAGCGTCGCGGCCATCAGCGCCACGTGGGTGCCACTGACCGTCACCTTGGGGAACAGGATCTCGGCGCCCTTGAGGCCATTCGGGGCTTTGGCCAGGACGTTGCCGCCCTCGATCGCGATCGTGACCCCGAGCCGTTCAAGCGCCATGAGGAGGAGGTCGACCGGGCGGGTCCCGATGGCGCAGCCGCCCGGCATGGACACGCAGGCCTCGCCGAAGCGCGCGATCAGAGGCGCGATCACCCAGAAGCTCGCCCGCATGCGCGACACGAGCTCGTAGGGCGCGCAGGTGTCGATGATCGAGGATGCGTCGAGCCTGATCGTCTGGCCCGTCTCGGATGTCTGCCCCGGCCGCTTGCCGGTTACGGTATGGTCGATGCCGTGGTTGCCGAGGATGCGCAGCAGCAGCGCGACATCGGCGAGGCGGGGGACGTTTCGGAGCTCGACGGTCTCGCCGGTCAGCATGGTGGCGATCATGAGCGGCAGGGCCGCGTTCTTGGCCCCCGAGATCGGGATCGTGCCTTCGAGCGGCGCTCCACCTTTGATCCTGATCCGGTCCATGAATCCTGTTCCCCCGGTCCGCTCAGCTCTCGTCCCGCTCAGCTCTCGTCCCGCTCGGGCCGAACGGGCCGATCTGTCGCGGCCTTGATGTCCGTGCGAGCCCGCGCCTGCGTCTTGCGCCGTTTCAGGTTGTCCCGAAGGGCGGCCTTCAGCCGCTCGCGGCGGACGTCGTCGGTCTCTCTCGTCATCTTGCGGGTACGGCCCGGCCGCGCTTCGGCGACAGCATGGCCAGCTTGGCTACTCGGCGCACGAGCCCTGTGATAGCGTAAGGGAGCAACACTCGGCTGCAGAATGTCGCCCGCTCTCGCGCGCCCGGCCACGGCGAGGAGGCGCGGCGCACGCGGAGCCGGGCTCGACGGAGGGCGAGGATGAGCGTGCCGTGTGAGGTCGAGCTGAAGCTCGAGCTCGACCTGTCCGGCGGCAGGCCTCGGGGCCGACGCAAGACTCCTGCGGGGCTGCCGGCCGGCGGGGAAACGCGTCACCTGACCTCCCGCTACTTCGACACCGCGGCCCGCTCGCTCCGGAAGCGCGGCTACGTGTTCCGCATCCTCGAGGATGGCGAGCGCTGCATCCAGACCGTCAAGGCGGCCGGCAACGGCGTCTTCGAGCGCCCGGAATGGGAGAGCGAGATCGCCGGCGACCAGCCGGACCTCGCCGCCATCGCCGATCGCGGCTGCCGCGACGACATCGCGTCCTTGGGAAAGCTTGCGCCCATCTTCGAGACCAGCATCGAGCGCACGACCTGGCGCGTCGCCCGCGGCTCCTCGGAGATCGAGCTCGCGCTGGACGAGGGTCAGGTCATGGCCGGCGCGTCCGTGCAGCAGATCCGGGAGATCGAGATCGAGCTGAAGGAGGGTGAGCCGAGCGACCTGTTCGGGCTGGCGCGGGAGATCGCGGCCGTGACTCCCGTCAAAATCGGGGTCCGGTCTAAATCGGAGCGCGGCTACGATCTCCTCCGTCCGCGGCCGCGCGACGGCATCAAGGCGGAGCCGGTCGTGCTCGAACCGGGCGGGGATGCCGGGATGGCCTTCCAGGCGGTGGCGCGAGGCTGCCTCCGGCATTTCCGCCTGAACGAACCCGGCATCGTGACCGGACGCGCGCCCGAGGCCCTCCATCAAGCCCGGGTCGCGTTGCGGCGTCTGCGCTCCGCCTTCACGCTGTTCAAGGACGTGATCGCGGGCCCGGAGAGCGAGCGGCTCAAGCGGGACCTCCGAGGCATCTCGCAGCTGCTCGGCGAAGCCCGAAACCTCGACGTCTACCGGGACCGGACCCTCGCGCGAGAGGCGGCCCGGGACCCCGAGGAGCCGGGGCTAGCCGAGCTGACCGCCCGGATCGGAACCGACCGGGAGCGCGCCTACGACCGGGTCGTCCGCCGGCTGGCGTCCCGGCGCTCCCGGCTCGCCATGCTGGAGCTGATGGCCTTCGTCGAGACCGGTCCATGGCTGTCCGACGAGGACCACGCAAAGGCCCGTTCGCGGCCCGCGCAAGCCTTCGCGGCCCGCGTGCTGAACCGCCGCTGGCGCAAGGTCCGGAAGCTCGGTCGTCACCTGGACGAGCTCGATCCGCCGGCGCGGCACCGGGTCCGCATCGAGGCGAAGAAGCTCCGCTACGCGAGCGAGTTCTTCGCGAGCCTGATCGAAAGCCGGAAGGCGAAGCGGAACCACAAGGCCTTCGTCGGCGTGCTCCAGGAGCTGCAGGAGAGCCTGGGGGACCTGAACGACATCGCGACCGGGCACGAGATGGCGCGCGCGCTCGCCCAGGCGGTCGACGCTTCCGGAGACAGCCCGCCCCCGCCGACGCTGCTCTTCGCGGCCGGCCATGTCAGCGGCGAGCGGGATGCGGGCGAGACCGCCCTTCTGGCCTCGGCCGCCGCGGCGCATCGCAAGCTGCGGCACGCGAAGCCGTTCTGGACCTGAGCCCCAGCCGCGCCGTCGCGCAGAACCCCCCGCGGGAAGCGGCGGCGTCGCACGGCCCGCGCCTTGCTGGCAGCCGTCCCCGGTCGCTAAAGGTGAACCGCCCGCCCGGAGGTCCCGTGCCGCACATCACCGTCGAGTACAGCGCGAACCTCCTGCCGCGGGTCGACCCGGCCCGACTCGTCCGGCACGCGCACGAGGCCGCGGCCGCGACCGGGACGTTCAAAATGGGCGGCATCCGGACCAGGGCCGTGCCGCGCGACGTCTTCCTGGTCGCGGACGGCGATCCGGCCAACGCCTTCGTGGCCGTCCAGGTCCGGATCGGGACCGGCCGAACCCCGGAGGTCAGACGCGCGCTCGGCGCAGCCATCTTCGACGCCGTCTCGCGCGAGCTCGCGGACGTGTTCGTCGACACCCCGCTTGCCATCTCGCTCGAGGTGATCGAGATCGACGAGGTTGCGGCCTTCCGCAAGAACAACCTCCACGCCCGGCTCGCCGGAACCCCCGCGGACGCCCCTGGATGACGAAACCCCTCCCGGACGATGCGCTGACCGCGAATATCCGCAAGGCCGAGGGCTACCTCGCCCGGTTCCGCTCGGGTGTCGTGCCGCACCTTATCGGCGGCGAGAGGGTTGCGGGCCCGGAGACCTTCGACACCCTCGACCCGGTCGACAACTCGCATCTGTGCCGCGTCACGTCGGGCGGTTCGGCCGAGATCGACCGGGCGGCGTCGGCCGCGAAGGCCGCCTTCCCGGCCTGGGCGAAGCTCGCCGGCGACAAGCGCCAGAAGCTCCTGCACAGGATCGCCGACCGGATCGAGGCGCGGGCGGAGGAGATCGCGCTCGTCGAATCGACCGATACCGGCCAGCCGATCCGCTACATGGCGAAAGCCGCGCTCCGCGGCGCGGAGAACTTCCGCTTCTTCGCCGACCGGGCGCCAGGCGCCCGCGACGGGAGTTCGCTGCCGACCGACACGCACCTGAACTACACCTTGCGGCACCCGATCGGGCCCGTGGGCGTCATCACGCCCTGGAACACGCCCTTCATGCTGTCGACCTGGAAGATCGCGCCCGCGCTCGCGGCCGGCTGCACGGTCGTGCACAAGCCGGCGGAATGGAGTCCGCTCTCGGCCACCATCCTGGCCGAGATCATGAACGAGGTCCTGACCGAGGCCGGCCTGCCGCCGGGCGTGGTGAACCTCGTCCAGGGCATCGGCGAGACGGCCGGCAAGGCCCTGACCGAGCACCCGGTCATCCAGGCGATCGCTTTCGTGGGCGATTCGGCGACCGGCCGCCACATCATGGCCCAGGGCGCAGCCACCCTGAAACGCGTGCATTTCGAGCTCGGCGGCAAGAACCCGGTGCTCGTCTTCGATGATGCCGACCTCGACCGCGCGCTCGATGCCGTGCTGTTCATGATCTACTCGCTGAACGGCGAGCGCTGCACCTCGTCGTCCCGGGCGCTGGTGCACCGCCCGATCTACGACGAGTTCACGCGAAGGCTCGCCGAGCGGGTGGCCCGCATCCGGATCGGGCATCCGCTCGACCCCGCGACCGAGATCGGGCCGCTGATCCACCCCCGCCACGCCGACAAGGTGCTGAGCTACGAGGCCCATGCCCGGGCGGAGGGCGCCGAGGTCGCGTTCGGAGGCGGGCGCGCCATGGAGGGTCGGGGCAACTACGTCTGCCCGACGCTGTTCACCGGAGCCTCGACCTCCATGCGGATCGCCCAGGAGGAGATCTTCGGGCCGGTCCTCACCGCCATCCCGTTCGAGGACGAGGCGGACGCGATCAGGATCGCCAACGACGTCCCGTTCGGCCTCGCCGGCTACCTTTGGACAGGCGATGTCGGGCGCGCGCACAGGGTCGCGGCGGCCCTCGAGGTCGGCATGGTCTGGGTCAATTCGGAGAACGTGCGCCACCTGCCGACCCCGTTCGGCGGCGCCAAGTCGTCCGGCATCGGCCGGGACGGAGGCGATTACAGCTTCGAGTTCTACATGGAGACGAAGAACATCGCGATCGGGCTCGGCGACGGGCGGGCTCCGCGGATCGGGGCGTAGCCACGTCTGTCATTCCGGGGCCGCGAAGCGGAACCCGGAACCCACGGCAGACACTGCTTCCCATCATGGGTTCCGGGTTCGATGCTCCGCATCGCCCCGAAATGACAAGGATCACAGGATCATGGCCAAGGCGTTCGCATCCACCGGCGACATGTCGGAGAAGACGGTCTCGTTCTCGGAGATCGGCCCCGGCATCTACGCGTTCACGGCCGAGGGAGACCCGAATACGGGCGTCGTGATCGGCGACGACGGCTGCCTCGTCATGGACGCTCAGGCGACCCCTTCCATGGCCCGGAGCGTCATCGAGCGCGTGGCCCGGGTGACCGACAAGCCGATCAAGTACGTGGTCCTGTCACATTACCACGCCGTGCGGGTGCTCGGCGCCTCGGCCTATGCGGGCGCGAGCGTGGTCGCGTCCGCCGAGACCTACCGGCTCATCGCGGAGCGCGGGAAGGAGGACTGGGATTCCGAATACGGCCGCTTCCCGCGCCTGTTCCGGGATGCCGAGAGCATCCCGGGCCTGACCTGGCCGAACCTCGCCTTCTCGGGCTCGCTGTCGCTCCATCTCGGGAAACGCGAGGTGCAGCTGATGAGCCTAGGGGCCGGGCATACCTCGGGCGATATCGTGGCCTGGGTACCGGATGCCGGGATCATGCTGACCGGCGACCTCGTCGAGTACCATTCGGCCTGCTATTGCGGCGACGCCAAGCTGAAGGAATGGCCCTCGACCCTGAACCGCATCCTGGCCTTCGACCCGAAGGCCGTCGTGCCGGGCCGGGGCGATGCGCTGGTCGGCCGCGCCACGGTCGCGGAGGCGGTCGCGATGACGCGCGACTTCGTCGGCACCCTTTACGGCACGGCCGAGCTCTCGGTGGCCCGCGGCCGCAGCCTTAAGGAGACGTTCGAGGCCTGCCGGGAGACGATGGACCCGAGATTCGCGTCCTACGCGATCTACGAGCATTGCCAGCCCTTCAACGTCTCGCGCGCCTTCGACGAGGCCTCCGGCATCGACGACCCGGTCGTCTGGACGGCCGAGCGCGACCGCGAGATGTGGGCGAGGCTGCAGGGGTGATCGTGATCCGTCATCCCGGGGCTCGGCGGAGGCGAGAACCCGGGACCCACGCGCCTCCATGCGCTCCGACCATCGGTGGACGATCATGGGTTTCGGGTTCCGGCCTTCGGCCGGCTCCGGAATGACGGCCCAGGCGATCAGGGGCGCGCCTCGGCCCCGAACAGCGCCGCCATCGTGGCGATCATCGGCTTGAGGTGGAAGCTCTCGGCGGGCGCGACGCTCACCTGCCAGCCGGCTTCCTCCACCGCCCGCGCGCAGATCGGGCCGATTGCCGCGATGTGGGTCCGGGTCATGGCCCGCCCGAGCGCCTCGGCGTGGCCGTGGCGTTCGGCGACATCCCGGAGACGGGCGATCTGAGGCCGCGAGGTGAACGCGATCAGGTCGACGCGACCCGCCTCCATGTCATGGATGACGGCCGCGACCCGGTCGTCCTCCTCGTGCGAGGCGTAGCGGTACGGCAGCACGCGATCCACGGTGGCGCCGCGGCCCGCGAGGAAGCTGTCCAGCGTGTCGTCCTGCCCCGGATAGCACTGCATGCCGACGCGGCGTCCGGCGAGGTCGATTCCGGATAAGGTCGCGATCAGCCCCTCGCTCGTCGGCGCCTCGGCGACGAGGTCCGGCGCGAGCCCGAGCCCCCGCAGCGCCTTCACGGGCTTCGGGCCGCGCACGATCGTCCGAGCCCCCGCGAACCCGGCCGTCGCCCCGGCCGCGAGGCCGACCCGTTCGGCGATGTCCATCAGCCGCCGCACCCCCTCGCCCGTGAACAGCACGAGGTCGTCGAAGCGCCCCTCGGCCAACCGCCGGAGCCACGCCTCGACCGGCGCGGCATCCTCCACGTCGAAGATGGTAACGAGCGGACAGCGGATCGCGGTCGCGCCCTGCCGCTCCAGCATGCCGGCGAAGAGGTCGAGCTCCCGGCTCTCCGGCACCACGACCCGCACTCCGACCATCGCGCCCGTCATCCGCACGCCCTCACGACCGAGCCTACCCTACAGCGCCCGTTCCGACGGCGGCAGAGGGCGTGGCGTCCGCGCCCTCGCAGCATGCGTCGGGCTTAGCCGACCGCGCCGAGACAGACGAGCGGCGTGCCGCCGATCCGAGCCGCGATCGTGCCGGCATGTCGGCTCTGCCAGCGCGACGGGCGCGACGGGTCGCGGCGGAACGGGTTCGGCAAGGAGGTCGCGAGGAGCGCGGCTTCGCGCCCGGTCAGGGCTGAGGCGCGCTTGCCAAAATGGCGCTGCGCGGCCGCCTCCGCGCCGAAGACGCTCTCGCCCCACTCTGCGATGTTGAGGTAGATCTCCATCGTGCGGCGCTTCGACCAGATCAGGTCGAGATAGAGCGCGATCGGAATCTCCATCGCCTTGCGGATGTAGGAGCGCCCCGGCCACAGGAAGAGGTTCTTGGCGACCTGCATCGGGATCGTGGACGCCCCGCGGCTCGGGGCGCCGTCCTCGGCGTCCTCCATGACGGCGCTGATGGCACTCCAGTCGACGCCGCCATGCTGGCAATAGCGCGCATCCTCAGCCGCGACCGTGGCGGCGGGCAGCGTCGGTGCAATCCGAGACAGCGGCACATAGGTCCGCTCGACCCCTCGGCCGCTGAGCCACCGCCCGAGCATCAGCGTCGAGACCGGCGGCACGACGATGTAGACGAGCCCGAGCACAAGGACGAGCACCGGATAGGCGAGGAGGATCAGGAGGGCGAGGCCGAGGACGCGCCTCACCGCATCCTCACACCGTCACCTGTGTCCCGACCTCGACCACGCGCCCGGTCGGGATCTGGAAGAAGTCCGTCGCGTCCGTGGCCGAGCGGGCGAGCCCGATGTAGAGCTTGTCCTGCCAGATCGGCATGGACGACTTGACAGCGGGCCGGATGGCGCGGCGCGACAAGAAGAACGACGTCGACATGATGTCGAACTTGAAGCCCGCCTTGCGCAGGTGGGACAGGGCGCGCGGGATGTTCGGCGTCTCCATGTAGCCGAAGGCGAGCTCCACCTTCGAGAACGAATCGCCAAGGTGCTCGATCGTGGCGCGAGCCTCGCCCGGCACGCGGGGGACGTCGCGCGAGCGAACGGTCAGCACGATGTTGCGCTCGTGGAGAACCTTGTTGTGCTTCAGGTTGTGCAGGAGCGCCGAGGGCGCGGTGGAGGGTTCGCTCGTCAGAAAAATGGCCGTTCCTTTCACGCGATGGGGCGGCGAGCGTCCCAGCATCCCGATGAGCTCCGCCAGGGGCACGTCCGTCTTGCGGGTCTTGTCGTAGAGGACCCGCGTTCCCGTCAGCCAGGTCCACATGAGCGTGATCAGCGCGGTCGCCATCAGGACCGGGACGTAGCCCCCGAGGAACAGCTTCATCAGGTTGGCGCCCAGGAACGCGAGGTCAATGATCAGGAATGGCACCATCACCAAGAGGGTCAGGCCGAGACTCCAGCGCCAGCCTTTCCAGATCACGATAATGGCCAGGATGGCATCCACCGCCATCGCCCCGAACACCGAGATGCCATAGGCGTGCGCGAGGCTGCTGGACGAGCCGAAGGCGAGGACGAGGGCCACCACGCCCACGAGAAGCAAGGTGTTCACCCTCGGCAGATAGATCTGGCCTTGATGCGATTCCGACGTGAACCGTATCTCAAAGCGGGGCAGGAGCCCGAGCTGGATCGCCTGTCGAGTCAGGGAGAAGGCACCCGTGATCACCGCCTGGCTGGCGATGATCGTCGCCAGCGTCGCTAGGAGGACGAACGGCAGCACCGCCCATTCCGGCACTAGGCGGAACAGGGGATGCTCGATCGCGGCCGGGTTCGACAGCAAGAGCGCGCCCTGCCCTAGATAGTTGATGACGAGGGCCGGGAAGACGAGCCCGGCCCAGGCGATGCGGATCGGCCCGCGGCCGAAATGGCCGAGATCGGCGTAGAGCGCTTCCGCTCCCGTCACCGAGAGGCAGATCGCTCCGAGCACGGCCAGCGAGACGCCCGGATGATGGACAAAGAACATGACCCCGTAGGCCGGGTTGATCGACCCCAGCACGGATAGGTCGCCGGCGATGTGCATCAACCCGGTCACCGTGAGCACCACGAACCAGAGCGCCATGATGGGGCCGAAGAAGGCGGCGACCTTGCCGGTCCCGCGGCTCTGGACCAGGAACAGGCCGAGGAGGATCGCAAGCGTGATCGGGATGACGTAGTCGTTCAGGGCGGGCGTCGCGAGTTTGAGGCCCTCCACGGCCGACAGGACCGAGATGGCCGGGGTGATCACCGCGTCGCCGTAGAACAGCCCTGCCCCGACCGCGCCAAGGATCAAGACCTTCCGGCCCCGCCCCGGGCCCCGGCCGAGAGCGCGCTGGGCCAGGGCGACAAGAGTTAGCGTCCCGCCCTCGCCGTTGTTGTCAGCGCGGAGCAGGATCACGACGTACTTGATCGTCACGACGAGGATGAGCGACCACAGGATCAGCGACAGGATACCGAAGACGATCTCGCGGGTGAGCGGTCCGCCCGCGGTTGCGGCCGCGGCCGATTCCTTGAGCGCGTAGAGCGGGCTCGTGCCGATGTCGCCATAGACCACCCCGACAGAGCCGAGCGCGAGCGTCCAGAAACTGGTCTTCTTATGCTGCTCGGGGATGGCCGAGACGGCCGGGGCGGGGCTGTCCGGATGGCCGGTCGCTAAGACAGAATGTTGCGCCATGGTCAGCCCCGCTTGTCCATGGCTCGCCGCGGGCGGCCGCCATCATGGGCGGCAGGGTCCTGTGCCGGCATGGCACGGGACCCATGCCCGAAGGCGCGGCGCCGACAAACAAGACGGTGACGCATGCGATGGTTCCGGACGCCGCCCCTACTCGGCCGCGTCCCGCGCCCCCTGCCCATAGCGCCGCTCGATGTACTGGCCGACGAGCGATTTGAAATCCTGCGCGATCGCGGGCCCGCGCAGCGTCATCGCCTTGCGGCCGTCGATGAAGACCGGCGCGGTCGGGGTCTCTCCGGTGCCGGGCAGCGAGATGCCGATATCGGCGTGCTTCGATTCGCCCGGCCCGTTCACGATGCAGCCCATCACGGCGACGTTCAGCGTCTCGACGCCCGGATAGGTCCGCTTCCAGTCCGGCATCGAGACGTGGATCCAGTCCTGGATGTCGCGGGCGAGTTCCTGGAACACGGTCGAGGTCGTCCGGCCGCAGCCCGGGCAGGCGGCAACCAGCGGCACGAAGGTGCGAAATCCCATCGTCTGCAGGATCTCCTGCCCGACCTTGACCTCGACGGTCCGGTCGCCGCCGGGCTCCGGCGTCAGCGACACCCGGATCGTGTCGCCGATCCCCTCCTGCAGCAGGATGCCGAGCGCGGCCGAGGACGCGACGATGCCCTTCGAGCCCATGCCGGCCTCGGTGAGGCCGAGATGGATGGCGTAATCGGAGCGCTGGGCGAGGTCCCGGTACACCGCGATCAGGTCCTGCACGGCCGACACCTTCGCGGACAGGATGATGCGGTCCCGCGCGAGCCCGATCTCCTCCGCCCGCGCGGCCGAGCGAAGCGCCGACTGCACCATCGCTTCGCGGGTGATGGCGCGCGCCGGCAGCGGCTGGGCCGCCTTGGCGTTCTCGTCCATCAGGTAGGTCAGCAACTCCTGATCGAGCGATCCCCAGTTCGCCCCGATCCGGACCGCCTTGCCGTGCCGGGCCGCGAGCTCGACGATGGCCGAGAACTGCCGGTCCTTCTTGTCCTTGAAGCCGACATTGCCGGGATTGATCCGGTATTTCGCGAGCGCTTCGGCGCAGGCCGGGTGCTCGGTGAGCAGAGTGTGGCCGATATAATGGAAGTCGCCGACCAGCGGCACCTCGACCCCGATGCGGTCGAGCCGCTCCCGGATGCGCGGCACCGCGGCGGCGGCCTCGTTTCGATCGACCGTGATGCGGACGATCTCCGACCCGGCGCGCGCCAGCGCCGCGACCTGCGCGACCGTTCCGTCGATATCGGCCGTGTCGGTATTGGTCATCGACTGAACGACGATCGGGGCGCCGCCGCCGACCAGGACGGACCCGACCCGGACCGGAACGGTGGCGTGACGTCTCGCGGGACCCGCGATCTCGGACATGAAGGGCCCTTCGGTCGGCCAAGACGAGGGCCGGATTTGGCGCGAAGCGTTAGCCCCGCGGCCCGGCTCCCGTCAACGTGATGAAGCGGGACGGCCTCCCGGCCGCCCCGCTCCTAGCACGGGAATGTGGAGACCGGTCAGACGTTCGTCGGTCCCGCCGCCCGGCGCTTCTGCATGTAGGCGTCGAACTCCTCGCGGTCCTTGGCGCGCTTCAGGTCGTCCACGAAGCTGCGGAACTCGCGCGCTTCCTCATCCAGGCGACGCCGTTCGTTCTCGAGCCGCTCGATCTCGCCCCGACGGTACTCGTCGAAGGCCGCGTTGCCGGACCCGCCAAAAGGCCCGTAACCATGTTCGCCGAAAGCCGGCGTCGCGAACCGGAACTCACGCGCCGGATTGTCGAACCAGCGCTTCATCTGCGTCGGAAGCGGATACCCCATCACCTTCCAGGCGATGTAGGCGGCCGCGGCCGGCCAGAACCAGAAGACCGCGAACACGATCCCGACAATCTCGACCGCCCGCTTCGAGCCGCGGGGCGACGAGCAATGTGTCATGCCGGCCTGCCAGCCGGGCGAAGCAGTGGTCATGATGAAACCTCCGTTTGGCGTTAACATGTGAATGTCAACAACATTGACATGACCCCGCTCCGAGCTGGTTTCAAGACTCCGCCTCAGGAGTTTTTGGCGGGAGCCACCGCACCGTGGACGACGGCCAAGACCCCGGCCCGCAACAGCTCGTGCTTGCCCGGCAGGCCGGGCCCCTTGGGGAGCTGCCCTGCGGCGTCCAATGTGGCGATGCCGTGCGACAACGCCCAGACCTCGAGCGCCACGAATCGCGGATCGACGCTGCCGAACCCGTCCGGGAAGGTGCGGCTGAGCGCCTCGGTCAGGATGTCGAAGGCGCCGCGCGGCCTTCCCCAGGGAGACGGGGCGCCGTCCTCCCGCTCCTCGCTCGGCCGGGCCGAGAACATGGCCGCGTAATAGCCGGGCTCCTTCTCGGCGAAATCGAGATAGGCCTCGCCCATGCGGGTGAAACGTTCGAGGGGCGTGCCGGCCCCGGCGAGCGCGCGGGCGAGCCGTTCCGCCAATTGTCCGTAGCCCCGGAACGCGACCTCGGCGACCAGCGCCTCGCGCCCGCGAAAATGGCGATAGAGCGCGGCCGGGGTGACGCCGACGAGCTTCGCGGCATCGACGAGGGTGAAGCCGCCGAGCCCGCGCTCCGCAATGAAGCGCCGCGCCGCCTCGATCAGCGCCTCCTTGAGGTTGCCGTGGTGGTAGCCCCGCTTGTCGCCCGGGTTCTCCCCGGATCCCTCTCGATGCGGCGCACCCCGCCAATGCCGCAACGCGACCTCCCAAAGGACAAGACTCCGACCCTAGCGCGTCCGAGCCGACCGCGCGAACCCTCGTCTCCCCGGTGGTGTGTCACCTTGAAGTGATAACCCAAGCACCCCGGCCATGCGCCCCGACGTCACCAGATGCCAGGCACCAGGCGGGAGCGCACTTTTGCCGCGTAGCCGCGATACCCAGGGAGACCTGCCGACAGGACCGCCTCCTCGCCCAGGGCGCGGGCCGCCAGCAACGGGAGGAACAGGACGAGGCCGGCAAGGCCCCAGAGTGAGCCGAGCAGCAGCGGTGTGCCGACCATCAGGAGCAGCGCGCAGGCGTACATCGGATGGCGCACCACGGCGTAAGGACCGGTCGAGATCACCGTCTGGCCACGCTCCCCCTGCCAGGATCGATCCTAAGAAGCCATAGACCCGTGGCCAGGCTGCACCCGCCGAACAGGACCAGGAAAACCCATGCCTGAGGCCACGCCAGCGTTCCGGCCGGAAGGAGCAACAGCAGCGCCAGCAGCAGGGACCCGAGGGTGGACTGCATGGCCATCTTCAGCAACATGGCGTTTCCCGACGTGACAATCTTCGTTCGCCGCCGACGCGATACGTCACCGACGCCCTTCCGGCACCTTTGACGTCAAGCTGCGACAACTACCTCCTCGTCCTCACCCGCCCCATCGTAAGACCTTAACGTACATGCTTGACGGATCGTAACGATCCGTTCGGATCAGCCGTGCTAGGACGACACGCATGATCCAGCACCCGACTCAGGACGCCGGCTTCGGCGTCTACGTGCACTGGCCCTTCTGCCTGTCGAAATGCCCCTATTGCGACTTCAACAGCCATGTCAGGGCGGGCGGCATCGACGAGGCGCGCTATGTCGAGGCATTCCGGCGCGAGATCGCCTATGCGGGCGACATGGCGCCCGGCCGCACGGTGTCAAGCATCTTCCTGGGCGGCGGCACGCCTTCGCTGATGCGGCCCGAGACGGTGGCGGCGATCCTCGACGCGATCGGGCAGAGCTGGAGCGTGGCGCGGGGCGCCGAGGTCACGCTCGAGGCCAACCCGACCTCCGTCGAGGCGGAGCGTTTCCGCGGCTACCGGGCGGCCGGCGTGAACCGAGTCTCGCTCGGCGTGCAGGCGCTCGACGATGCGGACCTCCGTCGCCTCGGCCGGCTGCATACGGTCGACGAGGCGCTGGCCGCGGTCGACGTCGCGGCGCGCCACTTCGCCCGCTTCTCGTTCGACCTGATCTATGCCCGGCCGGACCAGGACCCGGCATCATGGCGGGCGGAGCTGCGGCGCGCCATCTCGCGCTCGGCCGAGCACCTGTCGCTGTATCAGCTCACGATCGAGCCCGACACCTGGTTCGAGCGCCTGCACGCGGCCGGCCGGCTCGTCCTTCCCGACGCTGAGGCGGCGCGCGTGCTCTACGACGTGACGCAGGAGGTCTGCGACAAGGCCGGGATGCCGGCCTACGAGATCTCGAACCACGCACGGCCGGGCGCCGAATCGCGTCACAACCTCGTCTATTGGCGCTACGGCGAATATGTCGGCGTGGGGCCCGGCGCGCATGGCCGCGTGATGAGCGCCAAGGGCCGCACCGCGACAGCGACCGAGCGCTCGCCGGAAGAATGGCTTGCCCGTGTCGAGCGCCACGGCCACGGCCTCGTCGAGGAGACGTTGCTGACGCGCGAGGAGGCGGGCGACGAGTTCCTCCTGATGGGCCTGCGTCTGCGCGAGGGCATCGAACCCGCCCGCTACCGCGTCATCTCCGGCCGCACGCTCGATCACGAGCGGATCTCCGACCTCATGGGCGATGGCCTCATCGCGCACCGGGTCGGGGCCCGCATCGCGGTCACGCCGGCCGGGTTCCCGGTGCTCGACGCAGTGGTGGCCGATTTGGCCGCGTGAGCTTTCGGGCGTGCCCTGGAATGTCGAGTACACTGACGAATTCGGCGCTTGGTGGCGCGATCTGAACGAACCTGTTCAGGACGAGGCCGCGCGGGTCATCAGTCTTCTTGAGGCGCGCGGACCCAACCTCCCATTTTCGTTCTTATCGGGAATCGAGCGGTCGAGGCACTCTCGTCTCCGGGAACCGAGAATTCAGCAGGGCAGCGCTCATCGTGGCGCTGTCCCGTTGACCTGCTTTCACTCAGCGCGGGCCGGCCCGTCTGGAGCCGCGCTGCCTGGAGGTGTCGGCCGTCCACCTTCGCCTGATGAACGTCCGTCCACCAGCCGCCGATCGGTGTCGAACAGCCAAGCGATCCAGCCCGAGGCCCGGATGAAGGCGCGGCCCTGGGCCGTGATGCGATAGGCCCCGCCGATCCGTTCGACGTTGCCGGAGGCCTCCTGCTCGGCCATTCGCCGCTCGATCTGGCGGTACTCGTCGACATAAACGTCCTTAAAGGCGCTCCGCATGTGGTCCGCCGAGTAGTCGGCCCCGGGATGCGCCGCCATTTCGCCGAGGATGAACACACTTACCGAGCGGTCGATCGTGACGGGCGAAAGCACGAAGAAGCTGAGATTGAGCGACAGCGACAGCACGGCCGCGCTGACCGCATCGCGCCTGCGGATGCCCGCGAAACCGAGCCGGCCCGCCAGGAATGTCGCGGCCGCGAGGGTGAGCGCGGCGCTGAAGCCCATCAGGACGAGGCCGCGGTAGAACAGGATGTCCACGCCCCGAAAGGCGCCGATCCGGAAGGCAAGCACGAAGATCAGGAACCCGAAAGCGGGCGCGCCGAGATAGAGCGCCGCATGGGCGAGCGCCGTCCGGAGCGCCCGTTCCGGACGGGATAACCCTAGCGCGGGGGCGCTCGAAAGCGGCTCCGCCTCAGAGGTCGCCGACCCGGATGATGCGCACACGTGGGTTGGCATAGGCGGCCTTGCTGCTCCAGACCCACGAGGCCGGGTCGTCCCACACGGGATCCTGGGCCGACACGACAAGGGCGTCGACCCGCGCGGCACCGGCCCGCACCCGGACCTCCGAGGGGGCCAAGGTTGACGCGAAGACCGGTAACAAATCGTGGATGCGGCCGAAGACGGCGGCCTTGGCGGCGCCGAACAGCATGGCGTCCGCATCCGCGACGCCGACGCGCTGGCGTCCGTAGAGCCCAAAATCGAACACGCGCGGCGCGGCCGGGCCGTGCTGGAGCACGGCGTCCAGGGGCAGGTTCGCGGCCGCCCACTCATAGGCGTCTCGCAGGGCGCGATCGACATCCGGCCGCGCATTGATGAAGGCCGTGTCCGGGAAGCCCGCCGCGGGAAAGGCCCGGAGCCAGAACAGCCCGTAGGCCGTGGTGCCGTAGCCGACCAGCATCAGAGCCAGCATGAAAGCCGGCATCCCCAACCGGTCTCGGGGCGCGCCGGCCCGGCCCTCGCGCTCCTGGCCCTCGCGCTCCTGGCCGTTGCGCACAAGAGCCGCAACCGTCCAGACCAGAGCCACCGCCTGCGGAAACAGCACCACCCGCCAGCCGAGGTCGTTGTTGATCACGGTCGCACGCAGGAAGCAGCCGAGCACGAGACCGCTCGCGGCCGCGAGCGTCAGCAGGCGGGCCGCTTCCCGGCCATGCGCTTCGGCCGGCGCGCGCTGCCGCCAGAACAGGATCGCACCGGACGCGAACACTCCGAACTCGGTGAAGAGGTTCAGCGGCAGCAGCACGAGGCGGAGAACGAGGAGGAGAGGTCCCTCCAGCGCGCCCTCGAGCGGTCCAAACCGCCGGATCGTGAGCGCGATGCTGGCGGTGGTCTCGGCCCGGTTCGCGAGAAGGTCCGAGATGTGGGGCGCTGCGAAGGCCAGGCTCAGCACGCCCGCGCCGAGCAGCAGCGCGGCGGCCCGCCATCGTCGCCGGAGCGCCAGCCACATTGTCCAGGCCCCGGCGGTCGCGACCGCCCCGAGCGCGACCCAGACCGAGAGGCCGAGGCAGGACGCGAACGCGGCCGCGGCCACGAGAGCTCCGACGAACTCCGCGCGGCGCGTCGGTCGCGCGCCCTCCATCAGGTCCGTGAGCACCAGGAAGCCGAGCCACGCCGCCAGGAGGCCCGAGACGTGGTGCGGCACCCAGAGCAGGGACGGCGTCCACCATACCACCTGCTCGTTCCACCATTCGGGGATCGGCACCCACACGCCCGTCGTGACCCCGCTCTTCGCGACCGGCACGACGTCGAGCCCGCCGGCGGGAAGGAGCAGGAGAACACATCGCGCGACCGAGGCCGGGGCGGCGTCGCGCACCAGCCCCGAGCGCTCGAGCAGGAGGCCGATCAGGGCGACGAGGCCGAATCCGGTCCAGAACACCAGCCCGGCGAAGGCCGCCCGCGCGTCGACCAGCCCACCCCCGAGGCGGTGGGTGAGCGCGCAGAGCGTGTAGAAGAAGTAGTAGTAGCCGGCCCTCCCCTCCCGGGCGAAGAAAGGGTCGATCGGCGGCGCTCCGGTCTCGGCGATGCCCCGGGTCGTGGCGGCATGCTTCACCATGTCGAGAACAAGCAGCGACTGGCGGAGCTCGCCCCCGAGATCGAAATCCGCGAAGCCGTAGAGGACGAGGCCGAACCAGAGCGCCACTAGCAGACCGGAGGCGCGCCCGATCCGGAGGGTCGGCCGGGCTCGCCATGCGTATCCGATCCCGACCGCGGCCAGCGCGCCGTTGAGGCCGAGCGCCGCCGCGATCCCGAACGCCCGCACGAGGCTGCTGTCGAGGAGCGGCAACAAGGCGAGGCCGATCAGGCAGGCGAGCAGCCAACGCGGCGAGGCGGGCAGGTCGCGGAATCCGAACAGCCCCGTCGCGGCCCCCACCGCGTAGCCCGGCAGGACTACGAGCGGGATGTCGAGAAACGTGGCCGCGAGAAGCCCGAGGGCGTCCGCCGCGCTGTAGTTCATTCGAGCGATCCGAGGCTCTGTCCGGGCGCGACGGCGGTCCCGGTCCGGGCCGCCCTACGTCCCCGAGCCCAGCGTTCTCGGGGCCGGGCTGACGACGCTCGTCGCGCCGTTCCGCACCTCGACGATCGCGAGCGTTCGGTCGTTGGTGCCGTCGGGCTTGAACCGGAAGGTGCCGTCAACCCCGGCGAAACCGGAGGGGCTTTGCAGCACGGAATCCGAGAAGCGCTCCGCGCCCTGCGTGCGGGCGAGCGCAGCCGCGAGCGAGACGGCGTCGTAGGAAAGCGTCGCGAGCCGGGCCGGCTCCGAGCCGAACTTCGCCCGGTAGCGGCCCGCGAAGGCCGCGAACCCGGCCTGGTCCGGGGCCGCGTACCAGCCGCCCGCGAGAGCCGCGATGCGGGTCACGCGCGGGTCGTTCCAGACGCCCGTGCCGAGCGGCTTCACTCGCGCGGGGTCGAAGCCGATCCCCTGCAAGGCCGTCCCGACCGCGGCGAGGCCGTCCCCCGAATCCGGCACCAGCAGGGCGTCGGCCTGAGGCGCATCGCCCCCGATCACGGAGGCGAGGCGCCCGATGGCGGGGCCGGGCTGTCCGGCGGGGTAGCGCTCGATCGCGGCGACCCGCAGGCCGCGCCGGGCCGCGACTTCGCGGAACTCGGCCTCGACGACGTTGCCGTAGATCGTCTCCGGGATCAGCGCCGCGAAGGAGCGCCGGCCCTGCGAGGCCGCGTGTTCGATGGCACGCTCCACCTCCGGCTGGGGGGTGAAGCTGAGGAGATAGACGCCCCGCGCCGCGACGTTGGTGTCCGTCGAGAAGGCGATGACGGGCTTGCCGGCGTTGCGGGCGACCTGGCCCGCCGCCGACACGGTCGGGGCGAAGAGCGGGCCGATGATCAGCTCGACGCCCTCCCCGACCGCCTGGGTGGCGGCCTCGCGGGCGCCGTCGGCCGTGCCCCGGTCGTCCTTGATCAGGATGGTGAGGTCCGCCTTCTCGAATTCCGCGACCGCGAGTTCTGCCGCGTTTCGCAGCGACTGGCCGGCCTGCGCGCCCTGGCCCGCCCCGGTGAGCGGCAGGATGAGGGCGACCTTGACCGAGCCGGTCCCGAGCGTGTTGCCCTTCGGGGCGTCGACGGGGGGGGACGGCGTTTCCACGAGCGGGCCGACATTCGCCGTGCCGCCGCCGCGCAGGCGGGAATCGGTGCAGGCCCCGAAGCTCAGGGATACGAGCGCGAGAAGGGCCGCGAAGCCGCCCGGGCTACGGGAGGACGTGGTCCAGAGACAGGCCATCCGGACACCTCCCCCTTGGGCGCAGGCACGGGGCAGCGGCCCGTGACGGCATGATCGCCTATCATGGCGAACAAAGGCTTAACGAGGGCCGGCGCGCCTCCGCTTTCGCCGGCGCGGGGCCCATGTCACACAGCCGCGATGGCGCGCTCCATCGACAACCGCACCGGCCGCTCGGCCCCATCCGGCCGGGCGGCCGGCCCGCCAGGCCGCGGCCCGACGACGTTCACGGCCTTCGGACTCGCGGCCGAGGCCGAACCCCTGCCGGCCGGCCTCTACGTGGTCGCGACCCCGATCGGCAATCTCGGCGACGTATCGCTCCGCGCGCTCCGCACGCTCGCGGCCGCGGACGCAGTCCTGGCCGAAGACACCCGGGTCACGAAGACGCTCCTCGCCCATTACGGCATCACGACCCCGCTCGTTCCCTATCACGAGCACTCGGGCGAGGTGGTGCGGGCCCGCATGATCGCCCGCATCCGGGCCGGCCAGGCGCTGGCGCTGGTGTCGGATGCCGGCACGCCGCTCGTCTCCGATCCGGGCTACGGACTGGTCGAGGCGGCGATTGCCGAGACCCTGACGGTCGTGCCGATCCCGGGCGCGTCCGCGGCGCTCGCCGCGCTCGTGGTCGCGGGCCTGCCGACGGACCGCTTCTTCTTCGAGGGCTTCCTGCCCGCAAGGTCGGGCGCGCGCCGGACGCGCTTGTCGGAGCTCGCCGCGATCCCGGGCACGCTCGTCCTCTACGAAGCCCCGCATCGCCTGGTCGAGTCGCTCGCCGACGCCGCCGCCGTGCTCGGCGACAGGAAGGCGGCGGTCGCTCGGGAACTGACCAAGCTCTACGAGACCGTCCGGCGCGGCACCCTCGCCGAGCTCGCGGCAGCCTACCGGGCCGAGCCCGCCCCGAAGGGCGAGATCGTGCTGCTGGTCGCGCCCGCGACCGCGGCCGACCGCGCCGGCGAGGCGAATGCGGGCGTCGACGAGAAGCTCCGGACGGCGCTCGCCCGCCACACCGTGAAGGACGCGGCCGCGCTGGTGGCCGGAGAGACGGGCCTGCCGAAGCGCGACGTCTACGCGCGCGCGCTGGCGCTGGCCCGAGCGGCGGAGCCAGAATGAGGACGGCGGCCGGGCGGCGTCGCTTCACCTTCCTGCGCGAGCGCGGAGCGGAGCGGCTGGCGCTTCTCTGGCTCCTGGCCAAGGGCTACCGCCCGCTCGCCCGGCGCTACGCGCAGGCGGGCGGCGAGATCGACCTCGTCATGCGACGGGGCGGCACGGTCGCGTTCGTGGAGGTGAAGGCGCGGGCCACCATGGAGGACGCGCTCACCTCCGTGGACGAAGGCAAGCGACACCGGGTCCGCCGGGCCGCCCGCGCGTGGCTCGCCCGCAACCCCTGGGCCGCCGGCCTGACGCTCCGGGCCGACGCGGTCTTCCTCGCCCCCGGCGAATGGCCGCGCCACGTGCCGAACGCCTTTCCGCTGGAGTGAGCGCCCCGTCATTCCGGGGCGATGCGAAGCATCGAACCCGGAACCCACGACCATCCGCTTGTGCGAGGGGCTCCGGACAGCCGTGCGCCACATGGGTTCCGGGTTCGGCCTTCCGGCCGCCCGGAATGACGGGCCTCAGCCCGGGACGGTCAGCTCGACCCGGCCGATTCCGGCGATGTCGACCGCCACCGCCGCGCCCGGATCGACGAAGGTGATGCCGGTGAGCGAGCCGGTGGTCACGAACGTGCCGGCCTTCAGCCCCCCGGCCCGGCCGGCGAGGTGGCCGGCGAGCCAGACGAGCAGCCGGAACGGGTCGCCGCCGGGATTGCGGCCCTCCCCGGCGACCACGTCGCAGCCATCCACACTCAGCGTCACGTGCGCGCGTTCGAGCGGCACGCCGCGCCACGGCCGACCCGTGGGCTCGTACACGAAGCCGCCGTTGTTCTGGTTGTCGGCCAGCGCCCAGAGCGGGTCCGGGACGGGCCAGGTGTCGAAGCGGCTGTCGACGATCTCGATGGCGGCATGGATGGATGCGATCGCGTCCCGCACCTGGTCCGGGCCCGGCGCATCCGGACCGGGGAGGTCGCGGCCGATCCGGAAGGCGATCTCGGCCTCGATGCCGATGCGCAGGAACTCGGCGGCCGGCCAGCAGCACGGCGAGGGCCTGACCAGGGTCGCGGCGATCGGCGCCGCCGTTCCGCCCCCGCCGACCTTCCAGGCCGCAGCCGGCCCGAGCCCGGCCGCGACCGCGTCCTGCACCGCAAAGGCCTCGGCCTGGCTCGCCGGGCCGGGCGAGGCGAGCGGGATGGGGGTGCGGCTGCGACGCGCTTCGAGGAGGGCTGCGGCGGCGTTCGGCGCGGAGAAGGACGTCACGGCCGTTGCCCCTTCCACCAATCGAGGATCTCCACCCCGTTCCAGTGCAGCACGCCCGCGTGGCTGTTCACGTAGTCGTAGATCTCCTCCAGGTAGCGGATGCGGTGGGGCTGCCCGGAGATGTAGGGGTGGATGGCGACCGCCATGATCTTCGCCCGTTCCCCGCCCTCCCGGTAGAGGCGATCGAAGCTGTCGCGGGCGCGGGTCAGCCAGTAGGGCGATTCATGATGCTGGATCATCATGGTCGGGATGTCGTTCAGCTCGGCCGTATAGGGCAGCGTGACGAGAGGACCATGCAGGGTGGCGATCTCGGCCGGCTCGTCGTCCCAGAGCCAGTCGCCGACATACTTTACCCCCGCCTCGGCCAGCAGCTCCGGCGTCTCGAGGGTCTGGGTCAGGCCCGGCCCGAGCCAGCCGAGAGGGCGGGTGCCGGTGAACGCCTCCAGCCGGTCGAGCGAGCGGTGGATGACGGCCCTCTGGTCGTCGAGCTTGTGGATCGGGATCTGGTCCCAGACATGGCCCATGAACTCCCACCCGGCATCTCGCGCCTCCGCGGCGACGCGCTCGTACTCGTCGCAGACGCGAGCGTTGACCGAGAGCGTCGGCCGGATGCCGAGCCGGCGGTACAGGTCGAAGAAGCGCCACACCCCGACCCGCATCCCGTATTCGTGCCAGCCCCAGTTCGGCACGTCAGGCAGGAGCACGTTGCCCTGCGGGGGCGATAGAATCTGGCGCGCCATGGGCCGGTCGATGTCCCAGACCTCAAGGTTGACGATGGTCCAAACGACCACGCGGGCGCCGCCCGGCAGCGTCAGCGGCGGCCGGTCGACGATGGCGGAATAGGGCGCGCGCTCGCGCGGGGTCATGGGCATGCGGGCGTCCGCACCGTCCCGGTGCCCCGAACACGCTGCATCATCTCAACCGTCATTCCGGGGCCGCGAAGCGGAACCCGGAACCCACGTTTCGCAGCAGGCTCTCCGGCGGCGATGCAACCCGTGGGTTCCGGGTTCGGCCCTTCGGGCCGCCCCGGAATGACGGAGGGCTGGCCGCCGCTCACTTGATCGCGAGCGGGTTGATCGGCGAGCCGGTGCCGCCCGTGATGACGAGCGGGGGGCCGGTGAAGAAGAACTCGTAGACCCGGTCGGCCGCGCAATCGGCCGCGAGCTCCGAGAGGTGGAACATCTCGCCCATGGTGAGCCCGATCGCCGGGATCACCACCCAGTGCCAGGGCTGCTGCACCTCGCTCGTCTCGTTCGGCCGGACCTCGACGCCCCACGTGTCGGAGCAGATCGCCGCGATCTCCTTGCCGTGGCACCAATAGCAGTTCTCGAACCGGACGCCCGGCGCGTCGCCGCCCGCGTAGCCGCCCCACGCCCCTTCCGCGAGGCAGCGCTCCATCTGGCCGGTCCGGACGATCACGAAATCGCCGCGCCGAATGTCGACGCCCTGCGCGGCCGCTGTCGCGTCGAGCTCGTCGTTCGAGATGCCGTAACCGTCCGGCAGCCACTCGACGCCTTTGTGGCGCGCGACGTCGAGGAGCACGCCGCGCCCGACCATCTTGTCGCGCGTATGCTCGATCCCGAGCTCGTGCACGCCGCCGCCATCCACCCGGCGGGCGTCGCGGCCGCCGTACATCTTGTCGTCGAGGAAGATGTGGCCGAGCGAATCCCAATGGGTCGCGGCCTGCACGGGCATGTTGAGGGCGTCGTCGGAGAAGCGGAGCTTGTTCGTCTCGTCGAAGCGGCCCGCAACCGCGTCCGTGCCGGTCGCCAGCATCGTGTGGATCGGGTTCCAGCGCCCGCCGAAGAGGCCGGATTGCGGGCCCTTGTTGTTCAGGGGAATGCCGAGGCCGAAGACTTTCCCCTGGCGCACCAGCGTCGCCGCGGCCTTGATCTCGGCCGGCCCGACATGATTCAGGGTGCCGATCTGATCGTCCGCGCCCCAGCGTCCCCAATTCGAGAGCGTCTCGGCCGCCTCGTAGATGGCGGCCTTGCCGACGGCGATGTCCATGCGACCTCCCTTGCTGGCCGGATGTCGTGGGGGCGCGGTCCTCAGCTCCGAGCGTTGCACGGACCCGGACGGCGCATGGCTCCAGCCTAGCGAATGTTCATCCGCCCTCGTCATCCTCGATCGTGCCGAAGCTGGTCAAGGGTGGTCCCCCTACATTGAGCCGCCGTAGAGCCTCGCATCCCACCAAACCGGTTGATGCAGACTGTGCGAAATCGCTCCGGCCTCGCTGTGATCCAGGTTGATCAGGATGTTGCGGTCCATCCGCGCGACGACGGACGGCACTAGCAGAATGGCGGTCCGCATACTCCGCTGCCAGGCCTCGCCGAAGCGCTTCGAGACAGTTCCCCTTGTCTCGTCCCAGCCCGGGAGGGCGGCGACGTTCAGGCTTTCGTAGCTGAGCCCGTTCGGGATCGTGATCTCGATGAAGTGCTGATTGGGGGGCAGAACTCCGCTGCCATGAACGAGCTTCTCAAGGAGGGCGGTCGAGTAATGCTCGCTCGCATAGAGCATCGGGCTCGCGGGCGTGTTCCATCGCCCCGGGGAAAGGCGCGATCCGGCGGCGTCGTAGATCGGGTAGCGACCGTCGGGGTCCCCGACGCGATACGCTTTGAGCACTCGGTCGAGGATTTGGCCGCGGGGGACTTGGCCGGGGGGGACTTGGCCGCGGGGGACTTGGCCGCGGGGGACTTGGCCCATCACACGGCGGACCCGTATTCGAGACCGCCGAGAATCTGCTCGACGAGCTCGGCGCCAAGCTCCGTGCCGAGCGCCGCGTCGATCGGACGTCTTCCCTCCAGCATCGGATGGGGCCGGAACAGGAAAGCGCGCGCCGGGTCCTCGCCCTTCCAGACGCTGAGGGCATGCGCCCAGATGCTCGCGATCCGCGCCAGACGATCGCTCTGGCCTGCGGAGAGTCGCGGCGTTTCGCTGCTCTTACGGCGCGCGAGCGTCGCTCGAGGGACGAAGCGGTGCCGGAACTCGGGGTCCGACGGTGCGATGGCCCGGGCCAAGCGGTCCACCGTCTCGATCGGGAACCCCGCCTCGATTGAAGAGATAAGCTGAAAGGGGGTCGTCGATTTTCGGCTAAGCCGAAGACCGAGAACCCCGGCAACCACGTCCGAGGAGGCCAGCATGTCGGTCACACGATTTCGAATGAGATGAAATGTGGTCTCACTTGAGCCGACCGTCAACCCGCGCGGACCAGTCATCGTGGTAGCGCAGGGCGTTGCAGCAGAAGCTGGCGGTCCCGAGCTCAGGAGTGGGCGACACCGCGTCTGGCGTCACACGCGACCATCGCTATGAAAAGCGCCGAGCGGGAACACGTCACCCTCACCGTGAACGGCACGGCGCACGTCGTCGCGGTCGACGACGCGACCCCGCTCCTCGACGTCCTCCGCCATCAGCTCGGGCTGAAGGGCAGCCGCTTCGGGTGCGGCCTCGAGCAATGCGGCGGCTGCATGGTGCTGGTCGACGGCGAGGCCGTGCCGTCCTGCGCCCGCGCGGCCGCGACCTTCGCGGGCCGCGCGATCACGACCGTCGAGGGGCTCGGGACGGCGGACGCGCCGCATCCGCTCCAGCTCGCGTTCCTGGCCGAGCAGGCCGGGCAATGCGGCTATTGCCTGTCCGGCATCCTGATCTCCGCGAAGGCGCTGCTCGACCGGAACCCGGACCCGTCCCGGGACGAGATCGCGGCCGCGCTCGACCCCAATCTCTGCCGGTGCGGGGCTCATGCCCGAATCATCCGGGCGGTGGGCCGGGCCGCCGCCCAGATGCGCGGCGCCGTCGCATGATCCCGAACGCGCTGCCGCAGAGCCTCGTCGAGCATCCCCAGCTCGGCCAATGGCTCGCCTTCGCGCCGACCGGCCGGGTCCAGGTCCTGACCGGCAAGGTCGAGCTCGGCCAGGGCATCCTCACCGCCCTCGTCCAGATCGCCGCGGAGGAGCTCGACCTCTCGCCCGACCAGATCGACCTCGCATCCGGCGAGACCGATCGGACGCCGGACGAGGGCTACACGGCCGGCAGCCTGTCGATCGAGGTGGGGGGCGGCTCGATCCGGCTCGCCTGCGCCGAGGCGCGCTCCCGTCTCCTCGAGCTGGCCGCCGCCGCCCTCGCCTGCCCGGCCTCCGCGCTCGCGGTCGCGGACGGCCGCATCCTGCAAGACGGGGAGGAGAGCGGGCTGGACTACTGGGCGCTGGCTCCGGGCCTCGATCTCGCCCGGGAGGTGCGGGGCGACGCGCCCGTCAAGGCTCTCGCGACCTTACGCCGGATCGGCCGCGACCTGCCGCGCCGCGACCTGCCCGCGAAGGTCTTCGGGGCGGCCTTCATCCACGACCTCGCGCCCGAGCCGCTGCTCCATGCCCGCATCCTGCGCCAGCCCTGGCGGGGCGCGCGGCTCGCGGGCCTCGACGAGGCGGCGGTCCGGCGCGGCGCCCGCGGCTCGATCGAGATCCTCCGGGACGGCGAGTTCACGGCCTTCCTGTCCGGCGAGGAAACGGCCGCCGCGAGCGCGGTCGCGTCCGCCCGCGACCGGGCCGTCTGGCAGGGCGGCGAGCCGCTGGAGCCCGGCTACGCGGAAACCGCCTGGCTCGAGACTCTGCCGAGCGTCGACCGCGTCGTCCACGAGGGCGAACACGGATCGGCCTTCGCGGCCGGCCCTGCTCTGGCCGCGACCTACTCGCGCCCCTTCCTGGCCCATGGCTCGATCGGGCCGTCCTGCGCGCTCGCCCGTCACGAGGGCGGGAGGCTCACGGTTCTGACGCACGCGCAGGGCGTGTTTCCTCTGCGGGACGCTATCGCGCGGGCACTCGGGCTCGACCCGGCCTCGATCTCGGTCGAGCATCGGCAGGGCTCCGGCTGCTACGGCCATAACGGGGCCGACGACGCGGCCTTCGACGCCGCCTTCCTGGCGCTGCGCCGGCCGGGAACCTGGATCCGCGTGCTCTGGACCCGCGAGGACGAGCTCTCCGCCTCCCCGTTCGGCGCGGCCCAGCGGGTGACGATCCGGGCCCAGATGCGGCCGGACGGGCGGCCGGCGGGATGGCATCTCGACGTCCTCGGCCCGACCCACGTCGCCCGGCCGGGCGCGTTCGGGCGCATCAACCTCCTCGGCGCGGACGCCCTTCCGGGCCGCGCGCCGGAGCCCCCGACCCCCGATTTCCCGGACGATCGGGGCGGCGGCGCCTCCCGCAACGCCGTCGCGCTCTACGACCTGCCCCAGCACGTGACCCACCGCTACATCCCGCGCCTGCTGGTCCGGACCTCCGCGCTTCGGGGGCTCGGGGCCTTCGCCAACGTGTTCGCGATCGAGAGCTTCGTGGACGAGCTCGCCGAGGCGGCGGGCGGCGACCCGATGGAGTACCGCCTCGCGATGCTCAGCGACCCGCGCGCGCGCCGCGTGATCGAGCGCGCCGCCGCCATGGCGGGATGGGGCCGGACCGCCGAGACCGGAAGCGGCCGCGGCAAAGGCTTGGCGTTCAGCCGCTACAAGAACCGCGCCGCCTATCTGGCGCTGGTGGCCGAGGTGGAGGTGGACGAGGCCGTGCGGCTGACCCGAATCTGGTGCGCGGCCGATGCCGGCCTCGTGGTCAACCCGGACGGAGCCCGAAACCAGATCGAGGGCGGCATCATCCAGGGGGCGAGCTGGACCCTGAAGGAACAGGTGCGGTTCGCCGAGGGTCGGGTGTCGTCCGACAGCTGGGACAGCTACCCGATCCTGCGCTTCTCGGAGATCCCGGCGATCTCGCTCGAGCTGGTCGGCGACCCGACGGACCCGATGCTCGGGGTGGGCGAATGCGCGCAAGGCCCGATCGCGGCCGCCATCGGCAACGCGGTCGCGCGCGCGCTGGGGATCCGTCTCCGGGACCTGCCGCTGACGCGGCAGCGCGTGATGGCGGCGGCCCTTTCGAGCGATTAGCTCTCACCTGGCCCGCACCCTCTGGCATTCCGGGGCCGCGAAGCGGAACTCGGAACCCACGATCGTCCACGCGGAGCCGGATGAATGGCGGCGTTGATGCGGGTAGGTTCCGGGTTCTCGCTTTTCAGCGAGCCCCGGAATGACAGCCGCTGCCCGCCTACCGCGCCAGCCTGACGCTGTCCGGCACCGAGATCGGCTCGTTGGCGCTGTCCTTGAACTCGACCGTGGTGAAGATCAGCTCGGTCGGGCCGGTGTTCTGGAGGTCGTGCACCTTGCCTTGGCCGGGCCCGTAGCTCTCGTGCTGCGTCTCGCCGGTGCGGTACTCCCGCTCCATCGTGCGGCCGCCCCCCATGTGGGAGCGGGCGCGGCCGGGCGTGATCGCGGTCCAGAAATAGTCGAGCACGTGGCGGTGAAAGCCGATGCGCTCGCCCGGCTGGAGCCGGATCTCCCACACCCTGACCCGGTCGGTCTCGGAGACGAGCGTCGTGCCGACGCAGCCGTTCTGCCCGTCGCGCTCGAACTCCTCGCTGACCCAATCCGGCCAATCCTCCCGAACCTCGTCGCCATAGGTCATGGTCGCTGACATGCCGCCTCCTTGACGATCCCCGCCCGATGCACCGATGACGGGAGGATAGACCGTCGGCCCCGCCCGGGGAAGCACGGCCCCGTCGATGGCAGGGAGGCGACGTGAGGCAACGACGCGAGGGCCGGGCGATCGTGATCGGGGGCTCGATCGCGGGTCTTTTCGCCGCTCTCGAGCTCGGTCGCCACGGCTGGAACGTCGACGTCTACGAACGGTCGGGTTCGGCGCTCACCGGGCGGGGCGCCGGCATCGTCACCCATCCGGCCTTGCGGGTGGCCCTCGACGATCTCGGCCTCGACACGGTCCGGGATTTCGGCATCGCGATCACGCGCCGCCGCACGCTGGACCGGGACGGCCGGGTGATCGGCGAGCGCGCCTGCCCGCAGATCGCGACCTCCTGGAACCGGCTCTACGAGCTCCTGCAGGCGGCGCTGCCGCCGGAGCGCATCCATCTCGGGCGCGACCTCCGGCGCGTCGAGCAGGGCGCGGGCTCGGTCACGGCCCATTTCGCCGATGGTGGCAGCCAGGAGGGCGACCTCCTGGTCGCGGCCGACGGATTCCGGTCGGCGGTGCGGGGGCAATACTGGCCTGCCGTGCAGCCGCTCTACGCGGGCTACGTCGCCTGGCGAGGGCTCGTCGAGGAGAGCGCCTTCTCGCCCGAGACCCACCGGGACATCTTCGCCGATTTCGACTTCTGCCTGCCGCCGGGCGAGCAGATGCTGGGCTACCCGGTGGCGGGCGAGGGCAACGATCTCCGGCCGGGGCGCCGGCGCTACAATTTCGTCTGGTACCGGCCGGCCGCGGAGGAGACCGACCTGCCCCGGCTCCTCACGGACGAGAGCGGCCGCACGCACGCCTTCGGCATCCCGCCGCCGCTGATCGCGCGCGCGGTCGCGGACGAGATGCGGGCCCAGGCGGAGGCGGTGCTGGCGCCCCAGTTCCGAGAGGTGGTGCGGCTCGCGCCCGGCTCCTTCCTGCAGCCGATCTACGATCTCGAGGCGGACCGGATGGCGGCGGGCCGCGTCGCGCTCGTCGGCGACGCGGCCTTCGTCGCGCGCCCGCATGTCGGGGGCGGCATCGCCAAGGCAGTCGGCGACGCCGTCGCGCTGGCCGAGTGCCTCGACCGGGAACCCGGCATCCCGGCGGCGCTCCTCTCCTTCGAGGCCGCCCGCATGCCGGTCGGGGCCCGCATCGTCCAGCGCGCCCGCCATCTCGGCGCGTATCTGCAAACCCATTTCCGGACGGAGGAGGAACGCGCGTTGGCGGCCCGCCACCGCAGCCCGGAGGCCGTGATGGCGGAAACCGCTTTGCTGGACTTCCTGGACGGCTGAGGAGGGGTGTGCTGAGCGGCGCACGATCGAGCATCCGCGCCCCACCTCTCCCCAGCGGGGAGAGGTCGCCGTCCCGCAGGGGCGGCGGG
>JAABUN010000450.1_pt1 | contig 106920 bp, 87 predicted proteins | sample 5559311 | NCBI WGS metagenome assembly JAABUN01 (sample SAMN10711877, study PRJNA513370) | rock metagenome | isolation source: Antarctica rocks | place: Antarctica: Victoria Land, Siegfried Peak sud | reverse complement strand
TTGCTTTTGTCGCAGCCATGTTCAATGTCGTACTCGAACTCTTTCGTATCCTTCATCCAACTGCTAACCCTTTTCAGCTGAGCATCGCTGAGTTCTCCTTATGAACTAGCACCAAAGGTTAGATAAAGCCCTAACTTACTTAATGTACATATTTAAGTAACTAATTGTCAAATGTTAGGTAACAGTTTGTTTACGCACTGCTGATAAGTTTTGTCTTAGCAAGATAGATCAGATCAAAGGAGGGTGTAGTCAGTCGGGTTTTCTGGATAACGGTCGCACCTAGAGGTATTGGTCGGCCCAGGAATCGTATTGTGTCTCAGTCACTTCTCTTGAAAAACTGGAAAGCTGAGACAACCTAATTTGGTAGTTTAGGAGAGATTGTGAGTCGTGAATCGTCGTTCAAATGGTTGTCAGCATCAGCACTTTTGTTTCTTGGAGCTTGTAGCAGTGGATTGCCGAGGGAGGAAGCGCCTCTAGGGCTCTCGCTACAAGTTACGGGATCGGTTACAAAGCAAATCGATTCCCCACTTGATGATGCCGAAGAGTATTTAGGGGGTTCGGTAAGGTTAGATAGCATTGATCTTGACTTGGGCCTGAGTAGTACAGGCAATCCTAACGTTGTAGGTTTACGTTTTAGTAGTGTGAACATTCCCAAAAACGCAACGATTACGAGCGCATCTATTCAGTTCAAGTCGCTGGAGGCAAGCTCAGGCAGCGCAAACTTCAAGGTCGAAGGGCTCATGTCGAACAGTGCCAGTCCTTTTACCGCCACGACCAACAACATCTCACAGAGAGAACGAACTAGCTCAAGCACTTCATGGGCTGTTGGAACCTGGAGCGCAGGTGAAGAGGGTGCTGATACAACAACGCCGAACCTTAAAAACCAGGTTCAGGAGATTATCAACCGCAGTGGCTGGAATGAAGGCAACGCACTCGCCTTCGTCGTCACAGGTACCGGCAAGCGTCAAGCCTATTCAGCTGACAACTCGGTTAGCAGAGCACCCACCCTTCGTGTAAGCTACACAACTGACCAAGCGGGAACTACAGCCCCGATTGACATGGGGGCGCTGGCAGCGTTTCCGGGCGCGCAAGGTTTCGGTACAGTTACAAAAGGTGGTCGCGGTGGGCGCACTGTTTATGTGACCAATCTGAACGACTCAGGTACGGGTTCTTTGAGGGCAGCTCTCGAGGCGTCCGGCGCAAGAACCGTTGTCTTCGCGGTTGGAGGGACGATTTCACTCAGCAAGACGATCAACATCACCAACCCTCACATCACCATCGCAGGACAAACTGCACCAGGTGACGGTATTATGCTTAGAGCTACCAGTAGCAATGGTGGACCCTTGATTTCTATCTCTACACACGATGTTGTAGCAAGGTACTTACGGTTACGTAGAGGACCGGGAAGAGTGCCTAGCAATTCTGATGCTTATGATGGCAGTTCAAACGGTGATAACCTACAGATAACCAAAGGTTACCGTATCGTTCTCGATCACAACTCGTTCAGCTGGGGTGTCGATGAAAGCGTCTCTACCTACACAATCGGCAGCACCGCCGAGAGCAACGGAGAACCATATGATGTCACAATGTCTTGGAACATCGTTTCTGAATCTCTGAACAACAGTACGCATGGCGGCGGCGAACCTAAACACAGCAAGAACATGCTACTTGGTACTGAGAAGTCACGTGGCAACTTCTCGATTCACCATAACTTGATGGCTCATGGCATAGACCGTAATCCCAGAGTTGTAGTCTCTGGAAAAACCGACGTTATCAACAACATTGTTTACAACAGTTTGTACAACACCGAGGTTACTTGGCAGTACACATCTGCTAGAAAGTCTGGACCCCAATACGTTAACCTCATAGGTAACTTCTACCAGTATGGCGAGTCGAGCATAGCTAGTGGTGATAGCAAACCTAGGCATTTAATTAACTTAAGAGGAGACGTTAGTGGTACGCCTACAAGTCAGCAGTTTATCCGCGCTTTCATTGGAATAGGTCCGAACGGTGAAAGCCTAAACCCAAACTACATCGAAGATCGGAGAATTACTTGGACCTCTAAGTATCCCGCTTCTAATGGGCGTCCTGATGTCAATCAGGCTAGAGAGGATGTTATGAACGGTAACTATGAGATGTATCAGAAACATGCTACACCGTTTATTACTGCAACCTCAGCACAAGTAGCGTTCGATCAGGTTTTAAGCAAAGCCGGTGCAACGCTACCCAAGAGAGACAGCGTTGATGCGCGCGTTGCAGCTGAGACTAGAAACGATACTGGAAAGGTTATTGATTCTCCAAGCCAAGTGGGTGGATGGCCCACGATGAGAAGTGGGGCAGCCCCGACCGACAGCGACCGTGACGGTATGCCTAACACTTGGGAAACCGCTAGGGGTTTGAACTCGAACAGTAATGTCGACGCTTCAGCTGACAGAGATAGCGATGGTTACACCAACCTCGAAGAGTACCTAGAAGGTGTCGTCCGCGGTCTCTGATAGCTTTTGACGCAATGTTGTAAGCAGTAAAGTGAGCGGCTGTGCAGGTGACATTCGGTGTCATCTGTGTGGCCGCTTTGAAATTATGGGTAATCATTCGGTAAGCGTCCAAAGACCTAAGATCATTGAGACTTTAGTCTTGCGTAATTGGAAAGCGCGACCATCGTAAGCGATATCGAATTGTGACTCCACGTTGTCAGTCTAGTCTTTTGGGGGCTCAGGTCCTCGGATCGTTAAAAACTCTGTGGTAGCCTGCCGCCCATGTCCCCGGGCACCTTCTTAGCCGCTCTTGCCTTTCTCGCCTTCGTCAGCCTGGGCCTCCCCGACGGCCTCCTGGGAGTGGCGTGGCCTTCGATCAGCACAGGTTTCGGCGTGCCGCTCGACGCACTTGGCATCCTTTTAGCGGTTACGACGGCAGGGTATTTGACATCGAGCTTTCTGAGCGGGCGTATCCTCCGGGTGCTCCCCATCGGCAGTGTGCTGGCGCTCTCGACGGCGGCGGCGGCAACCGCGCTGCTAGGGTTTGCGCTGACTCCGGTATGGCCCGCGATGGTGGCGCTCGGGTTTCTGGCGGGGCTCGGTGGCGGCGCGATTGACGCGGGGCTCAACGCCTACGGCGCAGCACATTTCAGCGCCCGTGTGCTCAACTGGTTGCACGCCTTTTTCGGTCTCGGTACCACACTGGGACCGCTCATCGTCACGGCGGTGCTCGGCGCGGGGCTCGTCTGGCGCTGGAGTTACGCGCTGGTCGGGAGCGCGCAGGTGCTGCTGGCGCTCACTTTTTTCTTGACGCGGGGGCGCTGGTTGCGCGTGAAAGAGACTGCGGCTGCGGATACCTCGCCCCTCGTACCGGCCCGCACCCGTGACACCTTGAGGCGGTCTTCGGTGTGGCTCGGAATGCTGGTCTTTTTCGTCTATACCGGGGTCGAGTTCGTCGCCGGACAGTGGAGCTATTCGCTGCTGACGTTGGGGCGTGGGGTCGAGGCGGCTGCGGCGGGCGTCTGGGTGAGCCTCTACTGGGGCGGGCTGATGGTCGGGCGGGTACTGTTCGGAGTTGTTGCCGACCGCGTCCCGCTCACCCGGACCCTGCGCGTCTGCATCGTGGCAGTGACGTTCGGGGCGCTGCTCTTTTGGCTCGAGCCTACCCGCACGCTGTCGCTGGTCGGTCTGGTGATGATCGGATTTTTTCTAGCTCCCATCTTCGCCTCGCTGATCAGCCTGACCCCGGCTAGGGTCGGACCGGCGCACGCGGACAGCGCCATCGGCTTTCAGATTGCGGCGGCGGGGCTGGGTGGCGCTGTACTGACCGGCTTCGTTGGCGTAATGGCGCGTTCGCTCGGGTTGTGGGTCATCGGCGCGTCTATCGTCGTGTTCGCGCTGCTACTGCTGGGGCTCTACGAGACGCTGTTACGCTCGCAAGCAGCGCCGAATTAGGTCTTGTTGATGTGCTGAGTGCCAAGTGAAAAGAAGTAGGGAGTAAGAAGCAAAGACCGAGAAAATTGAGAAGCGTCGGCGTTTGTGTGTACAGCACGAACTCGAGGTCGTTTTCCAAACAGCAAAAGTTGATGAACACCCCTATGGGGCTGGAGGTTGTTGGTGTGGACACCGCTCCCGAGATGCTCGAACTCGAGCGCAGTTAATTGCAGGTTACCTATGTGCACTGCTTTATGAAACGTCCGCTGTACCCGTATTGCCAGTACCTGTATTATGAAAACCTAGTGCCAAAATCCCAACAACTTGTTACATAGTACCCTACCCCTGTACTCACCAGTTCGGCTATACTCTGGGGGTAAGGGATTTCCGCTGGGGGAGAAGCGAGGTTTTCGGACCTCGCTTTCGGCTTTTGTAAAACCTGGTTTCCTATCGTCGTCGGTTTAATGTCGTTCCATTTCTTTACCGCTGTTACCGAGTAAAGTGCACGGTCGCCTACGCTTGATGAGCTGACCATCGTGCAAACCGGAAGAGTTACCACCCCTTAATCACCGACCTACATAGCGAACACAACTTTACTGCGTAACATCGGGGTAGACCGCCGCCTTACGAAACTCCCGGCCTTGCACGCCCGCGTCGCCGGTCGACCCGGCCATCATCAGGCCGAGCTGTTCGGTAGTCGCTTCGCTTTGAGCAAGCTCCCCCATAACCCGCCCCTCAAAAAGTACGATGATCCGGTCCGAGAGGCTCATCACCTCGCCTAAGTCGGCGGAGACCAGGAGCACTGCCAGTCCTTCATCTCTGGCCTCGACGATTCTCTTGTGAATAAACTCGATAGCCCCGATGTCGACGCCGCGCGTCGGTTGCGACGCAATCAGCAACTTGGGTCTGTTCGACAGTTCGCGGGCGACGATGAGTTTTTGCGCGTTGCCTCCCGAATAGCTGTGCGCGCTCACCTCGGTCGAGGTGGGACGCACATCGTACTCGCGGATACAGCGTTCGGCGTGCGCCTCAATCGCGGCGTCTTGCAAAAATCCGAAACGGCTGAACGGCGCTTTATAAACGTCGCCCAAAACGCTATTTAAGGCCGCGCTGTACTCACCGACCAGACCGCGTTCATGGCGGTCTTCAGGAATATGCGACAACCCTGCCTCACGGACCTCACGGGCGCTGCTCCGCGAAATGTCCCGCCCGTCCAGCTGAATGCTGCCCGCGCCGATACGGCGCAGGCCGGTTAGCGACTCGACCAACTCGGACTGACCATTGCCCTCGATTCCAGCGATACCCAGAATTTCGCCCGCGCGCAGCTCGAACGAGATATCGTTCAAAACAGGCTTTTGCTTGCCCTCCTGAAGCAACGTGACGTTTTGAACCGAGAGCTTTACCGCCTGGGGCGCGGCGGGCGCTTTTTCTACCTGCAACAGCACCTCGCGCCCGACCATCATATTGGCCAGCTCACGTTCGCTCGTCCCCTCCTGCGTCACGGTGCCGATCATCTTACCGTCACGCATCACGCTCATCCGGTCGCAGATTTCCATGACTTCACCGAGTTTGTGCGAGATAAAGATCACCGCGTTGCCCGCCGCTGCAAACTCACGGACGAAACTGAACAGCCCGCGCGTTTCCTGCGGCGTCAGCACCGCTGTCGGCTCGTCCATAACCATGATGCGCGCGCCCCGGTAGAGCGTCTTTAAGATTTCGACCTGCTGCTGCAACCCGACAGGCAACGCTTCAATTTTGCTGCCGGGGTCGATGTCGAAGCCGAACTGCTCGATCAGCCCTTTAGCTTTGTGCCGCGCCTCACGCAAGTTCAGTGTTGGTCCGAGGTGCGGCTCCGCGCCCAGGATCAGGTTTTCAGTCACCGTGAGCGGTTCGATGAGCATAAAGTGCTGATGCACCATGCCGATGCCGAGCTTGAAAGCGTCCCCTGCGCTGCCGATCACGGCGGGTTTGCCGTCAATGAGAATTGCTCCCTCGTCGGGTTGCTGGACGCCGCCTAGGATTTTCATCAGCGTCGATTTGCCCGCGCCGTTTTCACCAATAAGCGCGTGAACCTCGCCCCACGCGACCTCGAAATCCACGGCGTCGTTTGCCAAGACTAAAGGAAAACGTTTGACAATTCCCTGCATCGACACGGCGGGTACGGCGGCTGTCGTCATGGGGGCAGTTTAGCAGTCAGCGGCCTGGATGATGCTTGTTGAGAAGCTCGAGATGCAGCGGCTCGAGCTTGCGGTGCTCCTTGGTATAACTTTCTTCATGAGATACCGTCACATCTCGATTTTTTATGCCCACGGTCTGCACGTCAAAGAAGGTGAACCGACCCAAGTGGTTATCGACACTCCTGACCTTCAAGTGTTTTTTGCTCATAATGTAGATGACTACGCCACTGATATCATCCGACGCACAGCTATTGCTAACACAATGCTTAACTGGATGTTCAGAGGTGGAGACGAGGGTAAAACTTTTGAGCAGGCGGTGGTTTCACAGATGGAAGCTTTGCAAGAGAAGCAGAAACAGTGCACAAAAGGTCACTTTCTTGTTTTCGAGCATCGCGGATATGTCGAGGGGTTCTACACTGACGAAAAGAGCGAGTTCGATGACTATATTATTTATCAAGATGGTATAGACAGAAGCGTCATTTTAGAGGGCAAGCACAAAAAATTCGTTGCGGCCACTATGTCAATCGTCTTGGAAACGGGAGCAGTTATAGGTCTCGAGAAGTTAAACGAGGCAAGCGTCTTCTACGGCGATAACGGCAAACCGGCATACTCTATGAAACTCGAGGCGTCTGGCGAAGGAAACGTTTCTAAGGAAATAGATACGCATGAGCGCGATGGTATCGCAAACCGTTACCCGCAGCTTTTGGAACAAGAAAGCCTCCAACGTGTCGTGCGTCTACTCGTTTCTTCCCTTGATAGGCAGATGGACAAGCTACGTGCTTTTCTCTCCGCCTGGTCAGCTTTAGAGATTTTCACCAACAAGGTATTTAAGTTGTATGAAAAAGAATTATTTGAGGAGTTGCAAGAAGGCGATAAGCCGGGAGTGTGGAAGGTATACCCAGACCGGGTTTGTGACGTGATGAAGGATAAGTATCGGCTCACTGACAAATTCGGGGTCATTGCTATGCACCTCGCACCGAATGAGGCAGATCCCGATTTGCAAACCTTCAGAAATTCTAAAGACTTGCGTGACTCCATTTCTCACGGTTCGGAAGTTGATGAAAAAGCGTTGCCGGTTGCTTATACGCAACACCTTATAAAAAAGTACTTGCGGCTTTATTTGGATAGGTGAATATCGCTACTACCGTTGATCTAAACGTTCACAAGCTGACTTTAGCTCGAGTAAGCTGTCTCCACACCTATCCGCTTCCAGCGTGCTATACTTTCATTCCTTTACACTAAAGATGGTAAAGGCACGCCTGGGGGCGTCCCGGTTTCGACGGGGCCTACTACGGACGTGGTTGCGCGTAGAGGACGTCGTTGGCCTCTCTAAAAAACGGCACAGCCATTAACTGGCAACAATAACCAGCAATTCGCAATGGCTGCCTAAGAGTAGCTATTCCGTTCACTAGAAGCCCCGCCTGTGGCTCGCTAGACCGAACGACCTAAAACGGGATAGCCGAAAGCTTTTAACGTTGGGCTGAGGCGAAACTAAAGGCGTTTAAGCGCAGGGTGTGAGTGGGTCGCTGAACTCGCCCTGCGCCGACAACCGACCAGCGACTACACGCGTAGACGCCCGCCCAAGGGGGTTTCGGACGCGGGTTCGATTCCCGCCGCCTCCACCAAAAAAGCCGAGGGTTTAAGACCCTTCGGCTTTCTTTTTGCCCTGCTGTGGTGAGGTGATCAGGTTCTATCGACACCTTAAACCATTCAAAACGAGGTTGAAAGCGGTTTGCACACTTCAAATGTCGGCGCAATCTGACAAAACGTATTTCTGGCACATGCTGCGAAAGGCGCTATTCTCCCTTCTTCTTGCTCCCTACTCCCTGTTCCGCAAAACTACAACCAGAGCTGTGCAAAATAAATATCCGGAACCTACGGATACCCCAAAATCTCCTGACGGCGGCGGCCCCACTCGAGCGCGCTCTCAATCCCTTCATCGATGCTCTGCTTCGCTCGCCAGCCTAGCAGTTCCGCTGCGCGGTCGGCGTTCGCGTACGCTCCCGCTACATCCCCGGAACGCGGCGGCGCTTCGGACTTGGCGATTTCGCTCCCCCATACCCGTTCAAACGCCGCCACGAGCTCCTTGACCGTTACGCCGTCGCCGGTACCCAGATTGATGACCGTGTAAGGTGCGCCGGTCGCCTCGAGCACATCGTCAAACCGCTCGACCGCCGCCACATGCGCCTTTGCCAAATCCCAGACGTGGATATAGTCGCGGATACCGCTGCCGTCGCGGGTGGGCCAGTCGGTGCCGGTAATCTGAAACTCAGGGAGTTTGCCGAGGGCGGTATCGACGAGTTTACCGAGGACGTGCGACGGTTCTTTAACGTGAATACCGCTGCGAAACTCGGGGTCCGCGCCGATAGGGTTGAAGTAGCGCAGCGCGACGCCGCGCAAGCCGGTCGCGTGGGCGAGGTCGGAGAGCACCAGTTCCATCATGTATTTCGTGCGGGCGTAAGGGGACGAGGGGTTGAGTGGTGACGCCTCTGTGACCTTAAAGCCCGGTACAGCGTCGTAGAGGCTTGCCGACGAGCTGAACACCACGCGGGGAAAACCGAGGTCGTCGAGGTGCTTGAAAAGCTCTAGAGATTTGCAGACATTTTCGCGGTAATAGTGGTAAGGCTGTTCGACAGATTCCGGTACGACGATAAGCGCGGCGCAGTGAACGGTCGCGTGAACGTCGGGGTGGTCGGTAAAAACGCGCCCCAGCAGCTCTTTGTCTGAAATGTCGCCTTCATAAAAGATGCGCCCTTCGGTAAAGGTGCGCTGTCCCGTAACGAGCGAGTCGATGATGACGGGCGTGTGCCCACCGTCCTCCAAGGCGCTCGCTACTGTACTGCCGATATAACCCGCGCCGCCGGTAATCAAAACTTTCATAGTTGCCTCCATCCACGCTTTCGCTTAGCCAACTCTAGCTCAGGTTCGGTGAGAACGTCGCCGAGTCGGTACTGCACGCGTGTCACATACCTAATTATTTAAGGTATAATGTGGTGTGTCCAAAGCTACTCCGCTCCACCTTGTCTGGTTTAAGCGCGACTTGCGGGTATCCGACCACGCGCCGCTCGTGGCAGCTGCGAGGCGTGCGCCAGTTGTTGGCTTGTACGTCTATGAGCCGGAGGTCTATGGCGACGCGGAATTTGACGCCGCGCATCTGGAATTTGTTAATCAGTCGTTGCTCGAGCTGGAAACCCGCCTGGCCAAGCTGGGGGGCCGCCTCGTCTACCGGGTGGGGGAGATGGTGGGGGTGCTCGAGTCCCTCCGCGCCGACTACGGGATCGCCGGAGTATACGCTCATGAGGAGACGGGCAACGCCGTTTCGTTTAGGCGCGACGAACGGGTGCGGCGCTGGGCGCGGGCCAGTGGCTTACCGTTTCACGAGTTTCGTAGCGGCGCGGTCTTACGGGGCCGCGCCGCGCAGACGGTGCGTGGTGAGGCGTGGCGCGAGGGATGGTTTGAAGAGGTCCGCGCGCCTGTTTTGCCCCCACCCGAAAGGGTTGTGTCGGCAGCTATCCCGACCGAACGTCACCGAACGCCGTGGGAATTGGGTCTGACGCCGACGCGAAAGACCCTACCGGTAGCGGGAGAAGGGGCGGCGCACGAAGTTCTGACGAGCTTTTTGTCTCGGCGGGGCCTGACCTACGCGTGCGATATCTCGAGCCCTGAACGTTCACGCGTCACCTCGTCGCACCTGAGCCCGTATCTGGCGTGGGGGAACCTCTCGAGCCGTCAGGTGTTTCAGGCGAGCGCGCCGCGAGACGCCGCGTGGCTCCGGTCTCTGGCGATGTTTCACAACCGCCTGCGGTGGCGCGAGCATTTTATTCAGAAGCTCGAGCGCGACCCGAGCATTGAGTTTAGGCCGCTCAACCGCAGTTTTGAAGGCTTACGGGATGGACTTGAACAGGAGCGTTTCGACGCCTTTTGCAACGGACAGACCGGCTACCCGATGGTCGACGCGTGTGTGCGGGCGCTGCTCGCGGGTGGCTGGCTGAACTTCCGGATGCGCGCCATGCTGGTGTCGTTCGCGGTTTATCATCTGTGGCTCGACTGGCGTCCGGTGGGGCAGTTTCTGGCGCGGCAGTGGCTCGACATGGAACCGGGTATTCACTGGTTTCAGATGCAGATGCAGGCCGGGGTCACAAGCGTTCACACCCTGCGCCTCTACTCGCCCGCAAAACAGGCTCGAGACCACGACCCGACGGGCGCGTTTATCCGCCGCTGGGTCCCGGAACTGGGGGCTCTGCCGACGTACTACCTCGCCGAACCGCACACGCTACCGCCCCTTACGCAGGGGATGCTCGGCTGCGTGATCGGCAAGGCTTACCCGCGCCCTATCGTCGAGCACAAAAAAGCTGTGGCTGAAGCGCGAAGCAAACTCGGTAACTTTCTGGAACGGCCCGAGACGCAGCAGGAACGCGTGCGTATCATGACCGAAAACGGCTACTTGAAACGATCAGACGATGCCCAATCCCAAGCCGTCAAAAAGGCCGCGTAGCGGTAAGCTGAGCGGCCCCCGCACGCCGCCGAGCGCGAACGTTTCGGTTTCAAAAAAACTGTCCATGTTGGCTCTCGCCTCACCGGTCAGCTTTGCCATCCGTGAGGTCGGCCCCATCTGCGAGCGGTGCGCGGCGAGGGCGGCCATTTTCTTCTCGAGATGCGTTTTGACATCTAAAGTAAGGGCTACAGTATCGTCCGAAACGCCGTACAACAGCGGATCGAGGCCGCGCTCTTCACCGAGTTGCTCCGCCACCCTGCTGGTCAGCACCGAAAAAAAGAGGCGTTGCGGCGCACGTTCGAGATGCCCGGTCGAAAAAAAGGCGGCGCTGGTGGCCCGGTGAATAGCCAGGTGGTCGGCGTGCCCATACGCGCCGTGAGGATCAAAGGTGAGGAGCACCTGCGGGCGCACCCGCGTGATCAGTTCGCGTAAACGGGCCTCGACTTCGAGCAAGTCGACGTTCATGAGCGCCTGCGTATCGCCGGTACGGGTCCGCTCCTCGCGGCCCGAATCGCCGTACCCGAGCATGACCAGCTCACCGACACCTAAAAGGTCCGCCGAGCGGCGCAACTCTGCTTTACGCAGTTTGGCGAGTTCGTCGGGATTGTCGACTTTCAAATCGGGATCGGTGACTTTGCCCGCGTCGCCTTTTGTCGCGCACACGAGCGTAACCTGCGCGCCGAGGTTCGCGTAATGGGCCACCACGCCACCTGAAAAAACTTCGTCGTCGGGATGGGCCAAAACGATCATGAGAGAGGCTTTCATAGGGCCATCAAACCACCAAATTCCAGTCGCGCGGGTACTGGGTACCGTCCCAGCGAAGCCGTGATTATAAGGGTGGCCTGAACTGCACGCCAAAACTCGGCACGAAAGTCTTTACGCCGCCAAAGTTCTTATGCTACACTCCCCTTAATCAGCTACACCACCGCGCCGAATCCCTTACCAGAGGCGCAGACGGAGGAAACGATGGCAGAAGTAGTGCTGGATCACATCTATAAACGCTACGGTTCGGTGACGGTCGTTAAAGATTTTAGCCTCGAGATTAAAGACGAGGAGTTTATGGTCTTCGTCGGGCCGTCCGGGTGCGGTAAAACGACCACGCTGAGGATGATCGCTGGGCTCGAGGAGATCAGCGACGGGACGCTCAGTATCGGCGACCGCGTGGTCAACGACGTACCGCCCAAAGACCGCGACATCGCCATGGTATTCCAGAACTACGCGCTCTATCCGCACATGAACGTCGAGCAGAATATGTCGTTCGGCCTGCGCTTGCGTAAGACGCCCAAACAAGACATTACTCGGCGCGTCAACGAAGCCGCCAACATCTTGCAGATCGAGCACCTGTTGCAGCGCCGCCCGCGCGAACTCTCCGGGGGTCAGCGTCAGCGTGTTGCGTTAGGACGCGCCATCGTCCGTGAGCCGAAAGTGTTTTTGATGGACGAGCCCTTGTCGAACCTTGACGCCAAACTCCGCGTCGAGATGCGCGCTTCGATCTCGAAGTTGCACAAGCGCCTGGGTGTTACGACCGTTTACGTGACGCACGACCAAGTTGAGGCGATGACGATGGGAACGCGCATCGTGGTGATGAAAGATGGCCTCATCCAGCAGGTCGACTCGCCCATCAACCTCTACGAAAAACCCGTTAACAAGTTCGTTGCGGGCTTTATGGGTTCACCGGCGATGAACTTTCTCGTCGGTACGGTTCAAGACGGGCGGATTACCAGCCCCAGCTTCAGCGTCAAACCCGACGCCGAACTCGCCCAGAAGCTCGAGCGTGCAAATGGTCAAAAGGTTCACTTCGGGATTCGTCCGGAAGATCTCGGTCTGCGCGGCGTCGACGCTATCCCTGAAAAGGACAACATCATTAAAGCGACCGTCGAGGTCGTCGAACCGCTCGGCGCGGAAACGCAGATCATCACCTCGGTCGACGGCGACCAGAGCCTCGTCGCCCGTATCGACGCGCACGCCAACGTTAGCCCCGGCGACCAGATCGAGCTACTCGCCAATCCGGAGAAGATGCACGCGTTCGCCCTCGAGGGTGAAGAAAACATGCGCTTCGCCAGCTAAAACGTCCCGTAAAGCATTTACGCTCGGCCCGGTTGGGCCGAGCGTTTTTAAGTTTGTTGCTGCACCCTTCGCAGCTATCTGAGTATTTGCAACTGGCCGAACCATAGTTTGCGTCGCGCCGCCAAAAAAGAGGCGGAAGCTTGCGCCTCCACCTGCCCAAACGTCGATAATTTGTGGTTTGTCCGGACTAACAATCCGTTTACTAAACTCGGAGGTATGCGTTAGTGGAAATCGCAGCAAGTCGCAAGGGTTTCCACCAAACGCTCTCGTAATTCTTCACAACGCTTCACAAGCGTTACTAAAACAAGCCGTGTCTAAGTGGTCTAGGCGTCAACTGAGCAGGGTACAAGCCAGCTAAAAGTGCCCTGCTTTAGCAGATACACCTGCGTTCAGTGTCGGTTTACTCGAGCACACCGAACTCGGACAAGATCTCCTCTTCGGAGTAGGTGCGTTTGGGAGTTTGCCTTTCGGTAATAGCTTCGATGTTCTTGTTGCTGAGGCCGCGGTCGGTGTTGGCGTACTCGGCGAGATGAAAGTTGATGTCGCCGAGGTCCCTAGTCGTAAGCGCCGAGAGTTCGCCTGGTCTGAGTTCACGGCACACGAGGCGCTGAATAAAAGAATGAATCTCGTTGGGGGTCATGCCCACAGAGTAGCTTTTCACTCAGGCGGGCACATGGGCCGTCCGTCTTGGTTCTCATCCCCTAAAAAGACTAGTACCCTGGCCTAAACCTTAGTACTCCGAACGTAGGGGTCACTCCCGCCCCGCCGTCCTAGTGCGCCCAGCTGAGGCCGACGTCTTAACTCATCTTGCGCGCCCTGCGGTTTAGCCTGACTAAGAGCTTAATCCTTGGGGGGTCAGTAGCTGGAAGTCATAAGGGGATACAACTTCTGACTACTGACTTTTGCAACCCCAACCCACCTCTCGTTTGAGCTTTACTTTGCGTAAGGTGAGGTCTTAACCCTCACTTTTTAGGGAATCCTCGAGGTCTTCAAGTCAGGGACGGACGCGACGGGAGCAAGAGGTCAATCCCGGTACGTTACTCGCTTGGGTCCGGGTAGTGAGTATCTCTACGTTTCAGATGCTCGTCTTCAGGGTCGGGCAGGGTTTCGTCGGCGTTTAACTCATCTTCGACCGGGTCGCGGCTTAGATCCGGCTCGTGCCCTTCGGCAAAATCTTTTGCGGTCTCGTCTTCGGATTTTTTGTGCTCAGTCATCTACGCCTCCACTACCTACTATAAAAAGGGTTCCCAGGGCCGACGGTAAGGCAGCCTGATGTTGCGGGCGAAGTCTGCCGAGAGGCTATGATTGGGTGGTGCGAAACGCAACCGGGGAAACTGAAGGTTCCGCCCTCGAGCCGGACCTGTTACGCCGTCCGGTCCCGGACATGGTGAACTGTGCTTGACGCCAGAGAGTTGGCTCGCTCCGCCTGCCGCGTCTTCGGGCACCGCTGGGAGCGTCCCAAATACGCGGCCTCGAGGCGTGCCGAGTACGGCGACCGCTCGGGAGCGCGGCTCAGAATCAGGCGTCAGCGGACGTGCTCGAGATGCGGTGAAGTCGAGGAGATCGAGCACTAGGTGTCCCGATACTTTAGTGCGTCGACCTGCCGCTGACCATCAGAATGAAAACGGGCAAAAAACTACCCAAACCCGATCTGCTAAACGTGTCTAAAAACTTTTGAGAGCTGTCCGACCGAGTTCGTGCTGGAGACGCAACCTGCCGACGCTCTCCAACTTGATACTTGCTTCCTACTTCTTTTCGTCCGGCGCAGCATATCGTGGTGCTCAGCTAAGAACGCTGATTAGAACGCTGACGAGACCTAGCCGCCGTGTAGCTGAAAGACGAGGTTGCCCAGAGACCGCGCCTCCTGTTCGCGCGCTTTGGACGTTTCGTCTTGCGCCGCGCGCCACCTAAGATGACGCTCGTACGTCACGCTGTAAATCTCTTGCAACGCGGCGTTGACGCCTGCCTGAACCGATTCCGGATCGAGCTGGGGCTGTTCGCGCATCACGCGGGCGGCGACAGCGGTTAGTTTGTCCATTTAAGTGCCTCGAGGCTACGCAAAATTGGGGGCCGAACCATAACCTCACCTTACAAAACGGCGCGGGGTCACGCATCGGACGTTTGTCGTAGTCCCGGCGGCGTGATATGTCTAGTCCCGCTGCTCGAGCCTAGGCCGTTTCTAGGTCGACCCCGCAGCTAGCGACCCCGCCTTCTCGTTAGGGGCGCATGAAGGAGCAAAAAAACGCTTCCAAATCTGGAAGCGTTTTGTATCTGCGTGGTGCCGAGAATGGGACTTGAACCCACACCCTCTTACGAGGACTAGCTCCTGAAGCTAGCGCGTCTACCGATTCCGCCATCTCGGCGCGGTCAGAATGCGTAGTCTAGCAAGAATCACGGGAGCTGGCAAGAGGGTGAGAGCCGCCACAAAACTACCGCCAAGCTGCGGTAAATCCCCTTCGGGGCCGGAGGGTAGCCACACCGCCCCGAGTTTTTTACGGAGCGTTTTGAGACCGCCACCGCTGCACGCTGCTGGACTCTGCCTCCTGAATTCACCTCCCGAACGCTGTTCCCTGCTCTGCAAAACACCTCGAGCCCGACCTAAGCAGACAAAACTCGGTACAACCTCGACAGCAGCGGGGCAAATGGCTAGACTGTAGAACATGAACCAGCGACAGCTCGACCTTGCGCTCCTCGCGGGCATCGGCGTACTGCTCGCCCTTATCCTGATCCTTGCGCTCAGCAGCGCGCCATCAGCGGCGGGGGACATCAGCGACCCGGTAGAGCGCGTCAACGACGCTCGAGCCGCTGCCGAAACAGCTGACGGTGCTGAAACGCCCTCTAACTCCAACGCGGACGACGCCGGAAACGACTCGGCGGACGGCACCCCACCAAACGCAGCACAATCTGACACGACAACACCTGATACGGCAACCTCGGACACCCCGCTGCCGGACGCTGCTGCGCCTGACGCTACGGCGGCCCAGGCGGTCGCAGCTTCCGAAGCTGATGCGGCGGAGGTGTTGACCGGCAGCGTACCGCTGGAGCGGGTCGGTTTTGCCTACGCGACCGGGGGTGAGGGGGCGTGCGGCGTCCCCCTCGAGGCGTGGGCTTACGTCGCGGTCAGCCGTGACCTGCTGACCGAGTTTCCCTGTGGCACCGCCGTAACGCTGAGCCTAGACGACGAGATCGCCGGACGGCGCGAAGTTACCGCGCAGGTCGGCGACACCATGGGGGCCGAGATCGTAGATACGGTCAATATTTTTGTCGGCGAAGATGAACCGGCGCTCGAGTACGGCGTGACCAGCGGCACGCTTTCCCAGTAAGAGGCTATGGGTGCGCCGCTTTACCGCCCAGGGCACGAACACCGGCTTTTCCTGTCTGCACTGCGGCGAGCTGGTACCGCCGCTGCAAAACGGGTCGTACCGCAACCACTGCCCGTTTTGTCTCTACTCGCTCCACATCGACAACTTTCCGGGCGACCGGGCAAACCCCTGCGGCGGCCCTTTAGAACCTGTCGGGACCGAGTACAGCGGCAAAAAAGGCTGGGTGATCGTCCACCGCTGTCGGCGCTGCGGTGAACTGCGGCGTAACAAGGCGGCACTAGACGACGCCACCCCCGACGATTTCGACCGTCTGGTTGCACTGACGCAACCCAAAACGTAACCCGAGCCCCGTCCCTAAGGAGAGTTTATGGCTGCACCCGACGCCCCGAAAACCCTTAAACTGACCCGCGACGGCGCGCTCCTTAGCGTCGCGCTCAACCGGCCCGGCGTGCTCAACGCGCTGACGCTGGAACTTCTCACTGAACTTCGCGCGGCGCTCAAACTTGCCGAAGACGACGCCGTACGCGCCGTGTTGCTAACCGGTGAGGGGCGCGGGTTTTGCTCGGGCGCGGACCTCGGCGCGACCGCCATCGAAGGCAACGCGGAAACGGTCATCGAAACGTTTTACAATCCAGTGGTGCGGGCGCTGATGACGTTGCCCAAACCGGTGGTGGCGGCGGTCAACGGCGTCGCTGCCGGAGCCGGGATGAGTCTGGCGCTCGCGTGCGACATGAGAATCTTGTCCGAAGATGCAGCGTTCGCGCTCGGTTTTAGCCGTATCGGGCTGGTTATGGACGCGGGGATGAGCTACACCTTGCCGCGCCTCGTGGGACCGGCGCGGGCTCTAGAACTCGCCTACAGCGGGCGCAGGCTCGGCGCGGGAGAGGCGAAGGCGCTCGGTTTAGGCGAAACCGTTTTGCCTGCCGAAGGGTTTGCGGCGGCGGCGGTAGACTTTGCCAAAACACTCGCGGAGGGGCCGACACAGAGTTACGCCCGGATCAAGGCTCAGGTCGCCGCGTCTTCTGAGAACACGCTCTCGGCGCAGTTGGCGCTCGAGGCCCGTTTGCAAAACGAAGCCAGTTGCACGGAGGACTTCAGGGAGGGTCTGCAAGCGTTCGGCGAAAAACGCACACCGCAGTTTCGGGGAAAGTAGCCCGAGCGGTGTACAGACAGAGACTCTTGTCATGCAAAAGGGAACCCGGAAGGTAGAAAACAGGGTTCATAGGTTAGAATTTCTCAACTTACGCAGCGCAGGAAAAACTAAAAGGTAGCCTCTACTCATTGCTCACCACCTGGCAAAGAGAAGCACGTAAGGTAGCCGGTACGTCGTACTAAAATCCCGACAGAACGTGAAAGGACGAAAGCGTGCGTGACACTTTGTTTTCCGGTGGACCCATCCTGACCCAGAACGACGCACAACCACACGCCGACGCGGTGCTGGTGCGGGGTGAGCGGATCGCTTTTGTCGGCAGCGTTCGGGAGGCCGAGGGGCGCGCGGCCCCGGACGCCGAACGTGTCGACCTGGCGGGCTGTTGCCTCTTGCCGGGGTTTCATGACGCGCACGTGCATCTGACGCAGCACGGGCTCGACCTGACGCGGCTCCGGCTCGTCGAGACGCAGACGCTGGGGGAGGCGCTCCACCGGGTAGCGGCGCAAACGCAGGCGCAGGAACCGGGCAGTTGGATCGAAGGCTCGGGCCTGTCGATGAGTCGCTGGAACGTTTCTAGCCTCGACAAACGCGACCTCGACGCGGTATCGCCCAAACACCCGGTGGTGCTCCGCTCGCAAGACGGGCACAGCGTCTGGGTCAATTCGCTGGCCCTGGCGCGCGCCGGTATCGACCGCACTACGCTCGACCCCGAACACGGCGTGATCGAACGCGGCGAGCGCGGCGAGCTGACCGGGCGGCTGTTAGAACTCGCTGCCAAACTGCCGAACCGCGCCATCCCGCAACCCACGGACGCCGAACTGCAAGCGGCGCTGCGTCGGGCCGGGGCGCACCTGGCAGGTTTGGGGATCACCACGGTGCATCACATGGCTTACGAACCGGCGCGCAACTGGCGGCAACTGGCGCTGGCCTCGAGTCAGGACAATTTTCCGCTGCGGGTGTGGGCGTGCCTAGACCACGACCATATCGAAGCGGCGGACGCGCTGGGGCTGGCGACGGGGCAGGGGGGAGACCGCTTTACCGTCGGCGGCGCGAAGTTTTTTGCCGACGGCGCGCTCGGCAGCCTAACTGCGTGGATGCTCTCACCCTACGCCGGAACCGACACCACAGGCGTTACCGTTCACGGGCCGGAAGTTTTGGCGGCGCGTTTCCCCAAGGCTCTGGAGGCGGGTTTGACGGTTGTAACGCACGCTATCGGGGACGCGGCGAACCGCGCTGTTTTAGACGCTCTGGCGGCTACGAAAGACCGGTGGCAGGAGCGAGGGTTGAGACCGAGGCTCGAGCACGCCCAACACCTCCACCCGGACGACGTGGCGCGTTTTGCCGAGCTGGGCGTGCCCGCGTCGATGCAACCTATCCACCTGACCTTCGACGTTAAACGCATCGGTGAACTGCTCGGCGACCGGCAGAGCGGCGCGTACCGGACGCGGAGCCTGCTCGAGTCCGGCGCAACGCTGGCGTTCGGCTCCGATACACCGGTCGCCGACCCGGACGTGATTCTGGGCCTCCGCGCGGCCTGTACCCGTGAAGCCGTAGACGGTACGGTGCTCACGCCTGACGAAGCCTTGAGCATCGGTGAAGCTCTCGACGCTTACACGCGGGGCGCAGCCTACGCGATTGGGCGCGAAGCGCGTTCGGGACAGTTGCGCGCCGGATTCGACGCCGATTTAGTGGTGTTGTCGCACGACCCGCACCGTACGCTGGACGGATTAAAGGTCGCCGGAACGATGCTGGCGGGGGGGTGGACGAAACCGCTCTAGGATGAGTGCCGATCTTTCGTGTTTATGCTTGATGAGGGGTTGTGGCTTGTGGCCTGTAGGGTTCTCCCGTTACCTCCAGCAAGGTTGGACTCGAGCGTCCCTCTAGCGGCTAGGTTATGTCGATAACCTTTTCGACACCTACTTCCTGCTTCTTACTTTTGTCCTTCTTCCTGCTCCTTACTTCTTGCTTCTCTTCGTCCAGCACAACCTATCGCAACACTCAGCCTAGAATGTCGGCGGAATCTCGTTGCCTTGCCAAACGGCATCGTCCCAAACGGCGCTGTCCCGAACAGGCGCTATACTGACCCATGTCAAACGCAACTTTAGACCGTATCGACCTCAGTGAGGGTCTCGGCGACCTGCTGGGCCGCGCCCGCACCGCCAGCCGCGTGTTGGCCCGCGCCGACCGTGACGCGGCGCTGGTGGCGATAGCTGAAGGGTTGCAGGGGCGTCAAGCCGATATCCTCGCCGCCAACGCCGAAGACGTCGCCGCTGAACGCGCCAAGGGAACCTCCGACGCCCTCCTGGACCGCCTGACGCTGACCGCAACGCGCCTTCAGGAGATCGCCGACGCGGTGCGTCAGGTTGCCACTTTGCCCGACCCCCTGCACCGGGTTCTGGCGGACTGGACGCTGCCGAACGGCCTGGGGGTTCGTAAGGTCAGCGTGCCGTTCGGGGTTGTCGGGATGGTCTACGAGTCGCGCCCGAACGTCACCGTAGACGCGGCGGTGCTGGCGCTTAAAGCCGGGAGCGCCGCCGTTTTGCGCGGGTCGGCGAACGCGCTGAGGAGTAACCGGGTGCTCGCCGCTGCGATGCGTGAGGCGCTGGGGCGTGCGGGTCTGCCTGAAGACGCCGTACAACTTATCGACTCGCCCGACCGCCGCTTCGTTACCGAACTCTTGTCGGCGCGCGGACAGGTCGATCTAGTGATTCCGCGCGGCGGGGCGTCGCTGATCAGTCACGTGGTCGAAACCGCCAAGGTTCCGGTAATCGAAACCGGGACCGGCAACTGCCATATCTTTGTAGACGCGTCGGCTGATCTGGAAAAGGCTAAAAAAATCGTCTTGAACGCCAAGGTGCAGCGTCCGGGCGTATGCAACGCACTCGAAACGCTTTTGGTTCACAAAGCTGTAGCCGAAACTTTTTTGCCTGACGCGCTCAGCGCCCTGCGTGGGGCCGGGGTTACGCTCCGGGGGTGCGAACTTACCCGGGCAATTTTTCCGACCGACGCCGCGACCGAAACCGACTGGGAGACCGAATATTTGGACCTCGAGCTGGCGGTGCGCGTCGTAGACTCGCTCGCTGAAGCCGTGACCCACATCAACCGTTACGGCACGCAGCACTCCGAGGCGATCCTGACCGCATCGGACGAGAACGCGCGGCGGTTTCAAGACGAGGTAGATGCGGCGGCGGTCTACGTCAACGCGTCGACCCGTTTTACCGACGGTTTCGAGTTCGGTTTCGGAGCAGAGATCGGGATCAGCACGCAAAAATTGCACGCGCGCGGGCCGGTCGGCTTGACTGAGCTGACGACGTACAAGTATCTTCTCGACGGGCAGGGCCAGGTACGCGACTAAACCCCCAAAAACGTAGAGAACTCACGTCTGAGACGTGTCTTGCGCCCTCACCGCAGGTTTCGCTTGAATGGTAGACTGGGTTACTGAAGCTTCGGGCTGACCGGTACCGAGTTCGAAGCGCGGTCTTTTGGAGGACATTTTGACGACGTATAGCGCAGACAGCATCAAGGTCTTAAAGGGGCTCGAGGGCGTCCGCAAACGTCCTGCTATGTATGTCCAGGGCGGGACCGGAGTCGACGGCTATCATCAGCTTCTCACTGAAATTATCGATAACGGGATTGACGAGGCTTTAGCCGGTCACGCCGATACCATCGAAGTTATCTTAAACGCCGACGGTTCTGCTACGGTGGTAGATAACGGGCGTGGGCTTCCGGTCGGAATTATGCAGCGTGAAGGCCGGTCCGCCATCGAAGTAGTTTTTACCGAACTTCACGCGGGCGGCAAGTTCGACTCTGATTCGTACAAGGTGTCGGGTGGTCTACACGGGGTCGGCGCGTCAGTCGTAAACGCGCTTTCGGTGTTTCTGGAGGCCGAGGTTAAAACGGGCGGCAAACGCCACCGTATCCGTTTTGATCATGGCGAGGTGACCGAGCCGGTGCACGAAATCGGCAAGGTCGGCAAAGACGACTCGGGTTCTAAAATCACCTTTTTGCCCGACCATGAGATATTCAAAGAGGTCAAGGCGTTTGAGTACACCCGGATTCGCCGCCGCCTGCGCGAGCTGGCCTTTTTGACGGCGGGCGTCAAAATCGTTTTAGAAGACCACCGTGGCCCGGAACTTAAAAAAGAGGTCTTTCAGGAACACGGAGGCGTCGCCGCGTTTGCGCTCAACCTCGCCGAAGGCAGCGCCTTTGCTTACGACCCGCCGGTGCTGATTTCGGGGGTATCCGACGAGATTGAGGTCGAGGTCGGGTTTATCCACACGAGTTCGTATAACCAGACCATCTTGACCTACGCCAACATGATTACCAACCGCGACGGCGGTACCCACCTGACCGGTTTCAAAACGGCGTATACGCGCGTGCTGAACAATTATGCGCGCGCTAAAAACATGGTCAAAAAAGGTGACCCGCCCCCCACCGGCGACGACTTTTTGGAGGGCATCAGCTGCGTGATTTCAGTTAAGATCGGCGATCCGCAGTTCGAGTCGCAGGCGAAAGTCAAACTCTTAAACCCCGAAGCGCAGAGCGCGGTGCAGTCGGTCGTTTACGAACGCCTTAACGAGATTTTAGAAGAAAATCCAAAGATCGCCAAAGCTGTCATCGAAAAAGCTGCGAACGCAGCGCGGGCGCGTGAGGCGGCCCGCAAAGCGCGCGACCTGGTACGGCGCGCCAACCCCATCGATAACGACGAGCTGCCCGGTAAGCTCGCCGACTGCCAGTCCGAAGACCCGTCGGCGAGTGAGCTTTACATCGTCGAAGGAAACTCGGCGGGGGGCTCGGCAAAGGGCGGGCGTGAACGCCGTTTTCAGGCCATCTTGCCGCTACGCGGAAAAGTCCTGAACGTCGAAAAAGCGCAGCTGAGTAAAATCTTGAAAAATGCCGAAATCCGGGCGATGATCGCTGCTATCGGCGCGGGTATCGAAGGGACGGGCGACAACGCGCACTTCAGCCTCGAGTCCGTCCGTTATCACCGCATCATCATTATGGCGGACGCCGACGTAGACGGCTCACACATACGGACGCTGCTGCTGACGTTTTTTTACAATTATATGCGACCCCTGATCGACGCCGGATATATCTACCTAGCCCAGCCGCCGCTCTACGGCGTGCGTTTCGGGCGCGAAAAAGAGCCGACGTATGTTTACGACGACGGCGATTTGCAGCGTTTGCTGAGCAGCAACCGGGGCCGCAAATACGAGCTTCAGCGGTTTAAGGGTCTCGGGGAGATGAACCCCGAAGAGCTGTGGACCACGACCATGAACCCGGAAACGCGTATCTTGAAGCGTGTCGAGGTCGAAGACGCGCTCGATGCCAAGGAAACCTTTGAGATGCTCATGGGTACCGAAGTACCGCCGCGCCGCCGCTTTATCGAAGAGAACGCGCACTTAGCGCAGCTCGACATCTAAACCGGCACAACATGAAGCCGCGCCCTGATCGCTCGGGCGCGGCTTTTACGTTTGTCCGGAGTCCGAGGTGCTGTCTAAGAACGCCGCATAAAGTAATAGGCGATGTTGACAGACAGCAGCACGAATGTCAGGAGCCACAGTGTCGTTGCTACGACCATCAGCACCGCCAGAAGCGGTGGCAAATCCGGGCTGCCGTTGACGATAAAAATGGCGACCAAACCGCCGAGCGACAAAAGATGAACGAGTACTAGGGTGGTGAGAATAACGCGTTTTTGTGAGCGTGTTTGGCCTAGCTCGAGCATTCCCACCGTTCTATTTTAGCTGCAAGGTCGAGTCACCGTTTGTATAGCTGCTCGAGTACGGGTCGGTAGGCTGAGCCGTGCATGTCACGCACGGCTCAACAATGCTTATCGCTCTACTCCTGCTGCCGAGCGACCATCATAATTTCAACGTCGCCTAGCTCGAGCGGTTTGCGCTCAAACTGGCCCGCAACGCACCCGTAAGCAGCGCGCACCTCGAAGCCTGCATCCCCCAGCAACCACCTGAGTTCGCGGTGGGTAAACGCGGTGCAGTACATCTCGAACTCGCGCGCCTCACCTTCCGGATTGTGAAACGTCTGATGCCACGACGAGGTGGCGGTGTAAGGGTCGAATTGGTTGGCGGTGTCCTCGTTGTGCGCCGCCGAAAACGCGTTGATGGCGGTTAGAACGAAGAGCGCACCCGGTTTCAGTGCGCGGCTTACACCGGCTAAAATCCGCCGGTGCCCGTCGTCGTCTCCGGCTAAACCGAACGCCCCTTCGCAGAGGCAGACGGCAGCGTCGAACTCGGCACCGAACGTAAGCGTCCGGGCGTCCCCTATCTGAAACTCTGCGGTGAGCCGTTCTGCGTTCGCTACCTTTTGGGCGTGTTCGACCAAGCCCGCAGCGATATCGACGCCCAAGGTGTGAAAACCACGCCGCGCCAGCTCGAGGCTGTGCCGCCCTGCCCCACACCCCACGTCCAGAATTCGCGCTCCGGGTGGCAGCTGCAAGAGTTCTTGCAGGAAATCAACTTCTTGCACGGTTCCCTGGGTATACCCTTCACCAAGATAGGCTGCTCGCTGAAAATCACCGACTTTTTCGTAAAACCTGCCATCATAGACGGTACCAGGCAATTTCTCCACGTCGTTCTCCTTTTTAGAGCACATTAGACATAAAACTCGACAACCCGAACAAGTAGAGCTGACAAAATCTATTCAGGTGTGGCCTACGGAGGTTAGCGCGCGCTTGGAGATTTGCAGAGGGAGTGAAACGCGGCGCTGATCGGAACATTAGTTGTAGGCACGGGTCTCACCCCCTCTCTGAATGGTGTTTAGTGTAGCACCTAAAGCTAAGGACTCGGGCGATTCCGCCGCAACACCCAAAACGCCAACGCCGCCCCTGGTAGCAAGCTTAAAAAGCTGAGCTGCATCGCTGCGGTAAGCCCGACGTACTGCTGCACCCAACCGTTGAGAATATAGAGCACCCCGGCGCTGCCCCAGGTAAAGCCCATCATCATCCCCGAGGCGGTCCCGACCGCGTGCGGCGCGAGGTCTTGAGCCGCGACGACCATCAGCGGCAAGCCTGCGTTGACGAGCACGCCGGCCAGCGTTACACACAAAAAATAGAGGGGCGAGCCTGCCGGTACCCAGAAGATGGCGAAAAATGCGGGCAACGCCGCGAGCATCGTCCCGGTAATCAGGAGTTGCGGGCTCACCCGCCGCCCGAGCGCGCCAGCTAGCACGCCGCCGAACCCTGCTGCGAGTGAAAAGGCCAGAAGCGTGCTGCTGATAACGGCGCTGTCTCGAGCCACGCCCTGCGACACCAGATAGAGCGGGACGGCGTTTGTAAAGGTTACGTACGAGATGCTCCGCAAGATGCCCGAGACGCAGAGCACCCCGACCGGTCCGCGAAAGAGCGCTATATCGAAGAGGCGCGGGTTGACCTCTTTGTCCGTCTTCGGTTGTGGCGGAATAAAAAAGTACATAGCGACGCCCAGCGCGAGCCCCGGCAGCATCAGCAGCGGGCTGAACTGTAAACCCACAGTCCGCGCCAGCAGCAGGATGATCGATGGCCCCAGCGCCAAACCGACTGTCCCGCCCGCGCTGAACAAGCTTACTGTGAGGGCTTTGTTGGCACCCCCAGCGTCCCGCGCCATACCCGTCCCCGCCGGGTGAAACGCTGCCGAACCGAGGCCGCCAAAAAAGAGCAGGACAAAGAGGAGCGCCACGTCCGGCACCACCCCCATCAGGCTCAGCAGCGACGAGCTGGTGATGATGCCGAGCGCCCCGACGAGCCGCCTTCCCAAGCGGTCGGCGAGCGCCCCGAAAAAGGGTTGCACCACCGACGACGAAAACGACAACGTAGCGACCAATAGAGCCAGGGTCGCCTCGGTGAGGCCGAAGCGAAACTGTAGCGTCGGTAAAAGCGCCGCCAACATGCTCGAGAACGCGTCGTTGGTCGCGTGAACGGCGATCAGCAGGGTCGACAGGCTCACACCGGTCAGGGCGAGGCGATTGGGGGTGCTTGCGGAGGTTGCCATAGCTCGAGTCTAAGCTTTGGAGTAGAAGCAATGAGTGATGAGCAGCGGGCAATGAGAGAAAGCTTTACTCATTGCTCGCTACTCACTACTTTTTACTTTCTCCGGACGACGGCTCGGGGTCACGTAAACGGTTTTCTGCTGGCTGAAATTCACCGCTCCCGGCGCGCCGCCCTTAAGTTTCCAGACGTTCTTTTTGAGGGTGTAGTCGATCGGTACGTTGTCCGACAAACCGGCTTTAGAGTAGGCGGCGGCGAGCTGCGCGGCAAACAAAATGGTCTCGAAGGGGACTTCGCGGTTTTCGGCCCGGACGATGACGTGCGAGCCGGGATAACCCTGGGCGTGCAGCCATAGGTCGCGGCTTTTGGCTACCTTGAAAGTCAGTTCGTCGTTACCCTTGGAACTGCGCCCGACCCACACCTCGAACCCCTGCGGGCTGGTGTAACGCGTTCCCGGCGCGGCGCGGCCCTGCGGTTTGGTCTCGTTGACGTAGGTCTGGCTGAGGGTTTTTAGTTCAGGTTCCGACATCTCAGGAAGACGCCCCAGCAGTTCAGTGAGTTCGGCGACTTCGGTTTCGAGGCTCGCTTCGCGGGTGGTGGCCTGCTCGAGCCGTCCCTCTCGCTTTTTGGCGCGTTCGTAGAGCGTGCGGGCGTTGTCCACTGCGCTCAAACGGGCGTCGAGGGTAATGGTTCTGGGTTCGCCGGAAAAATCGGTAAGCGTCACCTGCTCGGCGTGGGGCGACGCGGTTTTGGGGTACGCCAGCAGCAGGTCGGCGTCACTACGCAAGGTGTCGGCCTCGAGCGCGGCCCCCAAAGTGCGGGTAATGTCGTCCAGACGTTTTTGCGCCAGCGTGCGGCGTTTCTCGAAGATGCTTCGCAAACGTTGTACCCGCGCTTCCTGCGCTTCGCCTTCACGTAGCGCGCCTAGGTCGGCGCGTCCACCCACTTCGCTCAGCACCGCGCTCGGCGCTTCGGCAAGTTTGCGTATGACCAAAGCAGCCCGCTCTGCGTCCGCACCCGACAGCACCTGATTGCGCGGGACGCCCACGAGTTGTGCGATCGCCGCCGTCAATTCCGGGCCGATACCGTCGAGCACGCTTCTAAGCTCGCTCAGCTTGCGGCCCGTCAGCAGAGTTTGCAGCTCAGCTGTGCTCAGCGTACGCGGATCGGCCTTGTCATAGGGCGGCGGCGGTTCGTAGGGGAGACCGGCGCGCACCTCCCGAAAGCGGTTGATGCTGCTCGTCACCTCTCTGGCTGCGCCCAAAATTACACCCGCCTCGTCCAGCAACACCAGGTTGCAGTTGCGTCCGGTCAGTTCGGCGACCAGCACCACCCCGGGGGTTTCGACAAAACCGCGAAACGGCGCGAACGTCAGCTTCAGCGCCCGGTCGAGCTTGACCTGTTCGGCGCTCATGAGGTCGCCTCCGGCCCGCGCCACCAGCAAATCCTGAAAGCCGGTGTGCGTTTTTGCAAAAGACGGCACGTCATCCCGGTACGACAGTTGGGCGTGGGGTGGGCGGTTGTAGAGCCAGAGCGCGCCGGTTTTAAGCGGCAGCACGAAGGTGTAGGGGTCGGGAAACCGCCAGCTCAGGCGGGTTCCGGGCAGTAGGGGAGCGACGCGCCGGAGTTGTTCGGCGATGAGAAGACCTTCCATGTATTCAGTCTATGCTCTGCGGCACCTCGAGCCTAGTTTAGGTCGGCAAGTATGGTCTATGAAGCGTGGAGATCAGTCACGACCGGCGTACCTACTTCAAAGTTACGAAACGTCACCTGGAACCCTGAACGTTGCGGCGAACAGCACATCACCCCGACCTGCAACCGTTTGGCGTCCGTCAGGGCGGCGAGACGCAACATCGTGTAGGTCTCACCGTCCAGCGAAGCCTGTACCAGCACCGCGCTGCCCAGCCGGGTCAGCCGCAACCTGATTTCAGCAGGTGGGGCGGCAAGGGGCAGCACCGACCAGTCCGAAACGTCCCGCGTCGCCACTACGCTCAGGTGCTGCTGAGCATCGGTATATTCGACGCCAGCCTTGAGCCACGTCTCAGCGTCCAAACGCACCATCATCCCAGCCTGGTCGTACAGTTCGGTGTATTCACCCCGAAACGAAACTTCCGCGCTGAAGTCACCCAATATTTCGGTAAAACCAAAATGTCCGTTGTCGCGCACGAAGCCGTAGAAAGTCTCACGCCAAAAATCGGTCTGATAGCCGGTTTCTGCCGTGAGCACGCCGTCTTTCAAGCTGTGCTTCGGGGGTGGGTTATACCAGTTCAGCTGGTCTAAAGGTATTGATCTCATGCGACTCATGATATTACGCCGCGTCCGGGAGAGATGGAAACAGACGTTTTGCTAACGTTTCTTGCTATATCTGAAGTCGCAACAGTCGGCACCTTCCATCAGCGTCTGGGTGCGTTCAAACGTCACCTCCGGGTCGAAACCCTCGATCAGCGCCGCGTCACGGTGGCACGACAAGGTCGCGCCGAGTTCGGTCATGCCTAATGAACGGTACAGCTCGGCGTAGCGGCAGCGCGTGACGTTAAAAGACCAGGTGTCGGGAGTGCGCTCTAACTCGTCTATCTCCAAAGCGCCGCCCCGAAACCAGGGCTCCCACGCCTCGGCAAACGCCGTGAGATCGCTCTCGGTCAGGTTGCGGCCGGTCGGGTCGTGCTCGCTCTGTGTCTGCATTGCTGAGCCACTCTCCCGCGCCGCCGCCCTGACCACCTCAGCGAGCACCTCTTGCACCTCGGCGTCTCCGAAACGCTCACCGAGCGCCGCGACAAAGGGTTTTAAGATGCGCGCTTCGATCTCGCGGCGTGTCAGCACGCCTACTTGTTCGTTCATGGTGTCAGGGGATGTTTCCGGGTTCATAGGGCTCCCGCTTCGTTCTGCGCCATTTCGTTAGTACGTATCGCTATACTCGGATCGGTTCGGTGCGAGGCTGAATCGACCAGGGGCGTTACCGGGCTTCATCGAAACCTGCTGTTGAAAAAACACGCTCGAGTTCTCTTCGCGTACGCAGGATACCGAAGCCTCGCCACCTCCCTTCTCCCTACTTCTTGCTTCCTACTCCCTCTCACCCGGCCCAGCCTGGCGCGGCGCTCAGTTTGGAACGTCAGCAGAACCTAGTTAAAGCGCCGCGCGTGTCCGCCCAGAAGTGCGCGCGCGCAACCCGCGTAGCCGCGCAAGATGAGCGCCCACTCTTCACTGGGGTGCAGGTAGGTAAGCGCCTGCTCCGCGTGAAAAACCACCCGCTCCGGAAATCTGTAGCCCTGCTGCACAAAGATGTCCGCCAGCATCTCCTGCGCGTGGAGCCAGTCGGTCTCGCCCGGTTGGCTCGCGGCGGCAGCTTTTTCAAACCAGCTCACAGCTTCGTCTAGGTGGTAATACTCGTACGCGACCGACCCGAGTGTAAGGCAAGCCGAGACGACCGCGCCCAGGTCGAGCGCCCGCCGCGCGTGTTCGGCAGCCTCGCCGAGATTGGCAAGTTTGTATTCGACTTCGGCAAGGTCGGCGTAGACCTCGGCGCGGTAAGCGTAACCTTCAGCGCGGAGCGCCTCGTGAAGCAGGTCGCGGGCGCTCGGCAGGCGGTCGGCTTCGATCAGCAGAAGCGCGCACTCGTGCAGCGTCCAAACGCGCTGTTTTTTAGGCGCGAGTTCGATAGCTTGCAGGTAGCCGCTGATGGCCTGCGGGTAGTTACCGAGCGCGCCGTAGCACTGAGCTAGGGCGAGTTTGTGCGCGTACGACGGTTGACCCTCTTCGTCCTCCAAGGCGCTCGCTTGCTGGAGGTGCTCCAGAGCCAAGTTGGGGTTGCCGAGCAGCAGTTGCGAACGACCCTCCAGGTATACGTGTAAGAGTTGTTCAGGGGACTCGAGCGACTGTGTGTCGGTCTCGCGCAGCACCGTAAGCGCGCGTTCGGGGCGTTGCAAGTCGAGTAGGCTGGCAGCCAAGTTTAGGCGTTCACGGTCTTTTTCCTGAGCGTGAGCGAGTGTTACCGCCTGTTCAAAAGCTTCGACCGCTTCAGTTAGTTGATCGCTGGCGTCGAAACTTTTGCCGAGCAGCGACCAGTAGCGCCAGTGCAGATAACCGGGCAGCGCCAGCGGATCAATCTTTTTGAGCAGCCGGGTGGCGCGGCGGTAGGCGCGAACGGCGAAGAGCGCCGACGCCGCGTGATAGACCGCGAACGGGTCGCCGGAGCGCGCGGTCGCCAGCGCACCTTTGCGTACGTCAGAAGCGGCGTCGCCGCGGTAGGCCGCGAACTCCCAGTAGAGCGCCCGGTAGAGCGGGACCTGCGTAACCTCACCGTCCGCCTCGGCTGCCTCACGAAGTTTTTGCGCGCCCCACTCGAGGCCGTCGGGTCCGTAAAGCGCGTAGGTAGCTGCCAGATGCAGTTTGATCTGCGCTTGTGAACTGCGCCGCCGCTGCCGCCGGGTCGCGCCCTCAAGCAGCGTCACCGCAGTTTCATAACGCCCTTCGGCGAGCGCCTGATGCGCGGGCGCGAGGTCGACAGACGGATCGCTAAATAACGGGCGGCGGAAAAACACAGTGTAGCCTATCATGGCCTTTGGGGGTCGCTAAAGGAGGTTTCACACCTTCGGGCGACCTTCTGAAGTGTGAGCATTTACACCTTATCCTCATCTACTCATTTTTGGAGAGCTTGTCGGGGAGGTCTTTCTCGTTGTAGTACGCACCTACGCCCAACCTCTTCATGTGACGACAGGCCAGCTTGTCCGTCTCATTCGAGTTGGTGTACACGTGTACACCGATGGTTATGAGGTGTTCTGAACTGTAGCTGGGGTCGGAAAACACACCTCGAAAGATGCACCCCCGTCAGGCTGGTTTTTCGCTGTGACCGTGCCACCATGCGCTTCGGTTAAAACCTGGACGAGCGCCAGCCCTAAACCCGATCCACTTGGGGCGTCGCGTGCTGTATAAAAACGTCTGAAAAGTTGCTCCGGTTCTCCTCTGAAGCCGGGTCCCGTATCTCTCACGGTCAAACACGTTTGCTCCCCGACTGCTGCCAACGTTACGGAAACCGCGCCGCCGTGAGGCGTGTGCTTAAAGGCGTTGTCGAGCAGATTGTTAAGGATTTGCTCGAGCCGATCCGGATCGACCTCTGCCCGAACAGCCGCAAGCTCTAGCTCGAGGTCGATCCCGCCCCCTTGGGCGCGCACCCTGAAAGATTCGCTTACGCGCCGCACCAGTTCGCCTAGATTCGTCTCTTGTTTGTGAAGCGAAAGACGGTTCGCGTCGGCGAGCGAGAGCGTACGCAGGTCGCCCACAAGACGCGTTAGAAGTTTCGTTTGCTGGCCCAGCCGTTTGACTTCGCTCAGGTTCAGCGGGACGATACCTTCTTCCAGAACCTCCAAACGAGCCTGCATGACTGCGAGCGGCGTCCGAAGTTCGTGGGCAATGGCGGCGATCATCTCAGTGCGTTCGCGCTCAAAGGTTTCCAAAGACGCCGCCATCTCGTTGAAATGCTCGGCGAACCGTGTGGTTTCCGCTGCGGCAGCGACCGGAACGCTGGTTCTCGCACCTAAATCGCCACTCGTAATCTTTGCTGAAGCCGCCGTCACTTCTTCGATGGGACTAGCAATCCCACGGGCAAAACGAATGGCTAAATAAATCCATAAGCCACCGGAGAGCACGATGCTAAAAAACGTGGCGGTAAGGAGGGCGCGGCGCAATCTGCGGGGAAACTCACGAATGGCGGCAATCACCGCGTCGTCAGGGTTTTGAGCTGTGAGAGGTGCCAGGATACCCTCGAGGTCGGGCGGCTGGAGGTCGGTGCGAGTTAAGGTGACAACCTGTAGGGCAAAGGTGAGCAGGAGCGAAAGGAGCGCGACGCTGATCATGCCCACGGCGAGGCGAACGACCAGGCGCTGCCTAAAAGGAACAGGTTTCATGTACTCAGGCGGTAGCCGACCCCGCGCACCGTTACGAGCAGGTCGGCGGCCCCTTTTTCCACGAGCTTGCGCCGCAGGTTTTTAAGGTGGACGTTGACGACACTCTCGAGCGCGTCCCCTTCGGGCAGCGCGGCTTCGCTAAGCTCGCCCCGGCTGACCGCCCGCCCCGGTGTGCGGGCGAGGTGTTGTAAAAGCCGAAACTCCGTCGGGGTGAGGTTAAGGGTAGCGCCGCCGACCTTTGCGCTGACGCTGTAAAGGTCGACCTCGAGCGCCCCGATACGCATCACCGTCACCTCGGGTTCCCCTTGCGTGCGGCGCAGCACCGCCTGAATTCGGGCGACGACTTCGCGCAAACTGTACGGTTTTACGAGATAGTCGTCCGCGCCCAGGCCCAACCCGAGCAGTTTGTCGATCTCCTCGGCTTTGGCGGTCAGCATGATGACCGGTGTTTTGGCCTCCCGGCGCAGCTGCCGTAACACCTCGAAGCCGTCCCTTTTCGGCAACATCACGTCGAGGAGTACGAGATCGGGTCGGGCAGCACGAAAGAGCGTCAGGGCTTCGTCACCGTCGTGGGCGCGCTCGGTGCGGTAGTGATGATGTTTGAGGTAGAGCTCGAGGCTCTCCGCGAGTTCTCGTTCGTCTTCGATAATTAAGATGAGCGCTGTCCGACCCTGCTCACCGCTCACGGCTAGACCGTTCTGAACCACACATACCCAAAACTAGTGCTTTTTGGTAAAGATTTGGTGTAGGGCGTCACCTTTAGCAAATCTTTACGGTTCCTTCCCCACGCCTCCACTACACGAGCCGACACTAGACCCCGCGTGACCAAACGCATGAGGAGGCTCAAGTGGCGATTGCCGAACTTCAAAATGTTAAAAAAATCTATCCGCTGGGAAAAACACAGGTTCACGCCCTCAAAGGGGTGTCGTTCAGGATTGAAAAGGGTGATTTCGTGTCGATTGCCGGGCCGTCGGGTTCGGGTAAATCGACCATTCTCAACCTTTTGGGATGTATCGATACGGCGAGTTCAGGGCTGGTGCGTGTGGGTGGGGTAGACACCTCGAGCCTCAAAGACAGAGAGCTCACGACGCTTCGGCACGAGGTTTTAGGGTTTATCTTCCAGTCTTTCAACCTGATTCCGGTCTTAAACGTCTATGAGAACGTCGAGTTTCCTCTGCTGTTGGGTGATAACAGCATGACGAAAAAGGAGACGAGGGACTGGCTCGAGCATCTCATCGACGCGGTGGGCCTGAGCGAGTGGCGCACGCACAAACCGAGCGAACTCTCCGGCGGGCAGCGTCAGCGCGTCGCTATCGCGCGGGCGCTCGCCACGAAACCCGGTATCGTTTTAGCCGACGAACCGACCGCCAACCTCGATTCGGTCACGAGCGAGGCGATTTTGGAACTGATGCGGCAGATGAACTGCGACCTGGGCAAGACCTTTATCTTCAGCACCCACGACCAGGACATCGTAGACATCGCCGACCACGTGATTCGGGTGCAAGACGGGCTGGTAGTTCAAGATTCTAAAGCCGAAATAGCGTCCGAACTCGCTGAGGTCAGCGCGTGATCCTTCGGATTGCGTGGCGCAACCTGCGTGAGTACCGCAGCCGCACGCTCATTATCGGGGTGATGGTGACGCTCGGCGTGAGCGTGCTGGTGGTCGGTAATTCGGTTCTGGAGAACGTCACCCAGGGGATGAAAGCCAGCTACGAAGAGAACTTTACCGGCGACCTGATCGTCCGGCAGGCGAGCGACGAGGCGGTCAACTTTATCGGCGGTGGTTTTAACGCGGCACCCCCGGTTTTAGAGAACTTTACGGGTCTGACCGAGCATCTGGATACGACCGGAACCGTTGCTCATTACACCCCGCTGCTAACCGGCAGCGCCAGCATCAGCCAAAACGATAAAACTTTGTCGTTTGCGTTTTTGTGGGGGATTGAACCGAGCAGCTATTTCGAGCTGTTTCCAGACAGCTTTACCGTCACCGAAGGTCGGCGCTTGAGGGACGGTGAGACAGGCATCATGCTCTCACGGTCGGTGGTAGACAGCATTAGAGAAGACCACGGCGTCACGCTGCGGGCGGGCGACACCATCCTCTTGTCGGGACAAAACAACACGACTGGCACCAAAATCCGTGAGGTGACGGTGCGCGGTATCGGGCAGTTTGAAAATGCGGTGGGGCTCCTGGAGAACCTCTCGTTTGTCGATGCGGGCACCCTGCGGGCGCTGAGCGACCTGACCGTAGTGAGAACCGACGCAAGAACCCCCGGCCTTGCAAAAACCCCCGATTCACCGAGCGGTGACGCCGTGTTCGGCGACACGCTCTTCTCAGAAACTCAATCCGATACCCAGACACAACTCGACTACGACAACATTTTAGGCGACACGTCGGGGCGGAACCGGCTGCTCGCGCTTGACAACAACGCTTGGCACTTCTTGCTTTTAGACCTCACCGACACGGGCGCAGCTCGAGCTGTCACAGAGGGTGTAGAGGCGCTCTCCGGTGACTCTGGTGACGTCGTGGTCGAAACCTGGCGCTGGGGCGCGGGCCTGATCGCCGACCTTGCGTTTAATATCCGCGCCGTCTTAAACCTGGTCATCTTCGTGATTGCCGTCGTGATCGTCATCATCATCATGAACACGCTGGTGATTTCGGTTACGGAGCGCATCGGAGAAATCGGCACGATTCGGGCCATCGGCGGGCAAAAAAGATTTGTGCGCCGCATGATTACGACTGAAGTCTTGACCATCACGCTGCTTTTCGGTCTCGTCGGCATCGTTGCAGGCGGTTTGACGGTCGGCCTGCTTAACCTGTTAGGGTTGCCTGCGAACAATCTGTTTTTACAAATCCTGTTCGGCGGTTCGGTTTTGCGGCCCATCTTATCCGGCGGTGCGCTGGTTTTTTCGGTTGTCGCGGTCGCGGTGGTCGGCGTCGTGGCGAGCCTCTACCCGACCTCGGTCGCGCTCGGTGTATCGCCCGTTCAGGCGATGCAGAAACGTTAGGAGCCGTCTATGCAATCTTTACGCATCGCCTACCGCAACGTCCTCCGGCAATTCAAACGCAGCCTGTTTTTGGGCGGCGCTATCGCCTTCGGCTTTTTTATCTTTACGCTGCTGAACGGCTTTACCGGCGGTCTGGTCGGGAGCGTGTCGCAAAACTTTGCTCGCAACCTCGGGGGGCATCTCTATGTGTCGGGTAGTGTGGTCAGCGATCTGGGCAGCGAGGTCTCGGTCGTGCGTGACACCGCCACCTTGGACGCGGCGCTGGGCGGCATCCGTGGGCAGATTGCGTCGTCGAACACGCGCTCGTCAGCGCGGGTCAGCGTGATTTTCGGTTCGCGTGAAGAGACCGTCGAACTGACAGGCGTCAACTTTAGGCAGGAGACGGGGGTGTTGGATACCCTCGAGCTGACTACAGGTTCAGCCGAAGCTTTCCTTACGAATCAGGCGGGCATCTTGCTCCCCGAAGGAACCATGCAGGATTTGGGCCTCGAGTCGGGTGAAAGCGTCATCGTCAAGACGACGACAGTAATGGGTCAGCAAAACGTCGGCGATCTCGTCGTTTTGGGCAGCTTGGCAGAACAAGAGCTGCTCGCTGCCGGAACGACTTCGCAGAGCTACGCGCACCTCGGCGCGGTCAACGAATTGCTGGGCCTTGAAGCCGGGCAGTATCAGACGCTCAACCTATACCTGAACGATTTGAGTAATTCGGGGGCTGTTCACAAGCACGCTTTACACTGCGCTTTCTGAAACCGGAACCGTCGAACCGCGCGATACTCAAACGGGCTTTTCGCTGCCAGACCCCGCCGAGTTTTTGGGTTTTGGCGGGCCGAGCAGCGTCGATGAAGCCGACCGTTGGCAGGGCACAAAGTTTACGGTGACGAACCTCAACGACCGGTTGGGGGGTGTCACGGCGCTCGTGACGCTGGTCAACGCCATCGGCTGGATCGTCTTCGTCGTCATTCTCGTCATTATCATGGTCGGGGTGATGAACGCCTACCGGATGGTGATGATCGAGCGCACCGCCGAAATCGGCACCATGCGGGCGATGGGCGTGCAAAAGGCAGGAATTCGCAACATCTTTGTCTGGGAAGCGCTTCTGGTCGCATTCGGTGGGACGCTGGCGGGGCTCGCCCTTGCTGCCGTGACGATGGTGGGCGTCGGCCTCATCGACTTTGGCAGCGGCGGCGCGTTCAGCCTGTTCTTAAATCAAGGTTATCTGGCGTTCGACCTTGCGCTGATAAGCACGCTGCTCAACATCGTCCTTATCTGCGCCCTGAGCGCCGCCGCCGTGTACGTTCCGGCGAGGGCCGCTGCAAGACTCGAGCCCGCCGAAGCCCTGCGTGCAGGATAAAGCAGCAATGAGTGCAAGCTTTTTCTCATTGCTCATCGCTCGTTGCTCCTTCCAACGAAAGGAACTTTTAATGACCTATAACTTTATTTTCTTCGCGTTTCTTTTCACTGCTTTCGTCAACGCCCAAGAGACGCCTCAGAACTTTGAAACCGTTCTGGAGAATATCGCCCAGAACACCCGTTTTCCAGCGGACGTGACCGCGACAGTGACCTTGGAGCAGCGCGACCCGCAAGACGGCGACGAGACCTCAACCGTGCGGATGTTTCGACGCGACGCCGACGACAGCTTTTTGATGCTCTTCGAGCGCCCCGCGACGCAGCTCGGGCAGGGATACCTGAATATCGCCGACGGCTTGTGGTTTTACGACCCTGAAAGCCGTCAGTTTACCTACACGTCGTTAGAGGAGAGTTTCGGCGGCACCGACGCCCGCAATTCGGACTTTGAGACCTCTGAGCTTGCCGAAGATTACGACGTGGTGGCCTCGGTATCCGGTGCGCTCGGCAACTTCGAGGTGTGGGTGTTGGGGCTCGAGGCTGTGAGCGACGAGGTGACGTACCCTTACCGAAAAATCTGGGTGTCGAAAGACCCTAACCTTGTGCTCAAAAGTGAAGACTACAGTCTGAGCAAACGCCTCCTCCGCACCGCCTACTATCCGAGCTACGCCAAAGCGGGCGAAAGCTACCTGGCGGATAAGCAGCTCTTCGTTGACGCGCTCACCGAGGGCAAACAGACGCAGATCACACTGGCAGACATCTCGACCGCCACAATCCCCGATAACGTCTTCACCAAAACCTACGTGGAACGCGTCAACCGCTGATGCGACGCCTTGCAACGCTTCTCGCTCTGGCGCTCGTGTGGCCTCTCGCCTGGGCGCAGAACGATTTGGACGATGCGTTATTCGGTGGTGGCGCGGAGACGAGCCAGCAAGCGGACACCGAAGCAGGTAAGGGCGATGACATCTTCAGCGGACAGGACAGTTTTGTCACCGAAACCGCTGAAGATGCAAACGCAAACCCTGCCGCCGACCTGCTGACGAGCGAGACGGTGACGTTAGGCGGGAGTTTTAGCCTTGATGCCCAACTCGCTCTGGCACTCTATTCCGAAGAAAACGAAGACGCTTTCACCAGCGGTCTGGTTGACCTTAAAACCCGGTTGTTCGTAGACGCGCGTCCAACTCAAGATTTTCGTGCGTTTGTCAAGGGTGACATTGCCTACAGCACTACAGACGACGTAACCTTCGACCTCCGGGAGGCGTTTGCCGACCTGAGCGTTGCCGATACTGTATTCGTGAGAGCCGGGAAGCAGACCGTGAACTAGGGTGTCGGGCGGTTTTTTAGCCCTGCGAACCTGATCAACTTGGAGACCCTCGACCCGGAAGACCCGGACGCGGAACTCGCTGGCCCGGTCGCGGTAAAAGCACAGTTGCCGCTGGGTACAGATAATGTGACGGGCTACTTGCTGCTCGACGACATTGAGAGTGGCGACGACATCGGGGTGGCAGGGCGGTATGAGTTTTTGGTGGGGGCGTACGAGCTGACCGTGGGCGGCATCTACCGCAGCAACCGCCCGTGGGCCGTGATGGGCACGGCGACGGGCGCGGTAGGGGACATGACGGTGTTCGGCGAGATTGTCCTCGAGGGCGACAGCGACAAGGTGTTTGTCGTTCGTAACGGTTCGTCTCTCATCACTGCTACCTCGGACAGCCTGTTCGTCTCCGGTACCGCAGGCGCACAGTACAGCGCGACCACCGCAGATGAGCTTTACACCGTCAGGGGCAGCGCGCAGTACTTTTTTAACGGCCCTGGTTACGAAGACCCAAGCATACTGACCGACAACCCGGCAGCGGTCGGTGCGTTCCTTAGAAAAGGGAAAGTTGGCGTGAACGACCTTGCTGCGCGGGGTCAGCACTACGTGGCGGTTGCCCTGAGTCTGCCCGACATCGCGGATACGAATCTGACCTCGAGCGCGTTTTGGTTGGGCAGCTTCGACGGCTCCGGACAGGTTGAAGCGAGCCTGGGGTACAGCGGCGTCAAGAACGTTACCCCGAGTGTGAGCTACACCTACGCTTACGGCCCAGAGGGTGCCGAGTACAGTCCACGGGGAGGCCGCCACGCTCTGAAGCTGGCGCTGGCGGTAAATGGTTCGTTTTAGGACGAGCACTCGGTCCTGGAGAATCTATAAACCCTACTTACTGTCAGCTACCAACTTCATGCGGCTCAGCTCGAGCTGCACGTAGGCCATAACAGCGCGCTCGAGTTCTTCGGGATAGGGCGCGTTCAACCGTTCCGCCGCGAGGCGTCCGCGCCGCCCCATAATTCGGGCCAGCTCGAGGTGGGTCTTGACCAGTGCGGTTTGCGTAATCTCTGGAAGGGCTAGAACAGCCTCCAGTTCGGCGCGTTTGTCCGGTTCGAGCAACTCGTTCGCGCGCTTTTCGCCGACGTCACGGGGCCGTCCCCGCCCGAGACTACAGACGTTGACAACCTGCGCGACCTCCTGGCTGAGCCGCAGCACGGCGGGGATGCGTTCGTCGCGTTCGAGGCTCGGCAGCATAGCGAACAGCCGCCAAAAATAGCTCACCTCGACCCCGAAGTCCCGTTGTAACGAGGCTTGTTCGGGTGGTGTGAACGGAACACGCTCGAGCTGGGCGTCACGATCTAAAAGAACACGGGCCTGCCCCTCCGTGATCTGCATCTCGGCGGCGGTTTCGACAAATACGTCGAGGGCGACCACCTGCGCGTCGTCCCCCTGCAACAGAGTGACAATCATCGTGCCCCCGAAAAGTTCGTGAATCAAGATGGGCTGGAATGCAGCGAGCCACCCTTCAAGTTCCTGACGAAACCCAGGCGCGTCGTCCGGCCCCAGCCAAACGTGCAGGTCGATGTCGGAGTGTCGGTCGGCGTCCGCGCAGCGACCGAAGCTGCCCTTCAACCAGGCTGCCTTGACGCGGGCGTCTCGCCCCAAGGCATGTTCCAACAACTCAATCGTGCGTTCTGCGGGCAGGGTCAAGTACACCTCCGGGGGTGACGGGTTGGGCGTGCAACATTTTTTTAGCTAGACGCCTCGAGTTTTTCGGCAGCGAGCGGACGCCTAAAACCGGAGCTCGATTCCCCATCATCTAAACGTAACTTGCTTTGACAAGGTTATTCTACACTACCTTCATAAGCGATTTCTCCCAGGGCACAAGAAAGGCTGATGATGGCGACGATAGCACTGAATAACGCTCAAAAAAACAGCCCGAACTGCGCGCATACTGCACAGGCGCAGGTGGTGACGCTCAGCGGGGACGGCTGCAAGGAGTGTCTCGAGACCGGCGACAGCTGGGTGCACCTGCGGGTGTGCCTGAGCTGCGGGCACGTGGGCTGCTGTGATTCGTCGAAAAATAAACACGCGACCGGACACCTTCGCGCGACCGAGTACCCCATCGTCCGGTCTTTCGAGTTGGGTGAAACCTGGGCCTACCGTTACGAAGAGGGCGTAATGGTGTAATTGAAGCATGACTAGGACAGAAGGTTGGTCTGGCTATGGCTAAACCCGTAATCCTCAGCGTCGACGACGACCCCCAGGTTTTAAGCGCGGTGAGCCGTGACCTGCGGGGGCGTTACGGTGAAGACTACCGCGTCGTGCGGGCCGCGAGTGGCGAGGCGGCGCTCGGGGCCGTGCGCGAACTCAGGGACCGCAACGAGACGGTGGCGCTCTTTTTGGTCGATCAGCGGATGCCGATGATGAACGGTGTGGGCTTTCTGGGCGAGGCTATGCCCTTTTTCCCGGACGCCAAACGCGTTTTACTGACTGCTTACGCCGATACCGAAGCGGCGATTAGGGCGATCAACGAGGTCGCCATCCACCACTACCTGCTCAAACCCTGGGACCCGCCGGAAGAGAACCTCTATCCGGTTTTGGACGACCTTTTAGACGATTGGCGGGCGTCGTTTCGGCCCCCGTTCGAGGGGATTCGGGTGCTCGGCGACCGCTGGTCGCCGCTGGCGCACACCCTCCGCGACTTTTTAGCGCGTAGTCACGTGCCCTACCGCTGGCTCGATGTGGAATCGGGCGAGACCAACGAAGAGGTGCGGGCGCTGCTGGGGGGGCTAGGTGACGACCAGGCGTTTCCGGTGGTGATCTTTCCCGACGGCTCGAGGCTTACTGCGCCCTCGACGCAGGAACTTGCCGAACACGCTGGACTGACCACGCAGGCCGCCGAGTCGTTTTACGACCTAGTGATCGTCGGCGGCGGTCCGGCAGGGTTGGCCGCCGCCGTTTACGGCGCGTCGGAAGGTCTCAGCACCCTGATTGTCGAACGGGACGCACCGGGTGGGCAGGCGGGTCAGTCGAGCCGCATCGAAAACTACCTGGGGTTCCCGTCGGGGCTTTCGGGCGGCGACCTGGCGCGCCGCGCGGTGGCGCAGGCCAGACGTTTCGGCGTGGAGATTCTCGCGCCGCAAACCGTTACGGGTGTGCGCGCCGAGGGGCCGTACAGAATCGTGCAGTTAGGTGACGGCAGCGAGATAAGTTCTCAGGCGCTGCTGATCGCTACCGGGGTGCAGTGGCGCGCCCTCGAGATTCCCGGTATGGCGCGCCTACAAGGAGCAGGCGTCTATTACGGAGCGGGCATCGCCGAGGCTATCGAATGTCAGGGTGAAGACGTTTATATCGTCGGCGGGGCGAACTCGGCGGGGCAGGCCGCCGTGCAGTTTTCCAAATATGCGCGCAAGGTGGTGTTGCTCGTACGTGGCGACTCGCTGACCAAAAGCATGTCGCGCTACCTTATCGACCAGATCGAGGCGACCGAAAATATTCAGGTCGAACTGAACTCGAGCGTCACCGAAGTCCACGGCGAGGCGCGTCTGGAAGCCCTTTCGATCTACTGCGAGGTATCCGCTGAGACTACCCGCGTCCTCGCTACGTCGGTCTATATCTTTATCGGCGCAGTTCCCAGCACCGACTGGCTGGACGGCTTGGTGGCGCGTGACGAGCGCGGGTTTATCTTGTCGGGCGCTGAACTGCTCTCGCGCGGCGAACGCCCGCAGAGCTGGACGCTGGACCGCGATCCAGGGCTGCTCGAGACCAGCGTACCCGGTATTTTCGCGGTCGGTGACGTGCGCCTCGGTTCGGTTAAGCGGGTCGCGTCGGGGGTCGGCGAGGGGGCTATCGCGGTGCAGTTTATCCACCAGTATCTCACCGAGGTCGGCGCGTGATCGGCACCAAATGATAGACGCGAGCGAGTTGGGGCTCGTCACCGCTCTCCAGGACGTGCCGCAACCCGAGCTGGCGTGGTTGGCAAAGCAGCTCGAGCCGCGCGATCTGGCGGCGGGTGAACGCTACTATACGCAGGGTGAACCGGTGACGGGGTTGCAGATCGTTTTGTCCGGCAGCCTTCAGGCGGTGCGGCGCGAGGCGGGCGAAGAGGTCACGTCGTTTTTGCTCGAAACCGGCGAAATCAGCGGTTTGTTACCGTTTTCACGTATGAAGGTGTACGGGGTGAGCACGACCGCGCTGCGCGAAACTAGAATCGCCGAACTGAGCGCCGACTTGTTTCCCGACCTGCAAAATGAAGCGCCGACGGTGGTGCAGCTTCTGATTCACGAGATGCTCGACCGCACCCAGGAATACACCCGTTTGGGCGCGCAACGCGAAAAACTTATCTCGCTGGGCACGATGGCGGCGGGTCTAGCGCACGAACTCAACAACCCGGCCTCCGCTGCGCGCCGCACCGCCCGCAACCTTCAGCGGACGTTGCAAGCGTTTGATGAACACTCCTCGCGCATCTTGGCCCCGGTCATCTTCAAGGCGCGTCCTGAAGGGTCTGGCGGCGATCCGTTCGCGCCGCTTTACGAAGCTATGACGCTGGACGGTGACGACCTAGACGCGCTCGAGCGCAGTGACCTCGAGGACGAACTCGGTGACTGGTTAGGAGAACAAGGGGTTGAGAACGCCTGGGACGTTGCTGCGACGCTCATCGCCGGTGGCCTCGACAAAACCGTGATGGAGCGCGTCGCCGACCAACTCGTACCCGAGCAGGTACTCAATTTTCTCCACTGGGTACCCAGAGACGTTGAGATGCGGCTGCTGAGCAAAGAACTTGCCGAAAGCACCACCCGTATCTCAGATTTGGTCGGTGCGATGAAGGCGTACACCTATATGGATCAGGGATTGGACAAGCAGGAGGTCGATCTGCGCGAAGGCGTCGTCAACACCCTGATTATTCTCAAGCACAAATGGCGTAAAAAGGGCGTGACGATTGTCAAAAACTTTGCGGACGTACCGAAAGTGTCGGCTTACGGCAGCGAACTTAATCAGGTCTGGACGAACCTCATCTCGAACGCGGTCGACGCCGTGGACGAGGGCGGAAAGATCACCATCGAGATAGGCCGCGACGCTGTCGCCGAGGTCGCGTGTGTAGACATTATCGACGACGGTCCCGGCGTCCCCGACGAGCTTCAGGGCCGAATCTTCGAGCCGTTCTTTACCACCAAAGGCGTTGGGGAAGGAACCGGAATGGGTCTGGATATCGCCAACCGCATCGTCCGGCAACGGCACCGGGGCAGCTTACAGCTCACCTCCCGCCCCGGCTTTACACGCTTCCGAGTGCGGTTGCCGCTGGGTTAGGCTCAGCGGGTCAAAATGTGTTTGTGCTTCGGTACCTAAGTTGATAGCTTGGCGCTGACAACCTCCAACAGACTCGGCGTGTAAAAATCCTTGGCGCAGAAGTCGGCGTGCCGGGGTAGGCGCAAAAAGAGTATAAAAAGGTGTGGCGCTGACCATTTTGCCCCTACCCGAACGCCCACAGCTTTTGGCGTAGCTGGCGTCGCCGGAGCTGATGGCGCGGTGGCCGCGCTTTATGCTCGAGGATCCCATTGCCAACTTGTATCTTGCCGAGGGCCGCTTTGAACGCTTTTACGACTTTATGCTCGTGGTGTTCGACGAAGCGCAACCCGACAAACTTTTAGGCCGCGCGCTGAGCGTGCCGTTCGCGTTCGGTACGGACGACCGCCCTGAACTGCCCGACGGCGGTTGGGACACGGTGGTGCGTTGGGCTGACCAGGACGCCTTCACCGGGCGAACGCCCAACACGGTGTCGGCTCTCGAGATGACGCTGCACCCGGACGCGTCCGGACGGGGTGTTTCGGCGTGGGTGGTGGAGGCCCTTAAAGAGAACGCGGCCCGGCAGGATTTTAGAGAGTTGGTCGCTCCGGTGAGACCGAACCAAAAACATCGTGAGCCGCTCACACCGATGCGCGACTATGTTGACCGTACTCGAGCGGACGGTCTGCCGACCGACCCGTGGTTGCGGACGCACATACGGATCGGCGGCGAGATCGTCAAAATCGCGCCGCGTTCGATGGTAGTCGCGGGTACCCTGAGCGAGTGGCGCGCGTGGACGGGGGAGCCGTTCGACCAGGACGGCAGCGTAACCGTGCCGGGGGCGCTCGTACCCGTTCACGTTTCACTCGAGCAAAACTGCGCCGTCTACGCCGAGCCCAACGTCTGGGTAAGACATTGACTCTAGGTTTTACCGTGCTACGCTCTCGAATTCGGGTTTTGTTTTTCTCGGGGCCGGTAGCACGTAGCAAGTAGACAGAAATCTACAGACCACACGCTACAAACCACTTGCCCGTAGCACACGAAAAGCAGAGTTGACGCTGAGCAAATAGACAAAACTTGTGGATAGGTTCAGCTCAACCACCCCACCGTCCGCGCCCCTTCGCCCGGCGGATAGCTTGGGCGGGCGCGGTGAAACGACTCCAAAAGCAGCCGTCGCGGGTTGGAGCGCATAAACGCCAGCACGCTGCGCGCCTGCGTTTCGTGTTGCGCCATCGCCCGGAGCTTGTTTTCCAGGTACGGTCCCACGTCCAAGTAGTGCGTCGGTGGCAGAAACAGCCGTTTTACCTCGTCCTCATCTAAAAAACCTTCGCGCGGCGTGTCGCTCACATACGGGCGTTCGCTGGCGAAATAGTAGAGCGTGGGTTGCTCGGGCAGGGCCTCGAGTGCCCGTAATACCCAGGCGTTCGTCGTTACGTGGTCGGGATGACCGTTCGAGCCGTTTGGCGGAAACGTCACCAGCGCGCGGGGCCGATGCTGCCACAAAAGCCGGGTGAGTTCACCGACGCCCTCATCCTCGGGAACGTCGCACAAGCCTCCGTTGGGGTCGAGCCCTCGTTCGGCGTCCGGAACGAAATCGGGGTAGTCGTAAATGTACACGTCGTCTACCCCCAGCACCCGGAGCGAGGCGCGCAGTTCGCGTTCGCGCAGCGTCGGCAGCTCAGCCTGGGTACAGAGTCCGAGCGTGCGCCCCGACGCGCCCTTCGTCAGCGTGACGGTAACGGTGCGGCGGCCCGCCTCACGCATCTTCGACAAGATGCCGCCACACGAAAAAACCTCGTCGTCGGGGTGTGGCACGATCAGCATCAGGTCGGCGGGAGAATCGGTGGGTGCATCCGGGTGGGGGGGCGTGGTGGATGTCATCGCGCTTCAGCATACCCAGCGTGTAGGGTTTGCCCAGGTAAGCTGCGTCCGTCAGACTGCGCCGCGTTTCGCCAGGCGGATAGCACACGCCCCACGTGAAAAGCCGGAGCCTTGTGACGGCATTTGGCTTTACTGCGTAAGTTTAGCAGGCGAAAGCGTCACTTCAGAGCGAGGCTGAAAATCTGTCAAAAAGCAACTTCTCTTTGAGGAAAAGTGCCTGTAAACTTTTCGCAAGTAAAGATCGCCCAAAACTTTTAACTCCCAATTTGCATCGCCACCACATTCTGCCTTCTGAATTCTGTCTTACCAAAACACAGGTCGGTTGGCTCAACAACCGACCTACCGCAGCGGCGTATCGAGAAGCGACGCGATCACGCGCCCCGCCGCGCCGGGTTGAGCGAGGGTGAAAGCTGCGCGCCGCATCCGCTCACGCCGCTCGGTATCTTCAAAGTAGCGGCGCAGTTTGTAGGGCGTAACGGTAAGGGGCTCGAGCCGTAACCCTACTCCGTTCTCGAGTAAAAAGTTGGCGTTCGCTTCCTCTTGGAGCGGGTACGGGCTAACGACCGCAAAAGGCAATCCTGCTGCGAGCGCCTCACTGCTGGTAAGACCGCCCGGTTTGCCGATTAGCAGGTCGGCAGCGGTCATGTAGCGCGGAATCTCGTCGACAAAACCGAGCACCAGAAAGCTGAGCAGACCGTCGTAAGCGAGCAGTTCTCGTTCGGCTACCGCTACGAGCGCCTGCGAGCGCCCACAGATGACGATGACCGTCAGCGGCCAGCGCAGGTGCTTGACCGAAGCCAGCAAGTTTTTGAGGATCGGCTGATCGAGACCCGACGCCATCAGCAGCAGCACGTCGCGTTCCGGGGCTAGACCCAGCGCCGCGCGCGCCGCAGCTTTGGACTCGAGCACCCCGAAGCGCGGACTGATCGGGATGCCCGACACGCACACCCGGTCGTCCTCTACGCCGACCGCCCGGAGATGCGCCGCAACCTCATGCGTCGCTACAAAATAGCGTTTGACCCCCGGTTGTAGCCACAAATTATGCGCGGCGTAGTCGGTCACGACGACCGCCTCGGGGATATCGTAACGTTCGGCGCGGACGATAGCAGGGGGCAAAAAGTGGGTGTGGACGATCAGCTCCGGCGCGCGCTGCCGTACCTGCCAGACCAGATTGCGCGACAGCAGCTGCGTAAGCCGCCACATCACCCGTTCCTGCCGCGTCCGCTGCTCCTGCGGGCGGCGGTCTAAACGTTTGCCGAGCCAATCGACGAAATCCGGCGCGGTGCGAACCAGATCGAAATATGTCTGGCGGTACAGGCGGCGAAATCCCGGCGCGGTATACGAGAGCAGGTCGATATGCTCGGGCGCGGCCCCCGCCTGATAAGCTGCCTCGGTCAGCGCGCGCGCCGCCGCGACGTGTCCGCCTCCTATCGAGGCTGAAACGATGAGCATCCGGGGTGGGGCGGGGCGGGTCACAAAGCAGAGTTTAGCAGTCGGGTGGTGAGTACCGAGATATAAGTGCTTAGCGGTGGGGTAATGGGTGTTTTGTCCGGTTGTGTCAGAGACCTTTCTAGAGGGTGTCTGAGGGTAGCTCGAGCCCTCCCCACTATCCCCTGTCATGAGCTGCGTGGGCTGAGCGGGTGTGGGGAGAGTGTAGCAGACGAGTTGGATAATTGCGGACTCGAGGTTATGCTACCTGTTGTGTTTGCGCGGTATCTGCAACATATAGCTGATCCCCAATTACCCACGGCGTAGGACCACAGTGTGTCACGCAACTCGCATATCAATGAATTAGCATAGAGACGAAACTCTAGCTACAACTGTCTCTGTCTAGTTTGGGTGAGTAATATAATGTTATGCGTATATCCAGTTTGAGAATCTCAAATTTCAAAGGCATTAGAAACATTCAGATATCGGACCTCAAAGACCTGGTTGTTATTGCAGGACCAAACGGATGTGGAAAATCAACAATTCTCGACGCAATACGAATATTCAAAAGCTCATATGGTGGATACGTCCGTGATGAGATGAGTAGCTTGATAAACGAGCTACAAATTCATAGCGGCCACCAAAGCGGGTTTGTAAAGCATAGAGCCTTTGCCCAGGACTTAAGTGTGGATGTTGCTTTTGAAGCTACGATTGCTCTATCAGATCAAGAAGTCAATCACATTGCCCAAAATTTAGAATCAATCCTTCTCGAGCGTGTCATCATTCAACAGTCTCAGTACAATTATGAGCAGGGTCGGCACATGTTCAGAGCAGCTAAAGTAGAAGAGTTGAGTCTTTGGAAAAATGAAGCCAGAGATGAAGCAAATCAGATTCGCCCTTTGCTACAGCAGAAAGTTGCATCAGGCAGAGTTATTATCAATAGGGAGGGCCAAGTAATAGTTTCACCAAACTCATTGCTGCAATTCATTTTTTCGATCTACAGCCCGAATACAGTTGGAATTATTGACTTTCTAAGTGCAGACAGACAACTTGCTAGACAACAAACATCAAATATAAACCTTAACGCTTTGTCATCCGCAGAAAGCCTGCGGGGAAGCACAATATACAACACAGCTGGCAAATATAACCAAATCACACAGGAGATGGCTAACTCCTATGTGCGGCGTCTGATTAGAGAGAAGGAAGGCCAGACTGTAGAACAAGATTCCCTTTGGGAAAACATAAGAGAGCTATTCCACCTCTTCTTTCCTGACAAAGAACTGATGGAGCCTGTGCTTGAAGAGAGTGGAGGGCTAGCTTTTAACATCAGAACTACAGGCGGGTTCGTTCACGACATTAACGAGCTGAGTTCAGGCGAAAAAGAAATTCTAATGGGCTATCTTCGTCTATACAATGCATCATTAAAAAACTCTGTAATTTTGTTTGACGAACCCGAACTACACCTAAATCCTAGATTGGTTCAGGAGCTGCCAAACTTTTACAGCGAACATATAGGCAAAAAGTCGAATAACCAAATTTGGTTTATAACTCATTCAGATACTCTTCTGAGAACGGCTGTAGCAGAGCCTGATTACTCTGTCTTCCATATAGTTCCGGCCGACCAGATCGAAGACGAGGGTAATCAAGCTTACGAACTGACAGCAGAGGGTAGCCTTGAAACAGCAATAGCAAATTTAGTGGGTATATCAGGATATGTACGAGAGGCAAAAGTCGTTTTTCTTGAAGGAGAAAACTCAGAGATAGACAAGGAAATTGTTATGGCACTTTATCCTGAGTTTAGCAAGCTAGTTAATATAGTTTCGGCGGGGGCAAAGAAGAATGTACATCAAGTACATGATCTTGTAAATGAAGCAGCTAAGGAGGCAGGATTCTCAGGCCGCTTCTACTCCGTTGTCGATATGGACTCAGAAGGAGAAGAACATCATCAACTCCCTGAAGGAAACAAATTCAGCTGGAATGTTTATCATATAGAAAATTACTTGTTGGAGGAGAAGTTTGTTTATGAAGTAATTGTAGATTTACATGGCAGAGTTCCACCGGAGATTAATAATCCAGAAAAAGTCAAGGTGGCGCTTAGAGAAGCGGCAATAGAAGTAAGTGGGCAACTTGTGACACATCAAGTCCAAGTCCATGTGACTAAGGTACTTTCGAGTCTTACTTCTGTGCGATTAAATCCCAAGAGTCAGAAACCTGGAGAAGAGATTGCTGGGCTGATAGCAGAGAAGAAAGCAAAATTAGAAGACGCTTTGAACGATACGCTGGGTAAAACGATATTGGTTGAGTTTGAAAACAACGCGAGAGAGCAAATCGAGAGCAGTTTCGCATCAGACGCTTGGAGGCGTAAGATACCGGGGCGTGAAGTCCTTAAAAAGTTTGTCAGTAAGCATGTTCACGTTAGTGGTAAAGGTGTAAGCTACGAAGTTTTTCGGAATCTCATTCGTTCAAAAATGGTTGCTGCTAATTATAGACCTGAAGGTATGACTATCACGCTGAAAAAGATCGAGTCATCAATCCAGTCATAGTGACCAAAGGCCAGCCCAAAAGACTGGCCTTTACTTCGTTGTAGAGCGTACGTCAGTTCAACACTTCCGCGTGCTGCCGCTTCTCAAACGTAAACCCGTTCGCACCGGCCCCCAACACCACATCGTCACCATCTTCAATCTCTCCAGCGATAATCTGCCGGGACAGTGGCGTCTCGATCAGCTGCTGAATGGTGCGTTTGAGCGGGCGTGCGCCGAAGACCGGATCATAGCCGACGCGGGCGAGCTGTTCTTTAGCCCCGTCTGAAAGGGTCAGGGTGATGTGCCGCTCAGCTAGGCGGTCGCGCAGGTGCGAGAGTTGAATCTCGGCAATGGCCCCAACTTGGTTACGCTCCAACGCGTGAAACACGATGGTGTCGTCGACGCGGTTTAGAAACTCGGGCCGGAAGTGGGCTTGTAAAAGCTCGAAAACGGTCTGTTTGACGGTATCGTAGTCGGCCCCACCACGGCTGACCTCTAAAATCTGCGGCGAGCCGATGTTTGAGGTCATGATGACGACTGTATTGCGAAAGTCCACGGTGCGGCCCTGCGAATCGGTCAGGCGACCGTCGTCGAGAAGTTGCAGCAAGGTGTTGAACACGTCCGGGTGCGCTTTTTCGATCTCGTCGAAGAGCAGGACGCTGTAGGGGTGGCGGCGTACCGCTTCGGTCAGCTGACCGCCCTCGTCGTAGCCGATGTACCCCGGAGGCGCGCCGATCAGCCGCGCGGTGGCGTGGCGCTCCATGTATTCGGACATGTCCAAACGGATCAGATTCTCTTCAGAATCGAACAGGAGTTCGGCTAAAGCTTTGGCGGTTTCGGTTTTACCGACGCCCGTCGGCCCCAGAAAGATAAACGAGCCAATAGGCCGGTTCGGGTCGGAGAGTCCGGCGCGCGCCCGCCGGATGGCGTCGGCGACGGCGGTGATGGCTTCGTCCTGACCGATGACGCGTTCGTGAAGCTCACTCTCCAAGCGCAGCAGTTTTTCGCGCTCACCCTCGAGCAGCCTCGAGAGCGGAATATTCGTCCAGCGGCTCACCACTTCGGCGATCTCGTCGGCGTCTACATCGAGCCGGACGTATTTGGCGTCGGCGAGGCTCGCCTCGAGCTCGCGCAGCGTCGCTTCGAGTTTCGGCATCCGTCCGTACTGAAGCTCGGCGGCTCGGTTGAGGTCGTACTCGCGCTGCGCCGCCTCCATCTGCGTTCGCACCTCATCGAGTTCGTTCTGGGCGGCGCTGTATGCGTCGCGGATTTTCTTTTCGGCCTGCCAGTCCGAGGTGGTCTGGTTGATCCGTTCCTCGAGCCCGCGCAACTCCTCTTCGATTCGCAACAGGCGGCTCCCGGCGTCGGCAGTCGACTCGAGCTTGAGAGCTTCCTGTTCGATCTCGAGCTGCAACTTGCGGCGGCGCAGGGTATCGATCTCTTCGGGCATACTGTCGAGCTGTACCCGAATACGGCTGGCAGCCTCGTCGATCAGGTCGATGGCCTTGTCCGGCAGCTGCCGGTCGGCAATATAGCGGTTCGAGAGCGTAGCCGCTGCGATAATGGCTGAGTCGGTGATGGTGACGTTGTGGTGAACCTGGTACTTCTCTTTGATGCCGCGCAAGATCGAGATGGTGTCCTCGACGCTCGGTTCCGCCACGACGATGGGCTGGAAACGGCGCTCGAGAGCGGCGTCTTTTTCTATCGCGCGGTATTCGCTCAGGGTCGTCGCGCCGACCATCCGTAGTTCGCCACGCGCGAGGGGGGGTTTGAGCATGTTGCCCGCGTCCACTGCACCCTCGGCCTTGCCCGCGCCGACGACCGTGTGCAGCTCATCCATAAACAAAATCACTTCGCCCTTGGACTGCACCGTTTCGTTGATCACGGCCTTTAGGCGTTCTTCAAATTCCCCGCGGAACTTCGCGCCCGCCAAGAGCGAGCCCATGTCGAGCGCGATCACGCGTTTGCCGTGCAAGCCTTCGGGGATGTCTTTGTTGACGATGCGCTGGGCTAATCCTTCGGCGATAGCGGTTTTACCGACGCCCGGTTCACCGATCAGGACGGGGTTGTTTTTGGTGCGGCGCAGCAAAATCTGTACGGCGCGGCGGATCTCCTCGTCACGACCGATCACCGGGTCGAGCGCGCCGCTGCGGGCGCGTTCGGTCAGGTCGATACCATACTTTTCTAGGGCTTCAAAGGTTGTTTCGGCAGATTTGCTGTCCACGGTTCTCCCTCTCCGCACCTCCTGCGCGGCGTTCTGTAAGGTTTCGGCGGCGGGTAAGCTCCCCAGTTCGTTTCCGGTGGTGCGCCGGAGCGCGATCAAAAGCGCGTCGGCGGCGACGAAGGTGTCGTTCCAGTCTTTGGCGATCTTTTCAGCTTCGTCGAAAGCTCTGGCGAGTGCCGGGTTCAGGTACTGACCATCGCTGCCCGAAACTTTAGGTAGGCCCTCGAGCGCCTTATTCAGGGCATTTTGAACGGCGTGTAGGTCTCCACCGGCACGGTCTAAAACCCTCGCCGACGGACTGTTCGGGTCTGCTAAAAGAGCCGTGGCAAGGTGCGCGGGTGTAACGGTCTGATGCCCACGCGTCCGGGCGATCTGCTGCGCGCTCTGGATAGCAGACAGAGCAGATTCGGTAAATCGTTTGGCGTCCATACTGATATTATGAAACTTGAGTGTAGTATTGTCAAGTTATCTGTATATTTTTTTCAGGGCTCGATATCATCTGCCGGGTTGAGCAGCTCGAGCGTCAGAACACCACCGAACTGTAGCTACCTCGAGCCTACGTTGCCCGCTACGCTCAGCTGAACGTCAGGTAATGGGTGAGGCGTTACGGCGCGGTTTGTGATGGCGCGCTATATTTACCAAACACGTTTAGAGAAGGTAAAGGCGATGTGGGTGCTGGACCTCATGGTGCAAACAGTCACGGTAGCCGAACCCGAGCACACTCTGGAGGATAAAGTGGCAAAAAAATCCAAAGCAGACGAAAAAAACGGGGCAAGTAAAAACAGCCCAGAAAAACCCGAAAAACTCGACAAGAAATTTTACGAGTCCGAACTCGAGCGCTTGCAGCTCGAGCTAGTCAAGCTTCAGGAGTGGGTCAAGTCGGAGGGGCTCAGGATCGTCGTGATCTTCGAGGGGCGCGATGCGGCGGGTAAGGGTGGCGTCATCAAACGGATTACCGAGAGCCTCAACCCGCGCGTCTGCCGGGTGGTCGCGCTCGGGACGCCGACCGAACGCGAGCAAACACAGTGGTATTTTCAACGGTACATCGCGCAACTTCCTGCTGCGGGCGAGATCGTGCTCTTCGACCGCAGCTGGTACAACCGCGCCGGGGTAGAACATGTGATGGGGTTTTGCACCGAGGCGGAATACCAGGAGTTCATGCGCTCTTGCCCCGAACTCGAGCGGATGCTGGTGCGTTCGGGCATTACCCTCGTCAAATACTGGTTTTCAGTGAGCCCCGACGAGCAGGAAAACCGTTTTCAAGACCGGCTGGAAGACCCGGCAAAGCGTTGGAAGCTCTCGCCGATGGATTTAGAAGCTCGGAGCAAGTGGGTCGAATACTCGAAAGCCAAAGACACGATGTTCAACTACACCGACATCAAACAAGCACCGTGGCTGGTCGTCGACGCCGACGATAAAAAACGCGCCCGCCTGAACTGCATCAGCCACTTGCTGAGCGTGATTCCCTATGAAGACCTGACGCCGGAGCCGATCAAGCTTCCGGAGCGGCAGGAGAACACCTCGTATGTTCGCCCGCCCGTAGACGAGCAGACCTTTGTACCCGAACGCTACTAGCGTTCATGCAGAGTTCGACACCTTGTAAAATCGCAAGGTTCTAGAGCAGGATTGTTGTCGACCTCCCGACGCTACCTCTGTGCAGGAGTCTCTATCTGCTAGAGTGCGGCGTCAGGAGGAAAAGATGCCGACTTGGGAACAACTGGAACCCCGTTATGAGGAGCTTGCAGAGCGTGACCTCACCACCGAAAACGTCGGGGGGTGGCTCTACGACTGGAGCGAGCTGTCTAAAGAGATAGAAGAAGCGTTCGCCGGAACGTTCCGCGCCAAAAATGAGAACACTGCGGATGAGGCGGCGGAAGGGGCGTTTTTACAGTTTATTCAGGAGGTTCTACCGCGCGCTGAAGTGGCGGACCAAAAGCTCAAGCTGAAACTGTTGGCGCTCGACGGTTTCGTACCCGAACCTGGCCAGACCGAGTTCGTCCGCCGCTTCCGCAACGAAGCCGAACTGTTCCGCGAAGCCAACGTGCCGCTCTTTGCCGACGAGGAGACGCTGAGCAGCGAGTTCGGCAAGCTCACCGGGGCGCTCACGGTACAGCTTGACGGTGAAACGCTCACCATTCCGGAGGCCGAAAAGAGGTTGCGTGAGCCGGATAGAGAGCTGCGCGAGCGGGCGTGGCGGGCTATTAAAGAGGCCGAGCTGAGCGTGAGCGGCGAGCTGGACGCGCTTTTTCTCAAACTCCTGAAGCTGCGGCGGCAGATTGCAAAAAACACAGGGCTGAACTACCGCGACTTTCGCTGGCGTGCGCTCAACCGTTTCGACTACGCTCCCGAGGACAGCCGCCGCTTTCACGACGTGATTGCAGCCGAGGTGACGCCACTAAAAACGAAGCTCTTGGAGGAGCGGGCGGCTAACCTGGGCCTTGCCACCCTGCGTCCGTGGGACCTTCAGGTAGACCCGCACGCGCGCCACGCTCAAACCTTTTGAGACCGTGCCGGAACTCGAGGAGGGCCTGGTTCGCATCTTCTCTCGTTTGGATCCTGAGTTGGCCGAACAGTTTGCCGCGATGTGTGACGGTTGGCTCGATCTGGAATCCCGCAAGGGCAAGGTGCCGGGGCTCGGCTATCAGTCGTTTTTCCCCAAGCAAAAGATGCCCTACATCTACCACAGCGTCAACGGCACGCACACCGACGTGTGGGTGATGGCGCACGAGGCGGGGCACGCCTTTCACTCGCTTTCTGCAAGCGCGCACCACGACCTCGTTTGGAATCTCGACGCCGGGATGGAGTTTGCCGAGGTCGCGTCGCAGGCGATGGAGCTACTGGTGTTGCCGCATCTCACGGAAGACGAAGGCGGCTTTTACGACCCCGGGGACGCAAGCATGGCTAGGCGTGAGGGACTCGAGCGCGTTCTCAACTCGCTACCCAACCTCGCCTACGCCGACGCCTTCCAGCACTGGCTCTACGCCGAAGCGCCCGAAGACGTGAGCGTCGCCGAGATAGACGCCAAGTGGTCCGAACTCGAGGAGCGTTTCTCGCCCGGTGTGAACTGGTCGGGATTAGAGCACATGCGGGCTAAAGGCTGGCAGTTCGTTCACATTTTCGCCGTGCCGTTTTACATGCTCGAGTACGCTTACGCGTGGCTCGGCGCAATCCAAATCTGGCAGAATGCGCTCTCCGACCCTCAAGCTGCGCTCAAAAAGTACCGCGAAGCTCTCGCTTTGGGCGGAACCAGACCTTTGCCGGAGCTGTTCGAGACCGCTGGGGCGCGGTTTGCCTTCGACCGGGAGACGGTAGGCGAACTGATGCGTTTTGTCTACAGTAAGCGGTAGGGCCGAGCGTGGCTGAAACCGGGGGCTCGAGGGCGTGCGACATACCGCCAAAAAGCTCGTCTAGTATCCTCACACTATGGTGTTCCGACTAGCCCCCCTGCTCGCCCCTTTTCTAAGCTTCGCGTTTGCAGCGGGGGAGACCCCTGCCTTTTTTGCCGAAGTCACGGTGCTGCTCGTCGTCAGTGCGGTGATCGCGTACATCTGTTTTCGGCTCGGGCTGGTGCCCATCATCGGGTTTCTGGTCGCGGGCGTGCTGATCGGTCCGAACGCGCTCGGCCTGGTCCGCGACGCCGAACTGATCGACGCTGCCGCCGAACTAGGCGTGATCTTTTTGCTCTTTACTATCGGTATCGAATTCAGCTTAGAACAGCTCGCCCGTATCCGCCACTTGATTTTTGTCGGCGGCGGTCTTCAGGTGGGGGTGACGGTTGCGCTCGTTACCGGCCTCTGCGCGATGTTCGGTGTGGACTGGCGCGTGGGGGTGTTTACGGGCTGCCTGGTGGCGCTCTCGAGCACCGCCATCGTGCTCAAACTTTTCGAGAGCAAAGGTGGCACGGACTCGCCCATCGGCAACGTCTCGCTGGGCGTGCTTATCTTTCAAGACCTGGCCGTCGTAGTGATGGTGCTGCTGATTCCAATACTCGGCGAGGGCGGCGGCTCGGCGTTGGGGCTCGTGTGGGCGCTCTTCAAAGCGGGCGGGCTGATTGTCCTGATACTGACACTGGCGACGCGGGTGATGCCGCATATTCTCGAGGCGGTAGCCCGCACCTGTTCACCCGAAATCTTTTTGCTCACTATCGTGGCGATCTGTCTGGGTACGGCGTACATTACGAGCCTGGCCGGGGTCAGCCTGTCGCTGGGCGCGTTTTTGGCGGGGCTGCTGGTCTCCGAGAGTCGTTTCGGGCAGCAGGCGCTCGGAGAGATTTTGCCGCTGCAAATCATCTTCAGCGCAGCATTTTTTATCTCGGTCGGGCTACTTCTGGACCTCGGTTTTGCGGTGATGAACCTGCCGCTGGTGCTCGGCGTTATTTTGGGTGTGCTGGTACTTAAAACGCTCATAACGACCGGCGCGGCGCGGCTGCTCGGGTATCCGCTGTCGGTGGCGCTGCCCGCCGGGTTTTTGCTGGCGCAGGTCGGCGAGTTCTCGTTTGTTTTGGAGCGGGCCGGACGCGAGGTCGGGTTGTCCCCGGCGGGTCTCGGGGAGGCGGGCGCGCAGACGTTTATCGCCACCACCGTCCTGCTGATGGGCGCGACGCCGTTTCTGGCGCGGATCGGTCGCCGGGTCAAAACCCGGCTGCCGACGCCGCAGGTGCCCGCTGCTGAAGAAACGCCCGACGCCTCGGCGTTTGCGGAACTGCGTGATCACGTCATCATTGCAGGCTACGGTGACGCGGCGCGGCGGCTCGCAGGGGTGCTGGAGAGGACCCGGACACCCTTTGTTATCGTCACGCTGAGCCCGACCGGGGCCAGCGAAGCTGAAGACCGCGAGCACCACGCCGTCCGCGGCGACTACGCCAAGGCGTCGGTGCTGAACGCGGTAGGGCTGGCCAGGGCCCGTCTCCTGGTCGTCGCCGACGATGACCCTGCGATGACCTCACGGGTAGTCAGCGTGGTACGTGGACTCGCACCCGACATCCACCTGGTCGCCCGCACTCGCACCCACGCACAGGCGCGCGCGCTCAAACAGGCTGGGGCGAACGCCGCCATATCTGAAGAGTACGCTGTCACCGAACGGCTTGTCACCGACGTTCTGGAGGGTGCCGGACTAAAGCCTGAAGACGCGCAACGCTACGCCGAGGCTTACGAGCCTGCGACGTTACTGCCGGTCTCACTTACGGACGACCAGAAGAACAGCCCCGCGTGTACCCACTCCGAACAAGCACATACCGTCTCACCTCTGACCGAAGGTTGCGAAGAGTGCCTTAAATTTGGCGACACCTGGATACACCTGCGCGTCTGTATGAGTTGTGGGTACGTGGGCTGCTGCGACGACTCGAGAAACAAGCACGCCACCGCGCACTTTAACGGCACGGGGCACCCGATTATTCGGTCTTTGGAAAAAGGTGAAGATTGGGCGTACTGTTACGAGGATGAGGCGACGCTCTGAAGCACTAAAGCTACAAACTGAAAAAAAGAGGCTATTGCCGCAGCATAAACGCCTCGCTTGCTTTGTATTGACCGCGCCTCATCGGTGTTGAGGAAGTCAGTATTGTCGCTGGTGATAATAGAGGCTGGCTGAATTTTATCAAGACCAACCTCGTTTCTGTAAGGTATCTGCATTGTAGCTGATCTGTGCCAGAAATAAGCTGCTACCAAGGCGAATGTAGCAGCAAAGAGGTTAAAACAAGTCGTTACAGTGATCATACTCGTCACTTTACTACTTCACGGAAACGACTTGCCTGATTTGCCTTTGCGCACTCTTGGAAACTCCAGTTTACCCCGAGCTACCCCCCCTGCAATTCTTTAATCCGTCTACCGACCTCTTCGGCGTGCCCGTCGTGGTTGACGCTATACATCGCCTCTGCCACCTTGCCCTCCGGGTCGATGATAAAGGTCGAGCGCAGCACCCCTTCGACCTTTTTGCCTGCGCTGGGGCTGAAACGTTCGCCGTAGGCACCGTAGGTTTTGGCAACCTCATTATCTGGGTCTGAAAGGAGTGGAAACGGCAGGCTGTGGTCACTGGCAAAGTCCGCGTGTGAGCTGAGATCGTCGGCGGAGACGCCCAGAACCTTCGCGCCCATCCCCGGCATGGCGTCCCGAAAATCGCACGCCTCTTGGGTACAACCCGGCGTATTGTCTTTCGGATAAAAGTACAAAACGGTCCACTCGCCGCGAAGGTCCTCGAGGCTCTTGCTGCCCTGATTGGACTCGAGGCTAAATGTCGGCGCTGCGTCCCCTGCTGATAACTGATCGCTCATCTGAATTGCCCCTTTCGTAATAGGTCGAGCGGTGTGTTTTTGCTAAGGTACAGCATGACACAGTACAGCGCGAGAATGCACAGCCTGAAACTACCCAGCTTGATCTACAAGCCCCACAGATTGACGGGTTCAGTCCGTGTCCGCTGAGGCGCTTAAAGAGCAGGCCGCGAGGGAGGCTATCAAACACGTCGAGTCCGGAATGACGCTCGGGCTCGGCACTGGCAGCACGGCCCGCTACGCGATTTTGGGTATCGGCGAGATGCTCCAGCGCGGCGAGATCAAAAATATCCGCGCCGCCGCCACCTCGGTCGAGACCGAACGGCTGGCGACGCAGGGCGGGGTTCCGCTCATCGACATCGGGGCGGAAGGGGTCGATCTGGCGATTGACGGCATGGACGAGGTGACAGACGACCTTGACGTTATCAAAGGCTTGGGCGGGGCGCTCCTACGTGAAAAGATCGTCGAGTCGCGGGCGCGCACCTTTATTCTTATCGGTGACGTGAGCAAGCGTGTGGCCCGTCTGGGTGAAAAGACGCCGGTGCCGGTCGAAATTTTACCCTTTGGTTTTGGCGCGACGCAGCGCGACCTGGAGGCGCTCGGTTGCCGCGCCGTACTGCGGAGGCGGGACGGCGAACCGGCCCGCAGCGACAACCACAACTACATCGTCGATTGCCACTTTGACGCGGCGTTCGATCCCCCCGAAATTGCCGCTTCCATCAGCCAGGTTCCAGGCGTTTTAGAGCACGGTCTATTCTTGGGTATGGCGAAAATTGCCTATATCGCCGACGGGGAGCGCGTGCTGCGTTTAGACCGCCCGTAGAGCGTCACGACTTATACTGGCAGTTATGGTCATTGCTGTAGGACTCGATATTGTTGAACTCGACCGCATCCAGGGGGTGTGGAACCGTCACCGCGACAGGTTCTTGGAGCGGCATTTTCACCCCGACGAACTCTCTTACTGCCTCCAAAAACCTCACCCGCTGCCCTCACTGGCGGTCCGCTTTGCTGCCAAAGAGGCGTTTCAAAAAACCTGGCCTGTCGCGCACGGCTGGCGCGACGTATGGGTGGTACGCAATGGCGACAAGCCGGTACTGAGATTTGCTGAAGACATCGCCGCCGAGATGCAAAAAAACGGCTGGCACGCTCACTTGAGCATGAGCCACGCCCGGACACACGCGACGGCGGTCGTTGTTCTGGAGGGGCGCTAAAGTAGCCTTGAGCCACTCTAGCGTGCAAACAACTCCGCGAGCGTATCTAAAACAAGCGTACTTACAGGGCCGTCAATTCGGCCCAGTTTTCGTACCAGTCTTTTTTTGTCTACCGTCCTAAGCTGATCGAGCAGTACGCGCGCTGTTGTGCCCTGAAATGTACACGTTACTCGGGTTGGGTAGCTTTTGCTCTTACTCGTCATCGGTGCGATGATCACGGTGCGGAGGTTGCGGTTTATCTCGTCGGGGGAGACGACCAGGCAAGGCCGCGTTTTCTGGATTTCACTACCGACGGTCGGGTCGAGGTTGATCAGAAACACGTCGAAGCGCCGTATCACCACTCCCAAATCTCGTCCGGCAGGTCTTGAAATCCTTCATCGACCAAAACGTCGTCACCTTCTGCCGCCATGCGCTGAAACGCCGCCTCCCAGCCCTCTCGTGGCTTCCTCGAGGCGCGAATCACGATGCTGCTAGCTGCCACCTCGAGCACCACCTCACCGCTGAGTCCGGTCTGCTCCAGAAGTGCTTTTGGAATCCGGATGCCCTGCGAGTTGCCGATTTTGACGATCTGCGTTTTCATAGATACATTCTAGCAGAGTTGTGTATACATTGTAATTACTACATTTTGCTTCGCAACTGCCGTGAGCTAAAATAGCCAAGATGTCATCAGTGCTCGAACAACCCACTTTAGAAGTTACGAACATCAGTCAGCACAGTATCCGGCTTTACTGGACTGATAGAGAATCCTTTTTAGCTTACGAACTCTACCCTGGTTTAGAGACGCAAAAGTTAAAGACATTTCGGAGGTAAGGCTCGAGCCTCCCGAGCATCTCTACTGGCCTGAACCGGATGTAGATTTGAGCTTGTCTATTTTAGAAGCGCCGGAAGAGCACCTGCTGGCCTCGAGGTGAGGCTCGAGTCATCAATTCAGCTGCTAACGGGCATCCATGATGGCTATTTCAAGATAGGTTTTCGCCTGGATGTCAGCAAGAGCATCCTGAGTAGCGTTAAGTCTCAGCTGAATTTTGGGCCAACTTGTACTCAATAAGACGATAATAGCCAGCTCTCTTCCTCTCAAGTTTTGCTGATAACGTAAGTTTTGGTCTGTCGTGATGAACACCTCAAACCTGGCTTTTTCAGCAGCTTCAATCGGTGCCCCGTTAGCAAGCTTGCTCCATCCCAGTTCAAAGGCGGTACTTACTTCATGACTGGTTAATTGCTTTCGGAGTGGCGCGGGCGTGCCTTGGTCAAAAAGAATTTTCACCGCTGCTAGGCAGCTTCTAGGCTACGACTCGCGTGTTCGAGCACCGCCTGAACCTGCGCTTTAGAGATGCCCGGAAACCACTCGAGAAAATCGTCTACCGTCGCGCCGTCTTCCAGATTGTCAAAAAGCGCCTTGACCGGAACCCTAGACCCCGTAAACACCCAAGCCCCACTGACTTTTTGCGCGTCACGTTCTACTGCCGAGCAGCTTGACCAGTCCAACATGTCGTCACCCGCCTCATGAAACAGTATAGAGGGAATGGGGCTCGAGCCTCCTAAAACTAGGCGTAGACGAGCCGACCTTTAGGTTGCGGAATATCACGCCCTAACTCTTCAGCTGTCTCTAGCCACTCCTGAATGATGATTTCGACGTTGGCAACCGCTTCGGTGTAGGTCGCGCCATCTGCCGCACACCCCGGCAATTCCGGGACTTCAGCAATAAAGGCGTTGTCCTCTTCACTCCAGTAGACGATAAGTTCGTACCGTAAAGGTTCAGTCATTGAGTTCAGCTCCCAACTTATATTTGAGGATGACGTTGCGGATTTGCTTAACTTAATAAGGTTTGGCCTTACTACCCAGCGGCTGAAGGTTGAGGATCTCGGCGATGCCCTCTTTGGTAAAGATATGGTGGCTACCGCGAATGCGCTGTTCAAACCCGAGCCGCTCGAGCAACGTGCAGAGCGTACTAAAAGGAATATTCGCGTCCGAAGCTCCCCGAAGAATGGTTAGGAGAAGCTTCTCGTGTTTTCCCACTTATTTAGGGTAGCACGGCGCAACTCGGGCGATTATCAAAAGTTCTGTTTGGATGATTGGCTCGAGTCTCCCGAACAGCTCTACTGGCTAGTGTTTGAGTCTTCAATGTGAGGTGATTTGTGCAGATTTTGCTAAGCTCCATTATGGTTAGCGTGAAGATTGAATACTACGGTGATACTTCGATAGAAGATTTCATATCTGAGCTGAATGGCGCATTATCTCCGGACACTTCTTTTGAACGGTTTGACCGAAGAAGCAATGATTGGCGTTTTACTGACGAGCTTGGAGGCGATAAGTTTTTTCCTGACTTCATCAAGCTCGTTCTGGTTTTTGTAAGTGCCCATGTGCTTTCAGAGTTTGTTAGATCGTTTGCCGGAAAAGCAGGAAGCATCCTTGCAGAAAAGTTATTTGAGAGGATAGAAAGAGGTAAGAAAAGCTCTGAAACTAGGGGCGAAGCCGAAAGAAGACAAGACTCAGCTGAGCAGTCAAGATCAGAGAAGTATGAAATGATGTACTCCTTTTACTGTCACATCGAAAAAGAGAATAAAACTCGTCACAGTGTTTTTCACTATCAGGCAAAGTCTTATGGCAATCCCAAACATGGACAGGTTGACTCTCCAGAGCGTCTGAAGCAAGTGATAGCTGATGAACTAAGTAAACTCGCAAACGGTTTGGGCTCTGACCGCTGGGACTTATAGATAAGATAGGAGCCTTTTCTTAATGAGAAAAGGCTCGTGAAAATTTTTTGTGCCGTTTAGGCTTTAACCTTCATCGCCTCCATCATCGCCGCCCCCATATCCGTCGGCGTCGGCGCAATCACCATCCCAGCGTCAGTAAGCGCCGCCATCTTGTCGGCGGCTGTCCCCTTGCCGCCCGAGATGATGGCCCCGGCGTGGCCCATGCGTTTGCCCGGTGGGGCCGTCGTCCCGGCGATAAAGCCCGCAACAGGTTTTTTCATGTTCTCTTTGATCCACGCTGCGGCGTCCTCTTCAGCGGTGCCGCCGATTTCACCGATCATCACGACACCTTCAGTTTCGGGGTCGTCGTTAAACATCTTCAGGACATCGACGAAGTTGGTGCCGTTCACCGGGTCGCCACCAATGCCGACGGCGGTCGTCTGACCGAGACCGTTTTGGGTCAGTTGATGCACCGCTTCATAGGTGAGCGTACCCGAGCGCGAGACCACACCGATCTTGCCTGCCTGGTGGATGTATCCCGGCATGATCCCGATGCGGCATTCGTGCGGGGTGATGACGCCGGGGCAGTTCGGCCCGACCAGGCGGGTGGGTTTGCCCTCCAAGTACCGATTCACCCGCACCATGTCCATGATGGCAATGCCTTCGGTGATGCAGATAATCAGCGGCAGTCCGGCATCGGCGGCCTCCATGATGGCGTCCCCGGCAAACGGTCCCGGTACGAAGATGACGGTGGCGTTTGCGCCGGTTGCTTCGACGGCTTCGCGCACCGTGTAAAAGATAGGCACTTCGACCCGGTAGGTGTCGGAGCGACCCGGAACGCCCGAGTGGTCGGTCTCGCCCTCGAAGACTTCAGTCTGTCCGGCGCGGCTTGGATGAACGGCCCCGACGAGATTTGTGCCGTAAGCGACGGAGCGGTCGGCGTGGAAACGCCCGAAGTTACCGATACCCTGAACGATGAGTTTGGTGTCTTTATTAACAAGAATGCTCACTGTGCCAGCTCCACGATCTTTTGCGCGCCGTCCCGCATATCGTCGGCGCTGACGACGCCCGGAATCCCGGCGTCGTTGATGATCTGTTTGCCCAGATCGACGTTTGTGCCCTCGAGCCGCACCACCAGCGGTACTTCCAGACCGACCTGTTGCACCGCTTCGACCACCCCGTTGGCGATGGTATCGCACTTCATGATGCCGCCGAAGATGTTGACGAAAATTCCCTTGACGTTCGGGTCTTTGGTGATGATCTTAAACGCCGCCGTGACGTTTTCGGTGGTCGCGCCGCCGCCCACGTCCAAAAAGTTCGCGGGTTCGCCGCCTTCGTGTTTGATGATGTCCATCGTCGCCATCGCCAGCCCCGCGCCGTTGACCAGACAGCCGATGGTGCCGTCCAACTTGACAAACGACAAACCGAAGTTTCCGGCTTCAATTTCAGCAGGGTCTTCTTCGCTGGCGTCGCGCATCTCTAAGACGTTTTTGTGCCTGAATAGTGCGTTGTTGTCGAAGCTCATCTTGCCGTCTAAAGCCATCACCCGGCCCTGTTTGGTGACGACGAGAGGGTTGATCTCGATCATGTCGGTGTCTAGGTCTTCGGCTGCTTGCGCCAAAGCTTTCATAAAACGGACGCCGCTTTTAAGTGCGTCGCCGGAGAGACCCAAACCGTGCGCGAGGCGCGCCGCCTGAAAGTTCGCCAGCCCGGTCAACGGGTCGATCTCTTCGCGCAAGATTTTTTCGGGGGTGTGTTCGGCGACCTCTTCGATCTCGACGCCGCCCTCGGTCGACGCCATCATCACGTTACGGCCCGTTTCACGGTCCAAGACGACCGACACGTACAGTTCGCTGCCTATGTCGATGCCCTGCTCGAGATACAGCCGGTTGACCTGTTTGCCTTCAGGGCCGGTCTGAATGGTCTCTAAAGTTGACCCGAGCATGAGTTTGGCCAACTCGCGTACCCGCTCCTCAGAAGCCCGGACGCCGCCTTTAATGCCCTCGGTGATGACGTTGACGCCCGCGATTTTGGGGTGTTCCTTAAAACGGCCCTTGCCGCGCCCGCCCGCGTGAATCTGCGCTTTAAGCACGATTACCGGGTTGCCGCTGCCCTCAACGAGGGGCCGGACGGCGGCGACGGCCTCTTCGACCGACCGCGCCACGTGACCCTCGGGAACAGCGATGCCGCGTGCGTTCATCAGCTCTTTGGCCTGATATTCGTGAATCTTCACCCTTGCCTCCTGTAGCGGCGTCTAGTAGGGCCGCGCCTGTTCGCTCCAGCCTACCGCGTCCCCCCGGAGGGTGGTGCAGGTCGCGTCTTTAGTGCGGTACACACGGCTTTGCCCCGTTCGGGCGCTACGCTAGAGCATGATTCGTACAGTTATCTTAACGGTGAGTGACAAGGGTGCCGCCGGTACCCGCCTGGACGTATCGGTCGACGAGATTCGCAAGCTGCTGGGTGAGAAGTTCTCTGAAACGGCGTACGAAATAGTCCCAGACGAGCCCGAGCGGGTGCAGGCGCAGCTGACGGCGTGGGCGGATTCGGGTGAGGTTGACTTGATCATCACGACCGGCGGGACGGGCCTCGCGCCACGTGACCGGACCCCCGAGGCGACGCAGGCCGTTCTGGACCTCGAGGTTCCCGGTTTAGCCGAGGTGATGCGCGCTGAGGGCGTCAAGAAAAACCCGAAGGCTGCGCTCTCGAGGGGTCTGGTCGGCGCGCGCAAGGAGACGCTGATCGTCAACCTGCCGGGAAGCCCGAAAGGTGCGAAAGAGTCTTTGGAGGCCGTTTTGGGCGTTTTGCCCCACGCTATCGACACGCTGAAGGCTGAAAAACAAAACGCACCGGAAGACTGGCATCAGTAGCTGGGGGCTCGAGCCCAAAGTCGTCACCCGGCACCCGATACTTAGAACTCGGTACTGGGAATTCAGAACTCGGCACTCAAAACCTGGTGCAAATCTACGGAATCACCACCCTGAAACGGAAGTTGCCGGTGTCGCCGTCAGACAACGCTTCGGCGCTTCCCCCTTCCGGACGCGGCGCAACGCCCAGAGCGCACACGTCGGCGAGGTTGAAGCTCACCACCAGCGGATTTCCCTGGCCCAGATTTTGCACGCTGGCGTCCGGGCACACCACCACCACCTCGGCCCCGTTCGGAAAGGTCGTCAGCACGTTGTTTTCCGGTACGGGGTCGGTGAGCACCACGTCGAAAACGGGTGGGCCGCGGCGCAGATAGACGATGCGGTACTCGAGTACGTCTTCCGGCGCAGCCTCGACCCTCATCAGGTACTCGCTTTCGCTGTCGCATCCGCTCGCCGTCACGTTGCAGACGGTTTTGCTCAGCGTCATCCCGCTCAGCGTTACGGTCGCGGTGGCGGTGTTATTTTGCGGATCGGGGTCGTTTTCGCCAGCACTGACGGTAGCGGTATTCGTAATCGCCGCGCCGAGGTCGCCCTGAACCGTAGCCGTGAGGGTAAAGGTGGCTTGCGCCCCCACCGCAACGCTGCCGAGGGCGCAGTTCGGTACGCCGTTCGGGTCCTGCGCGCAGCCGCTCGTACGCACCAGCGTAAGGCCCGCAGGCAGCGCGTCACTGACCGTGACGTTCGTCGCGGTGCTCGGGCCGCTGTTCGTCACCCGAAAGGTATACGTGACCTGCTCGCCGGGTTGTGGGCTCGAGGAACTCGCCGTTTTGACCAGCGCCAGATTCGCCGTGGCCTGAACCGGGGTGGTGACGCTCGAGGTGTTGTTGCCCGCTGCGGGATCGGTGACGCCGCTCGGCGCGGTGACGGTGGCGGTGTTCGTGACCGACCCGGTGGCGCTCGCCGACAGGGTACCGCTGATGGTGATCGTCAGGGTGTTGCCGCCGCCTGCGTTCGGCTGGGCGTTGGACAAGGTGACGGCGTTGCCGCTCCCGCTCCCGCCTGTACCCGTAGCAGTCGTGTCGCAGTCGCCGACCCCCGCCGCCGCACACGTCCAGGTAACGCCGGTAATGACCGCCGGAACCGCGTCGGTGACGGTGAAGCCGGTGACGTTCGAGGGGCCGGTGTTGGTGATGACGAGCCGGTATGTAACCGTTTGCTCTGGTACCAGGTCGCCGCTCGGCGCGGTTTGGGTTTTGACGATACCCAGGTCTACTTGCGACGTAACCGGCGTAGTGGCAGACCCGCTGTTGTTGGCGGTGTTCGACTCGCCGCCGCCGGACACTGCCGCCGTATTCACCACGCTCGCAGGCGCACTCTGCCCGACGACGACGGTGAGCGTCAGGGGCGGCGCGCTCCCCCCGGCAGTGACCGCAGTCGTGCGCGTACAGGTGACGGTCTGCGTGGCTACGTCGAAGCTGCACGTCCAGCCCGTGCCGGTAGCCGCGCTGTAGCTGAGGCCGGTCGGCAAGGTGTCGGTGACAGTGAGGGTGCCACTCGTCGGGGCTGAGCCGACGTTGTTGACGGTGAGCGTATAGCTGGCGCTCGAGCCCCGCACAAAGGAGCCGACCGCCGCTTTTGCGACCGTCAGATCGGGCAAGCTCAGCGGTGAAACCATCGGCTGGGTACCCGCAGCCGCTGCGTCGCCGTCGGTCGGGACGCCCCCGGTCGGTCCGCGCGAATAGGTCACGGTGCCTTGGTTGCTGACCTGTACGGTACCGGCAGGGACCGGGTCGTTCACCCGTACCTGAAAGGTGACGACGGCGGGCGCGCTCGTTCCGACCGAACCTTCGGCGTAGGTAGCGCCGGGGCTCTGAATAAAACCGCCGCTCGCGTAGGGCATCGCTCCGTTGACGTCGGCGACCGCCGTACCGTTGAGCGTGGTGCTGCCCGCCACGTAGGTCGTGTTGGCGGGGACTGCGTCGGTAAAGTCGTCTTCGTAGCGAGGGCGTTACCGCTGTTGGTCACCGTAACAGTGTAGGTAAGAATGGTACCGGGCGTTACCGAGCCTGTAGGTGCAACCGTTTTGCTGACCGAGACTGTAGTCGTGAAGGTTGGGTAGGCGCAGCTTCCTAAGTCAGCACTGAGCGCCGTACTCCCTAGGCCGGTGCCGATCTGGGTAAACTCACCCGTTCCCAAATTTACGCGGAACAACGTGGTGGTATTACTTACATAAAAATTGCCTGTGGCGTCGAAGGCCGCCCCGTTGATGGTGTTGTTGCCGGTGTTAAACACTTGGTCGGCAGTAAGGTCGCTCAGCTCGATGCGGTAAAGCACCCCGTTAGTTAGTAAGCGCAAAATGCCGGAGGCGCTGAACGCGAAGTCGCCGCTCGTGTTGCTGGGCAGGCCCTGGATGACCCCCAAACGGGTGACAGTGACCGTATTTCCACCGTTACTTAAATCAAGGCGGTACATCGCGTTGTTCGAGCCCATCGACGCATAACCCACCCCGGCAGAGTTAAAGGCGAAGCGGGTAAAATTACCCGAATCTCCCCCCGACTTGGTGATCGTCGTAGTAGCGGATGTCGGGACAGCGCCGGTCGCTGGGTCGTAATAGCCAACCCTTGCGGAGGTTGTTCCGGTTGCGTTCTCGATGTAGTAGAAACGGCCGGTTACGGGGTCTCGGGCGAAGGCGGCAGTTTGGTAAGGTACCGCGAACAAAGCCGTTCCGGCCACGCCCGCTGAAGTATCGACCGGATAGATGCTGTACGGTGCCGTTGCCGCCGAGGTGCTGGTGCCAAAACCGCCCGCATAGACAACCGAGCAAGGCTGGGACGTAGGGTTCTGCGCCAAACCGATGTCCGCTACAATTACGTTGCTCGTTCCTACCGTTACCGTGCGCGCGGGTGTGGTCACCTGATAGCCGGGGACGCTCACCGTGACGTTATAGGTGCCCGCTGGCACGTCGCTAAAGGCGTAAGAACCTGTGGCAGTGGTTGTCGTAAGCGTTTGGTTCGTGGAGGTGTTGGTAAGAGTAACGGTTGCCGTACCCGTCGTAAACGCGTCTTCACCGGTGTCGCGCGCGCCGTTCCTATCGAGGTCGTTAAATAGGCTTCCTGTCACCGATACAGGTTGACCGACGCGAGTTGAGGCGGTGGCTGGGGCGCTGTTCAGGGTCTCGGTGCTGCCGATGACGTTGCCGTTGATGCGGCCTATAGCACGGTTTGTATAGGTCCCGTTTGTACCGGGTAAGGTAGCCTGGAACGACAGCGCAAAACTCCCACCCGCAGGTACGGTGAACTGGTTGCCCGAAGCCCGCCAGCTCAGAACTTGACCGGAAATGACCGGGTTGGCAAACGCTGCTCCGTTGAGCCTGCTGCTGCCCACCACGTAGCTGGCATTTGCGGGAGAAGACGGTAAGGTGTCCTCGAGCTCGTCTAGGCTCACGGTCGCCGAGCCGCTGTTGGAGGCTGTTAGGGTATAGGTGACTGTGGTGCCTACGTCGCTTTGGATGATGTTGACACTTTTGGTAATCTTTACCCGGTTGACGGGTGCGGGGACGGTTGTGTTGACAGCTGGCGTAGCGAAGTCCGGGTTGTACTTGTACTGACCACTTCGCGCGACTACGATGGGCGAGAGCGCGACTGAAACGGTGCCGACCGTCTGAAAGGTGTAGGTGGCCCGGACGCCGTTGACGTTGCCGCCCACATTGGTGAAATAAAGTTGATTATTAAGCGTGCTGGTAACTGTTGAGCAGGCTGTGTCTGAGCAGAGTTCGACTTTGGTCGCACCTAGCCTCAGGTTAAACGGATCGAAGCTCGCTAACGCCGCAGGTTGGACGATCAAGTTTGGGCCTGCCGAATTGACTATGTAGTTGACGACGACGTTAAAGCTCTGGCCCAACTGGATTGCGTTGCCCCCGTTGACAACGACGCTGGTGATCTTGTTGGCAGACGCAGCTTGATCGACGTCGCTGTTGGTCAGGGTATATAGGGGCGAGGTGGCTTGCAAGGTGCCGCCTGCTGCGGGGTTGCCAAGGTAAAGCCGCAGCTGAAACGTTCCGTTGCCGGAAGGCAGCTGGTTAATATACCAGTATGAGGTCTGGGCTACGCTGGTAAGGTTGCCGACAAAACGCGTAGCCGCTTCGGTAGCGTCGAGCGAAAAACCAGCACCGGCTACGGTGGCCTGTACATATACATTGGTCAGGGGAGTGCTGCTGCTAAATCTCAAGCCGATGTACTGACCGCTCGGCGTCGGGGTGGCGGTGTCTTGGATGAGCTCGAGTGCGGTAGCGTTTGGCGTTCCTCCCGAGGGAGAAGCGTCCCAGGTGATCGTCTGGGCTCGAGCCAAACCACCTCCCCACAACAGGGCAACCCATATAAGGACAGGCACGCTAAAGCGGCGAAGGTAGGTTGGGTGAAGGCTTGTTGATCGAGGTCTATACGCCGCCTGTGACCCTGTATGCGGCTTTGTACGTGGCGCTTGGTGGGGCGTGGTCACGGCGTTTCTCCGGTTTCTGAGGGAGTTTCAGCGCCGAACCCGACCGGCCCGCACCGCCAGGTTTCGTCGACTACGGCGTCGAGCCGGACGAAAACGCCGTGCTGCCCGAAACGGTCGCCGCCGGTATAGGCGCGGCCCAGAAGGTTGTACCCACCCGCCAGGTAGAGGCCGCAACCGACGCGCTGGGAGAGCTCGAGCGTCGCGCCCGGTACGTAAAGCTCGGCGGGCCGGTCGTGGAAGAGGCGCGCGTAACCGAGCACCGACCCACCCGACCAGAGTCCCGCACTCGCGCCCAGTGAAAGGCGGTCCTGATACCCGTAGTTGGGGCGGTAACGGTAGGCGTAACCGAGGCGCAGGTCGGCGGGGTGAGCTTGCGAGCGTCCTATCGGCAGGGTGAGGAGGGTGTCGCCGAAAAAGTCTTCGTCGTCTTCGGCGCTGCTGAGCGTCCCCAACCGGGCCTCGTGGTCGCTGAGGATAGAAAAGCGGTTGGCCCGGTACGCGCCCGAGGCGTTGAGCGAGAGCCCGACGCCGGGGGTTTCGGCGCTGTCACTTAAAAACGTCAGCCGCGAGCTGCCGAAGAGCGCGTCGCTAAAGGCGAAGGCGCTCCCTGCCGACAGCGTGTGCTTGACCGCCGCCGGAGCCACGCTCAGTTCGTAACGAAAATCGAGGTCGTAGTCTTGGCGTTCGTAGATCGCGCCGACGCCGAACACGGTGACGTCGGTGGGAGCGTCGGGGGTTTCGGTTGGAATCTCGTCAGGTTTAGGTTCAGGCGCGTCGGCGTCGGGAATATCGGGTTCATCCGGTTGGGTAGCGTTGCCGAGTTCGAGTACCTGCTCTAAAGACCCCTCGAGGCTAAAACCTTCGGTCACGGGGTAGCGGGTGCGGAGACCGAAACGCAGGCGGCTGACCTCGCTGCTGATGCGTTCGGGCACTTCGTACTGCGCGAGCAGGCTCGTGCGGCCCAGGTTGGCGTCGGCGAGCGCGTCACAGTCTTTTGAGCAGAGCGCGCCCGCCACGTCGCTGTGTTCAAAGCTCGAGTCGAAGCCGACGAAAAGCCGGTTCGATTCCCCCCAGGTAAGCTGATCGGTAAAACGCAGGCTTAAAAAGTCCGTCAGCCGGTACGACACGCTGAAGTCGGTCACGGTGTCGCCGCCGAGGTCTTGATGGTGCAGCGCGGCGATCTCGCCGCCTGCGAGCGGTTGCAGGTCGCGCAGGCCGAGGCCGCCGACGAGCCGCACCCCGCCGCTGCGGTATTCCGCGCCGAGCTGGGCCGCTGGCGTGGCGAAGTCCTCGCCGCTGAGCTTGAGGGGCGAAGCCGCCTCGAAACTGCCGAGCACTTCAGCGGCGAAAAGGGGTTCGGCGTCGCCGGTGAGCGGGTACGACACCTGCGTTTCGAGAGACGCCGACAACGTTTCGGTTATGTCTACGTCTCCGGCGACGCGGGCGGTGTGGCTCGGCGCGGCCTCCGTAACGGCGTCCGAACGGTAGCCTTCACTCAGATATTCGTAGCCGATTCTGGCTCCGGCGTCGTCCCCTTCGTACCGGGTTTCAGCGGCGAACCCGACGCCGCTCGACTCCTGATTTTGACCATACGTGACCTCGAGGTCGGCCTCCAGACGGCCCGACGCGTCCTCTAGTTCTCGAGAGTCGAAGGTGAGGCCACCGCTGACGAGGCGAACGAAGGTACCCGGAGCGGTCGTCTCCTGACGCGCCCCGGCGCGCAGGCCGTACGCGCCGAACGCCTGCTCGACTTGCCCGCCGTACTGCCACAGGTTTTCGCCGACGATAGGGCGGACGGAGCACGGTGTAGGTGGCGCGGAGCAGGTAGCGGTTGCCCTCGCCGTCTTGCAGGGGCAGGGGCCGGACGAGCTGCACCGCCCCCGTCGCGTCGTCGAGCAGCGCCTGAAGGCGGCCCATCAGGGGGTCTTCAGGGTCGTCCTCGATTAAAGAATTGTCGAAATCGCGGCGTTTAACGCCCTCCAGGCGGAGCGAACCGGCGCGAATCGGCGCGAATCGGCGCGCACGGCAGCCGGTAGACCGACGTCCCGTCGGAAAGCAGCTCGAGCGATACCCGGTCGCCACTCGGCGACAGGGCGGCGTAGGCGCGGGCGACGAGACCCTGCTCGAGTGGTGCGTAACGCGCGCTGAGGCCGGTGTAGGCGTCGAAATCGCTGAACAGCAGGCCGTTCAGACCGGTCTCGAAATTGCCGTACTGCACAAAGCTGAGGTCGCGTTCGACGCGCGCGTACACGTTTTGACGGCTCGGCGCTTCGGTGTTGACACCGTTTGCGCCGCCGACCACCGGAAAGGGTGAAAACGGGTCGCGGTCGAGACCGAAAGCGGTGGGCGTCGTTTGCCCCGCTACCGTCACCAGATAGTCGCCGAGCGAACCCCGCGCGAACAGGTTCGCGCTGGCGTCGAAAGCGAGTGGCTTACCGGGTTGATAGCTGGCTTCGGCGCTGCCGAGCGCGCTGAGAATCCAGGGCCGGAGGCTCGAGCCCACCACAAAGGTGTTGTCGAAACTGAGGCGACCGATCTTGGCCTTCAGCTCGACCTCGCCGGGGGTGCCGAGCGGCGCTAGAACGAGCGTCCCCGAACCGTTTTCGTAACGTACCTGATAACCCGCGCCCTGGGCGCTGGCGTCGCGGCCCCCGAACGACGCGCCCTTGACCTCGAAGGTCACGTAGCCGTCCGCCGGGGCTTTGCCGAACGCGTCGAGCACGCGCACGTCGAACCGGAGCGGGGTCGCGGTATCGGCCCCCAAGCGCCCGACCGGGGTCAGCGTAACGGTTTCGGGCGGCCCGGCCAGAAAGACCGTAAGCTCATCGACCAGAACTTTGCCGTTCGCCTTTGCCCCGTCTGTCCCGCCGGTACCCGCCGGGGGGGTGCTCTCAAAACGGAGGCGGTTGGGACCGGGCTCGAGCGCGACGCCGATATACTCGAAGGTTTCTCGTCCGGCGCTGTTGTCGAGCGTCCGCTGACCAAGGCGGTCGTCGCCAACGCGTACACCGCCCACGAAGAGTTGCGCGCCGCCGCCGAGCACGGTGTCGGCGGTAACAGCGACCGTACTGCCGCTCTGCACCACTGTCCCGCCGAGCGGCGAGAGGATAGCTGCGCCCACACGGGCGCGCGGTTCGGCGACGCGGCGAACGGGGGTGGACTGGTTGAAGAGGGCGAACGCGTCTTTTTGGCCCCGCAAGAGTTGAGGTTTGGGGGTGAGCACCACGAGGCTGCTCTCGACGCTTTCGGTGAGCGGTTCGCGGTGGGTGAGATCGAAGGCGACCTCTTCAGCGCCCTTCGGTAAGGTAAATAAGAGCGCGTTTACCTCATTTTGACCAGCGCCTCTGGGCAGTTGGGACTGCCGCACACGCGCAAATGGTTCGCCGTCCAACTGGGCGCTACCGGGCAGATACACGGCCCCACCCGGCAGCTGCGCGACCCCACCCGGCAGCTGCGCGACCACCACGAGCTGACCGGGAACGTCCTCACCCGCCGCTACGGTGATACGGACGCCGGTAGTCAGGACGGCGGTGGCCTCCTGGGCGTTGGCGGTCGGGGGGGTCTGGACAGCGGTGTTCGTCATGAGGACGAGGCCTAGCAGGAGTATGAAAAGGGGATGCACGGTTATGGCTCCTCCCAGCGCAGGGTGGGGACGGTGGTGATGGGGGTGACGTTGTTTTGGTCGGGCATAGGAGCCAGGCGCAGGGTGTAGACCACGCGCGTCTCGAAACCGGCGGGAACGTCGCCCAGGTTCAGGCTGAGTTCGGGGGCGAGCGCGCCGGTCGTGGGGTTTTGCGGCGGGGTCTCGAGGCTCGAGTCCGGGGGCAAGCTGTCGCTCACCGTGAGGCCGTTTAGCGCGTCCGTGGTGCTCAGCGTCAGCGTGACCTCGAAACGGCCCTCGCCAAGCGGGGTCAGCGTTTTGCCGAGCGTAACCGGCCCGTCGCCGAGTTTGAGCGTCTGCGTAACTGCCGACGACACGTCCGGCGGGACGAACGCCACGTCTTGGCGGGTGATGAGGCCGGACAACAGCCGCACGCGCCAGAAACCTGCGCCCACCTGCGTCACGCTCTCTTGGAGCGCGAAGGGCGGCTGCGTGGTGGCGTCGACGCGGAGCGCCGCCAAACCGGGCGTCAGGTTGACGAAGGTGTAACGTCCGCGCGAATCGGTGACGAACGACTGACCGTTCGAGAGGTAGAGCCGCAGACCCTCGACGAGCGTGTCGCCCCCGTCGAGTGCGCCGTTACGGTTTTCGTCGATAAAGGCCGTGCCCGCAAGTGTGGCGCGCTCGGTAAAGATGTTGGCGACGACGGCGGTTACGGCGGCGTCTTCGGCTTCGGCGGCGACGCCCCGGCTGGTACCGCTCAGGGTGGCGCGGTTGGTGATGACTTGGGCGCTGCTCGAGCCGGGTAGCAAGGTGGCGCGGAACTGCACGCTCAGCATCTCACCGGGGCCGAGGTCGGGGAGTTCCCAGGTCAGGGTGTCGCCGGAGATTTGGGGCTCGAGCGGCGTGGCCCCGGCCTCTTCGGGGTCGCCGGTAAACAGCAGGCTCGAGCCCGGTACGTAGCGTAGCGCCTCCGGTAGCGGGTCGCGGAGGACAAGGTCTGTCAGCGGCGCGATCTCGGACGGGTTGAGCGTTTGCAAGGTGTAGGTGACTTCTTCACCGACGCCGACCTCGGCGGGCGCAGCGGTTTTCTCGAGGCGCAGCTCGAAACCGAGCAGTAGGTGCGTGACTTCAGCCGTCGGCGTGTCGAGCAGATCGCTCGTCAGCCGCGCCCGGTTGCTCAGGGTTGCGCCCGCAGGCGCGTCGGCGCGGACGGTGGCGATCAGCTCCAGCGTGACGGTCATCCCCGCCGGGACTTGGGCCAAACTCCAGGTGATGGTGCGGTCCGAATAGGTCGCGGTGGCAAGCGTGGTCCCGGTTTCGTCCGTAAGGGTACCTTCGGTGTAGAAATTGGGGTCTTCTAAAAACTCGCTCAGTGGGTCTATGACCCGAACATTTTTTAGAGGCCGCGCGCCCGCCGTAAAGGACACGGTGTAGCGGACGGTCGCGCCGGGGTAGAGCGGGGTTCCGGCGGGGGGGTCGGCCCGCTTTTCCGGTGGCGTCACGAGCCCGCCCGCTGGAACGGTAACGCGCGCGACGTTGTCCACATCGGCTGCGCCACCGCCCACGCACGCGCCGGTCAGCCCGACATAAAGCTCGCCGCCTGAAACGGTCCGGGCCTCTCCCAACGTCAGGGTGAGGAGCAGCGCGGCGCTTTCACCGGGTCCGAGGTCGAGGGTAGCGACGCCGGGTTCGTCCGCGCCCGCTACGCCGTCGCCGTCGGCGTCTAGAACAACGCCCAAATCCAACGCGGACCAACTGCTCGAGCCGTCGATCACGGGCGCGACGGTGTAGCGGCTCGCTGCGCTGCCGGGGTTGCTGAGGGTATAGGGCAGACTCACTACGTCGCCGGGGAAACCGATCCGTTCCTGACCGGGCAATTGCACGGTCCCGTCGGGGGTCAGGGTAAGGACGCAGGGTTGCGGCGGGGTCTCGGCAACCGCGTGGGCGACCTCGTTACTTCGTGCGGTGTCGCCGCCGATGGAGAGCTCGGCGCGGTTGGCGACCACACCGGTCGCGGGAGCCGCCGCGCTAAAGGCCAGTGTTACGGTCATGGTGGCGGGTACGTCGGCGAACGCCCAGGTGAGGGTTCGGGTGGCAACGTCGTAACTCGCCGCTGCGGTCGTCTGCAAACCGGTCGCGGGGTCGGTGACGGTTCCGTTGGTCACGAGCGCGGGGTTGCCCAGGGCGTGGTCGAGGGTGTCGGTGACGCTGACGCCGCTGAGGTCGCTACCGGCGGTAAACGAAAGCGTGTAGTTCAGCTGCTGACCGGCGGCGACGGTGCTCCCCGACGGCGGCGACGCACGTTTGGTCAGCGTCGGAAAAGTAGGGGTGGGGCTGGGGGGCGGCGTAGGGCTGGGGGTCGGCGGGACCGGCGCAGGGGTGGGGGGTTCAGGGGCCGGGGGCGCAGGCGGTTCGGGCGGGGCCGGAGGCGCGGGTGGGGTCACGCCGCCGCCTGCGGCAATCCGCACCAGCGCTACGTTGTCGGCGTCGGTAGCGCCCGCGACGAGCGCCGCGTCACCTTCGCAGCTTGCCACGAGGTTGATCAACAAATCGGTAGGGGCCGGGGTTTCCGGCGGCACCGAGACCGCAACGAGCAGGTCGGCGGACGCGCCGCTGCCCAGCTCGAGCCCCGCAACGGCCGCTTCGCCCACATCGACGACGCCGTTGCCGTTGTCGTCGGCAAAAACGGTGAGGTCCGGGGTGACGGTGTTGCCCGCCAGCGAGGTGGCTGTCAGGGTGACGGTGGCGGTCGCCGCGCCCGTCTGGGTAAGGGTGTAGGGGAGCAGCGCCGCCCCACCGGGTTGCGTGGTGCGCTGCTGACCGGGCGCGGCTTCGCTGCCGTCGGGGGTCACGGTGACGTTGCAAGGCTCCGGGCTCGGTGGGGGGACTGGGGCGCCGGTCGCAACGGTGTGGGTCACGGCGCTGCTGAGGCTCGTCATGCCGCCGGTGGTCAGCTCGGCCTGATTGGTTACCACGCCGGTGGCGTCCGGGGCGACCGTCACGGTAAAGCTTAGCGCCACGGTCATCGTCGCAGGGACTTCGGCAAAGCTCCAGACGAGCTCGCGGGTGGCGGGGTCATAGGTCGCGGCGGCGGTCGCGCTCAGACCTGTTTCGGGGTCGGTCACGGTCCCGTCAGTGACGTTGAGCGGACCGTCCAGCGCGGGGGCTAGCGTGTCGCTGACCTGCACGCCGGTAAGCGGTTCGTCTCCGGCGCTAAAGGTGAGCGTATAAGCGATCTCCTGAAGCGGCGTAACGTCCGTACCGGGAGCCGGAACCGCATCTTTGACGAGGGTCGGTAGCGCCGGAGCGGGCTCCGGGCCGGGGGGCGCGGGGGTCTCGGCGACGGTGTGAACGACCACGTTGCTGAGCACCGAGGTGCTGTCTAAGTCGCTGCCGAGCGTCAGCTCAGCCTGGTTGGGGACTGCGCCCAGGGGCGCAGTATTGGCAAAGGTGACGCTGAACTCCAAAACGACGCGCATCAGGGCCGGAACTTCGGCAAACGTCCAGCTGAGGGTGCGGGTAGAGGGGTCGAAGGCGGCGACGGCGGTCGCTTCCAGACCCGTCCCCGGATCGGTTACGGTCCCGTCGGTTACGAGCGCCGGGTCGCTGAGCGCGCCACTAAGGGTGTCCGAGACGACGAGGTCGGCTAAAGCTTCGCTACCGGCGGTAAAAGAGAGCGTGTAGCGCAGTTCCTGTCCGGTGGTGACGGCGCTGCCGGAGGGCGGGTCGGCGTCTTTGGTCAGGGTGGGGAGCAGGGCGGGCGGCGGGGGCGGGCCGGTATCGACGCTTATCAGCGACACGCTGCGGCTCAGGTTGCCGGGTTCGCCTTCGCAACGTGCGATCAGCTCGAGGTACACGTCGCTCGGGGCAGGTTCACCCAGCGTTACCTGGACGAGCAGATCAGCCGCAGCGCCCGCTGCCAGCTCGAGGCTACTGACTTCGCCCTCACCCTCACCGAGGGTACCGTCGCCGTTTTCGTCTAAAAACAGCGCGGCGTCCGGGGCACCTGTCAGGACGACCAGCTCGAGGTTGACCGCGCCGTCCACGCCTGCTTGCGTCAGGGTGTAGGGCATAAGACGGTCTCACCTGGCGCGCCACTGAGGGTCTGTGCGGGCGCGTCGACGGTTCCGCTGGGGGTCAGAACGGGTGTACAAGCCGCTGGTGGTGGGGGCGGCGGCGGTGCGGGCGGTGCGGGGGTCAGCCCGGTGATGACGGTATTGGTTGGGGCTTCTTGGCGACCGGCGTCCGAGTCGAAAGTTACGGTCGCCTGGTTGCTGACGCTCCCTGCGCCGGGAACGGCGGCGAGGGCTGCGGAACCGCCAGCCAGCCATAAACTTGCCAAAAACAAGGAGGCGCGTACAACACCGAATCCTGCTCGGCTGAGGGTCTGCCCGGAGCTGGTAGGGCGCGCGCGCAGGTGCGTTCGTACCGGCACCCGCTGCGTTCCCCCCGGCGCAGATCGGTCTGTCATCGTCAAGTCCCTTTTTGTTCCGCTCCTATGAGCGTGGTTGGGTTTGAGGCCGTACATGGCTTGGGCGCACCTGGGCTGTTTACAGCTTGGTAGACGGTGTGGGGATGGTGTGAGCTGCGGACGGTTTAAAGGCTTAAAAAAGATAAGGGCAAAATAGTAAGAGCAAATTGGGAAGAGCAAAATATTGAGGGGTGCCCTACCCCGGATGGGAGGTAGGGCTCGAGCTTAGGTTACGGGACGAGAACGACGAAAATCAGGTCGGCGGTTGCGCCTGCGATTAGCTCACCGACCGGGAGCCGCACTTCGGTTACGGTGGCATCGCCATCCGGGTCCGTGGGGCAAGGGCCGAAGGTACCGCCGACGCTGCACTGAGCACCGATGCTCGCGCTGTTGGCAAATTCGGTGCTGACAGGTACCAGGTCGCTGATAGTGACGTTCGAGAGGGTTGCGCCGCCCAAGTTTTCTGCGGTGATGGTGTACTCGATGTACTGACCGGGCGCGACCTCGCCGCCGTCGGCGTTGGCGTTGAGCACGACGTTACAGGTGGCGTCTTCGCAGACGCGGGCGGTTTTGTCGGCGCGGAGCGCGTCGAAGGTGATCGGGGTAGGGTCGTTTTCATCTACTTCATTAGCGATTCCGTCGCCGTCGGGATCGGGGTCGGTCCCGTTATCCGACACGTCGGTGGTGATGGCTCCACCGGGGCCGGTACCTGTGGCGGTGGCCTGGTTCGTGTACGCGCCGGGGGCCGATACGCTCACCGTGAGGGTGATGGTCGTCGTCTCACCGATGCCCAAGCTGCTGCCTGCAGCGAGGAGTTCGGTGTCGCTACCCCCGTTAAAGGTGGTGCTGGCTGTCACCGTGGTCGATCCTGTTACGGTCGGGCCGCTCGTTACGGTGTAGTTGCCCGCGCCGAAGGTAGCGGTTAGGTCGTCGATGAGGCTGAGGTCGGTGAGATTGACGTCGCCCAAGTTCTCGAGGGTAAAGGTGATCTCGGCGACGCCGGGGGTTACGGGTCCGGCGTTGGGGTTGGCGTTACCGAAGTCGGTGACGGTGGCGGCTTTGGCAACTCCGATCACCGGATTCGCGGTAAAGGTGATGGGCGTCGGCGAGGGGGCGTCCCCGGCTACCGGGTCGCTGCCCGGCGTCGAGTCGTCGGTGACGGGGGTCCCGGCGGGGCTGCTGGCGCTGCCGATGGCGGTGTTGTTGAAGGGTCCGGTCTCGCCGTTCGGGTTAAACCGCACGGTAAAGGTGACGGTTTCGGTCGCGCCCGTCGGGAGCGTGCTCGCTGGGAGCAGCAGTTCGGTGACGGTACCGCCGTTAAAGGCTGCGTTGGCTGTCAGGCTGCCCGTGGCGACCGAGTCGCCGACGGTAAAGGTGGCGGGTGCCGGGATAGGTGGCGGTGAGGGTGTCGGTGACCTGCACCCCGCTCAGCGCGACGTTGCCGGAGTTCTCGAGCCGGACCGTGTAAGTCACGTCGAAGCTACCGCCAGCGCCGTCCGTGACTGCCGAGGCTGCCTTGGCGACGCCCAGCAAGGGGGTTTCGGTAAAGGTGACGGGCGTAAATGAACCGGTATTGGTCGGGACGCCGTCACCGTCGTTGGCAGCCACGTCGCCGTTTTGGTCGGGGTCATCGCTGTTGGTCGAACGATCGCTCGTAGAGACGCCACCGGGGGTAGTCCCCGAAGCCGTCACCTGATTGTTGTACGGCCCGAGTTTCGCGCCGGGAACGACGCGGACTTGAAGCGTGACAGTTCCGGTCGCGCCGGTTGCGAGCGTTTGGTCGGCTGCGAGCAAGTTGAGCGACGGTTCGCCGGTAGCGCCCGTGGGGGTACCGGTAAAACCGGGGTTGACCGTAAAGTGGGTGCTCGTCACGCTCGTAACGCTAAAGCTCGTCGCACCGGCAAAGGTAGTGGCGAGGTCGTCGGTAAGCTGGACGCCGTTTAGCCCCACGTTCGAGAAGTTCTCGGCGTTGAGCGTATTAGGTAACGGTGTAGCTGCCGTTGCCGTTGTTGACAGACGTGGCTGTCTTCGCCGCGCCGATGGCGGGAACTTCGCCGACGGTTACGCGTCCGACGTTGTTGTTTTCGTACGAGACGTTGGGGCCGACTGCCGGATTCGGTTCGCCTTCTGCGCCCTGGTTGGTCGCCACAAGGTCGACGAGCGCGACTGCGTTGCCCTGAACACCTGCTGGGATGGTACCGGTAACGGTCGTGGTGTAGACGCCGTTTTGCTCGAGCGTATAGACGCCGCCGACAGGTGTGACCGGGATCCTGTTAGCGTCGGTTACGGTGATCGTAACGCCCGTCAGGTTGAAGTCGTCGGTGGTGGCCTGAAGCGCCTCGAGCAGCACGCCGATGGCGTTATTCGTATTGTTGGTAAGCGTGTAGGTAAAGGTGACCTCGTCACCGACCAAACCGCTCAGGTCGTTGTTGCTGTCGAGTTCTTCGTAACCGGCAAAATTGTTGGCGCTGCCGCCGCTTGGGGCGCGGCCTTCGTCGGGGGTAATCGTAAAGTCGTAAACGGTCTGCACAAAGATTTCCACCGTGTTCGACACGGTGGTGCGGTCATTACCGTCCGAGTCGGTAAAACTTACCGACGCAGTGTTGGTGATCAGCGTTCCACCACGGGTTTGCGCGAGAGCGACGCTGAGTAAAAGCGTCGCTACCGCGAACAGAAAAAAGGACAGTCTGGGGATTTTGGGAAGTGGCACTCGGGTAGCCCTCCATTAGCTTGGCAGCAGACGGTCGGTAAGCACCGCCTGGGTGGTACTTGACCGGTAGTGGTTGTCGCTTGAGTTTCGTCCGGCTTCGGCTCGGGAGCCAAGGCGAGTCTGTAAGAAGATGCCGGTAACGCTACGTTGCTACCGGGTTTTGGCGAACGGTCTTGCTAACTCCTTTTTGGTCTTACACCCCTCGGTCTATTTGCTATCGACTATGGTAAGTGCGCCGCTGGACCAAACTTGTGAAAAACCGTGCTACCGAACCGATGTGAAATCGCCGACGTACGTGTCAGACGGACTTTGCGAGAGAGAGTTAGCAACTGCAAGTAGACTAGACCAGTTGTGCGCCGTTACGTTCTGACCCCCAAAGTCGGAGCGCCGAAGTATGAGTTTTGCAGGTGTTTGCGCCTGTCTGACCGACCCGACCGGAGCTACTGAATTCAGCCGACGAGTCTCGGCGCAGTTACCGCGCTACGCTGACAGCGGAGGCGACAGATGAAACCTGCGACAAACCCCGAAACCAAACCTGACCGAGGTTCGGCCCCTTCTCACCGGAAGTCACTAAGAAAGTGGCGGCTCCTGGCTCCGCTGGGTCTGGCGCTGATCGGTTTCGGCGTCAGTGTGGTCGGGTACGCCGTAGAGTTGCGCGTTGCAGGCACGGCGCGCGTCACCTGGTTCGCTTGGGGCACGCTAGGTCTGGTCATTCTCAACTCAGGCGTCGCGTGTTTTGGCGAGGCGGTCAAACACCGGGTACTGCTCGAGTTGGGGAGGGGTAGGTAAGTGACGAGTACTGAGTACCCAGTGCTGAGTACCGAGTAGTGAGTTCGGGGTGTTGAGTGTGCTCGATTTCTCGCTGAATACGTAACGTTCCGACGCTTCACAACCCCTTTGACACTTACTTCCTGCTCTCTGCTTTTTACTTCTCGCACTCTCCGGGGGCGATAATAACCGGGTGCAGCGTGCGCGCAAAATTCTTCACGCCGATCTCGACGCCTACTACGCGCAGGTCGAACAGCGCGACGACCCGGCGCTCCGGGGTAGGCCGGTAGCGGTCGGTAAAGACGGGAGCCGGGGCGTGGTGATGACCGCCTCGTATGAAGCGCGGCGGTTCGGCGTGGGCAGCGCGCTGCCGGTCGCGCACGCCAAAAGGCTCTGTCCGGAGCTGGTGGTGGTACCCGCCCGGATGGAGGTCTACCGGCGCGATTCCCTCAGGATACGTGAGATTTTTGCCCGCTACACCGACCTCATCGAACCTTTGGCGCTCGACGAGGCGTATCTCGACGTGACTACGCCCAAAGAGGGGCCACCGTCAGGAACGCTGCTGGCCCGGAGCATCCGCAGAGACGTTGCCGAAGGGGTGGGTTTGACGGTTTCGGTGGGGGTGTCTTACTGCAAGTTTCTCGCCAAGCTCGCGTCGGGGCTCGACAAACCAGACGGCCTCAGCGTCATCCGCCCGGAGGACGCCGCGCAACTCTTGCCGACGCTGCCGGTCGGGGCATTTCTTGGGGTTGGGCCGAAGACGGCGGTGCGTCTGGGGGAGCTGGGTATCTATACCGGCGCGGACCTGTTAAAGCACTCCCGGGAGGTGCTGGGGCACCATTTCGGTAAACAGGGCCACTATCTGTTCGACGTTGTGCGGGGGATCGACGAACGGCCCGTGACCCCGAACCGAGCGCGTAAAAGTCTCGGGGCCGAGCGCACCTGCGGGCGTGACCTCACCACGCCCGCAGCCCTCGCCGCCGAACTGCTGCCGCTCGCCGAACTTCTGGCAGGGAGGCTCGAGGGGGCCGGTATGGAGGCCGGAAACGTTATCGTCAAGCTCAAGCTGGCGTCGTTTCAACTCGTCACCCGGAGGCTGCCGCTGCCCCGACCCACCGCCGACGCGCAGGTGCTGGGCCGGGTAGCGGCGCAGATTCTCAGCACCCGCCTCACACCGCACCAGCTGGCGTCTTCGCAGGCGTACGCCGTACGGTTGCTCGGTCTCCAGAGCGACCAGCTCGTCTCAGGGGGGAGAGAGTGCAGCTATCCGGTACCGCTTTTTCCGCAGCTTTAGGTCGGTGAGTGGCTTGAGGGGTTCGGCCCACAGGCGACAAGCCACTCGCGCTCATCACCCCGCCCACCCCCGCTGCCATCACCACGACCGACCACGCGGGCAAGCGCTAAAATGAGAGTAGCAAAAAAGCGCCGAGCGCCCCTGCCAGGTCCGCCGGGCCGAAGATCGCGCTCGTCCAGACCGGGTGGTAAAGCGCCGCCAGCAGCAGGCCGACGACGACCGCGTTGACGCCGCGCAGCGCCGAGCGTACGGGCGCGGACGCCCGCAATGCGTCCCAGAACGGCAACACCCCGAGCAGCAGCAAAAACGAGGGGTGAAGATACCGACGAGCGCCAGCAGCGCCGTTCCCAGACCCGCCAGCCCCGGTTTCATCACCGCGCCCAGAAACGCCGAAAAGGTAAAGAGCGGTCCCGGAACGGCCTGCGCCGCCCCGTAACCGGCGGTAAAGGTTTCGTTCGTAACCCAACCCGGCGGGACGACCTCGGCTTGTAAAAGTGGTAAGACGACGTGACCACCGCCGAAGACGAGCGAACCGGCGCAGTAAAACGCGCTGAAAACCGCCACGCCGAAGCTGCCGGTCGCGCCCTGCAACCAGGGCAGGCCGAGCAGCAGCGCCGCGAAGACCGCCAGCAACACACCGCCGAGCCGTTTTGACACGCAAAACGGTTGCGCCCCACGGGTAGCGTCCGGTACTTTGGGCAGCAAAAGCCAGCCGACGAGCCCGCCCACTACGATACAGAGCAGCTGCGCGAGCTGCGTGGGCCATAGCAGCGTGACGACAGCTGCCAGCAGCGCCACCGTGACGCGCGGACGGTCGGGGGTGAGCTTCGTCGCCAGCCCCCAGAGCGCGTGCGCGACGACGGCGACGGCAACGGCAACGGCAACGATTTTGAGACCTTGAAGCCAGCCCGCCCCGCCCAACGCCCCGTCTACGTTACCGACGGCCTGCACGCCGAAGGCGAAGGCGATAAGCGTGACCGCTGAGGGCAGGGTAAAACCGAGCCACGCCCAAACCGATCCCGACTTGCGAACTCGCCGGACCGGGCAAAAACTGGCAGAGCGCCACGAGGTCGGCGTAACCCTCTCCGCTCAGCCATCCCCGACGTTCGATCAGCTCGTCGTGAAAGTAGCCGAGGTGCGCGACCGGCCCACCGAACGAGGTCAGTCCGAGGCGGGTAAAAACCGCCAGCACCTCGAGAAAACTTCCCTGCGTCTGTGGTTGCGGTGGGGCCGTCTCAGTCACGACCGCCCCTGAAGTATTCCGTAGTATCGGCAAAATAGGTCGGATAGGTCATCTCAAGAGTTTAGACGGCTTTTGTCAGGGCTTGGGTAGAAAAGAGAAGTAGGAAGCAGGGAGCAAGAAGAAGGTCGGCTTGCGCGTGTTCGGCAAACACCGATTTCTTACCGACGCTCTTCAGCTTGGCTGCGCGCAACCGATTCCCGGTTGGCGGCCCCTAAATCCTGACTTCCGAATCCTAACCACAGACCACTTGCCAAAAGCTACTCACTACAAGCTATCCGCCGCCCACAACTGCGGCGACGACCGACAAGCAGCGGCGGCGCAGGCGGTATATTCGGCGTTATGGCATGTCCCCGACCTTATCTACACACCCGAAGGGCGCGCTGAAACGGTGAATATTCTGGTGCTGAACGCGGGCTCGAGTTCACAAAAATGCTCACTTTACCGCGTCGAGGGTGCGCTCCCGAACGGCGCCCCGACCCCCCTCTGGGAAGCGCATCAGGACGGCTCCCGGCTTACAGTCTCGGCAGGTGAAGCTACCGTTCGGCGGACGCTGACGACGACCGACGCAGAGAACATCCTGCCGACGCTTTTGGAGACGCTCTGGAACGGCCCTACAGCGGTGCTTTCCGGCCCCGATGAGATCGACGTGGTGGGCCACCGCGTGGTTCACGGGGCGCGCGCGTACAGCCGCAGTACGCTGATTTCGCCCGCTGTCAAAACGGTGATCGCACAGCTGTCATCGTTGGCCCCGGCCCACAATCCGCCCGCTCTGGCCGGTATCGCGGTCGCCGGAAGGGTGCTGGGCGAGACGCCGCAGGTGGCCGTTTTCGACACCGCGTTTCACAGCACCATTCCGGACGCGGCGGCGGTCTATCCGGGACCGTACGTTTGGGTGGAGGAGGGGGTTCGGCGGTATGGGTTTCACGGCATCAGCCACGCCTACAGCGCAGGCCGCGCGGCGCAGCTTTTGGGGCGCGACCCGGCGTCGCTGCGGCTAATTACCTGTCACCTGGGCAACGGCTGCTCGCTCTGCGCGGTAAAGGGCGGCAGAAGTGTCGATACTACGATGGGCTTTACACCCCTTGAGGGTCTCATGATGGGGACGCGCTCGGGTTCCATCGACCCCGGTTTGCTGCTCTATCTGCTGCGCGAAGAGGGCTACACCCCTGACGCGCTGAGTGATCTGCTCAACCGCGAATCGGGGCTCAAGGGTATCTCCGGCGTGTCGGGAGACCTGCGCGAGGTGCTGGCGGCGGTTGCCGCAGGAAACCCGCGCGCGCAGCTGGCCTTCGATATTTACGTCCACCGCATCCGCTTCTATCTCGGGGCGATGCTCGCCGGTCTGGGCGGGCTCGAGGCGCTGGTGTTTACCGGCGGTGTGGGCGAACACAGCGAAGCGGTGCGCGCGGCAGTCTGTGACGCGTTCGGTTTTCTAGGCGTGCATTTGGACGATGACAAAAATAACGCTAAAAGCGGCGCGCCGGTCGATAGGGACATCGCGGCTGAGGGCGCGCCGGTACGGGTGCTGGTCGTCCATACAGAGGAAAACTGGGCGATTGCGGGGGAGTGCTGGAAGGTGAAGCAGGAGTGAGAAGGCAGAAGTAAGGAGTAAAAGGCAAGAAGGCAGGAGTAAGAATTCAGGAGTAAAAAGCTAAGGAACAAGAGATTTGCGAAGAAGGTTTTTGGTGAGTAGTTTAGGGGAGTGTGGATGGTGAAGTTGGTGCAACGTCGGTTAGAGCTGTGTAGTTTGAGAACTTCGTGAACGTTTCCGGTCTCTCGAGTTCTCCCTTGTCCGGCAGGAAACGCTAGCGTGGCGCAGGCCATTTTGGTGGTTCCGACCGGGCAGCGCGTCGGCCTGACGACGGTGGCGGTCGGGCTCGTTCACGCGCTCGACCGGCGCGGCGTAAGGGTCGGGTTTTGCAAACCGATTGCCCAGCCGCACGGGGCCGATACGGGGCCGGAACGTTCAAGTCGCCTCATCGAACTTGTCGCGGGTTTCTCCCCGCCGACGCCCCTGAGCGCCGCCGAAGCGGAGGATTTCTTCGCCCACGGGCAGCGCCAGCGCCTCTTTGAAGAGGTCGTGGCACGTTTTGAGGAGGCGGCGGGGCGTGCCGATGTCGTCGTCGTTGAAGGGCTTGTAGCTACGCCCGAACAGCCTTACGCCGCCGCGCTAAACGCCGGTATCGCCAGCAGTCTGGACGCCGAGGTCATCTTGGTGACGGTACCGGGGGAGAGCACGCCGACCGAGCTGTCGGACACTTTGGAGCTAGCCGCGCAGAGCTTAGGCGGTCCCCAAAATCGCCGCGTGTTGGGTGCGATCCTCAATCAAGTCGGCGCACCCTCCGAGGCGCGCGGGTTTATGCGGCTGGGCGAAGCGCAGGCCGTACCCGACTACGAAGCGCACGTCCGGGCGGACGCCGCTATCTTCAACAGGGGTCATTTCAAACTGCTCGGCTCGGTACCGTGGGAGCGCGACCTGCTCGCGCCGCGCGTCGCGGACGTAGCGCAGTTTTTGGGAGCTGAAGTTTTGTCTGAGGGCGACCTCGAGCGCCGCGTCACCGATGTGGCGCTCGGCGCGAGTATGGTCGCCAACGCCGCGCAGCGCCTGTTGCCCGGTACGCTTTTTATCACTTCGGGCGACCGCGAAGACCTGGTGCTGGCGGCGTCGCTCGCCGCGCTCAGTGCTCGGCCTATCGCCGCGCTGCTGCTTACGAACGGGCGCAGACCGAGCGCGCCGGTGCTGGCACTTTGCGAACAGGGTTTGGCGACCGGCCTGACGCTGCTGCTCGTCCCCGGCGACTCGTTCGGGGTGGCGCTTCAGGTTCGGGAGATGAACGTAGAGGTGCCGTTAGACGACGCCGAACGGATTACGCTCCTGACGCAGCACGTGGCAACGAGCCTCGAGGTCGAAACGCTTGAGTCCCTCTCGAAAGCCTCGACCGACAGCCGCCGCCTGAGCCCGCCCGCGTTTCGCTACCTGCTCGTCGAACGTGCCCGCGCCGCCGACAAACGCATTGTTTTACCCGAAGGCAACGAACCGCGCACCCTGCGCGCGGCGAGTATCTGTCTCGAGCGCGGCATCGCCCGCTGCGTGCTGTTGGGTGAACCTGACGAGATTTACGCGGCGGCGGCCCGGAATAGTCTAGCGTTACCCGAGGGGCTCGAGATACTGCGCCCGAGCGATCACATCGCCCGCCTTATAGAACCGCTCGTCGAGTTACGCAAACATAAGGGCCTGAACCCGCCGATGGCGGAGGAGGCGCTCCAGGACAACGTGATGTTGGGAACGGTGATGCTTCAGCGCGGCGAGGTGGACGGACTCGTTTCGGGCGCGGTTCACACCACCGCCAATACGATCCGTCCGGCCTTGCAACTCATCAAAACCACGCCGGACGTACGGGTGGTGTCGTCGGTATTTTTTATGTGTCTGCCCGAACAGGTCTTGGTCTACGGCGACTGCGCCATCAACCCCGACCCGACCCCCGAGGAACTCGCCGACATCGCTGTGCAGAGCGCGGATTCGGCGCTCGCTTTTGGGATTCCGGCGCGGGTGGCGATGCTCTCGTACAGCACCGGCAGCTCGGGCAGCGGCAGCGACGTCGACAAGGTGCGCGAAGCGACCCGGCTCGCGCAAGCGCGTCGCCCCGACCTGCTGATCGACGGCCCTATGCAGTACGACGCGGCGGCCATCGAAGACGTGGCCAAAAGCAAAGCGCCGGACAGCCGCGTCGCAGGGCGCGCCACGGTCTATATTTTCCCCGACCTCAACACCGGCAACACCACCTACAAGGCGGTGCAGCGCAGCGCCGACGTGATCAGCATCGGACCGATGTTGCAGGGCCTGAAAAAACCTGTCAACGACCTCTCGAGGGGTGCTTTGGTCGACGATATCGTCTACACTATCGCTCTGACCGCAATTCAGGCGGCGCAGGCTGAGGCGCGGGGGGAGCGTTAGCTGTCTGTTTTGAGGCGAGTGGCGAGTGTCAGATTTTCTTAACAGATATTTCCAGCGAGTAGTAACGCAGCTTGAAACCGACGCTTTGCCAGAACTTCATGGTGTTTGCGTTGTAGAGGAGCAACGTTCAACTCGATACTACTGACGCCTCGCCGCTGCGCTTCCGCGATGATGCAACGCGCCAACACCTGACCGAAGCCTCGCCGACGTTGTGCGTGAACGATGTAGAAGTCGTGAACGAACGCAAATTCGTCAATTGAACCGGGAAAGAACGGTGACACTTTGAAATCTACGAAGCCGATAATCTCAGCTTCATAGCTGGCAAGCCACAAGCAGCGTTGCTCCGCCAAAGCTTGTGAAAAGACATTTTCCAACCATCCGGCTGGCGGTTGGGGATTATCCGGGTCTATCTCTGCCAGATAGTTGGCGTATAGCCGCTCAAGCGTGGCGCGGTCATGCTCTACAACAGACCGAGTAGAGATCATAAAAGAACGATGCCTACAGTTGAGCCGCGCGCAGCAGCACTAACTGTACGGATCAAAAATTTGTAGGACGCCATAGGCACAATTATGCGGTTACTCATGAGAAACAGAAAAGCGGGGCTTTACCCCGCCTGTCACTACGCAGCGTAGACTCAGCTTTCGATCACCGTCGGTACGATCAGCGGATTTCGGCCCGTCGCTTTGCGGAGGTGACGCCGCACCGGGTAGAAGATGTCGTCGCGGATATCTGAAAGCGTACGTTTTTCGCGGACACCGCGTTTGAGGCTCTCCAAAGCGATCTTTTCGATCTCGCTGTTGAGTCCGCGGTGATTTTGCGAGACGCCGCGGCTGATGACCTCGACCGAAGGCGTTTTGCCTGCGAGCGCCATAATCACCACCACACCTTCAGACGCTAACGTCTGACGGTCGCGGATGATAGGCTCCGTTACCTCTTCGCTGCTCTTGCCCACCGAGTCGATCAGGACGACGCCCGCGTCGATCTGCCCGACCTTTTTGAGATCGTTACGGCTCAGCTCGAGCACGTCCCCGTTTTCAGCTACCAGCACCTTTTGCGGCGGCGTCGCCATCCCCTCGGCGAGGCGTTTGTGGTTGATCTGGTGACGCACCTCACCGTGCCACGGGATAAAGAACTTGGGCCGAGTGAGGTCGAGAATCAGTTTGAGTTCTTCTTGCGAGGCGTGTCCCGACGCGTGAACCCGGTAGGTCGGCGGATAAAAGACCGCTACGCCTTTGCCGTAAAGTTCGTTGATGACGCGCCCGACGGCCTCTTCGTTGCCGGGGATAGGGTTCGACGACAAGATCACCGTATCGCCGACCTTGAGGCTGATTTTGCGGTGCGTCCCTGCCGACAACCGCGAAAGCGCCGCCATCGGTTGCCCCTGCGAGCCGGTACACAAAAACAGCACCTTGTCGTCGGCCAAGTTGGTCATCTCGTCGGTACCCACCAGCGGATGCTTGACCTCCAAATAGCCCAGCTCCTGCGCGATGCGGGTGTTTTTAACCATCGACCGGCCTTCGACTACAACGCGCCGGTCGTATTTTTCAGCGACCCGGATAAAGTTTTGCAAACGGTGAACGTGCGACGCAAAGGTCGTTACGATAACCCGCCCCGACGCCTTGGCGACGAGCTGATCGACCGCGCTCATGACGTCACGTTCGCTCGGGGTGTGACCGGGACGTTCGGCGTTGGTCGAGTCCGAAATCAGCGCCAGCACACCCTCTTGTCCGGCTTGCGCGAGCTTGTGCAGGTGGCTCGTTTTACCGTCGGCGGGGTTGTAGTCGAGCTTGAAGTCGCCGGAGTGGACGATGCGCCCGATGGGGGTGTGGATAATCAGCCCCGAGTTGTCGGGGATCGAGTGCGTCATCCGGAAAAAGTCGACGGTAAAGTATTTCGAGACCTTGACGCGCTCATCCGTCGAGATTTCTCGCAGGTCGGCGTCGGACTCTTTAAGGCGAAACTCTTCAAACTTGCCGCGTAATAGCCCGAGCGTCAGTTTTGCGCCGTACATCGGGATTTTGGGGAGCAGTTTGATCATGTAGGGGAGACCGCCGATATGGTCTTCGTGACCGTGGGTCAGCACCCAGCCCTTGATGCGGTCGGCGTTTTCGACCACCCAGTCGATGCGCGGCACCAGAATATCGACGCCCAGCATGTCGGCGTCCGGAAAGGCCAGACCACCGTCGATGAGCATGATCTCGTCTTCGTACTCTAAAGCGAACATGTTTTTGCCGATTTCGCCCATCCCGCCAATCGGGATGATCTTCAGCGACTTGGACGCGCCTGCCTGGTCTTTGCCGAACATCTCTTTGACGGTGGCGTCGCCGGTTTCTTTGCTGTCGGGTTCTCTGCTTTTAGTTTCTTTGCTGTTGGTTTCTGGCGGGGCAGCGTCACTGCCGGTTCTGGCGGCCTTGCCGCCTGCTCTTCTGCGGGGACGATTCATAAAACTCCTTTAGGTAGTAGTTGCGGATGCAATGGTAAAGCTATACTGCGTCGCTCACGCGAGTCGGCGTGTGCGTTCTGGTGCATGTTCTTTGAGGGTTTCAGCACGGTACCAACAAAGTCCTGGCTGCGTTTGGACGCGTCCAGCTCGGTTCGGGGTGTAGGGGGCGCGCAGGTAAACCCGTAGCCTGCCGTCTACGTACCTGGTGGGGTAAATAAACGACGTCGGAGCCAGCCGACGCCGCCAATCACCTGTCACCGAATACCTGCCGCTGAACGCCCAATAAACATCTACTGCCGAAGACCTACTACAACCGAGCCGAACGAGCGGTAGCCCGGTCTAGCGGCGGCCCCCTCGGTCACGGCCCCCGGCGGGACGGTCTCCCCGCGGCGCTCGAGGCGCGATCTTACCCTCGAGTTCCGGACGAATCAGGTCGAGTTTGCCGCGGTTGTCAATCCCCGCAATCTTAACCGGGAGCGCGTCGCCGACAGTAAGAAAGTCCTCGACGTTTTGCACGCGTTCTTCGGCGATCTGCGAGATGTGCAAAAGTCCATCGGTTCCGGGAAAGATGTTGATAAACGCGCCGAACTCGGCGATCTTAACGACTTTGCCGTCGTAGGTTTTGCCGACTTCGGGTGTAGCGGTCAACCCTTCGATCTGCGTTTTAACGGTCTCTGCGGCGCTCGAGTCCTCGCTGTAGATTTTGATAAGGCCGTCTTCGCCCACATCGATCTGCACACCCAGCGCCTCGAGTTCGCGGATCTGCTTGCCGCCCGGCCCAATTACGCTGCCGATCTTTTCAACCGGAATCTGCACGGTGACGATACGCGGCGCGTTTTGCGAAACCTCGCTGCGCGGCGCGCTCAGGGTTTCGTCCATAATGCCCAGGATGTGGGTGCGGCCTGCGCGCGCCTGCTCGAGCGCCGCTTTCATCACCTCGGCGGTAATGCCTTTGATCTTGATATCCATCTGGAGCGCCGTGACCCCGTCGCGGGTTCCCGTAACCTTAAAGTCCATATCGCCCAAAGCGTCTTCAGAACCCAGGATGTCCGACAATATCTGGTAGTCTTCGCCCTCTTTAATAAGCCCCATCGCAATCCCGGCGACCGGCTTTTTAAGCGGTACGCCCGCGTCCATCAGCGACAGCGTAGCGGCGCAAACCGACGCCATCGACGACGACCCGTTCGATTCCAGCGTCTCGGCGACGACCCGGATCACGTAGCCGAACTCGTCTTGACTCGGGATCATACGTTCAAGTGCGCGCCGCGCTAGGTTGCCGTGCCCGAGTTCACGCCTCGAGATACCCCGAAGCCGTTTAACCTCGCCGGTTGAAAAGGGCGGGAAGTTGTAGTGGAGCATAAACGTCTCACTGGTCTCTAAACCCAGATCGTCGATCAAGCGGTCGTTTTTGCCGGTCCCGAGCGTCGCTACCCCGAGCACCTGCGTTTCGCCACGGGTAAAGACGACCGATCCGTGCGCTTTGGGGAGCACCCCCGCCTCGATCCAGATAGGCCGAATCTCACTCGGTTTGCGTCCGTCGGCGCGGAGTTCGTCTTCTAGGACCATCCGCCGCGATTCGCGCTGCACCGCCGCTGAAAAAGCTTCTTTAAGCAGCCCTACGCGCTCCGCGTCCGCCTCCGGGTCGGGTACGCGCCCTTCGATAAGGGCGTCGCGGAGGGTTTTGGTGGCTGCGCTACGTTCCTTTTTGCTGGGGGTCAGGAGCGCGTCTTTAAGGCCCGCCTTGACCGCGTCCTGATAGATGCTCTCTTTGTCGTCTTCCGAAGCCGAAGCGACCGCCTCGAACGAAGCTTTTTCGTGACCGACTTCGGCGCGCATCCGTTCGATCAGTTTCAGAACGGGTTGCAGTTCGGCTTGAGCGAACTCGATAGCACCGACCATCACCTCTTCGGACAACTCGTCGGCGCTCGCCTCGACCATCAGCACGGCGTCTTTCGACGCCGCGACGGTCAGCTCGAGCGCCGAATTTACGAGTGCTTGCAGGCTCGGGTAGAGGACATACTCGCCCCCCTCGTAACCGACGCTGACGCACGCGGTCGGCCCGTCCCAGGGGATATTCGATATCGACAGCGCCGCCGACGCGCCGATAGCCGCGACCATCGCCGGGTCGTTCTCCTGATCCGCCGACAAGACGGTGATAATGACCTGTACCTCGTTACGCAGACCTTTGGGGAAAAGCGGGCGTATCTGCCGGTCGGTGATGCGGGCGTTGAGCGTCGCCTGATTGCCAGGGCGACCCTCACGGCGCTGAAACGACCCCGGAATCTTGCCGATGGCGTAGTGCCGCTCTTCGTATTCGACTGTCAGGGGCAAAAAGTCGGTCTGACCGGCGCGGTCGGACATATGCGCGGTGACGAGCACGACGGTATCGCCGTAACGTACCGTGACGCTGCCGGACACGAGCTTGGCGTATTTGCCGGTTTCGAGAACCAGCTCGCGTCCCCCTAACGTGGTGCTGTAGCGTTTAGCTGCGGGAATATTCACCTAGACTCCTTTGGTATAACTCTTGCTTGCACTTGTAACAAAATAGTTTTTAGGGCTTTAGATAACGGGTACCTTATAAACTGACGCTCAGCAAAAAATAGTGTGTTAAAAAACCGGGTGGAGCAAAATGCCCTCACCCGGAGTAGACGTTTGTGAAACTGGTGCTAGCGCGCTGCTGAAGCTGCGGGTGCTTAGGTAGGCAGGCACCCGGAATACCTTTAGCGGCGCAGGCCCAGACGGGCGATCAAGGTTTTGTAGCCCTCGAAATCCTGAGCCTCGAGGTACTTCAGCAGGCGCTTGCGGCGTCCGACCATCGTCAGCAAACCCCGGCGACCGTGGTGGTCTTTGCGGTTGGCCTGAAGGTGTTTGCTGAGCGAATTGATCCTTGTGGTCAGCATCGCCACCTGCACTTCGGTCGAACCGGTGTTTTCGGCGCTACCGCCGAACTCGGTAAAAATCTCGCTTTTCTGCTCTTTAGTAATCATAAGATCCTCTTTCTGGTAGATAAAGCCGCGTCCCGATAGGGTGGGCACAACCTTATTCCCCTTACTCGGTGTTCTTGTCTTGCTATTTGGTACTGCAAATAATATCGTACCAAACGGGTTAGTCTAGCACGCCCGGAGGCGGCCTTTCAAACGCCGACGACCAAAAACAGCGATTCTAGAGGCGTGCTACCCGGTCACATTTCAGTTATGGCTGCGTCCTCAGCAAAGAAAAGTCTGGGTCCGCAAGCGTCCGAGCGTCTGTTTCTCTTAGCTTGAAGTTTGCTTCGAGGGCCGGTGTAGGCTTTTGAGTTGTCGTTTTTGCAAGGACTCGCAGAGACCTATGGGCTGGTTCAAGTTACGTATTGTAGTCGCCTCGAGGTTTTTCAATTCTTTGTCCTAAAAGGGTCACCGGGGGTCTCCCGAGTTGGGCCTAGGCAAGTTTGGGCCTGCTGCGGTTGTACCAAGCCGGGCAGGGGCGCAGTAAGCTGACCCCTATGCCGTCACCTTACCGCTATTTCGACCGTGAGGCGTGGTCTGCGCTCCGTGACCGCGCGCCGCTGACGCTCTCCAAAAACGATCTGGACGAACTCAGGGGTCTCAACGAAGACCTGTCTTTAAACGAGGTCGCCGAGGTTTATCTGCCGCTCTCACGCCTGCTAAACCTCTACGTGGCTAAAGCGCAGGAGCTTTTTCTCGTAACCGACGCTTTTTTAGGTAGACCGGCGCGGATGGTGCCGTTCGTAATCGGGATGGCGGGCAGCGTCGCGGTGGGCAAGAGCACGACGGCGCGTGTTCTTCAGGCGCTGCTGTCGCACTGGCCCGACCACCCCAAGGTCGATCTGATTACCACCGACGGCTTTTTGTATCCCAACGACGTGCTGGAAGCGCGTGGGCTGATGCACCGCAAAGGTTTTCCGGAGAGTTACGACCAGCGGCGGCTGCTTAAATTCGTCGCCGATATCAAGTCGGGGCGTGACGAGGTAAGTGCGCCCGTCTACTCGCACCTGAGTTACGACGTGGTAGCGGGCGCTGAGGTGCGCGTCTCGAGGCCCGACATTGTAATCCTGGAAGGGCTCAACGTCTTGGGGCGCGGCGACGGGACAGGAGACCGCTTCGTCTCGGACTTTTTCGATTTTTCTCTCTACGTCGACGCCGACGAGCAGCAACTGCTGGCGTGGTACACGGAGCGGTTTCTCAAGCTCAAAGACACGGCTTTTAAGAATCCGTCGTCGTACTTTCACCACCTCGCCGACCTGCCCGTAGAGGAGGTCACGGCTACAGCGGCGCGTATCTGGCGCGAGATCAACCTGCGGAATTTACGCGAAAATATCGCTCCGACGCGGGAGCGGGCGCGGCTGATCCTTGAGAAAAGTACCGGACACCGGGTTTCAGGGGTTTACTTGCGGCGGCTCTAACGCTAGCTTGGGGTATGCCCTGGACTCAAAAGACGTTTACCCTCGCCTGTCGGCCCCGCGGCTTTCACCTGATTACCCGAGACGTGACTACCCGGTTGCCCGAATTGCGGGGGCTCGAGGTGGGCGTGATGCACCTGTTTATCCACCACACCTCGGCGAGCCTGACCCTCAACGAAAACGCTTCACCCGACGTACGCGCTGACTTTGAAAAGCACCTGAACGTCATGGTTCCGGAGGGCGCGCCGTACTACCGGCATACCTATGAGGGACCGGACGATATGCCCGCGCACCTCAAGGCGTCGCTGATGGGCTTTTCGCTCTCTTTACCCGTCAAGGGCGGCGACCTGCTGCTCGGGACTTGGCAGGGGATTTACTTGTGCGAGCACCGCGACCACGGCGGTGCCCGGACGTTGACGGCGACACTGTGGGGTGAGTGAAAGGTGGGGTGAGTAAAGGGCGGCGCGAGTAAGAGGGAGCGAGAAGTAGCAGCTATCCGCGCCACGCTCAGTCTGAAAACGCAGTCCGACGCGCACTTTACGAGATGATGACACCTGTGCAGGAATGGTTCGGTGTTTCGTGAAACCGCTAAAGGCAAACACTCCAGCTGATGTGTCGAGCTGCTGCTGCCTAAATTTTGTGTAGGACGTTCTGGAATCGCCCTCGCCGTGAATAAGATGCTGGTCTCTGGACGCCGACGCCTACACTCCCTGTACCGCATTTTCAGTTCGGACTACCGAAGTGCTCGAGCTGGTGTTCCTAATTCGAGCTCAACCTAGCCCCACTTGCCCCTTTGTTTCTCCTCTGTCTGACGTGGTTGTAACACCCGCCGACCCGTTGTACCCGGACGTTTGCCGGTTTTGGTCGCAGCTGTGGTCGTGGTTGTGAGTAGAGAGTCCCCTGTGGGTATTTTGGCAGCGTCCCGGCTGGCCTGGGGTGCTTTCGAGGTCAGTAGCTCGGTATATGAAGCGACGGCGTTTTCAAACGAAAAATGGGCAGCTCGAGCCGTAAGTTGCTCGGACGAAACGGGCGCAGCGAGTGCGCCTAAAATGGCATCGGCGAGTCCCTGAACGTCGCCTACTTTGGTGAGCGGTCCGTAGCGGCCCCCCTCGAGAATCTCGGTAGGCCCGCTCGGACAGTCGGTAGCGACGACCGGGCAGCCGCACGCCATCGCCTCGATCAGTACAGTCGGCAACCCTTCCCACCGCGACGAGAGTACCAGCAGTGACGCGCGGCGCATCGCAGCGTAAGGGTTGCTGGCGAACCCCGGTAGCGACACCTCTCGTGCTATCCCGAGGTCTCGCGCCAGCGCCTCGAGGTTCCCGCGTTCCGGGCCTTCACCGAAAATGACCAGGCGAACGTCGCGGTGTTCCCTGAGCTTGGCAAACGCGCGCAGGAGGGTGGCGAAATCTTTTTGTTCGTTGAGGCGACCGACCGCGATCAGGGTGGGTGTAGTTTGGTCGGTGAGCCAGGGATGGTCTGACTGCTCCCTCGACCGCTCAAGCAGTTCAGCGTCGACGACCGGGTTGTAGATCGTCTGCATAAGGGTTTCAGGCACGTTGAAACGGCGTTTTATAAAGCTCGAGACCCCGTCCGAAACACCGACCACCGCGTCGGCTTGGCGGTAAAGACGCCGCATGATGTTGGGTAACAGTCGGCGTTGGGGTGGGACGAACCGGCTTGTTTTGAGCTTTTTGGGAACGCTCGAAAGGTCGTTGTGTTCGACGATAACGACTTTTGTGTGGGTACCGGCGAGCCTGCGGGCGACGAGCGCGCCGACGTTGACGTGACTGAGGTGCGAGAGCAGCACCGCCGGTCGGCGCTGCCGCAAGTAGCGTGCGAGCGGCAAGATAGCTCCGGTCACTCCAGAAGCCTTGAGATCGACCAGTTCGACGTGTTCGGGAACCTGGTCTAAAAAGGCTCCCGTGGCGTTGACTAGAACCAGCTCGAGTTCAAACTGCTCGGGCGAGAAACCCTTGAGGAGGTTTAGCGTCACGCGTTCGGCTCCGCCGCCCTCGAGGTTGCTGATGAGGACGGCGACCCGCTGTTTACCGACGCTCCTCGGCTCCTCGGCACCCTGTCCGGGGTGCACCAAAAACGTTGATCCTTGTTGCCGGTGAGGGCAATGGGAACCTTGAGGTGGCCGCGTTACGACTCGGGGCAGCATCTTAGTTCCACTTGCCCCGGCGTTTCGGTTCCGCCTCGCGGGGTTGTAGCGCGCGCTGACCCGGCGCTCCGACGCGGTTGCTTGCGGGCGTGGGCAGGGGCGCTTTGGGTTCTCTCACCGCATCGTGTCTGCCGGGTTGCGCCGCTTTTGAAACCAATAGGTCGGTGTACGACGCGATGGCGTTCTCGAACGAAAAGCACGCAGCCCGGGCTTCTAACTGTTCAGCCGGAGTCGGCGCGGCGAGTTCAGCCAAAATAGCGCCCGCGAGCGCGTTCGGGTTGCCCATTTCGGTAAGCTGACCATGTTCACCGTCCTCGAGAATCTCGGCAGGTCCGCTCGGGCAATCGGTAGCGACCACCGGCGTACCGCACGCCATCGCTTCGACCAGAACGGTCGGCAGACCTTCCCAGCGCGACGAGAGGACGAACAGCGACGCCGCGCGCATATAAGGGTACGGGTTATCGACAAAACCGGGCAGCAACACCGAATCTTGCAAACCGAGTTCGGCGACTTCAGCCTCGAGCTCGGGCCGCAGTTCACCTTCACCCAGGATCAGCAGACGGCACGAGCGGCTCTGGCGTACGATGGCGAACGCGCGCAGAAGCGTACTAAAGTCTTTTTGCTCACGTAACCTGCCGCTCGCCAGCAGCACCGGCGGCGCGTCCGGCGCGAACCAGGGGTGCAGGAGCGGTTCGTGCGAGCGCGCCATCATCGCGCTACTTACCACCGGGTTGTAGATGGTTTCTATCTTCGTTTCCGGCACGTTGAAGGTGCGGCTGACGTAACGCGATACCCCGTCGGAAACGCCGATGATGGTGTCGGCGCGGTTGTAGGTCAGCGACTTAAACCGCTGCATCAAGCTGCTGAGCTTCGAGCGTGTCCGGGCCTGATCGATAAGCGTGTTGTCGTTGTGCTCGATCAGCACGACCTTGGTCCCGGTACGGGCGCAGGCGGCGGCGATCACGGCCGCGACGTTCGCGTGCGCCAGGTGCGAGATGAGGATGTCGGGTTTGCGTTCGCGCAAGTAGCGTACCAAAGGCGCGATAGCGGCGGTGACGTTTCCCTCTTCTTTCATACCCCCACCGCTACCCAGGTCGATCTGTTTGATATGCTCGGGTACCTGCGCCAGGTACGGCCCGAGAGCCTCGACCATCACCAATTCTTGGGTAAACACGTCTTGCGGCAGGCCCTGCAACAAATTGACCGCGACTCGCTCCGCGCCGCCACCTAAAAGATTTTTAACAAACGTCGTGACTACAATTTGGGCCATAAAGTCTCCCTATCCAAGCGTGTACTCTCGCACCGCGTCTATGGGGGGACTGTAGCAGCGGGGGTCTCGCCGCTCCGGTACCTCTGACTCTCAGAAAGCGTGAGGGACGGCAATTGAGTAAAAGTTCACACGAGGAACAGACAGGGGTAGTGTGAAAAAGTTGGCATTTCGGTGGCTGGCGAGTAGCGTGTAACCTGTCGCTTGTAGGTTCGATCTACAGGCCACTTGCCACGCGCCTCTTTCTAATACAAGTCGGTAGCCAGCTCGTCAACGCCTTAAGAATGCGCCTCAAACCAGTCGATGATGGCGCTCAGCCGCTCCACGCGCCGGTCGGGGCGGCCTGAACGCGACAATTCGTGACCTTCGTCCGGGAAGCGGAGCAGCCGCGTCTTTTTGCCCAGACGTTTAAGCGCCACGAAAAATTGTTCGGCTTGTTCGACGGGGCAGCGGTGGTCGTCTTCGGCGTGGATGATAAGCAGCGGGGTAGCGACGTCGGCAACGTGTTTGAGAGGGCTCTGCTGCCAGAGTTTCTCGAGGTCGTCCCAAGGATTCCCTGAGACCTCTACGGTGGCAAAGTTGTAGCCGATATCCGAGGTCCCGTAAAACGACAACCAATTACAGATGCTGCGCTGCGTGACCGCCGAGCGGAACAGGTCGGTTTGCGTAACCAGCCAGTTCGTCATAAAGCCGCCGTACGAGCCGCCGGTCAGGTGAATCGGCGCTTTGGGGTCGGTGTGCGCCCCGCGCGCCGCGTCCGCAATCGCCAACACGTCGTCGGCGTCGACGGTACCGTAACGCCCCTGCATGGTGGTGGTAAAGTCTGCGCCGTAGCTCGTCGAGCCCCTCGGGTTGCCGTACACGACGGTATAGCCCTGCGCGGCCAACAGCTGAAACTCAAAGTAAAAACCATATCCGTAATTCGTATGCGGCCCCCCGTGAACCTGCAAGACCAGCGCGCGGTCTTTGCGGGCTTTGTGAGGTTCTAAGGTCCAGTACGCAAGTTTCGGTCCTCCTTTGGCTTTCGCACGGCGAACCGGGCCGCCTTCGCTCAGCCGGTAGGTCTCGCAAAAGTCGTCGTTGGCGCGGCTCAGCTGCGTCTCTTTACCGCGAGCGTCGCGTACGAAGACCTCGCCGGGCGTGTGCGGCGTTTCGGCGGTAAAGGCGAAACGTCCCGCCCGGTGGTGAAACCCGGTGACGGCGCGGTCGCCCTTTTGCACGGTGCGGGTGCGCCCGTCCAGACCGACCCGCAGCACGCCGCTGCGTCCCTCCTGGTTGGCATTGATAAACACGCTCTCACCGTCGTCGGCCCAGGCCGGAATGTTCGGGTAGCTCCCGTACTGGCTGTCGCCGCCGATGCTGGGAACAGCCTCCAATTCGCCGGTCAGGAGCGTCGCCTCGCCGCCCGCTGCTGGAGCGAGCCAGAGGCCGGTAGGAGAGGCGAAGTTGGTCTGGTCGATAGGAGCCAGGAGCGCGAGCTCCGTTCCGTTCGGGCTGGGGGAAACGGCGGATATTTGAGACAAGTTATCGATCAGAGACTGCGGTTTGTCGCCGGTCAGCGGCAGCGCCCATGCGTCACTTTCCCAGGCGTCTTCAGCGGCGACGTTTTTGGCGGCGACGAAGTAGAGCGTCTCTCCGTCCGGACTAAACGCCAGGTTGCCAGGACTGCTTTTGAGCTTGGTGAGTTTATCGGTGGTGTCGTTCTCGAGGTCGTGCAGATACACTTGTGCGGGTTCATCGGGTTTGAATCCGGCCCCGTCGACCTTGTAAAAAAGCCGGTCGATGGTGCGGCCTCGCCCCTTTTTTGCCGCCTCGTCCTCAAAGTCGCCGCGAGAGGTAAAGGCGATCTTTTGGCCCGATGGCTGCCAGACGAATTCGCCCACCCCGGCTTTGAGGTCCGTGAGGGGCCGCGCTTCGCCGCCCTCTAAAGGCAGCAGATAGAGCTGCGGTTTACCTTCGCCACGCTTGGCGACAAACGCCAGCTGTGTTCCGTCCGGCGAAAAGCGGGGACGGGTATTCGACTCGCCGCTGTGTGTCAGCTGCACGCCGCCCTCTTTCACTTCGTCTGCCGCCCCATACAAAGCCCCGTACAAAAAGATATGCGAGCGGTATTCGGGCGGTTTCTCTTTATCGTCGGGTTGTTGAACGGTCGTCTGCACCGCCGCGACCTGTTTGCCGTCCGGGCTGAGCTGCGCGTCCGACACGAAGGTCAGGTCAAAAAGATGCTTTGCCTTGAGTTTTTTCGCCATAGGTACTTATACTCCCTGAACGCGTGAAATGTCCAAGTTAGGCGGCCCTCGAGCCCATCACACTGTAGAGCAAGATACCCGCCGCCACCGACGCGTTTAGCGACGCAACCTTGCCGCGCATCGGAATAGCGATCAGCTCGTCACATTTGTCACGCACTAAGCGCCGCATCCCCGTCCCTTCGGAACCGATTAGGAGCGCCGCAGGCCGGTCCCAGTCGATCTGCTCCGGACGCTGCGTCGCCTCCCCCGACGCGCCGTAGAGCCATACGCCTCTTGCTTTAATTTCGTCCATATAACGCGGCAAGTTTTTAACCTGCACGAGCGGCAGGTGACTACTTGCGCCCGCCGACGTTTTGGCGACGACCGCCGACAGGGGGGCGCTCCGCCGCTCTTCAGTCACGACGCCGTGCGCGCCCAGGACTTCGGCGCTACGGATGATCGCGCCATAGTTGTGCGGGTCGGTAATCTGGTCGAGCAAGACCAGTAGAGGTTTTTCCTGACGTTTCTCAGCGAGCTTAAAGGGTGCGTCCGGCTCGGCGTACTGTAAATCCGGAAGTTCGGCGGCGATGCCCTGGTGCCGCGTCGTTTTGAGCGTCTGGTCGAGCTGGGCACGGGGGACGAGCTCGAACCCAGCGTCTACTTTGCGCGCCAGCGACTGCAACTGCTTGACGGTTCCCGGTTGGACACCGTGCGCCACGAAGATGCGTTCGGCGTGTCCTTCTTGGAGGGCTTCGATAACTGCGTTTTTGCCGTAGATGAGCATAAGGGTGAGTATAGCGGCCTAGTCTTCAGCTCATTGCACTATCTTGGCTACTCATTCAAGCTATCGTTTATGAGTCTTATACAGTAAGAACGTTGGATAGGATGTTTTTCTCCACATACATAATGCCTTTGAGAGTAAGAACGCACGTACCATCTAAGTGATGTATCAGTGCTTCTTTGTGCAAAGTTGAAAGAACACGGTTTCTGAAATCTGTGGAGTTCTTGTACTCAATCCATTTACGCAAATTCTGCTCGCTAACCTTATCAGGATGCTTACTGTAAAGAATAGACCTCTTGCATAAGTCACAGTTCAAGACCAGCATTGATCAAACCAGCAATGAGCTTAAAGCGCAGCGAGAACCGCTTGCGCCTATTGCGATAGGTCTCCTTGACGATGCGCCAAATTTTGAGAGAACGAATCACGTGTTCGACCGGAATACGAAAGTGCCCGAGGGCTTGGTTGTGTGCTTTGTCTTCAAGGCTTAGCTCGCCACCACGGGGCTTTTTGCGGCTCAAGCAGGTTTGCCGATGACACGTGGCGAGACCCTGATAGCCGCTATCGGCGACAATCCACACCTCAGGTTGAAGTCGCGGGTCGTTGCCCTTGAATAAGGCGAGGTCATGCTTGGAGCCGCGAGCGTGAGCGGTAGCTAGAATCTGCTTGCTCACGACGTCGATCACAACTTGGCTCTTTAAGGTATGGCGCTTTCTCTTCCCGCGTCTTGGACAAAACGGCACACCGCAAGGGTGCGAAGTTCCAGCCTTCCGGGCCTGTCCGCTGTAGTAGCACCTTTGTTTTTTTTAGGTCGTTCGACGGGTGTCTCGGTCGCGTCGACCAACACCACCGTCCAGTCGCTCTCGGTCACCTCACGGCTTTTGGGCAAGCTGAACGCTTTGGACTTGATCAGCACGTCCTCGACGTGGGTGATAATACGGTTCGCGCTCGACTCGTGTATGGCGTAACTCGCAGCAATATGAAACTGTGTCCGGTACTCTCTCCAGTACGACAGCGTGAGCAGCAACTTGTCCTCTAAGCCGAGCTTGCTTGGACGTCCCGCTTTTTTCTTCTCGGTCTCGGCTCCCCTAAGCACCCCTATCATCTTCCCAAACACTTCGGGTTTTACCCCCGTCAGCCGTTTGAACGCTTCTGGACTTAGCTCTTTTACCGCTTCGTATCTCATGCTTACTACTCTGAAACCTTTTGGGTACTTTCGCAAGAGGTCTATTGTTTGTTGAGCTGATTATCCAAATGCTTTTTAGATACATTGGTCTAGAAACTGTTATTCGACCTTTGAACGAAGGTTCTCCTTGGAGGGACGTGCTCCTACTTTCACGACCTTTTCTGTACGTATTTTGGTGGTTGTGGGCGTGGTTCATAGGCAATCTCACGGGTGCGTATGCGGTTCGCAGATGGCTACTAAATCTGTGGCCAAACATTGAATTCGACTTCGGAGCCAACCACTTGCTTACCGAGAAAACTAGAAGAAGCCGTCTCACGCTTGTGATGACACTAATAACTGTTCCTGTCTTTGTAAACTTGACCTATGACATCCTCAAACAGTTTATTTTCTAGCACTAAGGACGACAGATTCCTAGAGCGTCAAACGTTGATATGAAATACAAACGGGTCATGCTCAAACTCAGCGGTGGCGCGCTCGCCGGAGACGACGGTTTCGGCTTTGTTCGAGAGAAGTTGGAACACCTGGTCGATGAGATTTTATCGCTGCTCGAGCTGGGGCTTTCTGTCGGAGTAGTGGTCGGGGGCGGTAATATCTTGCGCGGCAAAGACGCCCAAAGCTGGGGTGTCGAACGCACCGAAGCCGATAATATCGGGATGCTAGGTACCGTCATCAACGGCCTCATGCTGCGCGGCGCGTTAAAAAGCCGGACGGACAAAGAGGTGCGGGTGGTCACGGCGATGCCGATTCCAAGCGTGGCGGAACCCTACCTCCGGCTTAAGGTGCTGCAACACTTTGCCAGGGGTTACCTGGTGATCTTCGCAGGTGGTAACGGTCAGCCGTACGTCACGACCGACTACCCGTCGGTGCAGCGGGCGCTCGAGACGAACTGCGACGCGCTGCTCGCCGCCAAAAGCGGTGTAGACGGTATCTTTGACCGCGACCCGAACGTCTACCCCGACGCCGAGTTCTATCCGACACTTACCTTCGACGAGGCGGTCCGGCGTGACCTGCGGGTAATGGACCCGGCGGCGTTTATCCTGGCTCGAGACCACCGGCTCCCGCTGCACGTCTTTAACATCAGCAAGGTCGGCGCGGCGGCGCGCATCTGTCAGGGCGAGGAAGAGGGGACGTATATCCATCCGTAGAGAGGGGCAAACCTATGACTGTTTACAAATGCGTCGAACAAACCAGGAGAGGCGAAAACCCGACCGTTATCTGCCGTATGCCCTCGGGCTGGGCTGTCCTGGATGACTCGCAGTTTTTGCGTGGCTACTCGCTCTTGCTCCCCGACCCGGTGGTACCCGATCTCAACGCTCTAGATACCCCCGGACGCACACGTTTTTTGCTCGATATGACCCTCTTGGGCGACGCGCTGCTAGTGGTGACGGGCGCGGCACGCATCAACTATTCGGTCTTTGGCAACAGCGACGCGGCCCTGCACGCTCACGTCACCCCGAGGTACAGCAGCGAACCCAAAATGCTGCGGCGCGGTCCACCCGCTTTTTACAACCGTAAAAACGCCCCGAAGTTCGACCCCGAACGCGACGCCACGCTCGTAAAACAGATTGGAGAGGCCATCATCAGATTGTCCGGGTAAGCCATAAGCGACCTAAATGCTTTTCATAACCTAAGATGCAATAGGAACCTTTGTTACAAACGTGAGCTGGCTTGTGTTTTACAAATGACTTACTTACAACGTAGCGGGATCAACCCTAAACGCAGAGCTGTTCGGGTGGGGTGTTCCAACGTTGAAGTTACGATTAGGGAGGATAAAGATGCGTAAAACGGTTTTAGGTCTGGCAGCAGCGTCGTTACTTTCATTCGGGATGTCCCAAAGCGGTGGTGGTCAAAGTGGCGGTACGGACAGCGGAGGGATGCAGAGCGGCGGCGCGGCCTCCGAACCCGGCGTCGCGGCGCAGAGTCAAACGGGCACCAGCCTAATCTTCGTCGAGGCCCGAAACCCCGGCGGCTATATCGCTACCCCCGAAGGCAACACGCTCTATACCCTTGTCGATAGCAGTAGGGAGGAGGTCCTTCCCTGCGAAGCCGACTGCCTCGCGGCGTGGCCTCCCTACACAGGCGAGGCGACCGTAGACGCCGATACCGGTCTAGACCCTTCGCTTGTAGGTACGACTGAAGCGGCGGACGGCTCGACTCAAGTCACCTATAACGGCTATCCGCTTTACCTTTTCACTCAGGACACACAACCCGGCGCGCTAGAGGGTCAGGGTGTCGAGGCGTTTGGCGGTTTCTGGTACATCGTTCAAGACAGCGGCATTCCGCTCAAGGGCGATCCGATTACCGGTGAGTAGTAGGACTACTTACTCTTCCTAATAGCCGAGCCGCTTCTCTACTACGTGGGTAAGCGGCTCGCCTTTGGCGTAGCGGCGCAGGTTATCCAGAAAAATCTCTAACGCCCGCTCGTCGTAGTGAGGCGTGTCGCCCGACGTGTGCGGGGTGATGATGACATTTTCCATCTCCCACAGCGGCGAAGTTTCGGGGAGCGGTTCGGTCTCGAACACGTCCAACCCGGCCCCAGCCAGCCAACCCTCCTCGAGCGCGCGTACCAGCGCAGGTTCGTCGACCAGACCACCGCGCCCGATATTGACCAGCAGGGCGGTCTTTTTGAACATCCGCAGTTCAGCCTCGCCGATGATGTGGTGGGTATCTGCGGTTAGCGGCAGCGTCAGCACTACCACGTCGGCCTCGGGTAAAACCCTTTGCAGCGCGTCTAGTGAGACCATCTCGTCGATGGGCTCGAGCTTTTTGTCGGCGCTCCTTCGCATCCCGACTACCCGCATTCCGAACGCCTGGGCGAGCTGCGCGGTGCGCGCACCAATCGCGCCGACTCCGAGCAGCAGCATCGTTTTCCCGGCAAGTTCAAAAGCGGGCTGCCGTTCACGCTGTGACCACGTAGTGCCGAACTGGTCACGCATGGCTTTAGGAAATCCCCGTGCAAAGGCGAGCAGAAACGCAAAGATGTGTTCGCTGATGGGTACCGCGTGGATACCCGAGACGTTGGTCAGCACAAAGTCTTTTGCGGCGACGTTAGGGCGTTCAATCAGCCAGTCGGCCCCCGCGCCCCACTGCTGAAACCAGCGCAAGTTCGGAGCTGGCCCCAGCAGGTCTCTGGGAAACCCGCCCACCGCCACCTCGATCTCGCCGAGGCGCGCTTCGATGTCGGACTTGTCGCGGGTATAGACGGGCTCGAGTCCCCCGGCTGCTTCGGCGATAGCCCGCTTTTGATCGTCGTCAAAATAGTCGTCAGCAAATCCTAACAGTAAGACGCTCATGCGCCGAGTCTACCTTGTGGCTTTTGGATAAGCGTTTTGTGTCGCCGAAAAGCAACCTGTTCGGTCGCGCGCGGACACAGAACTCCCGCAGGCCGAGCTGAAGCGTCAAGGGGTAGCGGGTAGGGTGGACGTGTCAGCCGCCCCGCTCGAGAGACGCGCCGCACGTTTGTAGTAGTTGACGGTGCTGACGCCGACCACGACGCCGAGCACACCGACGGCTCCGACCAACCAGCCCGGAGCGTCCATGTCGAGCGCGCCGACGATCACAAACCCGTCGAACAGGGAGATGAGCGTAAAACCTACGTGAGCAATATAGTCACCCTTCCAGCCGACAGTTTGGTGACGCAAAAGCCGCCGCGCCTGAACACCTCTGAAACCGGTGTAGAGCGCGAGCAGGGTAAGGCCGCCGTAGGTGGAGCGGCCGACCGGCAGCAACTCACGCCAGTCAACCCCGACGACCGCCACCAGCAGCAGCACCATCACCCAGAGCGCCATGAAGTAAGCGCGAAATACCGTGTCAACTTTCCGAGGACGCAGGACCAGGCAACCGAGTCCGAAGGCTACGAGGCCGCCGACAGCGTGACCATAGATTAGAAAGGTGTGCAGCGCGGATTCATTCATGATTCTCCTTTTGCCCCAACAGCTCGAGGCTGTGTTCACTCCAGCGCCTGAGCGCATCGGCTTGAAATCTCCCGTACGAGAGCGTCAGCAACCAGTACGGCAAGTTGGGGTCGCCTACCTGCTCGGTCTCGAGCCACCTTTCAATCCCCTCATACGTTGCAATCAGCTCATCTTGTTCCGCGTAAAACCGCTCGAGGTGCGCCCGACTGACCTCCGGCGGGGCCTGACGACCTAAAAAGAGCTTGAGCAAAAGTTCGTTGCGCGGTGGAGCCGCCTCGGTTGGGGCCTCGAGCCAGTCTCGCAACACCTCCCGCCCCGCACCCGTAACCGTGTAGACCTTGCGGTCGGGTTTGCCGTCTCTGGCTCTGCGCTCGACCGTTACCAAACCCTCTTGCTCGAGTCGCTTCAAAGTCGGATAGAGGTTGCCGTAATTCTCGGCCCAGAAGTGACGGGTGCTCAGGTCGGTCAGCTTCTTGATGTCGTAGCCCGAGTGTGGCCCTAACCCAAGGATGCCGAGAATGGCAAATTGGCTTTTGTTGACTTTGCTCATATATAGATAATTTATATATCAAATTGATATAAAAGTCAAGCGGGTGGTACCTCGTAACGCTCACCCAGGTTTGTTTGAGAGGGCAAGGTTAGGCTACTTTGGGAGCGCAGCACATGGAATTCGTTTGGGCCGTTTTTACCTTTCTTCTTTGGGTCGGACTTACGACCGACTGGTTTTTGGGTCTCCGCAACACTACCCAGCTCAAAAGGGGTCTGAGCCCCTCACCCACGCACTATCCACTGCTGTCGGTGGTGATTCCGGCGCTCAACGAGGCGCGGTCGCTCGAGGCGAGCCTTCAGTCGGTGCTTGATCAGGACTACCCGAACTTTGAAATTTGCGTTCTCAACGACCGCTCGACCGACGCCACCGGCGAGATTTTAGACCGACTCAAAACCCGGCACCCACACCTCCAGGTGGTCCACATCAGCGAGTTGCCGAGCGGTTGGCTCGGCAAAAACCACGCGCTGCACGTGGGCGCGGCGCAGGCGCGGGGTGAGTGGCTGCTCTTTACCGACGCCGACGTGGTGTTCAGGCCCGAAGCGTTTTCAGCCGCTATGACCTGCGCGGTGACGCGCGACCTCGAGCACCTGACCGCGCTCCCCCGGATGGTCTCCAAAAGCCCGCTGCTCGCATCTTTTGTAGCGGTGTTTACGCTGCTTTTTAGTTTTGGCGTGTTGCGCGCCTCGGCCCCCGCCACCAAAGCGCACGCCGGACTGGGCGCGTTCAACTTGCTCCGGCGCTCCGTTTACGAGCAGCTAGGTGGGCACAGTCCCATCGCACTCCGCCCGGACGACGACATGATGCTGGGTAAACTCGTTAAACAAGCAGGGTTCAAACAAGAGGTGGTGCTCGCCGCCGAGCTGATCGAAGTCGCGTGGTATGAGAGCGTACACCAGGCCGTCCGGGGTCTCAACAAAAACGCCTTTGCCGGACTTTTTTACTCGCCCGCCGTGGTCTCTCTGTTCGTTTCGGCGCTCGTGCTGACGCATATTTTGCCCTTCGTAGCCGTCTTCACCACGACCGGGGCGACCCAATTTTTGTGCGTCCTTGTGCTGATAAATATTGCGCTGGTCTACGCGCTCGGCAGCTGGTACCTGAAGCTGCCCGGCCTGTGCGCGCCTCTCCACCCGCTCGGCGCGGCGCTCCTCGGTTACGCGGTTTTGGAGTCCGCCGTCAAAGCGACCTGGCGCGGCGGCGTCAGCTGGCGCGGGACGTTTTACCCGCTCGAGCAACTTAAAAGGAACAAGGTGTAGCGCCCGGTTTCCTCGCCCAACCCAGCTTGTAAGTTAGAAGCAAGTCACCCCTCAAAACGCAGGGTTGACTGGGGAGATGTTGATTACAGAGATGGAGCACCACCTCACGCTGGACGCCAAACCCCCTTTTTCGTTTGCACGGACGCTTTCGTTTATCGAAACCTTTTACGCCCGCCCCTACGAGCGTGTCCCAGCGAGTGAGCAGATCGTCGGCAAGGCGCTCCGGCGCGTCGTCAGTGTGCAGGGGAAGCCGGTGCTTTTCGAGGTCAGGGAAGCGGAAGGGGGGCTCGAGCTGACCCTATACGCCGAACAGCTCGACGACACCCTGATTAAGGCCACAACTGAACGTGTACGTTTTTACCTGGGCCTGAACGACGACCTCACGCAACTCTACGGACGCGCCGACCCGATTTTTCAGGGGGTTGTAAGCGAGCTTTACGGCCTCCACATGCTTAAAGTCCTTACGCCGTTCGAGGCGGCGTGCTGGGCGCTCGTACAGCAGCGCACCCCGAACGCCTTCGCCCACAAGACGATGGCGCGGCTTGCCGAACACTTCGGCAAAAAGCTAACGCATAAGGGCGTCACCTACACCGCTTTTCCAGAAGCGGCGCAGCTGCTCGACAACCCGCAAGCACGCGTCTTAGACGCGACCAACAACACCCGAAAAACCGAACGGCTGCTGCACCTGATCGGTGCGTTTGCAGCGGCTGACGAGACCTTTTTGCGTACCGCTCCCTACGGTGAGGTCGCCCACTGGCTGCTGAACATCAAAGGTTTGGGCGCGTGGTCGGTGGATTTTATCGCGCTGTGCGGGCTGGGCCGGACCGAGCGGGTACCGTGGACCGACACCGGGCTGCTGGGAGCCGTTTCCAGGATTTACACTCAAGGTTTCGACATCAGTTTGGGCAGCGCCCGCGAACTCGCCGAGCGTTACGGCTGGTCGGCGGGCCTCTGGTCGCACTACGTCAAGACGGCGGCGTACGGTTCAAAACGTCGTGAAGCCGCCGCAGCTAGACCCGCTGAACGAAGCTAAACCGTTCGTCCTCTAGTACTTGACCACGGTAGATAGCCAGATTATGTTAGGTGATGCCAAGACCAAAACGATATCGCATTGTGCTCAACGAGCAGCAGAAGCGGCAGCTGCAAGAGTTCATAAGTAAGGGACAGGCGT
>JAABUN010000449.1_pt1 | contig 107104 bp, 102 predicted proteins | sample 5559311 | NCBI WGS metagenome assembly JAABUN01 (sample SAMN10711877, study PRJNA513370) | rock metagenome | isolation source: Antarctica rocks | place: Antarctica: Victoria Land, Siegfried Peak sud | reverse complement strand
GCCTCCGCTGCGGGAGCTAATTTTTTTTCGTAACCTTTTTCATAATTTTTAAAATTTAGAGCCTTAAATTACATCATCAGCCCCACTTTATTGTTTCCCGAGGTACGAGGGTTCGGTTCAACAGGCGTATTGGCAATATTTGGGTGGGACGTTCCGCTATGGACTTTTGTTATTAATCATCTTTTGAATAATTTGCTACTGAACTTTTGTAATTCTATTTCCCAAACATCGCCAATACGTAATCGTTGTGCGTCATGCGTACGTACTCCCCATTTATACTGTATTTCACAACTATGACAGATCTCAATTTTAGCTTAGATTCCTAATGCTCTAAAAAATGGCTCTTTATAGTTACTCCCAATAGGCAGTTCATTCTTGCTAATGAATACCCGGTTGCCTTCAATATGTGATAGCTTCAATTTATTAATAATAAAAGAACGATGTATTCTGATAAAAAAAGTTTTAGGTAGTAGCACTTCAAAAGCAGAAAATGGGTATTACGGGCATAAGAATAGTTTTATCTGTCACTATTTTTGTATAATTTCCTTTTGCTTCTGCATATAATATTTCATCATATTCAAGTTTATAAATTTTCCCATCTGTTCTTTATGATTATATGTTTATTCCTGTCAGGAACTGCAGGTATTACTATATTTTTTGAACCTGCTTCTATGTGACCTATGGCTTTATCAACTGCCACTATAAACCGTTCCAATGAAAAGGGTTTAACAAGGTAATCGCATGCAGAAAGTTCGAAGGCATTAACAGCGTATTCTTTATATGCAGTCGTAAATATTATTTCTGGTTTATTCTTCAATGTTTTCACAAATCCTATTCCATCTAAAACCGGCATATGTATATCTAAAAATAAAATATCTACAGGCTGTTGCTGCAATATCTTTTTAGCATCAAGGGCATTGCTGCAAACCGATGTAACCTTTAGCAAAGGCAAGTGATTACAATAATTAAGAATAATTTCACGGGCAATAGGTTCATCATCTACAATCATACAATTAACTGTATTTATCATTTTACTTTTAATTGAAGCATTACATTATAAAAACCATCTTCCTGTTTTTGGCTAAGATTATATTCATCAGGATATAAAATTTAAGCCGCTTAATTGTATTGACTAAACCGATGCCTGAGCTTTCATTAATAATTTTATTTTCAATTGGCAAAGAATTAAACGTATTTTTTATGTAAAACCAAATGTAGTTTTCTTTCACGTGCAGATTAATAGCTATTTCTATTTTATCATCTGCTGTATTCTTTGAATGGTTAAAAGCATTCTCAATAAATACAATCAGCAACATCGGCGCAATCTTTATTGTTGAGTTAACAGCGCAATCCATGTCAGTGCGTAGCATCAATCTTTCGCCAAGGCGTAAGTTTTCAAACTCAATATAATTATTGATATAATTAACTTCATCTGCCAACAGCACAAATGCATTTTTTGTGTCGTATACTGAATAGCGCAATAACTCAGACAATTTTAATAATAATCTTGGAACTCTCTTGTGTGCTGTAATAGAAAGCCCATACATGTTGTTCAATGTATTAAAAAGAAAATGCGGGCTTAATTGAGATTGCAAAAGGTTTAGCTCACTTTGCTTTTGTTGTTCTGCTATGCGGGCATTTTGTATTTGCTGTACAAAAGTTGTATGGATAATAGTAATAGAAATACCGATAAATAAAAACAGAACTACCAAAACAAAACTTATTAAAAAGAAATCGTAAAAATCAAATCTCACGGGATGAAAAATAAGTGAAATGCCAACTGTGCAAATAAATGTCAGGACAGTAGTGTAAAGTATTGTTGAGATTAATAATTGCTTATAGCGTGTGGCGCCAATCCATCTTTTGAATAACCATCTGCCCGAATATACGCAAGCCAGAAAAAATAAATATACAATCAACCCCCTTGCCGCTACTGCATTAAAACTTCTTGAGTTAGTAATAATACCTGTTAGAAACAATAGTAAAACAATTACACAAAAAAAAAGATGCCTTGTAGATTTTTGGCTGAATAATTTGCTTATGAATTCCTGCAATGTTTTCATTCAGACAAATATCTAACTCTTACATCGTTCAGTAAAGTTATCCTGACAAAAAGGGGTTTTCATAGTACAAACAAAGCAAATTAAAGGATTAAAATTTAGTCATTCAATTATTGGTTTATGCCAGTTATATATACATGTTTAACCTATTTTCTTTAACAAGAAGATGAAGCAAATAATATTTGCTAAAACATTATTATGCAAAATTCGACGGAAACAATTATTAAAACAGATCATTTATGTTTTGGTTTTACTAAACAAAATCAAATACTTAATGATATTAGTCTTCATGTTAAAAGAGGAGCAATCTATGGCTTTCTTGGTCAAAATGGTGCAGGCAAAACTACGACTATACGATTGCTGTTAGGCTTATTAAAATCACCTGAAAACGGAATTCAACTTTTTGGCGAAGACATTAATAAAGCTCCGATAGACATATTTAAAAAAGTTGGCGCTTTCATTGAATCTCCATCGTTATATGAACATTTAACAGGGTATGATAACCTTGAAATAACAACGATACTTAGGGAGGTTCCAAAAAAAAGAATTGCAGAAGTTCTTGATATTGTCAATCTAACAAAATCATCAAACATCAAAGTGAAAAAATATTCGCTGGGTATGAAACAACGCCTGGCACTTGCGCTGGCTTTGCTTTCTAAACCTGAATTGCTTATTTTGGATGAACCTACCAATGGTCTTGATCCTAATGGAATTAATGAAACACGGGAATTGCTTATTCAATTAAACAGAGATTACGGAGCTACCATTTTTATTTCAAGCCATTTACTTTCTGAAATAGAAAAAATGGTTACCCACCTGGGAATCATTCATAAAGGAAACTTAATTTTTCAGGGAAAGATTGAAGATTTACTTCAAAAGCACAAGACCGAATCTTCTTTAATAATTCAAACAAATAACAATGCAAAAGCAGCAGCTATTTTACAAGAATTGTATTCTGTTAGCCTCAGGGCAAAAGGAATACTGAAAGTAACAATTGAGAATGCAGGAGAAGCCGATGCGATTAATAAAGCCTTAATTAAAAATGAAATAAATGTACTTCAGCTACACTATTAAATACCGATTTGGAAAAAATTTATTTGGAAATGACTAAAAATTAAAAAATGCTAACAGTAAAAAAATATTTTCACCCGGAGTTGATAAAAGCAAAAAATACCGCTGCTGTATGGTTGATTGTAATAGCAGCTGCGTTTCTACCAATTATGCAGCTGTTATCATATTTGCATACAGATGGTTCTAATATAAAATTAGATGTCGGTGAAAATCCATGGGATTCCTTTTCCAGAAATTCTTTTGCCATGTGTTCAATTTTTATTATTCCCATGTTCGTGGTGTTATTGGTTTGCTTGTTATTAAACATTGAACATAAATCAAACACATGGAAGCATTTATTTGTGTTGCCTGTTTTAAAAAAACAGATTTTTCTAAGTAAATTTTTTCTCGTTATATCAATGCTGGGTATTTTTTACTTACTATTTGTAATACTAATTCTGTTAGACGGATGGATTTTGACAAGCTCAATTAGGCAAGCCAATCCTAACCACCTTTCTATTGATTGGTCAATAATTGGAGGATTAACTATTAAATCTTTTATATCCACACTTCCTATTTTAGCGATTCATTTTTGGCTAAGTTTCAGGATTAAAAACCTTATCATAAATATTGGAATAGGACTTATAGGATTAATAACAGGACTTGTTTTAGCATCACCTGGCACCTGGGAGCAAGTTATTTATTATCCATATGCTTTCCCTGCGCTTTTAGCATATAAGTTGAATCCTAATTATCACTATGCTAACTATCCTGCAAACCTGTACAGTATTATTTATTTTTCTATCATTAGCATCCTGTGCTACTTCGACTTCTCTAAAAATTTTAGAGGGTAGTTTTTATAGTTTTAGACATTACTGACTCAAAAGCACGAACGCACGACATATAGGTTTGGCAATAGGCTGGCTGACGGAATAATAATCAGCTACTAACCAATATCAGCAATAGTTCCAGCGGGACCTTATAAATGAGCTTTAGTTGTATCTTCATCTTTACTAACAATATTCAGACTTGGTTCCGGGCTTGACGAGCAATGAGTACCAGCCCATCGCCAAGCCTTGAACGTTAGTCAGAATGCTAAAGCGACACCCGACAATTAACTGAAAAGTTCAAATGGCAACAAAACAATGAGAGACGATGTAAAAATATTCGTGTATGGGTCATGTCATTTTTCTCAGCTCCTTGACAGTGATGAAGTCGTTGGCAATGGCGGTTACGGTGTTGTAGTAACAATAAATGGCAATAAGGAACATGAAATCTCTGGTGGATTTTCAAACACCACAAATGCAAGAATGGATTTATTTGGTATTACGGCAGGTTTGAAACGAATTGAAAGACCGGGTATTGTTACAGTATATCTAACAAACGGTTATATAATTGACGCCTTAACCAAAGGTTGGTTAAAGAAATGGAAGGAAAATGGATACAAAAAGAGAAAACATGCTGACCTCTGGGACGAGTTGTATAAAGTAATGTCCTTCAGCCCTTTGACAATAACAGTCAGACACTCAAGAGAGGTAAAAAGCTCTCCGGAATTTCAACTTGCGGAACAGTTAGGCAAGGCAATGTCAGGAAAAAGAAATCTTCCAAGCGACTTAAAACCTCAATCATCAGATGAATTGTTTGCAAGTAACGATACTGAAACTACAGCTGACCCTTTAGAGATAACAGATGAAGAACCCATCTTATACAGTATTTGTGTTGATGCTTCTTCTTTTCAAAATCCTGGACCGACAGAATATCGTGGCGTTGACACAAAAAGCGGTGATGTGATTTTCCAAAGAAAGTACCAGGAAGCAACCAATAACATCGGCGAATTTCTTGCCATTGTTCATGCCCTTGCCTATTACAAAAAACAAGGCAAAGAACTTAAAGTTATTTATAGTGACAGCTCAAACGCTATCTCTTGGGTGAAGCAGAAAAAATGCAAGACAAAATTAGAACGCACAGAAAAAAATGCAGAAGTTTTTGACCACATTCAAAGAGCAGTTGCCTGGCTTGAGAACAATGATTACAAAACGAAAATATTGAAATGGAACACCGCTGCCTGGGGACAAATTCCTGCTGACTATGGACGAAAGTAGTTTGCGATAGACAAGAAGCACGAACCGCCAACACTAGGGTTTGGCACTATGACGGGGTGACCAACAAGTCATCGGCTATACGCTGCAATTTGCAGCCCATAGGTGGCAATTTTAGCGACACCCAAACAGCAGACAGAAAATGCGACAATTAGACAACCAAATAATTAGACAACATTAGTGACAATTTTTATTAGACATTCTAAATTGAAAAATGACTAAATAATGTATATTCCTAAAATAAATTTAGAAACAGACATAGATGAGATTGTTGCGTTTATGAAACAATTTAGTTTTGCGACAATCATTACGGCAAAAGACAATTTTCCCATTGCGACACATTTGCCTTTTCTTGTTGCCATCAAAGACGATAATGTTATTTTGACTTCACATTTTGCAAGAGCAAACGAGCATTGGACAGACATCGAGAATAATAAAGCCTTGATAATTTTTAGCGAACCACATGCTTATATTTCACCAAAAAACTATGACAAAGAACTAAATGTACCAACTTGGAACTATATTTCCATTCATGCGTATGGACAAGGAAAATTAATTACAGAAACGGACAAGACTTTTGAAGTACTTGAAGCGACAATTGACAATTATGAGACTTCATATAGACAACAATGGGAAAATTTGCCAGATGAATATAAATTTAAAATGGCAAAAGGAATTGTTGCATTTGAAATTGTTGTTACAGACTTACAAGCAAAGAAAAAATTAAGTCAAAATAGAACGGATACTGAAAAACAAAAAATTATTGACTTTCTATCAAGAAGCAATGACAGTAACGAACAGGTAATTGCCAATTATATGCGAAAGAACCAAATAGCGGACAAATAAAACTGCCACCAATATGCGTGTTTGCAATATGGCGGCGGACGGATAAAACATTAGTCAGAAGGCTAAAAGATAAGAACTGGACAATTGAAAAGCAACGGGCAAAAATGCGCAAAAGAATAATTGGCTTTGACTTAGCAAGAGCTTATGCAATCTTCGGAATGTATATTGTAAATTTCACTTTTTGTTTTGGTTCTTTTAGCGACCAGTCTTTACCTGGAAAGTTTACCAATCTTTTTATTGGAAATTCAACCTCAATATTCATTATCTGTGCTGGAATGGGTGTTGCGTTAATGACTAAGCGGGAGACATACAGTTTAGAAGAACAAAAGAAACTTAAATCAATCATTTTAAAGCGTTCCTGGTTTTTATTTGCTTTGGGCTTATTACTTTACAATTGGTGGCCAGGAGATATATTGCACTTTTACGGTGGTTATTTGCACATTGCTGCATTTCTGCTTTTTGTGCCCAGAAAGTATTATTTATGGATTGCTCTTTTAGCCATTTTAATATATAATATTTTACAACTTTTTATACCAATAACAACAAGTTGGGACTTACGAACAACCAAATATGCAGACTTTTGGACACCTGTTGGATTTTTAAGAAATACTTTTTATAACGGCTGGAACTCTATCTTTCCCTGGTTTGCCTATTTTTCATTAGGAATGTTTTTAGGAAAGCTAAATTGGCAAGACAACAATATCCGGAAGAAGTTTTTTTTAATTGGCTTTTGTTTGCTTGCAGTATTTAAGGGGTTAAGATTATTTATCAGAAACGATTTTGATAACGTACAAAGACATGAGTTTTATATAAAATATTGGTTTCAGTTAATGGAAGATTATTTTCCTGCCAACATTCCTTACATAATGATTACAACAGGTTTTGCATTAATGGTAATTTCTATTTGTATGTATTTAGGTGACAAATTCTCAACAAATAAATTTATAGACCTGATTGCCAAAACAGGACAAATGACATTATCACATTACGTATCTCATATGACTATTGGCGTGCTTATTTTAGCTAAACTTACCCATAAGACCTATACAGGATATCCTACAACTGAAATGCCGGCGCGACCAATTTATCTATTGACATATGCAATACTTTTTTTTATAATAAGTGTAATATTTAGTTATTTATGGACCAGGAAATTTAAAAAAGGACCACTTGAAACACTTATGCGAAAAATATCAGACAGACAAAAGCCGGCAGGTAATCGAGTAGACGGCCCTGCCACTTATAAGTAGCAGGCAGCGCCTCATATGCAGTTCCTGTTTGTTAGTGCTATCTTTTGCAGTCTGGCTTACTTCAGGGCATGAGTTACTCCATACCACCTTACCACTTGCTAATGTTTCGGAACGTTCCCCCCACATAAGAGACTTTCACTCTCTGGCTTCTCTTTTAAAAAGAACTATATCTACCATTCGGGGCACACACAATGTGTTTGCATTATGACGGGCAGGACGGAACGCAGTTCAGATTGTTTTTCAATAAGCTTCATATCTTTAACCAATGTGGCCGTAATTCAATGCCGCCACATTGCAAACACTTTAACGTTAGTTACCATTTAATGCAACGTTTCTTTTAATGTAATTGTCAGGTTGCTAAATTTATAACGGTGAATAATAAACTACTTTGTTTCTTGACCTCGATTGTGATTACAGGAATTGTAACAGGTTGCTCAAAACAAGCCGATAAAGCGACTAATAAAGAGGGTTTAGCTGGCACTTGGCAATGGGTAAGAACTGATGGAGGTTTTGCCTTTCACATTCATGAAACACCGATTACTACAGGTAAGAACATTGACTTGAAGATTACTTCAGATAAAAAATATTACATATACACAAATGGCTCTTTGACTTCGGAGGGAACGTATCTTCCGGAGACAAGAAAATGTATACATGACTTCAAAGATAAAACTGTCATCAATTTTTCTTCACCCTCTGATTATGACTTTATGGTTGAAAAAGTAAATAAGGAGAACTTGTATTTGTCTGATGAAACTTATGATGGTATTGGAAGTGGCTATAAACGGAAGAACTTAAACGGCAACTAACAGTGTGTTTGCAATATAACGGCGGACCTGAACACTGTCGACCTGTAGTTTTTCAGTTAAGCTTTATATCTTTAATTAGATTTAATCAGAATGACGGTAATTTTATTGACACAAATCGCAAACACTTTAGCCTTAGAGCAGTTCGATCTTTTGATGAAACTGGGTGCACAAAAAGTCTCAGTTGTAGAATAACAAAATTACCTTTCTTGAATTAATAAATCAGTTATGAATAAAACAAATCAAGCTTTGTTTGCTCCGCAGCTTTTTATTAAAAGTGGAGTTACAAATATTGACTTTTATACAAAAGCATTTGAAGCCATTGAACTGAGACGCTGGACAAATGATGACGGAAGTATACATGTTGCTGAATTATCAATAAATGGCGCAATATTTCATCTTCATGAAGAATCTCTTAAATCCGGCTCATTTAGTCCTTAAAAATATAATGGCACAACAACAACCATCGGACTGTTTGTTTCAGATGTAGATTCTTTTATGAGTAAAGCAATAGCAGCAGGTGCAATAGAGATTTCAAAGGCAATAGATTACGACTATGGATATCGTCAAGGAGAAGTAAAAGATCCTTTCGGACATACCTGGATGATTGAAATGAAAATATAAAGGCTGTAGCTAACAAGTGCATTTGCAAAATAAGGCAGGACAATGTAATCTTCATTAGCAGCAAAGTGGCAGGTTTAGTCCGGGGCCGAACCTTTCAACTTCATATCTCAACTAAGCCTTTGTACGAGCAGGACCGCATTGATATTCGTCCTTCCCAAATGCAGACCGTCCGCAGTGATACTTACCGGAATTACTCCGGATCTTAACTCCTTTTTTTTATTTTATATCAAGCCAAAACGTTTCAAGAATGTTGATTCAAGACTTTAACCATACAATAGATATTTGGATAAGAGAGTTAGAACAATACGACATTATCCGGTTATGTGCTAAACCTTCTCCAAATAGTTGGTCACTTGGTCAGGTATATATACATCTTATAGACGATACAAATTATTATATTAAACAAATAAAAATTTGTGTATCTACTAATGATAATTCAATTGAAGAAGCGTCACCTGGTGCTAAAACAATGTTTCTTAATAATGATTTTCCTGATGAAGTAATTGAAGGAGCACCCACAAACTCCTGCATCCCCCAACCCGATAATAAGGAACAACTGAGGAGTTGTTTAATGCATTTAAAAGATGAAATGAATAGTAGTGAAATAATGATTTCAAGAAGTCCATTTAAAGGCAAAACAAAACATCCCGGATTAAGCTATTTTAATGCTAATGAATGGTTCCGGTTTGCTGAAATGCATCTTCGTCATCATTTAAGACAAAAGAAAAGAATAGACGATTTTTTGAAAAAAAATAGATATTAGCAATAAATTTGTTGCAAATATTTAAATCAACAGACTAAAAAATTCCTGAATTGATATTAGAAATAAAGCGGAAAAGACTACTGGTATGAACCACAGACAAGAGACTGGGCAGACGAAACGTAATAACAGTATTCAATATTAGCTTTAGTACAGCCTGACATTATACAGCAGCAACAAAATAAACCATCAACTTTTTAAAAAAATAATTGACATTAGGTCCCTCGCTGAGAAGTTTTAAATATTAGTTCTTCGTCAGGCCTGAACTTTGTTGTCCGTAATCATAATCATCATTCATAAAATACGTTTTCAAATAGTTATTTCTTTTTTGCAAGATGAGTTACCAATGCCATAACAGACAATATCAAACCCATTACCACAACTCCATTCCATTTGAAAATATGCCATGCCTGACTTGCCAGAAATGTGCCGGCAGCACCGCCAATAAAATAAGTAACCATATAGACAGTGTTAAGCCTGTTACGGGCTTCAGGACGTAACGCGAAAATAACAGCCTGGTTAGAGATATGTGTAGCCTGCACACCCATATCCATTATAATAACTCCTATAACTAATAACACCATACTATTGGCGGAAAAGCCAAAAACGATATAAGAGATAAGAACTAAAAGAATACTTATGGTAGTGAGTTTGTGACTGTTACCTTTATCACTTAACCTACCCATCTGTGATGCTGCCAATGCACCAAATGCACCAACCAGTCCAAAAGCACCGGCTATTTCGCTACCTGCATGATATTGAGGTTCTTTCAATAAAAAAACCAATGTTGTCCAAAAGCCGGAAAAACATGCGTAGCACAATGCCCCCCGAATAGCTGAAACACGCAACATAGGTTCTTCTTTTATTAAGTCAATCAATGATTTCATCAGCTCTTTATAACTCCCGGAATATTCCGGATGCACCTGTGGCAATAAAAAATACAATGCGATCCATAGTATGGTCATTAAAGCTGCTGCAATAAGAAACATTGCCCTCCAACCCAGGTGTGCACCAATATATCCGCTTACTGTACGTGATAATAAGATGCCTATCAGTAAACCACTCATCACAAAACCAATTGTTTTTCCTCTCTGACCAGGAGGCGAAAGATGGGCTGCCATTGGTACAATCAGTTGGGGAATGATAGAAAAAGCGCCAATCAGAAAACTGGCAATCATCAAAACATGAATGCCAGGCGACCATGCAGCAAGCAGCAAAGCAACAATAGTCATAAAAAATTCAAACATAATGAGCTTTTTCCGCTCGAGCATATCCCCCAGAGGAACGGTAAAAAGCATTCCTGCAGCATAACCTGACTGCGTAAGCATAGCAAGCATGCCACCTTGCGCCTCCGATACCTTAAAGTCTCTTGAAATGTCTGCAAGTAGTGGCTGATTATAATAGATATTGGCTACGACCAGGCCTGTAGCAATAGTCATAACCCAAAGATGTAAACGTGTTAATTCCGGCTTTTCATTTTTGTTATAAATATTCATCGGCTGCAAAAGTAACAGAACCACGATTTATTGGATTATGAAAAGAGGCACCATTGCCACCAGTGTAAAAAGTGTGAGATCAAATTTTGTAAAACAAGGCATTCGTTTACTTTTTTACAGTTTATCCTGGAGAAGAAAGTGCAGGATTTGCCTTAATTATTGCAGCTTTTTTTTTCGAAAAAAAGTTACTTATATTTTTTTAATTGAGACAAAGGATAAAAACTTTCACGCCAGTAAATACCTCTCTGCCAGGTAGTAAGTATCGCAGATTTCAGCATAATAAAACTGATAACTGCAGCCGCAAAAGGAATCACCAGAATATACCACCACTTACCATGCAAAGCAGGTTTTAGCAGGTAAAGCGCCAGTTGAGATAGCAGTATAATAGCAGCCATAAATTGTAGTTGAGGTGCGCCCGATAACAGCAAAACAGGCACTGGCAGTACAAAGAACAGAAGGGCACCAATAGAATTGATAACAGCTTTTAAAAAACTATAATTAACAGATGAAAAAGCATTTTTCATAAGACCTTTAATAAACCCGTTTAAACTGCTATACCACTCGTACTTTATTTGTTCATCACCGTACAATACATCCTGCCTGAAACCGGAAGATTTTATATGTTCGCCTAACTGCAGATCATCATTAGGATGAAGCGAAAAACGAACATGTGTTCCTGCTGTTTCGTATGCTTTTCTCTTTACCAGATTGAAAGCTCCCATACCGATAGAGGCACCGGAATGAGGATTTTTTGCAGCCCATGGCCGGTATTGTAAATCGAACATGATTTTGAAAGTAGCCAAAACACTATTGAATATACCAGACCTGGAATGAATATGCGGAAGCAGAACAAGATGGTCTAATTTACGGTCGATACTATAGCTTATAGCTTTTGTCAGTGTATCAGGCTTAAAGACAACATCTGCATCAGTAAATAACAACCATTCTTCCGCAGAGTTCCGGTAGCCCTGGTAAAGCGCATGGCTCTTACCCAGCCAGCTTTCAGGTAATTTATCTATGTGTAAAACTGTAACGTGTGAAAACCTTTGCGCAAAATTTTCAAGTATCTGTGGAGTACGGTCTGTAGAGCGATCATTAATAAGCACTAAACGATAATTGCTATAGTCAAGGTTGCAAATACTATTCAGTGCTTTCTCCAGTTCTTCCTCTTCATTTCTTACTGCAATAATAATTGCTATTGCAGGTTCAGCTAATGTTTTCGAAGTCTTTACCGTACGTAAAAACTTAATCCTGTAGCTATTTATCAACAGGTATACACTGAGTAATACCCAAAAAATGGTAACCAATATTGAATTGTAGAAAAATAGCATAAATTTTTTAAGGTTTACAGGTCGTTTATATCAGAAGCAATTATACTACCATTGCTTTTAGACAGGAATAGCAGGGCAATGTTCCATCATTCAGTCTTCTCAAATTACATTTAGCGCTGCTTAAGTTATTGTATGGCATGGTTTTACTGATTTTACTACTTTAATCATTAAATTTATTTATATGTTCTATCATGTAAAAGACTTACAGTTCAATGCAAGGGTGTCAAGGCCTGACCCTGCATTTGCTACACTCTTATTAGAGCAATTTGGTGGCGCTAATGGTGAGCTTGCCGCTGCTTTACGTTATTTTGTTCAGGCCTTCGGCGCTAAAAATCCTTATCCTGATAAATACGACTTGCTGATGGATATTGCAACAGAAGAATTCAGTCATCTTGAAATTGTGGGCGCCACCATTCAGATGTTGCTTACTGGTATAAACGGGGACCTGAAAAATGCTGCAGAAAATTCAGAGATCATGCAGTTGTTAGATGGAAAAACCGGTAAGGAAAGTATGATCCATCAGGCTATGGTTGCACCACAATTTTTAGTGCAAAGTGCCGGCGGTCCTGCTTATACCAACAGCCAGGGAGTGCCATGGACGGCGGCATATATAAACGGCGATGCGACAGGTGAGCTTACTGCTGACCTCAGATCAGACATTGCAGCAGAGTCTCGTGCCAAAATGGTGTATGAGTACCTGCTTCAGTTTACAGACGATCCTTACGTAAAAGAAACACTCCTTTTTTTAATGACAAGAGAAGTTGCACACTATCAAATGTTTGAAGCTGCTTTGGCCACTATTAAACCTAATTTCCCTCCGGGAACTCTCCAGGGAGATCCCAGGTATGGTAATCTATACTTTAATATGTCGAGCGGTAATGCTATACGTGCTCCATGGAACCAGGGTCAAACTATGCCAATGGGCGATACATGGCAGTATATAGAAGACCCTATTAAGCATGTCCTGGAAACAAATAGTTTACTGGACCAGAAAGTAACCGGAAGTGTTCTTACCGAAGACAAAGTGCAAAAGATGAATGAAGAACTTGGTGAAGCACGGAGTAAAATTGTAAATAAAGCTGCTCCGATAGGTCCACAACAATGGAATAAACCATTGAGTGAAGATGATTTGGAAGTAAGTTTGGGAAAAGGGAACTTATTGAGTTAATGAAATTACAGGAATCAAGTAATAAAATATTACAACAAAACCAGGCGGATCGTGTGGAAATTACTTTTTACACCGATCCGCTTTGTTGTTGGAGCTGGGCTTTTGAGCCCCAATGGCGAAGACTTCAATACGAATTTCAGGATATACTAACTTGCCGCTATGTAATGGGTGGTCTTTTACCAGCATGGCAAAATTACAATGACCCTTTGTATTCAATTAGCAGACCTATGCAAATGGGACCTGTATGGCATGAGGCGAGTGTAACGTCTGGAATGAAAATATATGACCGAATATGGGTAGAAGATGCGCCGGCTTCTTCATATCCTGCATGTATAGCCGTTAAATGTGCAGAACTGCAATCACAGCAGGCGGGAGTAAAGTATCTTAGAATGGCTCGCGAAGCAGTTATGCTGCAAGGACAGAATATAGCCAGGCAAGATGTTTTAACAGCCATAGCACACAATCTTGCAAACAATTTCCCAGGCCTGTTAGATCCAGGCAAATTTCAATATGATTTAGCAGGGAGTGATAACGGGATCGAAGCCTTTAGAACAGATTTAAACGAAGTACAAAGCAGAAACATCAGCAGATTTCCAACATTAATATTAAGATCTTCAAATAAGCCCACTATTATGATAACCGGCTATCGTCCCTATCCTGTTTTGATTGATGCTATAAAACAGGTTGCTCAGACAACAGAACCTTTACAAAAGCCACCTTCAAAGGAGGCTTACATAAAATACTGGGGAAATATAACCCAGCGGGAAATCGAAGAAATTTTTCCTGATAAAGAATAGCTGCCATCTTTTGTTTTGACATTTTCTCAATTTCGCTTCATTTTACAACATAAAATATATTACCGGAAGGGACGGAAGTTGCAACTTTTTTATTACAGGAAAAAAAATCTTTTTAATTAGTGCTTTAATATAATAAGATCTCATGAATACCAACCCGAAATTGAAAGGTCAGTCAGCATTAGTTACCGGAGCCAGCAGCGGTATCGGAAAAGCAGTTGCCATTGCATTGGCAAATGAAGGCGCCAATGTAGTAGTCAACTGCTCTTCCCATCCGGAACGCGGGCAGGAAGTGGCAGAAGAAATAAAAGCAAACGGTGGAACGGCAATTGTTTACCAGGCTGATGTAAGCAAAGAAGAAGAAGTACAGGCCATGTTCCAGGCAATGTATAAGGAGTTTGGAACTATTGATATTTTAGTAAATAATGCCGGATTGCAAAAAGACGCCTCTTTTGTTAATATGACCCTTTCAGACTGGGAAAAGGTAATTGATGTAAATCTGACAGGCCAGTTTTTATGTGCAAGAGAAGCTGCCAGAGAATTTTTAAAAAGAGGAATAGTGCCTGAAAGAAGCGTTGCAGCAGGAAAAATTATCTGCATGAGCAGTGTACACGAGGTGATACCCTGGTCAGGCCATGTAAACTATGCAACTAGCAAAGGTGGAATAATGTTGCTTATGAAATCTATTGCGCAGGAACTGGCTCCTCAAAAAATAAGAGTTAACAGCATAGCTCCAGGTGCCATCCGAACCCCAATAAATAAAGAGGCCTGGGAAACACCGGAAGATTTGGATAAACTTCTGACATTAATTCCTTATAAACGTATAGGTCAGCCCGAAGATATTGCCAAAGTAGCTGTTTGGCTTGCCAGCGATGAGTCTGATTACATAACAGGAGCAACTATTTTTGTGGATGGAGGTATGACTTTGTATCCGGGATTTGCCGGCAACGGATAATAGAACCACGATTTATTAGATCGATGTTAAAAGGAAAGACTTTAAACTTTTTTTATTACAATCTCACTATGTCAAATATAATAATGGGAGGTGTAAAAGCCTGGTCATCTTCAGGACGGTTATAGATTGTTCTTACGATATTCATACCCTTTATTACTTTTCCAAAAGCAGCATAACCTTGTTTGTCCGGATTGTTTTCGCCGCCATAATCCAATCCCGGCTGGTCACCCAGGCAGATAAAAAATTCTGTAGTTGCTGTTCCCGGTTCCTGCCTTGCTAATGAAATTGTACCATTTCTGTGCAAAGTACCTGTTTGCTTTGTTGTTTCATGCTTTATGCCTGGTAATAAAGTAAATCGCTTATGGTTTGTTCTCCATATTCCTCCCTGTATCAGTGCTGCTTTAAACGCATCCATCTGTTGATTGTCTTCGTTAAGTACACGATAAAAGGCAGCATTCTTATAATAGCCGGAATCTATATAAGACAAAAAAGCTCCTGCGCTTGCGGGTGCTTTTTCAATGTATAATTCTACTTCTATATCTCCCAGTTTTGTTTCTATCGCAACATGCGGGTTTTTATATTTCTTTTCCTTGCATGAAGTTGATATCATGCAAACTGCTATAAGAAGGTATTTTAGCCACATACACATTTTATTTAAATGTACAAATTATATAGTTGGTTACAGCTATATAGTTCTCTCTGCAATCCTCGTTCACTCTCTTCATTACTTTGTCCGATAATATTTTTGCATAAAAAAGGTTCATTCTTTTAAAAAAATTAAACAAAATGAAAGTTGCAGTTGTTTTTTCAAATATAAAACAACATTTTATGGAAATAAATAAAGCACTAAAGGTTGAGGCAGGAAAAAGTTTTCCTGTTAGCATCGGGCAATTGTATGATGCATGGACAAATGATGAGCAATTAAAGCAATGGTGGAAGCCAATTGGTAATACATTAAAAGAAGTAATAAATGATCTAAAAGAAGGAGGCACTGTTCGTTATCTGTTTGATAGCGATAAGTTAGTTATATCAGGCAAGTACCTTGAAGTAAAAGAAAAGGAAAAGCTGGTTTATACATGGAATTGGGAATTGCCAAATGATGCTGTACGAAATGCAGAGTATAAACTTACAGTCAGCTTTAGCTCTAAAGATAACGGTAGCGAAATAAAGGTATTACAGGAAAATTTTCAAGATGAAAAAAGCATGCTGCCTCACCAGGAAGGTTGGGAGAAAGGACTTTCTGACCTTGAACATTTTTTAAATGGCAGCGACATGTCAACACAAAGTCAGCAAATAGAGGGTCAGAATGTAAGCGGTACAGGAGGCTACCGCGAAGATCCGGCACAAGTGAAAGTAGGAGGCGGATGAATTTCAATATTTAATATTCTATATAAAATTTGCTGAGAGAGTGGGCCATAGGTCCATTCTCTCAATTTTAGCCAGCCTTTGAAGCCTGAAAAATAAAATATTTCGCAAAAGTTTGTCTTAAGGTTCTTATCAATAACTCTTTAAAATATAAATTAAAATCTTGAACAATTTTAAAGATACTAAGAGCACTATCTCGCTTTTGTGTCTTCAGTCATTGACTCCCTGCTAAAAGGCCTGACAATAATACGTGCCGGACCGTTATAAGAAAAATATCTTCCTATCCAATTAATGAAAACAACAATTCGGTTTTGTAAGCCAACTAATGAAAATATATGAACGAAACACCACAATACCCAGGCAATAAAACCACTTAAGTGCGCTTTACCAATATCAGCAACTGCTTTATTTCTGCCTATCGTCGCCATTGAACCTTTATCATTGTATTTAAAAGGTTTCGTCTCTTTGCCATTAGTAATTGCTAATAAGTTTTTTGCCAGATGTTTTCCCTGCTGTAGAGCAACCTGGGCGACACCTGGATGTCCCTCAGGAGTTTCCGGAGTAATAACAGCGGCAACATCACCTATGGCAAATATATTTTCATAACCTTTTACCCGGTTTATCTCATCTGTTTGTATCCTGTTTCCTTTTACCACGTTTTCTTCTTTTATTCCTTCAGGAAACTGCCCTACCACACCTGCTGCCCAAAGAACATTCCGGGTTCTTATTTTTCGTCCGTCATTTATTTCGAGAAGCTCACCGTCAAAACTTTTTACACGGACGCCATTGTATAAAATGACGCCCATTTTTTCAAGGTATTCCTTTGCTTTTGCAGCAGACTGGTCTGACATTACCCCAAGCACTACCGGCTTGCTTTCTACAACAAAAACCCTCATTTCACAATTGTCCAACTTAGGGTAATCTTTTTTTAGTATATGATTTTTAAATTCTGCCAGGGCACCTGCAAGCTCGGTGCCTGTTGGGCCGCCGCCTACTACGACAAAAGTCATTAGTTCCTCTTTTTCTCCCGGGTCTTTTTCAGATAAAGCTGACTCAAAACTCTGCAGTATCATACTTCTCAGGTTTAGTGCTTCAGGTACACTCTTCATTCCCATGCAAAAGTGTTCGAGCTGACTATTTCCGAAAAAATTTGTTTCAGCACCTGTAGCGAGAACCAGGTAATCATAAGAAATCTCTCCAATACTGGTATCCACGGTGTTTTTTTCAACATTTATTTTATAAACATCAGCAAGGCCGAAAGAAAAGTTTTTTTGTCCCTGGAAAATTCTTCGGACAGGAAATGCAACAGTCTCAGCCTCAAGTGCACCTGTTGCAACCTGGTAAAGAAGTGGCTGGAAGGTGTGATAATTATGACGGTCGAGCATCAAAACCTCTACAGGCTTGTCTCTTAGTTTTTTCGCTAATTCAAGGCCTCCGAATCCGCCGCCTACAACTACTATTCTTGGTTTTTTTGTATTTGTTTCTACAGGCATTACAGTTTTTATAGTATAAACAGGTGATAAAAAAATTGAACCAAGGATAAATATATGAATAAGTATTACTTCAAATAATAGTCCTTCTTGGTCGTCTTGCTGAATTTATTTCAGCATCTGACGTGCCACTTTATATCCATATACAAGTGCAGAATGACGGGTGAAACTTTTTAAGATAACGTTAATCTGTAGTTTTTACATAAGAAAATCAACGGGTTAGAAACAGATTCCAAACCAGTCATTTTGGCAAATTTTTCAATGTTTCAATCTTTTCCAATCTGGTGATTTCTTCCCGCTTTCTCTCTTTTAATCCAGATTTTAAAAGTGTGATGCTAAGGTTCAATTCAAAACCTATTAACAGAATTAAGGAGTTGAGGTATATTAAAAACATCAGCATTAAAATGGTTCCCAGCGAGCCGTAAATTTTATTATAATTATTAAAATAATTAACCCAGAAAGAGAAGACTGATGTTGTAGCGATCATTAAAAAAGCAGCGAGCACAGATCCTGGAGTAACTGTTGGCCACCTTTTTTTTACTGACGGTGCGTATTTGTAAATAAATGAAATAGAATAAAAAAATAATCCGATAGTTAATATCCATCTTAGTGTTGACACCCAGACAACGTCCGATCCTTTTATTTCTAACCATTTCACTATATGATCAAATAAAATGCTCTGACCTATAAGCAACAAAATAGTTCCAATTAAAAGACCCAGTACAACAATGGTTAGCCTGATAGCTTTTATCCTTTTTTTTATAAAACTGGTATTCCTTTTATGCTTGTATATGGCCATATCAAAGGTTTTAATGATACTAAGCATTGCATTTGAAGCATAAAAAATGACAAGCACAAAACTGAAAGACAACAATCCGACACGGGGCGTATTTAAAAAGTCTGTAAGAAATGAATTGACAAAATTGTAAGAATTTTGATTTGGAGTAATATGTCTTGTTAATCTAAGCAATTCTTTGGTAAACTGCTTTGAAATAGGCATATAGGGAATAACCGTAAAAATGCAAATCAATACCGCAGGTATTGCCATAGCAAAATCAAAAGAGATTGATTTGGCTCTTCCGTTAATTCCGGATTTTTTTAACTGTGCTACAAAGAAATTAGATGCATCATATAAGGGAACACCGTGAAAACCAGGCAAAGCAATATGTTTACTTTTTTCAGTAATGAAAGTACCAGGTGATGATTGTACTATGATGCGTTGAAACTTTGTCACAAGACAACTTTAGCAGCGTTTTGTTTTCGTAAAATTAGTTCATCCAGTGCTTTCTGATATTCTTTTGCACGTTGTAAATGTTGTGTATAATTACTGCTAAAAGTATGATAGCCGGAAAAATCGCTTCTGGCAACAAAATACATATAACTTGTTTTAGGAGAATTCAATACTGCGTCAATGGTTTTTGCAGAAGGTGTGCAAATGGGGCCCGGAGGTAAACCAGCATTTCTATACGTATTATAAGGCGACTTCACCTCAAGATGTTTGTGGTAAATTCTTTTTATACCAAAATCTTTCAACGCAAATTTTATTGTTGGGTCTGCTCCAAGCGGCATTCCTGTTCTGTAACGATTGATGTAAACGCTGGCCACATTTCCTTTTTCATCGTCTTTGTTGGTTTCCTCTTCTACAATAGAGGCAATAGTATATACTTCGGCAGGACTGAAACCTAGATTTTTAGCTTTGCTTATCCGGTCTTTTTTATCCCAAAAACTTTCTTTTTCACTTTTTAATCTTCTGAAAATTCGTCCGGAAGAAGTGTTCCAAAATAGAGTATATGTATTTGGAATGATAAGCGTCATTAAATTATAATTGTTTACTTCAAGTTTTGCAAGACTATCGTCATTATTTATAAAGCTGATTACTTCAACAGAATCTGCTTCAAAATTTTTTGCTATTATACCTGCAACATCTTCATTTGTTCGCAGTTTATTTATAACCAGGTTAACAGGTGACTGGCGGTTATTGCGAAGCATGCGGGAAATGTTCAGAAGACTTTCTCCTTTCTTAATTTCATACCTGCCTGGTTTTAGCCTTTTCCATACGTCCATTTGATTTGCCAGTAATGCAAATATTCCGGGATTTTTTAAAACGTCATCTTTTTCTATAAAGTTCATTACCGAAGTTTTGTCTGCTTTGCCTGTATATACAAAAAGGTATTTTTTATTTTCCTTAAAAGATGTGGCGCTGCCAAGAAGCAGCCATGCCCCGATAGCAGCAATAACAAATGCAACAAGTAATATAGACAGAATGATTTTTTTCATAAAAAATTATAATGGCTCAAAATAAATAAAAAACCCTGTCATGTTCAGGACAGGGTAAGATATATAAAACATTTGCTGTTAAACTTATCTTGGCTGGTTAGATGCAGGAGGTGCTGTTTGTTGAGGAGTTGGCTGAGGAACAGTTTGTCTCGATGGTGTTGTTCCCTGGTTAGTATTTATTTTATTTAAAATGTCGTTATCGTTTCCGCTGCTTCCTGTCATAAAAAAAGTAGAAAAAATACACAATAAGGCAATAGCCATCGCAAATATCCACGTTCCTTTTTCAAGTACATCATTGGTTTGTTTTACACCCATAAACTGGTTGCTGAAGCCCCCAACGTTTCCTGCAAGTCCGCCACCTTTAGGATTTTGTACTAATATTATAAATCCAAGTACTACCGTAGCTAAAAGAATCAGAATAAGGAATAAAATAGTCATCTCAGATACCTTTTAAATTTTTTATTTTGCCGGCAAAGTAAGCACTTTTATCGGGACTGATAAAACTTAATTTTTTATATAATTCAATCGCTTTATCTTTTTTGCCCTGTTTTTCCAATACTGATGCCATTGCTTCGGTAACTACCTCGCGTACTGTATTGGATGAGTCTGCAAACTTCTGTATATCTGCTTCTGTTTCTGAACGAGCGATAACTTCTGTAGCGTCTTCAGGTCCAAGTTTTTTCATATGTTTAAGCCACTGCGTAAATTTTTTAAGATGTTGTCCTAACTGATCCTGGGGGTTTTGCTCAATCTCAAGCTTTATACCTTGAGAGGCAAAATAATCAACAGTATAATAAGGGTCAATAGGAATAACAGTATTTTCTGTATCAGCGTCTGCTTCTTCGCTTGTTGCGTCGAGCATTGCTTTAATATTTTGAAACATCCGTTCATGTTCGTCAGGTTCCCCGTTTTTTTCCTTTTTGTTTTCTTCTATAATATCTGCACCAAAAGGAACAGGGTCTGCCTGTGCCCGTGATGTTTCTGTTTTCGGCGAAGAAAGTTCAGCATGTTCTTCTGCTGATGTTTGAGCCTCATTTAAAAAAGCTTCAGTGGCTTCCTCTGTCTCTCTTGATACTCCGGCCATTTCTTCCAATACTTCAATTGCTGATTCCTGCTCTAAAGGAGCATGCACTTCCTGCAGAACTTCTTCATTATTATTATAAAGTGATTGCTGACCAGAATTGTCTAACTCGCTTAAAAACAGATCTGTTTTTTTATCTGGTTCTGGTATTATTGCAGCCATTTCTTCTTCCGGCTGGTTCGCTTTTTCTTTATCGCCCGCTGCTAATTCTGCATCCCTGTTGTCAAAAGTTTGCTCCGCAGCATCTGCTTCCTCTTCATTTGCCCGATCTCCCTGGTGTTCTTTTGATACAGGCAAAATTACTGTATAAGATTCCGGTTTATTTGGAGTATGCGGTATGGTAATTTCTTGTGCTTCTTCCTTTCCGGAAAACTCTGCTGTAACGTCGGTATTATCAGTAATCTCTTTATCAACAAAATTATTGTTCTCTGAAAGTTTACTTTCACCTGATTCATTCGTTAATTGGTAGTGAAGCCAATAAGGATTTGAATAGTATAAAGCTGTTTTTTGTGCCTGCGATAAAAAACCTATACTGTTTTCAGCTTTTAGTTTTTTAGCTAATAAAAATTGCGCAACAGGGAAATAAGGACTTTCATCTGCCAGTTTTTGCAGCTCTTCAAGAGATATAGCCTCTATAATTTCATTGCTTGCCAGGTGGCGCAATACTTGCCCGAGAGAATAGTTCATATAGTGAAAATACCAATTCGCTACCAATTTGAGAAGATCCTGTTAAAAATTTCATCACTAAGGTTTTTCAGTATTTCCTCATTGAGAGCAGCCTCTGCCTGCTGGCGGCTTAGATTGGCATTAAAATCAAAATTGCGGGTGATGTCAAATTCCTGTGTCTTACCAATAAGTGTATTGACAAAAGTAATATGCACGCCTATAGTAAGCCGGTTTGTAGCAGCCGTCTGGTTAGAGATGCCTGAAGTAGTTATATTGTCTTCTGATATATAACCACTGATCTGGTAATGAGCATCATCATTATTAGTACGTGTAAGCCTTGTCTGACCTGTTATTTTTTGCTGTAACCTGTCTGTTAATCTCGGACTAAGCTGAGGATCGACATAGCGTGCCTTGTTTTCAATAAAACCTATTTTAACCGTTTTGACTTCAGGAGGTATGCTTACATCCTTGAACGAATATACATGACAGGAAGAGAAGGATAAAAGTAAAAAGGAAAAAGTAAAAAATAAAAATGGGTTAAGAGAAAAAGTTTTACTCTTCGAGTTACAGCTCTTTACAACATTTTTTGAATTTTCCACTTCAAACATCATTCTTATAAAATTTATTATCTTAGTTTGCTTCTCAAATGTTTTCTATCTCCTATCTTCTAAATTCTATCTCCTATCTTCTTACTTCAATCCTATTCATCAATATCATATTCTTTCAGCTTGCGATATAATGTTCTTTCACTTATTCCAAGATCGCTGGCTGCATCTTTTCGTTTACTCTTATGCTTTTTCAATGCTTTAATAATCAGTTCCTTTTCCTTGTCCATAATGTTTAGTGAATCTTCCACTTCTTCATGATGGTGAATATCGTCATACACAACAGGTTGGGGATGATTGATGACATTTGCTATTGGTTGTTGCTGGTGTTGCGGGTGCTCATGATTTACAGGGGTATAGTCATGCAGCAAAGCCTCTCTTGCATAAGCCACAGCAGGATTTGATGATGAGGAAGAAGGATTTTGCAGTATCTCTACAAACATTTTTTTAAGTTCGGTTACGTCCTTTTTCATATCAAAAAAAAGCTTGTAAAGTATTTCTCTTTCGTTTGCAAACTCTCCCGCAGAGCCATTCATATGTCCATTATGTGCCAGAACAGGCAAACGATTCATATTTGCCTCCGGCAAAAATTGTCTTAGTTGCTTTGCTGTTACAAGCTTTTCTGTAGATAAGACAGAAATTTGTTCTGCAATATTCTTCAATTCCCTCACATTTCCTTTCCACGGATAAATAATTAACAGGTTTTTAGCCTCCTCATCCAATTGGACTGGGGTAGTTTTATACCGTTCGGCAAAATCAATTACAAATTTTCTAAATAACAATATAATATCTTCCGGGCGGTCTCTTAAAGCGGGGACTCTTATAGGTACAGTGCTTAAACGATAATATAAATCTTCGCGGAATTTGCCGGTTTGTGTAAATTCCAGCAGTTCTCTGTTGGTCGCTGCAATTACTCTTACATCTGTTTTTTGCACCTTTGAAGAACCGACACGTATAAACTCACCGGTCTCCAAAACCCGTAAAAGCCTTGCCTGTGTACCTAATGGCATTTCCCCGATCTCGTCCAGGAAAATTGTTCCGCCACTTACGGTTTCAAAATATCCTTTACGGCTGTCTACCGCACCGGTAAAAGACCCTTTTTCGTGACCAAATAATTCAGAGTCAATAGTGCCCTCTGGTATTGCGCCGCAGTTAACTGCTATAAATGTATTGTGTTTTCTTGATGACAAGGCGTGAATTATATGCGAAAACGCTTCCTTACCTACGCCGCTTTCGCCTACTATCAGCACACTTAAATCTGTAGCCGAAACCTGAACAGCCACGTTTAACGCATGGTTTAGTGCCGGGCTGTTCCCTATTATTCCAAACCTGTTTTTAATTGATTGAAGATCCATTGTAACCTTTTAATAATAATTCAACTTCTTTTTTTAAAGAGGAAGATGTTTTTGAATGATAGTCCAAATAGCTGCATCATCTGAAAAATCATAATTATGAACTAATAAAATGTCTTGAGCCTACAATTCTAATTTTATTGCTAACATTTCGCTGAGAGCTTAATTTAATCGCTTTATTCAGAGATTCTTCGATAAGTGCAATGTTACTTTTCTTCACTTTGTATTTTGTTTTGCAATCTTCCAGGGTGTATTCCTGTTCTTTTTCTTCAAAAAGATAACTAAATGCTCCACTTTTTATAGCTGTTACATAAGAATAATGGGCCCGTCTCCGGCAGATATTTCATTTTTCAGAACAGAGACAATTATTCTTTAGCCTTTTTTCAGATCAATTTTTTTCATTTATAAGTTTTTCTCGGTCAAAAACAGCAAAGACACTTTCCATAAAATAATTTAAAATATTTTTCTAACAGATATTTTCTCAATTTCAACCCAAAAAGTTTATTCAACAATCTCACCAATTAAAGTTGCTCCCGTTGCAGATTTTATCTGCACCTCTGCATAATGTCCCTTACTCAAATTATGAGTTCCTTTTGGAAACACAATTACTTTATTCTGGCTGCTTCTTCCCGACCAGTCCTTTTCACTTTTCTTAGAGTTACCTTCTATTAACACCCTGAAAGTCTTGCCAATGTCGGCCATATTGCTTTTGTAAGATATTTTGTTTTGAAGTTTTACAATCTCATCAAGCCTTCTCTTCTTCACTTCCACAGGTACATCATCTGCAAAGCGCCGGGCAGCAAGCGTACCGGGTCTTTCGCTGTAAAAAAACATATAGCTCATATCGTATTGGCTATATTCTATTATAGAAAGGGTGTCTTTATGATCGTCTTCTGTCTCTGTACAAAAGCCTGCGATAATATCACTGCTGATGCTGCAATCAGGAATAATTTCTTTTATCCGGGCAACTTTTGCCATGTACCACTCACGTGTATAAGTGCGGTTCATCAACTGTAAAACACGACTGCTTCCGCTCTGCACAGGCAGGTGAATGTACTTACATATATTCTGGTGTCCTGCTATTGTATACAACACCTCATCAGTTATATCTTTTGGATGAGAAGTACTGAAACGAACGCTGAGCAACGGACTGATGTTTGCAACCATTTCAAGCAATTTTGCAAATGTTACGATCATATCTTTTTGCTCATCGACCCAATAGTAACTATCTACGTTTTGCCCTAATAATGTAACTTCTCTATAGCCATCGGCAAATAGTTCTTCACACTCCTTAATGATACTGAGAGCATCACGGCTGCGCTCGCGGCCTCTTGTAAACGGAACAACACAAAAGCTGCACATGTTGTTGCAGCCGCGCATAATGCTAACAAAAGATGTAACACCATTGCTGTTTAAACGAATAGGGGAGATGTCGGCATAAGTTTCATCGCGGCTTAATAATACATTTACACCTTTTTGCCCGGTTTCAGCATCCTGTATTAAGCCAGGAAGTGTTCTGTAAGCATCAGGACCTACAACTATGTCAACCAGTTTTTCTTCCTCCAGTAATTTTCCTTTCAACCTTTCTGCCATACAACCAAGAATGCCAACCAGCATTCCGGGTTTTGCCTGCTTGGCCTTTTTAAATTCAGTCAATCTTTTTCTGACTGTCTGCTCAGCTTTTTCCCTGATGGAACATGTATTTACCAAAACCAAATCCGCTTCTTCAAACACTTTAGTTGCACCAAATCCTTCCTCCTGCAAAATAGAAGCAACAATCTCGCTATCTGCGAAGTTCATTGCACATCCGTAACTTTCTATATAGAATTTTTTAGTTAAAGCATTTGGCTCATTGACAAAAGGAGCAAAAGCTTCACCCTGACGCAATTCATCATGCACTTTTCCTGTTAATTCAACGATTTCCATCTAAAAAAAATTAAAGGTGCAAAAATAGGAAATTTAATGGTTAATGTCAGTTTGGCAGAGGAGTATTTTGCCGGCAAATTTAGATTTTATGTTAAAAGATAAAATATCAACAGCAATAAGTACCTTGTACTAAGAATGGCTATTGGAAGTATTTTTTTAAATATTTCCAGATACTGTTTAAGGTTTATTTTTTCCGATAACAACTTTTGTTTTTATGACAATATTGTTGCGCCTGTCCTCCCTTGTCTTGTCTGAAACTTGTTTCAGACTTGTTTCAGTGTCCGGTTCATCTGCATTTCATCAGGAATCCTTGGCTTTATTAAATTGTATTGCAAAAATTCAAGCGGCTCCTAAGTCTATTTTTGATTACAGTTATTATGGTAGCCTTTTATTATTAATTATTTTAATTATGTTGGTTGGATTTAATAATTTTATTGACAAATTCAAAAAATCAAAAAATGAGAAAAACCACACGAATCATTTTTATGGCCGGAATAATTTTCTCATCTATTTCTGTTATTTCATGTAATAATGGAGATACCTCTGACGAAAAGCAAACAACAGATAATAAAATATCTCAACCATACTTTAAAGAAGAGCCGGTAACTTATTTTGCCGATAACGTTTCCTTAAAAGGGTATGTGGTATATGATGAAAACAAGCAGGGAAAACGTCCGGGTGTTTTGGTTGTACATGAGTGGTGGGGATTGGGTGATTATGAAAGAAAAAGAGCAAAACAACTGGCACAAATGGGTTACATAGCCATGGCTGTGGATATGTATGGAGATGGAAAAACGGCAGATAACCCACAGAAAGCAATGGAACTTGTAAGAAGTTTCAGTAAAGATATTCAACACAGCAAAACCCGTTTAAATGCAGCTTTAGCTAAATTAAAAGGATACAGGCAAACTGATACTGCTAATATAGCTGCTATTGGTTATTGCTTTGGAGGAGGGGTGGTATTGAATGCAGCAAAGCTTGGAGCTGATCTTGTAGGTGTAGTAAGTTTTCATGGTAATCTTTCGGGTGTGCCTCCGAGAAAAGAACTTCTGAAAGCTAAAGTGCTGGTTTGTCACGGCCAGGCTGATAACTTTGTAAGCCCGCAGGAATTAATGGCATTCAAAAAAGGAATGGACTCCATCGGTGCAGACTATTCGTTTAAAACTTATGCCAATGCAACTCACGCTTTTACTAATCCAAAGTCTACTGAAACAGGAAAAAAATTTGATATGCCAATCGAATACAATGCTGCTGCCGACAGTGCATCGTGGAATGATATGAAGGCTTTTTTTGGAAGAATATTTACCAATCTATAAGGATGTGTAACCGGCAGTTAGGAAACTATGTTGTTAAAAGTACTTTTAATGTTACTGAATAATGAATTTAATTGATTGTAAAAATGATCAATGAAGTTTTAAAAAGTACAAGAGTGCGACGCAACGGTCGATTAATAGAATTACAACTGCCCGTAACAAAAATGTTCTTACATTTTATGGCATTGCAAAGACAGCGTTTAGGGGTTATACATAGCATCCCGCTATGTTTCAAAACCCGTGAAGCTTATGCCCGGCATGGTATTATATTGGTACAGATTCTTTCTCTTACTACATTCTTTATTGACTAATCAATATGCGTTTTAATAATAAAGTCTGCATTGTTACCGGTGCAGGTTCAGGTATAGGAAGATCTGCGGCTTTACAATTTGCTTCTGAAGGAGGTTTTGTTGCAGTTATAGACCGGGATGAACAGGGAGGCAATGAAACAGTTGAATTTATTGCCCAACAAAAAGGTACAGCCATCTTTGTGAAGTGCGATGTGGGCATTGAAGAGGAGATAATAAATGCTGTAAACAAAACTGTGGAAAAATGGGGTAAGATAGATGTGCTTGTCAACAATGCAGCTATGATGACATTTAAAAAAATTGTTGACCTGGATGCAGCTGAATGGGATATGGTAATGCGTGTAAATATTCGTTCTGTTTTCCTGTTTTGCAAGTACAGTATACCTTATATAAACAATGGAGCTATAGTAAATATCAGTTCGGTTCATGCTCATGAAACAACTGCTAATGTTATTCCTTATGCCAGCAGCAAGGGTGCTATGGAAGCTTTTGTACGAGGTGCGAGCCAGGAATACCCTTCAACAAAAGTTCGTTTCAATTGTGTAGCACCCGGGTCAGTAGATACACCAATGCTATGGAACAATCCTAACGTTAAAAGCGGCATAGAGAAACCAACAGGTGCTATAGGTAAGCCGGAAGAATTGGCTGCTGCCATTTGTTTCCTTGCATGTGATGAAGCGAGTTTTATAAACGGAACAACCCTTGTAGCAGATGGTGCAAGGCTCAACATCCTTTAACCTAATGGAATGAAAAAAATGTTATCAGAGCAATTTATGTTTGCTACCGGCATTGAAAACAGTTATCCGACCATTCAATTGCCAGACGGCAGTACCAAAAGAGTAGATGAAATGGAAAAGACAAGTCATTATCATCGATGGGGGAGTGATTTTGAACTGGTATCATCAATGGATATTACACATCTTCGATACGGGCCACCGTATTACAAAACGCATCTGGGACCGGGTAAATATGAATGGGAATTTACGGATATGACTTTTAAAAAAATGCAGGAACTCAATATTGTACCTATAGTTGATCTGTGTCACTTCGGTGTGCCTGACTGGATAGGTAATTTTCAAAACCCTGATTTTCCTGTGTACTTTGCTGAATATGCAAAGGCCTTTGCAGAGCGTTTTCCATATTTGCAATATTATACACCAATAAATGAGATTTTCATTACTGCGACTTTTTCGGGTTTATATGGTTGGTGGAATGAAAGACTTACCAGCGAAACTGCTTTTGTTACAGCATTAAAGCATTGCTGCAAAGCAAATGTAATGGCGATGCAGGCTATTTTGAAAGTACAGCCCGATGCAATATTTATACAAAGTGAGTCCTCTGAGTTCTTTCATCCGTCTTACCCGGGCGCTCAAAAAATTGCTAACTTTTTAAACGAAAAAAGATTTCTCTCTCTTGATCTTACTTATGGGTACCCCCTTACCGCTACCATGTACGAATACCTGCTGAGCAATGGTATGACGAAAGAGGAATATCACTGGTTTGAAGACAACCAGGTAAACGCGCGCTGTATTTTGGGCAATGACTATTATGTAACTAATGAACATGTAGTATATCCTGATGGCCGAACGGAAGCAGCGGGTGAAATATTTGGTTATTATGTCATCACCCACCAGTATTACAGCCGCTATCGCTTGCCCATAATGCATACTGAGACCAATATAGCTATGCCTAATTCGGTAAACTGGCTGTACAAAGAATGGGCAAACGTACATCAGTTGAAACGTGATGGCGTACCTGTGGTAGGTTTTACCTGGTATAGTCTTCTTCACCAGGTAGATTGGGACAGTGCCCTTCGCAATGATGCCGGTAACGTAAACGAACTAGGCCTTTATGATCTCAATCGCCAGATAATGCCGGTGGGGAAAGCTTATAAAAAACTCATTCAGCAATGGAGAGATGTGCTGGCTGCTGAAAGTTATGGGTTAAATTATTAGGAAAGATTGTTTGAGGCAAGTGAAAAGTGGAAAGTCAAAAGTGAAAAGTCAAAAACCTGAATTTATAGGGCTGGGATGAGATAAATGAATTTTATAAATTCTGTACTTATTCTTGACTTTTCACTGTCAGAATTTGTATCTATTTTTACTTTTTTACTTTTTACTTTCATATTTTTCAGACAGGCAGATACACTCTAAAGGTTGCTCCTTTTTCGGGTTCGCTTTCTGCGGTTATATATCCATTATGATTTTCTACTACTTTTTGTACTATAGCGAGTCCTATTCCTGTTCCCGGGTACTCACTCCGGCCATGCAATCGTTGAAACACTTTAAAAATTCGTTCGACATGCTCCTGTTCAAATCCTATTCCGTTGTCACGGATTTCTATCATGTGGTAAGGATTTGCTAAGTCATCCCTTTCTTTTTGTACAATTGTCGCCTTGATTGAAACCACGGGGCTGACTTCTTCTTTGCTGTACTTTAGGGAGTTGCTTAAAAGATTTTGAAAAAGTTGCCGTAACTGAACAGGGTCGCCTTTTACCTCGGGAAGCTCTCCAACTGAGATGGTTGCATTTTTCTCAGTAACCGTCGCTTCTAAATCAGATAATACCTGCTGTACCGTATCTTTTAAGTTAATGATTTTAAAAGCCGATGGTTTTATGGTAAGTTGTGAATAGGACAGAAGATCATTGATAAGCTGACTCATACGTTGAGTTGCTGCTATCATACGTTCAAATACTCTTTTGTTTTCTTCACTGAGGTCATCGCCTACATCTTTCTTTAACCGTTCAGTAAAAACCTGTATTTTACGCAGTGGTTCCTGAAGGTCGTGCGAAGCTACATAAGCAAATTGCTCAAGATTGGCATTTGACTTTTTAAGCTCATTAACCAAAGTTTCTAAATCAATCTGCAGTTTTTTTACTGTGGTGAGATCAGTAAGCGTAACCAGTACTCCATTTTCAACCTTTTTACACATTATGTCAAACCATGCGTCTATACCATCACCTTTGTAATATGATTCAAATCTGATCGTCTCTCCGGAATTGTAAGCATATTTATAACGATCAAAGAGACCGTTTTCTTTGTAAGTAGGATAATACCTGCTGACCAGTTTTCCTTTAACGGTTTCCGGGTTCTGGCCTGCATAAGCAGCAAAAGCAGCGTTCGTAATGCCAAAGCTAAAGTCTACCACCTCTCCGTATTTATCCTTTATAGGTATAAGGTGAGACAGACCTGAGTGTGCAGTGTTCATGAAAAGCAGCAGTTGGTTGGCAGAACGTTCTACCTCAATATGAGCTGATTTAGAAGAAGTAATATCTGTAAAAACAGTGACGAGGTGTTCGTCATCTATTTTAGAAATACCCAGTTCCAGCCATTTGCCTGACGATTTTAAAAAATACTGGGTTAAAAATGGTTTGCCTGTTTCTAAAATTGAAATCGCCATATGAAAAACAGGATTGGCAAGGATTTTAGGATCTACCTCAGAAATTTTGTTTGTTATAAATTCTTGCGGTATGCCTGTAATCTCTGTTGCCGCATTATTTGCTATAATAGCAAAAGCATCCACTACTTTTTTGTTTGAGTCGCGTATGAGTTCGATAACAGCAATTCCACTTGGTGAGTATTTTAGTATGTTGTCTAAAAGCGCTTTTTGCCTGTGTATATGAAAAAGAGATATTTTCCTGTGAGTTATATCAGAGAAGGTAACTACCAAAGTATTTTCTCCCAACTTCACTAAAGAAACATCGTACCACGCGTTAAGATTTTCGCCTTTGTAGTAAACTTCCTTGCGTAGAGGTTCACCTGTCTCTATAACCTGGCAGTGAAGCTCGAATAATCCTAAATCCATAGCTGAAGGAAACACCGATAAGTAGGTTTTTCCCTCGACCTCAGCGGCTGTTTTTCCGATTATATCTGTGAATGCCTGGTTTATCTTAACCATTTGCAGATCTTCAATTTTTCCATTTTCATTCCTTATTGCTTTACAGACAAGCACGGCATTTATAGAAGCATCAAGTATTCTGTTTAAAAAATCTGACTGCTGATGCATCTTCCTTTCTGCCACAACCTGGTTAGTAATATCACGCGCTATATTTAGTATGCCGTCGTTTACCCTGGTTCCGGTAACATTAAAATGTTTTTGAAAGACAGGATTAAAATAAGTAAATGCTCCTGAGGTGTTATTTAGAAAAACCTCTAAATTTTGTTCAAAAGCAAGTTTTTCAGACTCGCCTCCAAGCACATTGTCTTTTATAAGATATTTATTTAAGGCTGCCTGCTGATTGATACCCATCAGCATTGCCGCAGCTTTATTGTAGTAGTAAATTTCAAAATCAATTATCTTACTTTCTTTGTTTTTATCAGAAGCAAACAAAGGCTTCATCCACAATACAGAGTCGGGTTGCGCATCAAATAATTGCGTGATCAGCAGTTCATCTTTATTAATATTTTGCATGGGAAGAAAAAGAGAAAAAAATAACAGTTTTTCAGATACCAATTTTACGAAAATAAGGATTAGTTTTTTAATGCCTTTAAATATGAAAAAAAGAATGTTATCCATAAAAGACAAGAAAGGGATGGGGAAAAAAACAAGCACGGACATTACTTTCCTCACAATCCTTTCAAATCAGTAAATCATGGTTCTATCGCTTAAATGAGTTCTATTATAAACTTTCCTCACAATCCTTTCAATCCGGTAAATCGTGGTTCTTCTTTTTTACATATCTTCTCCATTTTTCTATTACTTGTTCCATATCAGCAGCAAGAGGTGATGTAAAAAACATATCTTCATTTGTAACCGGATGTTTAAAACCAAGTGTAAAAGCATGTAACGCCTGCCTGGGACAAATTGCAAAACAATTATCAACAAATTGTTTGTATTTACTGAAAATTGTACCTTTTAAAATTTTGTCACCGCCATAAGTGGCGTCTCCAAACAAAGTATGGCCACTATGCTTCATGTGAACCCTTATCTGGTGAGTTCTGCCGGTTTCCAAAACACACTCTACCAGTGTCACATAATTAAATCTTTCTAAAACACGATAATGCGTAACAGCTTCTTTGCCATGTTCACCCTCGGGATAAGCATCAAAAAGTTTGCGGAAGCGTTGGTTGCGGCCTACATGAGCAACAATAGTTCCTTCATCTTTCTCAAAATCGCCCCATACCAATGCAAGGTATTTTCGCTGTATTGTATGGTCGAAAAATTGTTTTGAAAGATAGGCTGCAGCATGGGATGTTTTAGCTATCATCAATAAACCGCTCGTATTTTTATCTATTCTATGAACCAGTCCATAACGCGGCAGTGTTTTTTCATCGAGATCAGGGTTTTGTTGTTTAAGGTAGCACGCTATCCCATTCAATAAGGTGCCTGTATAATTTCCGCTTCCGGGGTGTACAACCAAGCCCGCAGGTTTATTTATTATTATTACTGCTTCATCCTCATATACAATGTTTATATGCATTGGTTCAGGTACAACATCTGTAGAGTCAGGATGCTCCGTAGAATAAACGATAATTTCTTCGTAAGCTTTTACCTTGTGATTAGGTTTAACAGGTTTTCCGTTTACTGTAACGAGACCTGCCTCTATCGCCTGTTGAATTTTATTTCTTGTAGCGCCTTCTATTCTGTTCATTAAAAACTTATCAATCCTGTAAGGTTCCTGTCCTTTATCTGTCCTGATTACCCGCCTTTCAAACAGCTCTTCACTGGTTTCTTCCGGTTCAATTCCATTTTCCTGGCTCATATCAGGCAAAGGTAAGGTACGTATATTATGAAAAGTTGAATGTAGAATGCCTGGGTTAATCTGTTGATGCTGCTTAATTCTTTTTTGGATACCAGCTTTTGTTTTCATAGCAACATCCGTTGCGTCGCATTTCGTTCATCGGCATAGCAATGGGCATCTTTTGGCTTTATTTGAAAAGTCTTATTAAAAATCCAAACAGCTTCTGTCGATAAAACCATTACTGTGTAATGAAAGACTGGTAACTATGCTATAGCTTTGCAAATTGATGAAACAAACAGTTTTATTTAAAGATTTAAACAGCGATCGTTCTTATAAAGAAATATGGGATTTACAGGAGGCCCTGCTGCTGCAGAATGTCAGGCTGAAGTCTGAGAAGCACTCAGTAGTCAGTAGTCAATTGTCAGTAGTAGTCAATAGTGAGTCGTCAGTAGTCAATAGTCAACTCACAACTTACAACTCACAACTCACAACTCACAACTCACAACTCACAACTCACAACTCACAATCCCCAACTCCCAACTCAAACCTGTCATCTGTCAACAGTCATCTGTCAACTCAAAACCATCTTCTCTTTGTCGAGCACAAACCTGTATATACATTAGGAAAAAGCGGCGATATCAATCACATTTTAATAGAAGAAAAAGACCGGGAAAAAAAAGGGATAGAATTTTTTAAAATAAACAGGGGAGGAGATATTACTTTTCATGGACCCGGACAACTGGTAGGTTATCCCATTCTTGATCTTGATAATTTCAAAACAGACCTGGGATGGTACTTGCGTCATCTTGAAGAAGTGATTATTCTTACAATGGCCGGATATGGATTAAAAGGAAGCAGAAGTAAAGGTGAAACAGGTGTCTGGATTGATCCTCATATTTCAGGAAGGGAGCGAAAGATTTGCGCAATGGGCATACGCTGCAGCAGGTGGATAACAATGCATGGTTTTGCGTTTAATGTAAACACCAATCTCGAATATTTTAATCACATAATTCCTTGTGGCATTCAAAATAAGCAGGTGACTTCATTACAAAATGAATTAGGTTATGCAATACCAATGTCAGAAGTAAAGCAAAAAGTAAGAGAGAATTTCGAAAAGGTTTTTGAGGTGGAAGTGGTTTAAGCTGCAAGGAAGGAGCTACGAGCAAGAGCTTTAAGACTAAGGGTAAAAAAGATACAAGAAACAAATATTGTGAAAGCTCGAAGCTCGCAGCTAATAGCTCGCAGCTTGCTTTCTTAAAAATCTTTCGGCAGGTATAACTTATTTTTTTCTTTCAGTTTATTGTCCTCGTATAATTCAAATAAAAACCATCCGGCATGAACGAAATTTGATTTGTCAATAATTAAAGGTGATTCCTTTACATTATTAATTTCAAAAAGTGAAGTGCCGTTTTCTTCAAAGAATTTCACGTTATATTTTTTTTCGCTTTCCGAAGGCAGTGAAATATTTATATAACCATCTTTATTGATGAATATATAGGATGAGGCTTTCCAGTTTACAGGACCGGTGTAAGGATTTAAACCGACAAGCGAGTCGTTTACGGCAAATAAAGTATCTTTTGTCAGATGCAATATACTGTCACGAAAATTACGGAAAGAATTTATAGATAATTGTTTAAAAACCACATCCCTGATTTTTATGGTCACGACTCTTTTATCTCCGGGAATTACATTTAACAAGTTAGAATTATTAATATCTCTTAAATTATTATTATCTCCTGAAGATGCATAGTCATTGGCACTATTCGCCCTTTTTGCGCGGGAAAAAGAATATGAACCTCCCTGCAATACATAAAAGATTCTGTAATAAACCTTGTTCGCCGGTTTTTTTGTATCTGTATAACCGTTTTGAGGAAGCCCCGGAGAAGGCGCAGAAAAAATGGTGGAATAGAATTTCAGGCTGTCATAAGAGCGCTGCACATTTAACTGAACAAGATTTTCAAATGGATTTGTCCAACTGATAATTACTTTATCTCCTCTTTCAACTATTGTAAACTTAGGCAATGTATCCTGGCTGAATGACTCCCCTGCAATAAACATCACAAGAATCAGGCTGATGATTTTTTTCAACTTTTTTTCAATTATTGCAGCAAAGATAATGGGTGAAGTATAATTAAAACCTTAAGACTTTAGCAGGCAAACTGCTGTTTCCCTGCAAGCCCCCGCTATGGATCATTAAGACACAGCTTCCCCGCTCGAAATAATCTTTTTTCGTCAAATCTTTTATGGCATAAAAAGTTTTACCGGTATATATAATGTCGAGAGGTAATTGATATTCTGAATACATTTCATTAATAAATTCAATAAGCCGGGGGGGATGTTTTCCGTATCCTCCAAAGTGATAGTCATGCATTATTTGAAATGATGCTTCAGGTCTTTGCCCGGTCAGATGCAATATTTCCTTTTCCAATGATATATTTCCTTTCATGCAGCTAATACCTAACACCTTCTGCTTACCTGCAGAAAGAAGTAATCCTGCAAGCATAGTACCTGTGCCAACAGCGGCTGCTATATGAGTATAACCTGATAAGTCAACTGTGCTTAAAATTTCTGATGCTCCTTTCGCTCCTAATAATCCATATCCGCCTTCATTAATCCAGTACCAGTTTTTATCTGCAAATTTTTGTATTATTGATTCTTTTTTCCTGTATTCTTCCCTGCTTACAAAATGTAATTCCATTCCATATTCCACAGCGTTTTTTATCGTCTCTGATAAAACCCGCGGTTGTTCTCCGCGTATGATACCAATACTTTTTAAACCAGCTTCTTTGCATGCAAATGCAACAGCTACAATGTGGTTAGACCATGCACCGCCAAATGTAGCAACCGTGGTTTTATGCATAGCTGTTGTCTGTTGTAAATAGTATTTCAGCTTAAACCACTTATTACCGCTTACCACAGAATGAATTTTATCTAATCTTAAAATATCTAATGCAAGTCCTTTACGGCCAAGCCAATCTGCGTGTATTGTTTGTACATTAATTGTATTAAAGTTCAAGGTATTATATTTGCAATTTCACAAACTGTTCTACGTTTTAGCAGTATCAATCACTTAGCAAAGTTTAAAAAATATATATGAAACCAACATTAGTTATTTTGGCAGCAGGCATGGCAAGCCGTTATGGAAGCATGAAACAAATTCAGTCCTTTGGTCCTTCAGGTGAGACTATAATGGATTATTCTATTTATGATGCTATTCGTGCGGGATTTGGTAAAGTTGTTTTTATAATCCGCGAAGATTTCGCGGAGAATTTTAAAAGCATATTTGAGCCGAAGCTTAGAGGTAAAATTGCGACGGACTACGTTTATCAAAGCTTGGATGCTTATATGGGTAAACATACAGTTCCTGCGGAAAGAAAAAAACCCTGGGGAACTGCTCATGCTGTATTATGTGCGAAAGATGCAGTAAAAGAGCCTTTTGCGGTAATTAATGCTGATGATTTTTATGGCAAAGACAGTTTCAAAAAAGCTTTTGATTTTTTAACCACTGAGGTTAATGACAGAACCTATTGCATTATAGGATATGAATTGAAAAAAACACTGAGTGAAAATGGCAGTGTAAGCCGGGGCGTATGCGAAGTAGATGACAATAATAATCTGACTGCTATAAACGAGCGAACAAAAATTTATCGCAACGAACAAGGCAAGATAACTTATGAAGATGAAAATAGCGGATTGCATGAAGTGAGCGAAGACAGCTATGTCAGTATGAATTTCTGGACCTTTGCTCCGAATGTATTTGGATTGATCGAAGAGTCTTTTCAAAAGTTTCTGGATGCAAATATCAGTAACCCTAAAGCAGAATTTTTTATCCCGATATTGGGAGATGAATTCATAAAATCAGGTAAAGGGGTTATAAAAGTGATCCCAACCAGTGCACAATGGTTTGGCGTTACATACAAAGAAGACGCACCGGTTGTTCTGGCAGATATTAATAAACTCGTACAATCAGGTGAATATCCAAATAATCTTTGGGGATAACGGAATTAAACATAGATAAGAACTTTCCATTTTTTAAGGAGAACGCGGCGCTTTCTCCTTTTTTATGTGCTGCTTTTATTTTCAATATCATTTTTTATCAAGTTATCTCTTATGCCAGCTTAATTGTTGCTTCTGACAGTTCTAATCTTTTTATGGGTGTAATAATGTTGAGACAATATCAATTTCTTAAAACCGTTAAAAACTGTTATTGTAATTTGCTTTTTTCGCAGATTTCGGAGTAAAAAATAATTTAGTTAAAATTTGAAGTTTAAAAAATAATTAGTAAACTTTGGAGTAAAATCAGAACCATGAAAAAAACTATTTATCACTCGTGCATTTGTGCTCTTTGTTTTACCATTGCTTCAAGCTGTTCTAAAGATGTAAAAGTGCCTTCTGCCAGGACTACGACTGCTGGTAAAACTACTTCTACAGGAGCTACAACTACTACCCAGAACCAGGATCAAAATAGCAATACATGTGGCGGTAATTCAACTTCTTCAGGTAGTGAAACCGGATACTAAATTAATTGACGAAATCATTTTATATCCCTGTTAATGGTAATTAAACAGCTTATAACTCTAATGAAAAAGGAGTCTGCTATCTTTTAATATCAATTATTTTGACCCAACTTTCTGATCTTCTCGATGATACCAGTAGTGGAATAGCCTTTAACAATGGGGTTAATAACTACTCTTCCACCATTACCAATTACTTCATTTGCACCAATCATTTGGTCTATGGTATAGTCTCCTCCTTTTACAATTACATCAGGCATTATGGCTGTAATTAATTCAAGCGGGGTGTCTTCTTCAAATAAAGTAACTCCATCAACGACCGCAAGGCTCGCCAGTAACAAGGTACGGCTGTTTTCATTATTAACAGGTCTTTCGCTTCCTTTTAATCTTTTTGTGCTTGCATCGGTATTTACCCCTACTATAAAAATGTCTCCTTCTTTTGCAGCATCACTCAAAGATGCTATATGACCTGCATGTAAAATGTCAAAACACCCATTAGTAAAAGAAATACTTTTTCCAAGAAATCTCCACCTGTATACAGCTTTAATCAATTCACCTCTTGTATATATTTTAGAAGGTATTGTTTCAGGCTTTTTCATGCTTCTTCATTTTTTTATTATACCACGGCAGAAGGCCCAGCGATATAAAACCAACAAAAATAATGATTAGAAATTGTGCAAACCACTGTAAAGTACCATTCGCGAATCCTATGTAAAAAAGTATACCGTTTTTTTCTAAGACTTTAGCGAGAAAAATTGCATAACTACCGATGCCGCCTGGAGTAATAATCATACCGATGCTGCCAAAAGCAAGTGCTGAAACCGCAATATCCAGTGAGAGTCCTGCTGTACCAACCGTGCCGTTAAAACCTATCCAGGTGCCAAGAAGATACATAGCCCAAATGCCGAGGCTTGCAAATATAAATGCCCATTTTTGCTTCAGGTCTTTTACGCTTACAATTCCCTGCCCTATACCTTTGACAATATTCCGTGCAGCCTTTATCACCCTGATATCAGAATATCGTTTGAATAATACTTTTACAACAAATACAATAACCATTATTATAGCAATAGTTACTGCAAGTTTTGTGATATCAAAAGAGCCTGTTTTTCCTACAAATAATCTATTTAATAATTGAAGTCCATAATGCCCTATTTCCTTAAACTGAATCGCAAACGCAATTAAAAAAACAATTATCAGGCAAAGTATATCAAAGGCCCGTTCCGCTACAATAGTGCCAACCAGTTTGTCTGCGGGAACATTTTCATATTTGGCTAAAATAGTACATTTTAGTACTTCCCCCAGTCTTGGCACTGCAAGGTTGGCGAGATAGCCGATCATAACTGCGAAAAAAGTATTTACGAGGGAGGGATTATATCCCATTGGTAACATTAGCATTTTCCAACGGACAGCACGAAGAATATGACTTACAGATAAAATAAAAAAAACAGGAACAAGTAACCAATAATTGGCTGTAGAAAAGGCTTTACGGAAATCTTTCCAGTTTTCGTCGGGTATCTGTTGCAGGCTCCACCAAACAAGAAAAATACCCAGGCCTAGAAATGAAAGGTATTTTAGTATGTTTAGTATTTTCGTTTTCATATCAGCTATAAGCGGTGCAATATATGCTAAAGCCAGAGAATGAATGATAACTGCAAATAATGAAAAACATTCAGTCTTTTAAAATCATGTTGTCAATCAACCTAATCTCGCCTATAAAAGCTGCGACTAATGCTATCAGTCTTCCTGCTTTTGTAATATCATTTACCGGCTGTAATGTTTCTGCATCCGCAATTGAAACATAATTTACTTTATCAAAACCATTACTTAGTAAGTAATCTTTCGCATACTTTTCTAATTGCCGCGCGGGTGTTTCTGAATAACAGGTTGCTATATAATAAAGCATTTTTGAAATTCCCGCTGCATTTTTTTTTTGTTCCTCACTTAGTCTCAGATTACGGCTGCTCATTGCCAGACCTGTGTTTTCCCTTAAAGTACTTACGGTTATAACCTTTACCTGATGGCTGATTAATTGTACAAGTCGTTTTATAACGAGGCACTGCTGGTAGTCTTTTTGCCCTAAGAAAAGATTATCAGGGTTTACAATATCAAGGAGTCGGTGCACGACCTGGCACACCCCCTGAAAATGCCCTGGCCTGTATTTTCCCTCAAGAACGTACTCAATATCTCCTAAATCATAATGGCCAGTTGATTTCATACCTGAAGGATATATTTCCGCAACAGCCGGAAGGAATAAAATGTCGCAGCCGGCATTTTCTAAAAGCAGAATATCGTTGCCAATCGTTGACGGATATTTTTCAAAATCTTTAGGATCGTTAAATTGTGTAGGGTTTACAAAAATGCTGCAAATAGTAATGTCACACTTGTTTTTTGAGATGCTTACTAATGAAATATGACCTTTATGTAAGGCGCCCATTGTAGGAACAAAGCCAATAGTTTTGCCTGATTGCCTGATTTTTTCAATCTCTTTTTTAAGTATTGCCGTTGCTTTATGTAAGATCATTTTTTATGAGGTTTGAATGCCACCACTTGTCTCTTCTATTTCTGATAAAATTTCCTAACTTTGCAAACTCTTTTCGAAAGGGGTTAACGAGTAAAACAAATCGGAATAATGTCAACAAAGAAAAGAATTTTATTTATTGCCAATGAAATGTCACCATATTTAGAGCTGACAGAATTTGCGGAAATAGTAAACAAACTGGCAATAAAAAGTAATGATGCAGGTTTTGAGGTAAGATGCATTATGCCCCGTTTTGGAACGGTTAACGAAAGAAGGCACCGCTTGCATGAGGTAGTTCGTCTTTCAGGGATAAATGTAAGCGTTGATAATGATGATTATCCATTACAAATTAAGGTAGCTTCATTACCCAATGCAAGATTACAGGTTTACTTTCTTGATAACGAAGATTTTTTTAAAAGAAAATTTGTTTTCAACGATGAAAAAGAAAAAATGTATGAGGATAATGACTTGCGAACTATTTTCTTTTGCAAAGGTGCGCTTGAAACAGTAAAGAAATTCGGCTGGCCTCCTGAAATAGTTCATTGCAGCGGATGGATGACAGGGCTTGTACCTCTTTATCTAAAAACAGTGTATAAAAAAGAACCTGTTTTTGCTCAAAGTAAAGTGGTCTACACAATAGGAAGTACAACTTTTGAAGAAAAGCTTGGAGAGGACTTTGCAAAGAAAGCCCTGATTCATAATTCGCTAAAGGAAAAGGATCTTGATATTTTTAAAGATGCTACCAATAATGCGCTACAGAGGGGCGGTGCCACATATGCTGATGCAATAACTTTCGGTGCTGAAGATATTGATCCAAAACTGGTTGCTGAATTCTCTAAAGTTAAAGGCAAGAAGGTAATTCCTTTTAAGGGGTGGGATACTGATTTAACAGAGTATTTAGAATTGTATAACGACCTTGCGGCCAAGTAAAATTTCACCCTAATCTAATCTCTATCAATTGGATGCGTAGTCTTTGTTGGATAACTATTGCTATTTTTTTCTCTATTTTAGCCTGTACAAAAATTGAAACTACTAATATTGGATATGGCATGATTCCACCAATTGACGGTGTTATTACTTTAGATACTGAACTTGGCGTTATTACCAAAAATTTCATTGACTCATCAGCGAATTCTCTAAGAGTTTACAAATCCGACGACCATGTTATAGGTGTTATTAATAATGATCCTGTATTTGGTAAAACTACTGCCGAGGCCTATTTTGAGTTAAAGCCTACCTCGTATAAATATTCTTTTCCCCATAAGGAATCATTAAGTGCCGACTCTGCTGTTCTTATCTTAAGTTACAAAGGAGTTTATGGTAATACTACTATCAATCAGAATTGGGAAGTAAGGGAACTTGCAGATACATTAAAAAGTGATTCAGCATACCCGGTTAGCAGGCAATTTGCTACAGTAAATGTTTTAGGTTCTAAAAATATTGATATAACCACGCTGGAAGACTCTGTAAACTATGGATTTGAAATGGCGAGTCATCAAATTCGTATAAAACTTGATCAAAGTTTTGCAAACAGGCTGATTCAGCAATATGATAGTACCAATGCTTACATGAGTGACTCTCTTTTTCGCCTCAATTTTAAAGGATTCGCAGTTAGCCCTGTCGCAGGAAGCCAGGGCAATGCTTTGATCCGCGTTAATCTTTTAGACAGCAATACAAAACTCGCTTTATTTTATAAGTATAAGATTCCTGATTCTGCAAACAACAGTATCGCTGTCAGCTATTTCAGATTTAGCACCGGTTCTGCAGCTATTCCTGTTTCCGCCAGCGCAAATTATATCAGGCGTGATTATGATGGCTCAAAACTGCCTAATTCTCCTTCTGATCCAACCATTAATGATAGTCTTTTATACATTCAGACTTCTCCCGGTACTTTCGCAACTGTAAAAATTCCCGGTTTGGATACACTTAAAAATTCTATTATTCACCTTGCTGAATTAACGATATACGAGGCTCCTGATGTATCCTCTTTAAACCTATTATTAACTCCGCCCAGGTTTTTACTGTTAAGCAGCTATGATAGTGATAAGACGGTAAAGATTAACGTTCCTAATGATTTTACCGCCAGTGCTTCGTCAGGCATTAATATCTCAACATTTGGTGGTTATCTTGTTGACAGATACGTTCCTGATTATGGAGTTTTAAAAGCTTATAGTTTTAATGTGAGCCGCTACGTTCAGGGCATAGTTACCAGAAAGGATAAAAATCTTACTCTGAGATTATCTGCGCCAAGTAACGACTCATTAAAATATACCGATCCATATCCTGCAACTGCTTCGTCTACATGGTACTTCACTTCTTCAAATGCTAATAATGTCGCTAATGGAAGAGTTGTCTTAAAGGGTGGAGGACTGAATACAGACAACCCGTTAAGAATGCGTTTACGAATTATATACTCAAGGATTTAAACATTAAAGGGCTTAACCCTTATCTTTGCGACCATTTTAAAATCTTTTATTATTTATGCCTTACTTATTTACATCAGAAAGCGTTTCTGAAGGACATCCTGATAAAGTAGCAGATCAGATCAGTGATGCATTAATTGATAATTTTCTTGCCTTTGACCCTAATAGTAAAGTAGCTTGTGAAACGTTGGTGACAACAGGTCAGGTTGTGCTTGCAGGAGAAGTTAAAAGCAAAGCCTATCTTGATGTACAGGAAATTGCCCGCGGAGTAATTCGTAAAATCGGATACACTAAGAGCGAGTATATGTTTGAAGCTAATAGCTGTGGTGTTTTATCCGCCATTCACGAACAATCAGCCGATATCAACCAGGGTGTAGACAAGGAAAACAGAGAAGAGCAGGGGGCCGGAGACCAGGGAATGATGTTTGGTTATGCCACAAATGAAACAGATTCTTACATGCCGCTTGCACTCGATCTGGCGCATAAACTACTGATGGAATTAGCTGATTTAAGAAGAGAAAATTATATTATAAGTTACCTTCGTCCGGATGCAAAAAGCCAGGTTACTTTGGAGTACGATGACGACAATAAACCTGTAAGAATAGATGCAATTGTTATATCTACCCAACATGATGAATTCGCTCATGAAGATGTAATGCTGGAAAAAATAAAAAGTGACATAATTAACATTCTTATACCGAGAGTAAAGGCTAAATACGAAAAATACGCTCACCTTTTTAATAGTGATATTAAGTATCACATTAATCCAACCGGAAAGTTTGTTATTGGAGGGCCGCATGGTGATACCGGTTTAACAGGACGTAAAATAATTGTTGATACTTATGGAGGTAAGGGCGCACATGGTGGCGGAGCATTTAGCGGAAAAGATCCTTCAAAAGTTGACCGTAGCGCTGCTTACGCTACACGTCACATCGCTAAAAATCTGGTAGCTGCAGGGCTTTGCGATGAAGTATTGGTACAGGTTTCTTACGCAATAGGAGTTGCTAAACCTACAAGCATTTACGTAAATACTTTCGGAACTGCTAAAGTTGAAATGGCGGATGGAGAAATAGCAGAAAAAGTTGAAAGCATTTTTGATATGCGTCCATACTTTATTGAGCAACGTTTAAAATTAAGATCACCAATTTACAGTGAAACAGCAGCTTATGGCCACATGGGCCGCGAACCTGAAAAGAAAGTAAAACAATTCTCAACACCTACAGGTGAAATAAAGTCAATAGAAGTTGAGTTGTTTACCTGGGAAAAAACAGATCACGTTACTAAGGTTAAAGAGGTGTTCGGGTTAAATAGTAATTAGGGCAGTGGGTCATTAAGTCAATAAGTCATTAGTTTAATAAGTCATTAAAATTAATAGCTTATTAAGGGCAATAATTTATTGAGTTAATAACTGAGCAAGATTAATTTATTTCAACGATACCTTATATAACTATACATATCTATTCTCATAATCATGTTGCTCCAATAACTTTTGGTTCTTTTTTTCCCCTAATGACTTAATGACCTACAAACCCATTGCCTCTATGATTTAATGACTTCATCGATATGAATTTTCGGAATCAGCAACATAAGCCGCGTCCTAAAAAAAGCACTTTAATTATCGGTAGAAATAAAGTCATTGAAGCAATACAACAAGGCAAACAACTAGAGAGAATTTTTCTGGTAAGCACAGTACATGGCGAAGTGATTGACGACATAAAAAGGCTGGCCGAAGAAAACAAAATACCTGTAAACAAGGTACCTGTTGAAAAACTAAACAGCTTTAATGTAAGTAATCATGAAGGTTGTGTTGCTGTTATCTCAAAAATACAATTCCACAATTTACAGGAGGTAATATCATTTGTTGTAGATCAGGGAGATATTCCTCTGTTTTTGATTTTAGATGGAATAACTGATGTAAGAAATATAGGAGCCCTTGCCAGAACTGCATTATGCACCGGCGTGCAAGCTATTATTATTCCTGATAAAGGTGTTGGATCTTTAAATGAAGATGCAATTGCAACATCGGCAGGAGCCCTGGAAAAAGTCCCTGTTTGCCGGGTAAACAGTCTTATGAAGGCTGTTGATGAACTGCATTTAAATGGTATAAAAGTATTTGCAAGCGAAATGAAAGCAGAAAAGAGCATCTATGATGCAAATTTTGTTGAACCTTGTGCAATTGTTATGGGCAGCGAGGACAAAGGGGTTTTTCCAGCTTTGATGAAAATATGTGATGAACAATTTAAAATACCGATGAAAGGTGACTTTGAATCTCTGAATGTATCTGTTGCAGCAGGAATGATTTTATATGAAGCAATGAAGCAAAGAACGGTTTAGATAATTACTACTATCGTTTCACGATATCCACTTCTGCTGATGCTATAATTTTCGGGATGTAGTATAATTTGTTTAATCTTTTGTTCTACTTGTTTTTCAAAGCGTTCATTTAAGTCCTTTTGCTCTTGTTTATACCATTGATAAGCTCTTAAATACTCATCCTCTGCTTCCGGATATCTAAATAGAGAAAAAATAGCTAATATTTCATCTTGCATAGGAATTTTGGGTTAACAGAATTAACCAGCCCTAAATCTTCTGCTTTAAAATAAAACAATTTCATAGACCTCCAGCTGAACAAAAAAAGAATAAATTTTAGAAAAAAATAATTACTTAAGCAACTTTAGATAAACAAATAAGTAATTATCTTACTAAATTAATCCTACACAGAAAAAGGCAATACTCATTGTCGTGAAAGCATTTGCAGAAGATCACAAAAGCTTACTTTCTGTACCATCTTTTGCAGACGAAATGGATAGGAGAATAGAGGAATTAGAAAAGGGTAAAGTAAAAGGTCGTACCTGGGAGGAAGTAAAGCAAAGAGCAATGGCTTCAATTAATAAGATAAAATAAATAGCTTTCCAACTTATTTCTTCAATAGATAATTCAAGTTCTTTTTAACGGCGGACATCCCACTCCAATTGTTTTTTCCAATATTTGAGAAGAAGCTCATCATCAGTCATATCTATTGACTGTTTAATCGCTTCTTTATATTCAGTTAACCCATTTTGATGCTTTTATTAAATGTAGAAAATAATTTTAGATAGAGTGCGCAGGTTAGAAATTTATTCGTTTCAAACGTGTAAATATCGCTTTTTAAAAAAAGGATTTCTCCCACAATCTTTTTAAACGGTTTATTGAAATAAGAGATATTTGCAAAGCCAACAGAAAAACCTGTTTCTTCTGCCTTCTAAAATCAACTCCACTTAAACTCTACATCCTTTTTCATATCAGGATGAAGGCTTTCAAAAACAGGACATGTTATAGCTGCTCTTTCTAAAATTGTTCTTTGTTTTTCATCTGCCTTTACATTTTCAGGAAAATTTATCAAAACTTTTATTTCTCCTATTTTTCTAGGGTGGGCTGTCATGATTTTAGTAATATCTATTTTTGTTCCTTCCAGGTTGACCTGCAAATCTTTTGCCTTGATTCCCATTATAGTAAGCATACAATTTCCAAGGGCTGTAGCTACAAGATCTGTTGGTGAAAACCTTTCACCTTTACCCTGGTTATCGGTAGGAGCATCAGTTTCAAGTACTGTTCCGCTTTGCAAATGTGTGGCAACTGTTCTTAAATTTCCTTCGTATATTATCTGTGATGTCATTGATAGTAATTTTGCCTTAAATTTACAGGTAACTAATCAAATTAAAGTGAAAAATATAGTTTTTGCAATTCTGTGTACCATGTTAATCACAGTAAGTTATAGCCAGAGAAAGGATATCCGCAAACAGAAAAAAGAAGAAAAAAAAGAGAGGATCAAACAGTTGATCATTCAGGAAGAAAAAGGGTCCATCATTTATCAAAAGCAATCTGTTTTTGGAATTAAGCTAAACACAGACGGCTACGGAGCTTTTTTAGAGTTTGGCCGCTTGAAAACTCCAAGAAAATCAAATTTATTCAGTCTTGAAATAGGCGAAAGAAAGCATTCAAAAGAGGAAAAAATTACTTCCAGCCAGGGAGGTTATTTAAGTAATCCATATATTTTCGGGAAGATCAATAATTTTTATTATTCCAAGTTGGGATATGCACAACAACGCCTTATTGGCAACAAAGGGAATAAAAATGGCGTTGCCGTATCAGCAATCTATGGTGGAGGTTTAAGCGCTGCATTGTTAAAGCCCTACTATTTAAAGGTTTCTGACCGGGAGAATAACCTGGTTGAAGACGTGAAATACAATAATAATAATGATGTTTTCTTAGAGAACCAGGATTTAATTTTAGGGGGATCAGGTTTTGGAAAAGGTTTTAGTGAAATGAAATTTACACCAGGTGCATTTGTTAAAACTGCTATGCGTTTTGACTACGGACGATATAACGAACTGGTAAGTGCCATTGAAGTGGGCTTAAATTTTGAAATTTATACTAAAAAGCTTCCAATAATGCTCCTTAATAAAAACAAACAAATGTTTTTTAGTGCTTATGCAGCTATTGCATTTGGCAGAAGAAAGTGAGAAAAAGAAGATAGGAGATAGAAGCGAGATTAGGGCCGTTTAAACAATTAAGCCAAACAAATCAGCTTACAGCTCGCATATAATAGCTAAAAAAACATTGATCATTTCTTTAAATTTTATCGGTATTCCATGCAAGAATTACCAGTTGTAGCTAAAATAGACCCGGCAAATTCAAAAGTTAAAAAGCCTGACTGGCTTCGGGTAAAATTACCGATTGGCGAAAGCTATAAACATGTTCGCGGACTCGTAGATACACACAAACTGCACACTATTTGCGAAAGCGGAAACTGCCCTAACATGGGCGAGTGCTGGGGTGAAGGAACTGCTACTTTTATGATACTCGGAAACACCTGTACACGCAGTTGCGGTTTTTGTGCAGTTGCCACAGGCCGTCCGGACCCTGTTGATTGGGATGAGCCTCAAAGAGTTGCAGAAGCCATATATCTGATGAAAGTAAAACATGCAGTTTTGACAAGTGTTGACCGCGATGAACTGAAGGACGGAGGGTCGATCATCTGGTCCAATACCATTAAGGCAGTTAAAGCTTTAAATATCGGTACAACTTTGGAGACTTTAATCCCTGATTTTAAAGGTTATGCTGACCAGGTGCAGCTAATAATAGATGCAGCACCGGATGTAGTAAGTCATAATATGGAGACTGTCGAGCGGCTAAGCCGGCAGGTACGCATACAGGCAAAATACCGCAGAAGCCTTGAAGTACTTCGCATGCTAAAAGCAGGCGGTATGAGAACAAAAACAGGTATAATGCTTGGCCTTGGCGAAAAGAAAGAAGAAGTTATTCAAAGTATGGAAGACCTTGTTGCTGTTGGTGTAGATGTACTGACACTTGGTCAATATCTGCAACCGACTAAAAAACATTTGCCTGTTGAGCGATTTGTTCACCCAAACGAATTTGCAGAATTAAGAGAAACCGGGTACGAATTAGGTTTTGATTATGTTGAAAGTGGTCCGCTCGTCCGCTCCTCTTATCACAGTGAACGTCATGTTATTCCCGGTTATGGACGAAAGAAATATGAGCAGGAAAAAAAGATGATGGTACTATAAAACATGTATTGTAAGGGTATTGCAATTTAAAATAAAAACATAGAATTTTTCTGCGATATCCGTCAATTATGCCGGTTATCAAATCCTGCTATTTCTTGTTGGAGCAATCAATAAAAAACTAATAATGTGAATTTGACCGGACAAATAGCAAAACACTTCAGAGAAATTCATTTTGGAGGAAGCCGGACTTCATCAAATCTTAAAGATAATTTAGCTGACGTAACCTGGCAACAAGCTGCAACACAAGTTTATCCTTTTAATACCATTGCGACCCTTGTTTTTCATATGAATTATTATGTCAGTGCAGTGTTGAAAGTTTTACAGGGAGAACCACTCAATGCCAGGGATAAATATAGTTTTGACCATCCACCAATCCTATCTCAGGAAAACTGGGAAAAATTGTTGGATAAAACCTGGACTGATGCCAAAACTTTGCTAGTCTAATTGAACAGTTACCTGAGAGCAAGCTTTGGGAAGATTTTTCGGATAAAAAATACGGCAATTACTATAGTAATATTCACGGAATCATTGAGCATAACCACTACCATTTGGGGCAGATTGTATTAATAAAAAAAATCCTTGTACAGGCTGATCAGGTTGATGTAAAATTTAAAAATTGATTAAACGCCATACAAACATCTGTTGCCAAAAGCCAGGCAAGTCGACTCACTTTTCTTCATTCAGGCTAAACTTTTCTGATTTTTATTTTTAAACTTCCTTCAGACATTTTTCTAAAAAACGTTTTTCAATCAGGCTATAGCTGTTTCCAGAAGTTTCCTTGTCCCTCATTTAACTATATTTGCCGCTCTTTACAGAAATGCCGTGGAACCTGGCAGAAGAATTTCTATCACGCTTCTGTTGCGTCGCACTCTTGTACTGAATCAAATCATTGAGCCTATAACCTTACCATATGTACAGAACACATACCTGCGGACAACTTAGATTATCAGATGCGGGAACAACAGTTACGCTTGCCGGATGGGTGCAAACAGTTCGAAAATTCGGAAGTATCACTTTTGTTGACCTTCGTGACCGGTATGGAATTACGCAGTTATTATTTAATGAAAATCTGAATCGGCAGTTAGATGAACAACCTTTAGGCCGCGAATTTGTATTGCAGGCAAAAGGAATAGTACATGAAAGAAGCAATAAAAATCTAAATATTCCCACGGGTGAAATTGAAATCATTGTGTCTGAATTTAAGATACTGAATAAATCCGCTGTTCCGCCCTTTACTATACAGGACGATACAGATGGCGGAGATGATCTGAGGATGAAATACCGATACCTTGACCTTCGCCGGAATGCAGTAAAAAAAAATCTTGCGCTTCGTTATGCAGTTAACCGTGCAGCAAGAAATTACCTGCATGAAAATGGTTTTATGGATATTGAAACACCATTCTTAATCAAATCTACGCCTGAAGGCGCGAGAGATTTTGTTGTCCCTTCCAGGATGAATCCCGGACAATTTTATGCATTACCACAATCTCCTCAGACATTTAAGCAATTGCTGATGATTAGTGGGTATGACCGTTATTACCAGGTGGTAAAATGTTTCAGAGACGAGGATCTGCGTGCAGATCGCCAGCCCGAGTTTACACAAATAGACTGCGAAATGGCCTTTGTAGAGCAGGAAGATATCCTGAATATGTTTGAAGGAATGATAAAGTCAATTTTTAAACAGGTAAAAGGAATTGACTATACCGAAACAGTGGAGAGGATGACTTGGGAAGATGCTATGTGGAACTACGGAAACGACAAGCCCGACATTCGTTTCGATATGAAAGTAGCAAACTTAAAAGTTCCTGCAACTGTTTTTACTTTCCGGAAACAAGAACTTCAAAGCTCCCCTTTAGTGGCGGGGGGGCGTTTTAAAGTATTTGATGATGCAGAAACTGTGGTAGCTATTTCTGTTCCGGATGCTGCTGATTATACCCGTAAGCAAACTGATGAGTTAATCGAATGGGTAAAACGACCTCAAATAGGAATGGGCGGATTGGCTTTTGTAAAAGTAAACACAGACGGAACGGTTAAAAGCTCATTCGATAAATTTTTTAACGAGGATCAATTAAAAAAACTTGCAGGCTATTGCAATGCACAACCTGGCGAACTGATATTGATTTTAGCCGGAAAAGAAGAAAGAACCCGTAAAGCTATCAGTGAACTGCGTTTGTTAATGGGGCAAAGATTGGGATTGCGAAAAGAGACAGAGTTTAAATTGTTATGGGTACTCAACTTTCCTCTGTTTGAATATTCTGAAGAAGATAACCGCTGGGTAGCGAGGCATCATCCGTTTACTTCTCCCAAGCCTGATCAGATTGAAGTAATGATTACTAACAATCCGGTTATTGAAAATGCAGCCGATTATCTAAATCATCCATATGCAAACATTAAGGCAAATGCTTATGATATGGTGTTGAATGGAAATGAAATTGGTGGTGGTTCAATAAGAATTTATCAGCGCGATCTGCAGGAAAAAATGTTCGCCGCTTTAGGTATGGATGAAGAAGAACAGCAACATAAATTTGGCTTTCTTTTAGGTGCTTTTGAATATGGAGCGCCTCCTCATGGTGGTATCGCTTTTGGCTTTGACAGGTTGTGTGCAATATTGGGCGGAAGCGAAAGCATTCGTGACTTTATCGCCTTTCCTAAAAACAACAGCGGCCGTGATGTTATGTTGGATGCACCAAGTGCGATTGATCAGAAACAATTTGATGAATTGCAGATAAAGCTGGATTTGAAATAAATAGAATGATTACAAGGATTGTATATTTTGGTTATTAAAATCTCGGTTCTGAAATTCGACTCTGCGCTGCGGATACTTTGTCGCATATTGATAAACCAATCCCCTGATATATTCACTCTCAGGATACTGGGTAACATGCTTTTTATAATCGTCTATATGAGTAAATGAAACATTGGCAGGAACATATCCCATTCCGTAAAAACGACCTTTTTCCATTAATATAATACCTTGTTTGTCTTCTTTTTTAGGCAATACAACTTCTTCAACTACTGCAAAGCTGGGGAGCGAAGAATTTAAATATTTAATAGCATTGTTTATCCTCTCATTATATTCATGCGCAGGCAGTTGTTCGGCTAACGTAGGGCCGGGGCTGATATCTACATAGCATAACCTTGCACACAAATTAAAATCTTCTATTAGTTTTTTCAAAAGGTTAAGGCCGTCGAGCAAAAGATTGAAAGTGTATAATGGTCTTAGTTGTTTTTTCATTTTCTCGATCACCAGGCGTTGGTATCCGCGGCCATCTTCATACGTGTATAAACCGTACGTTTGCTGAAAACCTTTCAGGCTCCGGTTATATATTGGCCATAGACGCTTTATTTCTATACTTTCCAAAATAAAAGCCATTAACTCCGAGCCGCATACCTGGAAGGAAATATTATAAATTTCCCGTAAAAATTCCTGCTTCTGCTTTCCTGGTTTATTATTAGAGAAATGACTGTTTACCCTTTTTTTCAAATCTTTTGCTTTGCCTACATATACTATTTTTCCTTTTTGATTATGAAAATAATAAACGCCCGGAAAAGGTGGCAATTGAGCAACTTTCTCAACCGGCAAATGCGGCGGAAGAAATTGTTCTTTAGACTTTCCTTTAAGCATAGCTTTTATTTCCTGCTCATAGTCATTCTTTAAAATGCATTCAAACAGCTTCACGGTAGCCAGCGTATCTCCTCCGGCACGGTGACGTTGTGCGATTTCTATACCGAGGCAGCGGCAAAGACTCCCCAGGCTATAACTTTGGTGTCCAGGCAGTACTTTTCTTCCCAGGCGTACTGTGCAAAGTTTTTTGCAATCAAGCTCGTATCCGAATTGCGCTAACTGGTGCTTTATAAAAGAATAATCAAAGTTTACATTATGTGCTACAAAAACTTTATCATGCAAAAGCCCAAATATCTTAGGCGCTACTTCTTCAAATAAGGGTGCCTGGCTTACCATAGCACTGGTTATACCGGTCAGTGCCTGGATATACCTCGGAATCGGAACTTCAGGATTGATAAGGGTTTCAAAATAATCAACCATTCGCTCGCCGTCGTGTATTGCAATAGCAATCTCTGAAATGGAATTTCCACTTGCATACCCTCCGGTCGTTTCTATATCTACAATTGCAAACATTAAATAATTTGGAAGGTTAAAGATACCTGGAAGGCTATTCTAATAAAAGAAGAAATTATTATAAAGATATATTTTTTAGAAAAAGCTGTAAAATTAAGTAACTAAGGTATGAAATAAACGTTTGACCTAAACAGAAGAAATTACTGTTTCATTAACAGTAATTATTATAAAAGGTTTCGGAATTATATTAATTTGGCTACATCAACTAAAGCTTATGAAAAAGCTCCTTCATATATGCATTTTATTTTGTGCTTTATTTGTCACTGCCTGCGAAACTAATAGTGTAGGAGTAAAAGCAATCCGCAAATGTTGTAAAGAATTATCTGCTGATGATCCCAGGTCTGCAGGTGTACTCAAAGGGGAAGATGTAAAAGCAGATACTAATCATAATGTTTCATCTATTCTGCCCTCTTACTTTTGGGATACAAAAAGTTTGATCTGGTAGCTTTAATAATTATATTTTTATAAATGACCCTCACTGGGTCTTTTTTTATCCCTTTAAACGTTTAAAAAACAGGCCTTGGTTTTTGTACATTTGCTCTCTGATTTTTAAGAATTATTAATTTTAGTCCACTTCAAAACCGTGGCATTAACCGAACTATGGAACTAAGTAAGAATTATATTCCCTCTGCAATAGAAGACAAATGGTATAAACACTCGATTGAAAAAGGATATTTCCACAGCAAGCCCGATGAAAGAGCTTCGTATACCGTAGTTATTCCACCGCCAAATGTTACTGGTGTATTGCATATGGGGCATACATTAAATGAAACAGTGCAGGACATTCTGGTAAGAAGAGCAAGAATGAGCGGATTTAATGCATGCTGGGTTCCCGGGAGCGATCATGCAAGTATTGCCACTGAAGCTAAGGTGGTACAGATGCTGAAAGAAAAAGGCATTGATAAAAACAAATTGAGTCGTGAGGAATTTTTAAAATATGCCTTTGAATGGAAAGAAAAATATGGAGGTATAATTTACAGCCAGATTGAAAAACTTGGATGCAGTGTAGATTGGAGTCGTGTTACATTCACAATGGATGATCATTATTACAAAGCCGTTATCAAAGTTTTTGTAGACTTATACAATAAAGGATTGATCTATCGCGGAGCACGAATGATTAACTGGGATCCTGCTGCTAAAACCGCTTTAAGTGATGAAGAGGTTGATTTTAAAGATGTTACCGGAAAGCTATATTATATTGAGTATAAACTGCAAGATGATGATGAATGGGAAATAGCTCCCCTTCAGGGGCGGGGGGGCATCACCATTGCTACGCAACGCCCTGAAACCATCATGGGAGATACTGCCATTTGTGTAAATCCTGATGACGAACGGTATAAACACCTGAAGGGCAGGTATGCGTGGGTTCCTTTAATTAACCGTCGCATTCCTATAATTTTTGATGAATACGTAGATCCTGCTTTTGGTACGGGCGCGTTGAAGGTTACTCCGGCGCATGACATTAACGACTATAACCTAAGACTAAAACATAATTTAGAGATAGTTGATACTTTAAATGAAGATGGAACCTTAAGCGCTGCCGCACAGATATATGTAGGAGAAGACCGTTTTGCTGTTCGGAAAAAAATTATAAACGAACTGCAAAACAAGGGATTTTTAATAAAAGAAGAAGAATATGCAAGCCGGCTAGGTTATAGCCAGCGAAGCGGAGTTGTAGTTGAGCCACGTATAAGCACACAGTGGTTTTTAAAAATGAAAGAAATGGCAGGACCGGCTTTAAGGGCTGTTGTTGAAGGAGACATAAAAATTCATCCGGGAGATAAGTTCTTAGCTACTTATAAATATTGGCTTGAAAATGTAAAAGACTGGTGCATCAGCCGGCAACTTTGGTGGGGACAGCAGATTCCTGCCTGGTATGATGAGAAAGGAAATGTATTTGTTGCGGAAACGGAGGAAGAAGCTGCAAGTTGCAAGCTGCAAGCTGCAAGCGATAAGGCAGCAACAAATGAAAGTCTGAAGCTTGAAGCTAATGGCTTGAAGCTAACAAGAGATGCTGACGTTCTCGACACCTGGTTCTCATCATGGTTGTGGCCGATGGAAGTATTTAAAGGTATTTCTGATCCTGGTAACAAAGAGATTGATTATTATTATCCTGGTGCTGTTTTGGTTACCGGGCAGGATATTATTTTCTTCTGGGTAGCAAGAATGATTATGGCGGGAATGCATTACAAGCATCAGAAACCTTTTACCAATGTATATTTTACAGGAATGGTTCGTGACAGCCAGGGAAGAAAAATGAGCAAGAGCCTGGGTAACAGTCCTGACCTTTTAGATCTTATAGATAAATATGGCGCTGATGCAGTTCGGTTTGGTATCATGATCTCTTCACCTGCCGGTAATGATCTTTTGTTTGATGAAGCAAGCCTGGAACAGGGGCGCAATTTCAATAACAAGTTGTGGAATGCTTTGAAACTTGTGAAGATGTGGGAAGAGAGAACGACAACAGATGATACAACACAGGAGATAGATGACCTGTGGCGGTTGACTGATGAAAGTAAGTTGGTGAACGGAGAAATTGAAGATTTGTTAGAAGTAGAGAAATCAAGGAAGCATAATTTTGCTGTTGATTGGTTTGAAAGCAGGCTAAACCAGGTACGGGCAGAAGTAGAAGTTATGTACGCACAATTTAAATTAAGTGAAGCATTAAAAATTATTTACTCACTTATTTGGGACGACTTCTGCAGCTGGTATCTCGAATGGGTAAAACCTGGTTTCGAACAACTTATTGAAGAGGAGGTTTACCACAAAACAGTATGGCTTTTTGAAGAACTGTTGCAGTTACTGCACCCGTTTATGCCGTTTATTACAGAAGAAATTTTTCATTTATTGCGCGAAAAAGAAAATGACCTCTGCGTAAAGCAGCTCGATCGCATAAATGAAGCAGATAAAGAAATTTTAGCCGGAGGCGAATTATTGAAGAAGGTAATTTCTGCTTTACGTGATGCAAGAAATAAGAACCAGGTAAAGCCCAAAGAACCAATTGAACTTTATATACAAACAGATAACAGCGAGGTATATAAGAATATAAAAAGCATATTGGCTAAACAGGTAAATGCGGCAAGTATCTCTTATGCAAATAATACTGTTGCCAATGCGATCGTAGTTGCAGTAGAAAAAGATAAGTTTTACATTAAAAGTGACAGGCTTATAGATAAACAGACACTTAAAGTGGAATTACTAAAAGATCTCGAACATCAGAAAAGCTTTCTGCAAAATGTAATCAAAAAGCTTAGCAACGAACGTTTTGTAGCAAATGCTAAAGCCGAGATAGTAGATATTGAAAAGAAGAAACAGGCTGATTCCCTGGCAAGAATAAAGACAATTGAAGAAAGTTTGGCAATATTGTAGAGGATTAAAGCCAGGAATGTTGAGACTAAGAAGTTTATGAAGATTTAGGAAGTGGGCATTTTTTACTGTATTATTTATTGTATTCTATTACTTCTGAAACGGTGCATAGATATATAGATAAGACTTCATTAAATTTAGTCCTTTTCAGGCTTTTTTATTACATCAAAAATAACTAACATTTCAAAAAACTAATAGCCCTGTAACTAAGTTCAACGAAAGACAGGAACATTACGTGGCTCAAAACTTGGCTGAGCCTTATCAATAATGGGCCATCCTTCTTTCCAGGAAATTTCATCTAATAACATTACCCTTCGTGTAGGCTGTTTTTTATCGAAAGCATGATAAATCATCCATGTTTGTCCTGCTTTATCTGTTACAATATCACCATTATGGCCCGGACCAATAAATCCCTCTTCACCCGGATTCTTCTGCAGTAATAACGTACCTCCGTTTTCCAATAATTTTTTACCTTCCTTATCTAAATAAGGTCCTTTAAATGTTTCAGATCTTGCTACCTTTACGTTGTAAGTACTTTTTTCGCCTTCACAACAGCTGCCGGTTGAACCAAGATAGTAATAATATTCATTTTTTTTATAAATAAACGATCCTTCATAAGCATCTCCGCCTATCTGAAATTTTTCGCCTTTTATATGCAGCCCATCTTTAGATAGTTCTATGCCGTAAATACCATGGAAGCTTCCCCATATTAAATAAGGTTTTCCCTCATTTTCAAAAAAGAACGCATCTATAGAGTTATCTACACCAATTTCTTTACTTAAAAATAATTTACCGTAATCAGTGAAAGGTCCTTCAGGCTTTTTTGAAGTTGCCACACCAATGCCGGGATTAGCATCTCCCCAAGTAGAATAAGAATAATACAGAAAATAGGTATTCTTATAGAAGGTGGCATCCGGTGCCCATATTCCGCCTTCTGATTTCCAGTCGGGTTTTTTCATTAATGCATCTCCGACCACTGTCCAGTCAACTAAATTTTTTGTTTTCAGAATTGGAATAATATATTGGTCACCAAAATTCTCTTTTTTCCAGCTTGCCTGCGTAGAGTATGCGTAAAAGAATTCGTCTTTGCCCTCGACCAAGTTGGGATCGGGAAAATCGTGATTAAATACAGGGTTTTGATAAATTGATTTTGCTAAGGTTGCAGTATCTGAAGCAGATAGCGCCATTGTACTATGATTACAGGAAATAGTAAAGGCACTGAGAATGCTGATAAAAAGTAGTTTAACTGAATACTTATTTGTAAACTCCAGAAACATAATTTAGCAGATTAAAACATGGTGATGGAGGTGAAGATAATATATCAAATCAGTTAAAAGAGGATTTTTTTTTGAAGAAGTATTTAAAATTTAAATTAAGAGTTTTGTAATATAAACCCAAAAGATGCACAATGGTATGCCGATGAACGAAATGCGTCGCAACTATGCTGCCATAAAAACAAAGGCTGGTATCAAAAAAATAAATAAATTTTAAACAACTTCTCAAATGGTATTGTACAAGTTCTGCATTGAAAACCGGGATAACTACAAATTTTTTTAAGATTTCTACACCTTGATTCCTAAAGACTGTATTTCTTGGCTTTTTTCAATCAATCCGATTTTGTAAGAATGTTCTATCGCAGTTTTGCTATGTTCAAAATGGCAGCATTCTACACCTGCAGCTTCAATATTTTTTATCAGTTCTCTTACATTGCTTATATTTTTTTCGTATACATGCCTTAAATAAACACTTAAAATTCTCCCTGGAAAATGTTTTACTATACCAGCATAAATCGTGGGGTCTTGTTGAGAGTCATCACCGAATAAAACAAATTTCTGATTTGGATAAGCTTCCATAATACGGGCGATACGCATAAATTTTGTAGAGTGTTTGGTAGCTCCTGTTTTCCAAACCTCAGAAAGTCGCTTTATCTGGCTTAAAAGATAAACGCCTTCGGGTAATTCGTTTTTTCTTGTAAATTCTTTTATAAAATCATACAGGTTCCATTCGCTGCTCGATACATAAAAAAAGGGATTGTAATTGCCATTATTAGTATGGGCTTTTGCCAATAATTTGTAATGGTTGACAACCCCTTCATAAGGTTTTCTGCTGTGGGCGTTCTTTGTAAGCAAAACATACAATCTGCGTCTAAGATTAGAAGAGTGAGAGATCAAAAAAGTATCGTCTATATCTGATAAAAAAGCATATTGGCTGCTATATGGAACAATAACAGATCCTACGCCTGTTGCAAGTATATTTATGTCATTGTTTTCGTTAATATAATATTCTACCAGCACTTTATGTATGCCTGGTGTCATTTCAGTTTCAGGCTGCCATTCAAAACGGAAGAATCCATCAGTTGCTGTAGTTGCCTCGTAAATCTTGTTTCCCCATTGTAATCTTACCCGGGCACCAGGTATACGAATGACCATAAAAGATCTTAAAAGTGCAAATGTATTTGTCCAGAAATTCTTCCGGTACTTCTTTCTTGGCAAAGGACTTAAACTAAAAACATGACCAAATACGATCATTAGTCGTGCAGTACCATATCCATGATATACTTTTACCACAGGATCATTGCACAGCCTGAATAAAAGAAGGATTTTACTTTTTACCCTATCATAAAAAGAAAGGTTTTTTCTATAAACAGTTTTAAATTCTTCATTTTGCATAATATTTTTTTTTAAAATAAAGATAATGACTTCAACATCGCCAGCTACATTTTTGTTTGTAATAAACCCGGTTTCAGGAGGCATACAAAAAACGGATCATGAGGACGCTATAAAAAAATATTTCCAACCCCTTTCTCACAGAATTGAATTCTTTTTAATAGATGACAAAAATAATGCAGAGCAATTAGAAAAATATATTAAGCAAGTAAAGCCCCACAAAGTAGTTGCTGTAGGAGGCGACGGAACGGTAACTATGGTGGCAAAAAAAATATTGGGAACAGACATGCAATTGGGAATTTTACCTGCTGGTTCTGCAAATGGAATGGCACGCGAACTAAACATTCCTCTCAACATTGAAGAAGCATTAAACATTGTAGAAAAAGGCATAGTGCGAAAGGCAGATGCTATATGTATTAATGAGGAAATCTGTATTCATTTAAGTGATATCGGGTTGAATGCCCGGCTTATCAAATATTTTGATGAAGGAAATATGCGTGGAAAATGGGGGTATGCAAAAGTCGCTTTGAAAGTGCTTTTGAGAAAACAAAATATACGTGTAATCATTCAGGCAAAAGACAGGGAAATAAAAAGAGATGCTTTTATGGTTGTGCTGGCTAATGCCAGCAAATATGGAACTGGTGCCATGATCAACCCTATAGGAGATTTATATGATGGTCTTTTTGAAGTTGTCATTATTAAACAAATAGGTATAGCAACCCTCTTTAAAGTCTGGTTCAGTCCACGAAATTTGGATCCTAAAAAAATTGAAATCATACAGGCTAAAGCTGTGCATATAGAAACACACCGAAAAGTTCATTTTCAGGTAGATGGAGAATATATGGGAAGGGTACACACAGTAGATGCAGAAATATTGCCTGGGCAGCTTAATATTCTGTTGCCTGAATAATCTTACTTAAATTATTTCAAGAGACTTTTATGAAATTCACTTATGAAAAAAATACTTTTATCCGTTTTTTTACTTATTTCATTTATTTCATTTAGCCAGGATATTATTTATCCCTATCCTGCTAACTACTTTACTATACACGTTGAAGGTCAGGCTGTGAAAATGGCATTTATGGATGTAAAGCCATCAATGGCCAATAGTGAAACTGTACTTTTATTTCATGGAAAAAACTTTAACGGGTTTTACTGGAAAGATGTCATTTCATTTTTAACCCAGGCAGGTTATCGTGCCGTTGTTCCGGACCAGGTAGGTTGGGGCAAATCGTCAAAACCAAATATTCATTATAGCTTTTTTATGCTTGCCAATAACAATGTTAAACTGCTTGATTCTCTTGGCATAAATAAAGTAATAGTCGTGGGCCACTCTATGGGCGGAATGCTTGCGACCAGGTTTGCACTTATGTTTCCTCAAAAAGTGCAAAAGCTTGTACTTGAAAATCCTATCGGCCTTGAAGATTACAGTGCATTTGTTCCTTATAAATCTCTTGACGACTTATATAAAAACGAATCTAACCAGACATACGAATCAATTAAAAAATACCAGCAATCGTACTACCCAACCTGGAAAGAGGAATATGAACCGTATGTACAGGTTCAGGCTGAACAATTAAAAGATACAAACTTTGCTCAAATTGCTCTGGTAAATGCCATTACTTATCAAATGATATATGAGCAACCTGTTGTGTACAGTTTTGATAGTTTACACGTTCCAACCTTACTGATAATCGGCCAGGCAGACAGAACAGTTGTAGGAAAAAATAATCTGACTGAAGAGCAAAAAAAAGTATATGGTAATTATCCATTGCTTGGGGAAAAAACAGCAGCGAAAATAAAACAATCAAAACTGGTTAAAATACCCGGCGTAGGACATATCCCTCACATTCAGGCTCCGGATGTCTTTAGGCAACAATTGCTTTCATTTCTTAGTAATAAATAAAGGCAAAAACAGGTAGAGCACCATAAAAAAATTAATGCGCTATTTGCCTAACAGTTCGAATTAAAATTAGTCGGATGTTTTTTATTTTTTCCAAGATAACTTACTTCTTCATAGCTCCCTCTAACTGGTTAACAGCATTATTAATCTGGAGATTTTTTACAAAATCTAAGGTACTGAAGAAGAGATTATCTATTGTAATAATTGCATTCGTACTGTTTTTTGGAAATGAATTTATCTATACAAAATTAGCAACCGCATGGCAGGCAGAACCAGTACAATTACCTGAAGGCAACTATGAGGCTGGCATATTATTAGGCGGCCTAAGCAGTTTTGATAAATATGGAAAAGGTTTTTTAAATGCTGCAACCGACCGTCTTGTCGAAATATCGATTTTATATAAAGCAAAAAAAATTAAAAAAATAATTATCAGTGGCGGAAGTGTCTATAAAGACAGACCCAGGGAAGCAGATTTTCTACATAAGGAACTATTGTTATTGGGAATTCCGGGACAGGATATAATAATAGAAAACCGTTCGAGAACAACTTTTGAAAATGCGATGTATACGAAAAAGATAATTGATACATTGAAACTGCGGCCACCTTTCGTGTTAGTTACTTCTGCTATGCATGTACCGAGGGCTGAAAAGGCTTTTACCAAAGCAGGATTAGCTGTTATTACCTTTCCATCAGATTATCACGTTCTTAATAAAAAGTTTGATATTGATGATTACCTTATTCCAAAATTAAATATAATAAATGATTGGACGTCATTTTTAAAAGAAATAATTGGAATAGTTGGATATAAACTTTTTGATAAGGCATAAGAGCGCAGGCACAGAACTGGATATATCTTTAAAATAAAGAAGTATTACACAAATAATTCCTGCTCCTCTGTATAATATGTACTTCGGCCACCTTTTTTATCCACCCTTATCAATGCACCGGTAGGACTTATTTTTTTATCAGTCGTATGAATTTTAAGGAAATCCCTGATTTCCCCGGTAATGATATGAGGATGTTTTTTTAGTATTTGTTTTTCTGCGGTCATAAGAACATTTTTTATTGCTTTTTCCAGCGCTTGAATTTTATTTTCAGATATTGCACTCGAAATTGAAAACGGTGATATTTTAGCTTCCCACAATATTTCATCTGCATATGCATTTCCGATACCTCTTATAACATCCTGGTTAGTTATCAAATTCTTAATTTTTGCTTTTGATTGTAAGACAGCTTTAAGATAACTGTAGTTAAGTTCCTCAGACAACGCATCTATTCCTTTTTTCTCTTCAGGATTCAATTTTATGTTTGCAAGCTCCTGCCAATCTGTTAGTGCTAATCCTTTATCTTTAAAGTATAATTCGGTTATTGTAAACTTATTCTCATTATTTTTCTCAAACAGGTACAGGTTGCCATGGAGCATAAGATGCATACCGAGCAAAACATTATTTGTAAACTGAAACCGTAATTCTTTACCAGTTCTATAGACTGACTGAAGAATATTTCCTTCTAAATTTTCACTTAATTCTGCCTGTTTATCTTTCAGTTTCTTATCATTAACAACCTTGATTTGTAGTAGTTTTTTCCCCTGCAAAAAGGAATGAAGATTTTTTGAGAATACTTGAAGATCGGGTAATTCAGGCATAGTTATTACTTAAAACACGGAAATAAAAGTACATGTTTTATAACTTACTGAGGGTAACTTTATAAAATTAGTTCGAAAAAGCCATACCTTTTTCATTTTTATGCAGTAATCTGTTTTCATCTCAAAAAGTTCTGGTTATAATTGTCTGGATTCTACTTTCATTCTAAGGTGCTTTAAAAATTTATTTTTTTGATACCAGCTTTTGTTTTCATGGCAACATTGTTGCGTCGCATTTCGTTCATCTGCATATCATTATGCATCTTTTTGGCTCTATTACAAAATTCTTTTTAAAGATTTTAAACTCTTTCCCGGAGAAGGATAAACATTTCAGAAAAATAATTTCTACAGATATTTAAGCTGCTGAAAATATATTGCATAAAATAATGAAAGATTGATTAATGAAGAATACAATACAAATAACTATAGATACGAATGAACAAAATCTCCGTGATGAATTGATTGCTCAGTTGTCAGGTTTACAATACGATGCGTTTGAAGAAAAGGAAACAGAACTGTGTGCTTATATTAACGAAGAAGCTTTTGAAGCCGAAGCATTAGAAAGTATTCTTTCAGCTTACCATTTAAGTTATGCAAAAACACTCATTGAAGACCAGAATTGGAATGCTTTGTGGGAAAGTAATTTTCCACCTGTCATCGTTGATGACTTTTGTGTTATAAGGGCAGAGTTTCATAAGCCTTTTATAAACATAAAGCACGAAATTATAATAACGCCAAAAATGAGTTTCGGAACAGGCCATCATGCCACTACTTATATGATGATAAGCGAAATGAGTGGTATTGATTTTAAAGATAAACAGGTTGCAGATTTTGGTACAGGTACAGGTGTTTTAGCTATTTTAGCCGATAAACTGGGAAGCAGTTATGTCTGGGCTATAGATAATGATGACTGGAGTATCGAAAACTCAAAAGAAAATATTGAAAGAAATCGCTGCAAAAAGATAAAAATTGAACAGGCGGAAGGTTTTCAGCCAAAGCATAAGTTCGATATAATTCTTGCAAACATCAACAAAAGTATTATTCTTATACATGCTAAAAATATGGTTTCCGGACTTCATAATCAAGGGAAGCTTTTGGTAAGTGGTCTGCTTAAAGAGGATGAAACTGAGGTTGTTTCAGCTTTTGTACAAAAAGGCTTAAACCATATTTCTACTTTAGAAAAAAATAACTGGATTTGCATTTCGTTAGAACGCAGATTAGTATGATTGGATCTCAGATTAGTATGATTGGAACGCAGATTATTATGATTGGAACGCAGATTATTATGATTGGAACGCAGATTATTATGATTTAATCGCAGATTATTATGATTATTAAGATTAGTGCTGATATAATAAAGTAACCTGCAACCTGTATCCGGGTAACCTGCACACTTGTATCCGATAACCTGCAACCGGTAACCCGCAACCTGCATTTCTTAACTTCCCGTTATACAATTACTTATAGCTTCTTTTTTTCTATTGGTATTATTATTGTTTATACTTCTCAAAAAAAACATGAAAAATAAATTATTGTTATTGTGTATTTCAGTAATGTTACTGGTAGCAGCATGTACACGAAATGCAGTTACAGGCAGAAATATGCTATCTCTTGTTCCGGAGAGCCAGATGGAGGAGATGGCAGTAACGCAATACAGGCAGTTTTTATCAGAAAATAAAGTAGTAAGTTCTTCTCAGAGTAAAGATGCAGAAATGGTGAAAAGGGTAGGGAGCAGGATTGCCTCTGCTGTTGCTAATTTTTATAAAGGCAAAGGTATTGCCCCGGAGATACAGGATTATAAATGGGAATATAACCTGGTACAAAGCAAGGAGGCGAATGCGTGGTGTATGCCTGGAGGAAAAATAGTTGTTTACAGCGGCCTTCTTCCTATAACACAAAATGAAGCGGCTTTAGCAGTTGTAGTTGGTCACGAGGTAGCACATGCTGTCGCCAAACACGGATCAGAACGTATGAGCCAGGGATTGGTTCAGCAGTTAGGTGGTGTGGCACTGCAGGTAGCTCTTTCTAGTAAGGCAGCCGAAACACAAAATTTGTTCATGCAGGCATATGGCATGGGAAGCAACGTATTTGGTATTTTACCGCATAGCAGGCAACAGGAATACGAGGCAGATAAACTTGGATTAACTTATGCTGCTCTTGCAGGATACAACCCGAGAGAAGCAGTACCTTTATGGCAAAGAATGCAGGCACAAAGTAACGGCCAAAAACCTCCCGAGTTTCTTAGTACGCATCCCTCTGAAGGAAACAGGATAGCAAGGTTGCAACAAGAAATGCCTAATGCGCTTAAATATTATAGACCCATGGGATCGAAATAACATTTTTCTTACATCATCAAAGCCATATTCTGTTAACATTGTATGGCTTTTTTTTTAGTTACAGTTACTTTGTCTACCTTCGCGCTTTAATTCGATTACCATTAAAATCTTATTGAGGCATGTTTCAACAAAATTTGTTAGAAAAATTACAGATTTCAAATGAAAAAAACTTTCTTATTCAAGGTCTTCCTTCCTCAATTGAAAAGCAATTTATAAAATTATCTTACTCAAAAAATGTAACTCCGCTTTTAAGAATTAGAAAAATCGATTTTGCCCTGGTTTTTGCTATAAACTGCAATCAGTTGAATGGTATTTTAAAGGAGGTTATTCCTAATTTACGTAAAACAGGAAAACTTTGGGTCGCCTATCCTAAGACTGCAAGTAAAATAGCCAGTGATTTAAACCGCGATTGCAATTGGGCGATTTTAGTAGAAAACAATTTTGAGAGTATTAGTGAAGTTACTTTAGATCATGTATGGAGTGCTTTAGAGTTTAAACAGAAAGAGTCAATAGAAGTTGAAAGTATATCTCAGGTTGAAAAAATAGAAGTAAACAGTTTTGATTTTGATAAAAATCTTGTTGTACCTACTGCAGAATTAGAAAAAATCTTTACGGCACACAAAAAAGCAAGAGAAGTTTTTCAAAATTTGTCGCAGGTTAACCAAAAGGAATATGTAGAATGGATTGAAGGAGCTAAAAGAAAAGATACCAAAACCAGGCGTTTAGAAGCTACTGTTGAAAAACTATTAGCAGGTAAGAAAAGTCCGTTGGAAAAGTAGGGTCCTTATAAAAATGATAAAAAGTAAGTGCATTCTCTGGATGCACTTTTTTTGTTTAAAAATCTCTCGCAGAAAACAAAACGCAAAAAAAGAATTTGAAGGTTTTACTATATAACCCTTTTCTGCGATTTCCGCGTTTTCTGTGGGCAACTATTATTTATTTAAATATCACAGTTCCTAACAAACGTGTTATTTTTTGCTCTTCATCTTTAAGAACCTTGTGTATTTTAATCAAATTCATTTGTTCTTCAAATGAGCCTGCTTTACCAATGTCTTTTTGATTTTCGTCAAACATCTTTTTTATTTTTCTAAGTTTAAAATAATTGAGACTCATTACCACATCCTGCCTGCTGATGTCGCGGTTGTTTATGTTCATACCCTCCATCTTAGCATCCCAGTTTGGACTTAATTCGTATTTCTGAACACTTAAGTTTATGATAAGTTTTCTTATCGCCTCATCTTCATAGTATAAAAGTGTTTTTGAAGACGGTTGCAGCCCCTTATAATAATGATCTTTATAAATAGTCAGCAAGTTATCAAGTTCTGCATTTTCAATGTTATAATGTTGTAATTCTTCAAATATATAATCTGCCATTGTTTTTTCTTCATCCCATTGTCGCAGGCCGTATTCAAGTAATACTCTTAATAAATCACGTTCATGATACTCATCTTCAATTAAAAGAGACGATACTTCATCTGTTTCAACCTTATTATCCCGGGCTAATGGTGATGGTGCAGTTTGAGAAGTTTGCCTGCTTTCTTCTTTTGTTATTTTTTCACGTTTAAACTTATTAACCAGGTTAGTAAGTCCGCCTTCATCAATTTTAAGAATCGTGGAACACTGTCTTATATAATCCTGTTGTTTTGTAAAGTCTTCGGCTTTATAAAATTTACTTAACGTTTCGGCCACCTGGTTAACTACTGCTGATCGTTTCGCAGTTTCATTTCCGGCTTCTTTCAACATCACTTCTAACTGAAAGATGATAAAGTCTTTTTTATTTGACTCTACGAATTCTCTGAAAGAGGTTGCACCTGTTTTTTTCACATAACTGTCAGGATCTTCATTGTCGGGTATAAGAACCAGCTTTACATTCAATCCTTCCTCAAGCGCCATATCCAGTCCTCTCAGGGCGGCATTAACTCCCGCGCTGTCTCCGTCATAAATAATAGTAAGATTATTGGTATGCTTTCTTATTAATCGCAACTGGTCAACAGTTAATGAAGTACCGCCACTGGCCACCACATTTTCGATACCTGCCTGGTGCAGGCTTATAACGTCTGTGTAACCTTCGACCAGCAAACATTCGTCATACTTATTAATTGCCTGGCGGGCAAAATAAGTACCATAAAGAACTTTGCTCTTTACATATATCTCATTCTCAGGCGTATTAATGTATTTAGGCGCTTTATCATTAGATTTAATAACCCTTGCACCAAACCCGATAATTTTACCACTTTGATTGTGTATAGGAAAAATGATGCGGCCACGATAATTATCCATCGGCATGTCATTTCTCACAACTACTAATCCCGCTTTCTGAGCCAAATCAATATTGAATTGGTTTTTTAAAAGGGCACCGGTAAGGTCATCTTTTGCCTCCGGGTTATATCCCAGCTGAAATTTATTAATTACTTCGTCTCTGAAGCCACGATGTTTAAGATAAGCAAGGGCCACTGATTTCCCTTCTTCTGTTTCTGCAAGGTTTCCTGACAAATATTTTTGGGCAAAAGCATTTAAAATAAAAAGACTTTCAGCTACCTGCTGTTGTTGCTTTACTTCAGGACTTGTTTCTGTTTCCTCGATTTCTATATTGTAACGTGCAGCTATCCACTTTAGAGCTTCAACATAACTATATTTCTCATGCTCCATTATGAACCCTATAGCATTGCCGCTTTTACCGCAGCCAAAGCATTTATATATCTCTTTAGCGGGGGAAACAGTGAAGGAAGGAGACTTTTCATTATGAAAAGGACAATTTCCGAGGTAATTAACTCCCCGTTTTTTAAGCTTAACAAATTCTCCGATTATCTCAACTACATCTATTCTGTTTGTAATTTGTTGTATGGTCTGTTGTGTTATCATTTAACTTATCGGCTTGTACGAAGATCGATCACAATTTTAAAATTTCCTATTACAAGTTAATTCTTCTTTTTTCAAGAAGTCCTTTTTGTGACATACATTAAAAGGATAGCTGTTTTTAAGAGCTAAAACAGAGGTTTAGAATGCTTATTTAGTTAGTTCTTAATATTACTTAAGCAGCCTTGTAAGACTTCCGTTTATAGTCTACAAGCCCGGTAAACGACCAGATCCCATACGTACCTATCTTAACAACTTAGGAGTATCCGATAGAGCGAAGGGTTATTTTATTAGAACCTGTTGTAAAAGAGGCTCCTGAGACTAATCAACTGCCTGCAAGTAAATACTTAATTCAATAGATTTAATTTCTGCTTGCCTTCGTAATGGAAAGGTATTGTTACATAAATACCCTTTCTTCCCACACGTGTTGTTCCCTTAGCACCAATAAGCACTTCATTGCTTATCAATACAGTCAGCGAGTTTTTGAGAAGACTTTTCATATCTATATCTAAATTGGCGGGCACGGCAAATTCTGACGCCTGTGGTATATGCATAATCGTATCTAATAAAAATTTGCCTACATAGCTGCTGTCAAGATACACGTCGCAGTCTACTTTTTTCAAATCTACTCCATAGTTATTAGGATTAAAAAAAATGAAATCCATTGACACTCTTGACTTGCTGAACCCAAAATTTTCCAAGTGAAAGTTTCTTAAATCTCTGTATTGAAATGCTTGAGGTTTTCTACAAGAGTAAGAAAACACTGCAAAAACCAAAAACAGAAAGGGGGAAATTTTCTTCATAAACACATTTGACACAAAATAAGGCATATTAATTTGTTAATAAAAAAAGATGAAAAAAGGCGCTATAAAGGCGTTATATTTGATGCTAACATCTTTAGGAATTTATGAAATAACAACCAACCACTCCGAAAAACAACTTACTAAAAATTTTAGTTTAAAATTTAGTTTATAAGTGGTTGTATTTCAGTTATTTTGAATAGTTTACAATATTTAAATTAATACCTAATGGAGTTAATACCTGTTACGTCCAATCAAAAAAGTTAGTTTTACTATTTATTATTGTAAATTATTAAAATAATGTCATCAATTGTTGATTGTCAACTGTTTCCGTGCGTTACTTATATAAAAATATTATCGCGACATACACATATAAAAATTGAAAAATATGAAAATTTTCAGAAAATGAGTTTCAGGAATAGGTACATTGTTTCAGGTGCAAATAGTGCTATAACCCTTTCTATTCCTATAGTTGGCGGGCGTGAACAGAAAACGCTGATAACTGAAGTGAGGATTAATAATGCAACAAACTGGCAATTAAACCATTGGCGCACCTTACTTTCAGCATATAGTAAAGCTCCTTTTTTCGAGTTTTATTCTCAGGATATAAAAGCCCTTATATTTTCCGGGGAGGATTTTTTGTTTTCTCTTAACATTAAAATTTTAACGTGGCTTTGCAATGCGTTGAAAATAAATGCAGTAATAGAATTTACAGATCAGTTTATTGCTCATTATGAAAACGATTTAGATTATCGCAATCATTTTTTGCCTAAATCCTTCCAGGAAAATACAATAAACTGGCTTCCAAAGTACCCGCAGGTTTTTGAAGATCGCTTAGGTTTTCAACCTAACCTGAGTATACTTGACCTGATGTTTTGCCAGGGACCAAATTCGATACATTTATTAAACCAATCACGATAGCCTTTTAATAAGCAGATTTTTCTCTTAAGAAATATCTTCGTATTTTGATGAATTGTTTTTAAGAAATCTACTCTCCTTTATAATGAAAGGCTTTATATATTTAGTGGTTTTTTTATTAATTTCTTCTGGGGCAAAAGCGCAGGATTTCTCAAATAAGGGTAAAGAATTTTGGGTGGGCTATGGATATCATCAGGCTATGGCGGGAGCTGATAATATGCAGGATATGGTATTATATTTCACCTCTGATGTTTCTGCAACAGTAAAAGTAGAAATACCGGGGGTAGGTTGGTCTAAAACTTATCAGGTTACAGCAAATACAGTTACGGAGTCAGACCCACTTCCTAAAAGCGGGAGCCAGGATGCAAGATTGTACGCAGACAGCTTATTTAATACAGGAATTCATATAACCAGTGACAATCCTATTGTTGCTTATGCACATATTTATAGTTCAACCAATTCAGGAGCTTCTTTATTATTTCCTGTAACTACCTTAGGCCAGGATTATTATTCATTAAATTTTACTCAAAAAACCAATACAACGCAATCAAACTCGTGGGCATTTGTCATTGCTACAGAAGATAATACGGTTGTAGAAATTACTCCCTCCGCCAATACGCTTACTCATGCTGCCGGGCAAACTTTTACTGTTACCCTGAATAAAGGTCAAATTTACAACCTTATGGGAACGACCACTGAAAATGATGGAGTTGATCTGTCGGGTACAAGAATAAGGTCTATAAGTACGGGAAACGCAGGTTGTAAAAAGATTGCTGTTTTTTCAGGAAGTGGCCGTTCATCTATCGCCTGTGATTATAGGAATTTTCCAAGCTCTGATAATTTATTTCAGCAGGCATTTCCAAAAACTGCATGGGGGAAAAAGTACTTTACTGTACCAACCTCAACCCTGACAAATAATTATTTCAGGATTGCAGTGAGTGATCCTTCAACTGTTGTAACTATAGATGGAGTGCAGGCTCCTAATCTTATAAATGGTTTTTATTACGAAATAACGTCTGATACGCCAAAAAGCATTGTTTCAGATAAGCCTGTTATGGTTTCCCAATACATCACTTCAACAGATGCCTGTGGGAATTCATCCAACAATAATGGTGATCCGGAAATGATCTATTTAAGCCCCGTTGAACAAACTATTGATAAAATAACTTTAAACTCAACAAATCATTATCAGATAACTTCGCATTATATTAATGTTGTCATTAAAACTTCGGCTGTTAACAGCTTTACACTTGACGGGGTAAGTTCTGCTTCTGCTTTTAAGATACATTCCGGAGATCCTGCTTATTCTTTTGCAGTCTTTCCCGTAAAACAAGGTTCTCATACTCTCAAAGCAGATTCCGGATTTAATGCCATAGCTTATGGATATGGAATTAAGGAATCTTATGGCTATAACGCAGGCACCAATATTAAAAATCTTTATGAATTTATAACTGTGCAAAATCCTTATGCTATAAGTAATAATACCTGCAACAATACTCCTTTTTTCCTGTCTGTTACGTTGCCTTACCAGCCCACTGCACTTGTTTGGGATTTTGGTAATAATCCAAATTTTACCCCTTCTCAAAATATTACAGACAATAACCCTGTTGCTGACAGCAGTTATACTACTGATGGACGGCTTTTATATGTATACAAACTTAAAACTTTACTTGAGATCAATACCATCGGTACCTATCCTGTTAAAATCTTCGCAGATAATCAAACCAGCGAGGGATGCAACGGGCAGCAGGAAATTGATTATGAATTACAGGTATTGACTGCTCCGGATGCAGCCTTTACAATTAATAATACCGGTTGTGCAGCAGACACAGCCCGGTTTCTTGATGCCTCTAATGGCAATGGAAATGCTATTGTAAAATGGCATTGGGACTTCGGAGACAGAACAACAGATACAGTCATAAATCCTTTGAAAACTTTTAAAGATGCAGGCACATATAATGTCAGGCTAACATCAATAAATAATATTGGTTGCTTTACTGATACAACAAAGACTTTCACTCTTGCTCCATCCCCCGTAGCTAAATTTGGTTTTTCTTCACCAACCTGTACAAACAATACGATAAATTTTACAGACTCATCAACTGTTTCCCCTGGAAGTATAGTTGAATGGTATTGGAATTTCGGAGACGGCAATACAAGCACTAACACAACAAATGCAGGTGTTTCAAAAAATTACGACAAAGCCGGCAGTTACACTTTACAGCTTGCAGTACTGTCTGATATCGGCTGTAAAAGTGATACTGTTCAACAAACCGTAACTGTTGTTTCCTCACCGGTTACCAATTTTATACTGCCGCAAATTTGTGTAAATGATCCTGCTGCCACATTTATAGACAGCAGTTATATTCCTGCAGGTTCAGGAGGTTCTTTGACGTACAACTGGAATTTTGGTGACCAGAATTCGTCAGTTTCAAATGCAAATACCTCAACTGCTCAAAATCCAAACCATCAATTTTCTTCACCCGGTACGTACAATATATCTTTGGCGACTACCTCAAATACCGGCTGCTCTTCTACGGTAACAAAGCCATTTATAGTAAATGGAATTCCGCAGGCAGACTTTACGGTAGTTAATAGTGCAACTCTATGCAGTAATACGCCGGTGCAGATACAAAACAATTCTTCTGTCAGTCCTGGTGCAATAACAAAAATTGAAATAATCTGGGATTCTGACAATGCTCCGGCGACAATCGATACAGATAATGCTCCTGTTGCAGGAGAAATATATTCTCATAATTATTCTTTATTACAAACAACACAAACCTACCAGGTAAAAATGCGTGCCTTCTCAGGAATTAATTGTTTTGATGAAAAAGTAATCCCAATAACGGTACTTCCATCTCCAGAAATTACTTTTTCTGCTGTGCCTGCTATATGTCTCAATGATAGTGCATACACAATCACACAGGCAAGAGAAACATCAGGACTTCAGGGCACCTTTGTTTTTTCAGGAAAAGGAGTTTCACCAGAAGGGATATTTTCCCCTTCATCAGCAGGCGCAGGAGAGGAATATATTAAATATACATTTACATCAAATGAGGGATGTGAAGATTCATCCGGGCAAACTATTAAAGTCTTATCAAATCCAACTGTTCAGTTAACCCCGAAAGTATACGCAATAGAAGGGGGTTCTGCTATCTTAAAGCCTAAGGTAACAGGTAATGTTTCGTCATATACATGGTCTCCCGGTACCTGGCTTGATAATTCAAATATACAGACGCCGAGAAGTACACCTGCAGGTGATATTACTTACACGCTTACTGTTAGTTCACCTGAGGGCTGCACTGCATTTGATGACGTAACCGTTTCTTTGCTTACAGCACCGATAATTCCAAACGTATTTTCACCTAATGGAGATGGGATAAATGATGTTTGGAATATTCCATCTCTTCAATCATTTGCTAATTGTACAGTGCAGGTATTTAACAGGTATGGAAAACCGGTATTTACTTCAACCGGATATCTAAAGCCCTGGGATGGAAGTTTTAATGGAGCAACTTTGCCTGTTGGGGTTTATTATTATATTATAAATACGGGAAATGGTAAAAAGCCATACAGTGGGTCTTTAACTATTTTAAGATAGCAGCATCAGAAAAGCTTTTTTAATTTTTACTTTGATTTATAAAATATATAATATTAATGCTCACTCATTTTCGTTCCTGATACATTTGTTCGAATTCCTTAATTTTAAAAAATGAAAAGAAAATTACTTTGTGTTGCTATTGTGTGTTGTACAATAAGTATTGCTTCTTTTGCCCAGCAGCTTCCTCATTATACCCAGTATATATTAAATAGTTACATTTTAAATCCTGCAGTAGCCGGAATAGAAAACTATACAGATGTAAAAATCAGTCACCGGCATCAATGGGTTGGTATAGATGGTGCACCTGTTACAACCTATCTAACGATACATGGTCCCTTAAAAAAGAGTGATTACGAACGCGGCTCGGCAACTGGTTTTCATACTTCAGGCGAAAACCCGAGAGGAAAAGCATATTGGCAGGAGTATACTAAAGCAGAGCCGCATGCAGGAGTTGGTTTGACAATATTAAATGACCGTACAGGGCCTTTGAACCGTTTTGGTGCATATGGTACGTATGCATATCATTTAGGTATCTCAGCAAAAACAAGTATTTCTGCAGGTATTTCTGCAGGCATAAAAAATACGTCTCTGAATGCAGGTAAACTTTCTTTTGATGTTCCCGTTGATCCTGCTGTTGCCGGAAGCGGTTATCTAAACAGGCTAAGCCCTGATATTAATGCTGGTGTATGGCTGTATTCTGCTGATTATTTCGCCGGGATCTCTGCACAAAATGTTATTCCTACAAAACTGAAGTTTGCTGAAGATACGGTAAAACTTGCAGGCGGAAGGCTTGTACCACACTTGTTTTTGATGGCCGGGTATAAATATTTCCTTACAGATGATATAACTTTTCTTCCAAGCGGGTTATTAAAATATATTACTTCCACACCAGTTAGTTTTGATCTTAATGCAAAGTTTCAATATCGTGACTTTTTATGGGCAGGAGGAAGTTATCGTTACCAGGACAGTTTCTCAGTTATGGTTGGTTTAAATATAAGCAATGCCATAAATATTGGCTACTCTTATGATATAACCACTTCAAGGCTTAATACAGTAAGTAACGGATCTCACGAAATTGTTGTTGGCTTCTTATTAGGAAACAGGTATGGGGACTGGTGCCCGAGGAATTTGTGGTAAAACTAAAATTTTCAGGCATCAATGTTATAAAGTTGGGCATATAAAAGGTTCTTTATAGGTCTGCTGCTAAAGCAAAATATAGCACAAGATTTAATCTTAAATCATCAGACAGCGCTATTTCTTTGTCTGTGTGCTGTCAATGCACTTGCCATTAAGTTTTTGAGTGAAGAAGAATGCAGGAGTTCGTCAGACCTGATTTTTACGTAGCGAGAAATTTTTGCCGTCCCTTTAAGCAACTTGTCAGGATCAGGTAAATCTCCATTTTTGTAAAAGCCAGGTTTTAATCCTTTTTTTGACGGAATAATAGTGCAAACCATCTCTGTATATTTTTGACAGCCGGGAAGATTTGCAAGAATAAATTCACGAAGTTTTGATGCATTACCCGAAACCTGTTTATCGTATTGGGATAAAAGAATGTTTATTTCCTCGTCTGCTGTCATTGTAGCGATCATTTAATTCACTTAATTGTTTGTTTGGTCTGACTAATAATTATAACAAATACTAGATTTACCTGAACGTTGAGCAAACAGCAATGCTATCTGGGAAATTTCGTGACTTTGTGGTTCACTAAAAAATACAAACTATACACATGGCTTCCAAAACCGATACTTTTCAATCACCTGATTATTTTTTGCTTGATGAATTACTGAATGAAGAGCAGAAGATGGTTCGTGAAACAGTTCGTAATTATGTGAAAAAGGAAATCTCTCCTATTATTGAAGAATATGCACAGCGAGCCGAGTTTCCTCAACAAATAGTGAAACAATTGGGAGATATAGGATGTTTTGGTCCAACAATTCCTCCTGAGTATGGTGGTGGAGGAATGGATTATATAAGTTATGGATTGATGATGCAGGAGTTGGAACGGGGCGACAGCGGTGTCAGGTCTACAGCATCTGTTCAGGGCTCGCTGGTTATGTTTCCTATTTATGCTTATGGAAGCGAAGAGCAGCGGCAGAAATATTTGTCAAAACTGGCAAGTGGCGAGTGGTTAGGTTGTTTTGGATTAACAGAGCCTGATTTTGGAAGTAATCCTGCGGGTATGCTTACTAACTTTAAAGATGCAGGTGACCATGTTGTTTTAAATGGTTCGAAAATGTGGATTAGTAATGCACCGTTCGCCCAGGTTGCTGTAGTTTGGGCAAAGAATGAAGCAGGTGAAATACAGGGTTTAATTGTTGAGCGCGGTATGAAAGGATTTACAACACCTACAACGCATGGCAAATGGAGCCTTCGTGCAAGTACAACAGGCGAACTGGTGTTTGATAGTGTGAAGGTGCCAAAAGAAAATATCTTTCCAAATGCGAAGGGATTAAAGGGGCCGTTAGGTTGTTTAAGCAAAGCCCGTTATGGCATTTCGTGGGGAGCTTTAGGTGCAGCAATGGATTGCTATGATACCGCATTACAATACAGTAAAGAACGTGTGCAGTTCGATAGGCCAATTGGTGGTTTTCAGTTGCAGCAAAAAAAACTGGCTGAGATGATAACTGAAATAACCAAAGCTCAATTGCTGGTGTGGAGATTAGGTGTTTTAATGAATGAAGGTCGCGCAACACCGGGACAGATATCAATGGCAAAAAGAAATAGTTGTGAAATAGCTGCCAACATAGCACGCGATGCAAGACAAATTCTAGGTGGAATGGGAATAACGGGAGAATACAGCATTATGCGCCACATGATGAACCTGGAAAGTGTTATTACTTATGAAGGAACACATGATATTCATCTGCTCATAACAGGGATGGATGTAACAGGGTTTAATGCGTTTATATAGGCTTTATTATTAAGCTAAAATGTTTTGTGTAAATTGCATTATAATTTTTTTTAAACGGAGTACCAACTTTATAAAAATATCATAACTCATCCTGATATATGTAACAGAAAAGCAGTGATTAGAAATACACGGATAACAGTGCAGACCATAATGGAATTTGTATTAGCCGGTGAAAGTACTGAACAGATTTTGAAAAGCTACCCACGACTGTCTGAAGAAGACATTGCAACCTGTAAGGAATTCGTTTCACAGGAAGAATATTAGCGATGGTGCATAGTTGCTATATATAAATGTAAATTGCAGTTTAAATTATAATAATGGATTTTCAGATAAATGAATGGATAGAAGTGCGTTAAGAGTTATGGGTGGCAAACCTGTAATTAAGGGAACGAGATTAGATGTAGAAACTGTTATCAGTCATTTGTTGGCAGGTGATACTGAAGGTGATATTATTGCGGCTTTTCCATCTCTTATTGCAGAAAGTATTAAGGCTTGCAGAGATTTTGGAATAAAAATGTCAGGTTTGAAATATTCTGTTGTTGAATTAAAAAATGCTAAATAGTGGCTCGTTCTCTTGTTGATGCTAATCTCCCTCAAACCTTCAACCTTTGGCAATCTGATGATGTTATATATGCCAATTTTTTAGGCTTAGATGTAAGTGATAATTTTATTTGGAATTATGCGAGGCAAAATTTATTAACTATCCTTTCAAGGGACAAGGATTTTGCAGATAGAATAATTCATTCTAACCCTCCTCCAAAAGTTATTCATTTTAGACCTGGTAATATTCGCTTCCCTGATTTCCGGATATTCATAAAGGAGCATTGGGGAAAGATAACTTTTTACAATCTCGTTTATAAATTGGTTTTAGTATTTGTTCATTCAATAGAAGGGATAAAATGACAAAATTATTTTTAATAGGTATGATGGGTTCCGGCAAAACTTATTGGGCCGAGAAGCTCAAAAAGAAATTAAAAATTCCTGCTTATGACCTCGATGCATTGGTAGAAATGATGGAAGAAAAAACAGTTGCAGAAATATTTGAAGAAGATGGCGAAGAATATTTCAGGAAGGCCGAAGCAAAAATGCTTCGTTTATTTGCAGAGAAAAAACAATTCATACTATCATGCGGAGGAGGCACCGCCTGCTACAATGATAATATGAAATGGATGAATATTCACGGAATTACCATATGGCTGGATGAAACTGCAGAGACTTTAGCTGAAAGATTATCTAAAGAAAAATCAACTCGGCCTTTAATTAAACATCTGGACGATAATGCTCTAAAAGATTTTCTTAATAAAAAACTGAAAGAAAGAGAAGTGTTTTATAGCCAGGCAACTTACCGGCTGAGTGAAGAAAACCTGAATGAAAAGGCGTTCTCAAAAATATTAAAAGAATATGCATAAATTTTTTTTACAGGCTGCAGCATTGATGGGAGCCTTGGCGGTAGGATTAGGCGCATTTGGTGCACATGCACTTAAACGTATTACATCGGAGGCGGTAGTGAATATTTTTGAAACAGGTGTTCGCTACCAGTTTTATCATGTTTTTGCATTAGTGGTTGCAGGTATATTGTATCGCGACTTCTTCAATAAATGGATGCTATGGGCAGGAAATTTATTTATAATTGGTATTATACTTTTTAGTGGTTCATTATATATACTTACCTGGTTAAAAGCTTCTTCCCGGCAAGGTCTTGACTGGGTAGGTATCATCACTCCTTTTGGTGGAGTGGCGTTCGTTGCGGGATGGGTTTGTATGTTTATAGGATTATATAAAACAGGAGTTGTTTAATTTTAAAATTTATTAGCAAAGACAGAAGAAGGTGAAAGTTTTTCTTGTTTGTGCCTCTATGTATTTTCTTACATCTTTGCTGGAAGCGTCCGGTCTATTGGTACTTTGATTGAAAGTTTTCATACATTTATTATATGCATTATCATCTTTCTGAAATTTCTACACGTGCCCCCAAAGAGTTTGATAAAGACGAAACAAAGGAAAAACTTGTTTTAATATTAGAAGAACTTGATGAATTGCAAAACCTGTTATATGCCAATAGAAAACATTCGGTGCTTGTTATCATCCAGGGAATGGATGCAAGTGGTAAAGACGGAGCAGTTAAAAATGTTTTTGGTACATTAAATCCTTTGGGCGTGGTAGCAAAATCTTTTAAAGCGCCTACAGAAGAAGAGCTTTCTTACGACTTTTTATGGCGGATACATAAAAATGTTCCGGCAAAAGGGATGATACAAATATTCAATCGTTCTCAGTATGAAGATGTGCTTATAACACGGGTACATAAATGGATAGATGACGAAACCGCTTATAGAAGAATGGAAGCAATAAACAATTTTGAAAAATTATTGCAGGGGCATAATCAAACAATAATACTAAAATTTTATTTGCATTTATCAAAAGAGAAACAGCAGGAGCGATTGAACGAAAGGCTTACAAACGAAAAGAAACACTGGAAAGCTAATCCTGCTGATTTTAAAGAAGCAGGACGTTGGAACGATTATATGAAAGCCTATGAAGAATGTTTTGAAAAATGTAATGTTGCTGCCTGGACAATTGTTCCCGCAGACCAAAACTGGTATAAGGAATACACAATTGCAGCTACATTATTGCAAACGCTAAAGAGTCTCGACATGAAGTATCCCCGTTTGAAGGAGGAATAATTATCTCGCCGATATATCGTCTCGGGCAACTCTTGTCTTTGTGCCTCCTCGGTCTAATCTTTACAGGCCCGTATTGCAGAATAGTGAAGCAGCCCCTATTAATTATTACCAATTGTTTTGTAGTACATATTTTAAAACGCATTTATACTTACAAAAAACTTATCAGCAATCTTTTTGCTGCATAAACCTTTCATATATAGCTGCCAGAATATCTAACTCTTTTTTACTCGTCCTTTTATTGGGAAAATAAACAGACTTAACAATGGACCGTTATAGTATTGAATTTATTTATCAAGGCTTTCTCGATTCCCATACAAGAGCAGATGCACCTAAAATAGCTGCATCTGCTTCTTTCAATTCACTGAAAATCAGTTTCACTTTATTTTGATATATAGGCAGCAAGTTGGCTTCCATATGCTTAAGTGTAGGATTTGTAAGTAAGTCTCCTGCTTTACACAATCCTCCAAATAATATAATTGCTTCGGGCGAGGAGAACATTATAAAATTCGCCAAAGCTTTACCAAGTATTTCACCGGTAAACCTGTAAACTTCATTAGCTATTTTATCTTCAAGTATTGCGCATTCATATACTATGCGGCTATCTATTTCTTCTTTTTTATAGTTTCGTAAAAGGCTATGTTCATTAGGGTAGTTAGAAAGCATTTCAATAGCTGTAAGTTTCACTCCTGTGGCAGACGCATAAGTTTCAAGAGAGCCACGCACGCCTGTTCCCTGGTGCAACCGGCCATTGGGTATAATAATAGTGTGACCCAATTCTCCGGCAAATCCATCGTGACCATATATTACCTGCCCGTTAGCAACTATGCCACTGCCTACACCTGTGCCTAAAGTAATCATAATAAAATCTTTCATGCCCCTTGCAGCCCCATACATCATTTCCCCCACAGCGGCAGCATTGGCATCATTGGTAAGAGCAGCAGGTAATCCAAATTTTGCAGTGATCAGATCAGCCAAAGGAATAATTCCTTTCCAGTTAAGATTTGGAGCATATTCAATAGTACCATTATAATAATTTCCATTAGGAGCACCTATCCCAATTCCCCGGATAAGCTCGTCTCCGTTTATAACGTCAAGTGCCGGCTTTACTGCTTCATGCAATGCATCGACATAAGCTGTTACGTTATCATATTTATTGGTTGATAATGCTCCACGGTATTTAATTTCTCCCCGTGAATCTACTATACCAAAAATGGTATTCGTTCCACCAATATCTATTCCTAATGCAAACTGGTGTGTGGTTGGTACTACCATAAAGAAACTTGTTTCTATTAGAATTTAGTATAATTAAAAATCAGCTTTCTCCTGCAAAAGAAATTCAAAAAAATTACTTAAGCAACTTCTGCTTAAACCGGAATAACCCATATGTTTCCTATTTCTTATTATTGTTAATAATAACGAATATAAGAAATAAACCAGGAAGGAAGGCGATGGAAAAGAGTCTTATCATTCAATTGCCAATAAAGTAAGTTTTATTATAGAATTTGATTTAAAATTGAATAATCCAAAAAAGCAAGAAGCTTTATCTTAAATAGTAAAGTTTTTCTACAAGTATAAAAATATTTCTTTATCTTAAATTACGAAAATTACTAAATGATGCTGTAAATGAAAAAAAGAAACAACTGAATTGAACTTTTGAATCAACAGTTTCAGTAATGACTAAAAGATCCAGAAACAAAGTTGAGATTATTGTAAAAAACAACAGTATCTGATTCCTCAAAAAGTATTGGATAAAATCTATCAGCCATTCTTTACAACAAAACCACGGGGCAGGGAACAGGGTTGGGTTTATCATTGAGTTATGATATTATTAAGGCACATGGAGGAGAGTTAAAAATGGAAGCGAAGGAAGGGGAGGGGGGCAGAGTTTATCTTCCAATTACCACTGAAGTAAGTTTAAATAAAATTTTGTTTAAAATCCGAATAATCCAACAAATTCCGGTAAAACCAAGCACACAGCGGAGAATTGAGAGTAGATACAAACGAAAGAAGGAGAATATGCAGAATTTATTATTGTACTACAATAGCTTATATTATAATTTTAAAAGAGTTAGCCAAATGAAAACTTTTCATTTAGCAAGAGGCATAGGTTTTCTTATTCTCTTAACTATTATTTCGGATGGTTATTCTCAGCCTTCAAAACTGCAATTCGAACATCTTACCATTCAACAAGGCCTTTCGCACAACTTTGTTATGAAGATCATGCAGGACCGTAAAGGTTATTTATGGTTCGGAACCGGTAATGGCTTGAATAAATACGACGGCTACGGGTTTAAGAATTATAAATTCGATCCTTATGACACTACTTCGCTCCCTAAAAATCAGGTTTTAACGCTGTATGAAGATAGGGATGGTACAATTTGGGTGGGAACTTCTGAAAGTACATGCAAGTTCGATCCGCGTAGTGAAACTTTCACACGTTTAGAGCCAAGCTCCTCTAATCCATACGCCTTTAAATATGCACATTCTTTCAAAGAGGATTCTGAAGGAAATTTGTGGGTAGGAGGAAGTTTTGCGGGAGAGTTGCGACAGATAGACCGGAAAACCGGCAGGTTCTCCTCATATAATTATGCAACCCTGTTAGGATCTGCTTCAGACAAAAGTCTTAAAAATGCACAACGCCTCCACATTCTTTTTAAAGATAAATCCGGTACACTTTGGGTTGGCAGCTCTACCGGTCTTCACCGGCTTAATCTTACCTCCACAGGAATAGGTAAACCTTCTAAAGTAAGTTTTACCCACTATCGTATTGATACAACTGAGCCAAACAGCTTAATCCATAATACTGTAATAGGTATCTATCAAGACCATAGAGGAATACTTTGGATCGTAACAACAGAAGGGAAGTTATATAATTTTAATCCTGGATCGGGAGGGTTTACTCAATACAAACCGAATCTCACCATGCCTCTGACAATTTTCAGTGTCTTAGAAACGGGTATTACTGAGGATTGGGTTGGGAATATTTGGATTAGTAGCGGCAATGGTATTTACAGAGTGGATAACGAACGTACAACGTTAACCAAGTTTATCCATCACCCTACTGATGAAGGAAGTATAAGTAACAACTTTATATGGTCTGTCCTCACAGACCAGTCAGGTACGGTTTGGGTTGCTACACCGGAAGGTGTTGATAAATTGGACCCACACAGGAAACCTTTTAGGTTGTATCATAATGATGCCTATAACCCTAACTCCCTAAGCCAAAACAAAGTCGCTGCCCTTTGTGAAGACAAACAGGGTATAGTGTGGGTAGGTACTACAGGTGGAGGTTTAAATGCCTTGGATAAAAAGACCGGCAGGTTTAGTTACTATCGTCACAATCCCAATAATGCCTCCAGTTTACGCAGCGATACGGCAAGTGCTATTATAGAGGACCGTCACGGTAACTTGTGGGTAGGTAATGGCGGCAACTTATCCCTGTTAGATCGTAAAACAGGAAAGTTCACCCACTACCCTTTAAATCATCCTTTTAGTTCAAATCCTGCAGCTTCTCCTATATTTACTATTTATGAAGACCGGGAAGGACTGCTTTGGCTGGGTACAAACAATGGCTTGATAAATTTTGACACGAAAACCCTCAAAACTATTCATTACCCCTTTGATCCTGATCATCCCGAACGTATCAGTGATTGGTGGGCTTTATCCATACTCGAAGACCAGAAAGGAAATTTGTGGATTGGCCCCGGCAGTCAGGCACTCACTAAATTTAACCGTAAAACCGGTAAGTTTACCCAATACAAATACGATAGCCATAAACCTGGAAGCATTAGCTCCAATACTATTCCGAGTATTTATGAGGATGCTAAAGGAAATCTGTGGTTTGGAACTGTGGACGGGGGCTTGTGCCGGTTTGACTATGCAACGGAAACATTTATTAGTTACACTGAGAAGCAAGGCCTGGCTGGTAATGCGGTATTTTCAATATTAGAGGACAACGAAGGGAATCTTTGGCTTGGCACCAACAATGGTCTTTCTAAGTTTTCACCGGTTAAACAAACCTTCAGCAATTACGATGCAACTAACGGATTGCAAAGTAATTTATTTACCGCACTCTATACTGAAGCGGCCGCTTTCAAAGGCAGATATGGTACTTTGTATTTTGGTGGTAATAATGGGTTTAATGCATTTAACCCCGCTGATATTCACCCAAATAGGTACGTGCCTCCTGTGGTAATTACCCAGTTTCAATTGTTTAATAAGCTTATTGCGGGCAAGCAGGAAGCGAAAGAGATTAAGTTGGATTATGATCAAAACTTTTTCTCTTTTGAATTTGCAGCTTTAAACTACACCAACTCGCAGAAAAATCAATATGCCTATCAATTGACAGGTGTTGATAAAGACTGGGTTCACAGCGGAACAAGGCGTCTTGCCAGCTATACTAATATTGGTCCAGGGGAGTATACCTTTAGGGTAAAAGCTTCTAACAATGATGGTATATGGAATGAAAACGGAACTTTTATCCGTATCATCGTTAATCCACCATGGTGGCGTACCTGGTGGGCATATACCTTTTATAGTCTATGTTTTTTAGCAGGTATATTCCTCATTGATAGAGTTCAGCGGCAACGGCTGATTGCAAAAGAACGGGAACGGTCAAGGGAAAAAGAATTGGTTCAGGCACGAGAAATAGAAAAAGCCTATAACGAACTAAAGCGTACGCAAACTCAACTTATTCAATCAGAAAAAATGGCTTCGCTTGGTGAGCTAACTGCAGGTATTGCCCATGAAATTCAAAACCCTTTAAACTTCGTCAATAATTTTTCGGAGGTGAATACAGAATTGATTGAAGAACTGAAAGGTGAAAGGTCAAAGGCGAAAGGTGAAAGGAATGAAGAACTTGAAGAAGAAATATTGAATGATATTAAAGAAAACGAACAAAAAATAAATCATCATGGCAAGCGTGCAGATGCTATTGTGAAAGGCATGCTTCAACATTCAAGAGCAAGCACAGGGAAAAAAGAGCTTACAGACATCAATGCTTTGGCTGATGAATATTTGAGATTAAGTTATCATGGTTTAAGAGCAAAAGACAAATCTTTTAATGCAGACTTTAAAACAAATTTTGATGAAAGCATTGAAAAGACAGAAGTTATTCCACAAGACATAGGAAGAGTTTTATTAAATTTATTCAATAATGCTTTTTATGCGGTAACAGAAAAAAAGAAACAACTTGGTGATGGATATGAACCCACGGTTTCAGTAAGCACAAAAAAAGAAAATGACAAGGTAGAGATTAGAGTTAAAGATAACGGAATGGGTATCCCACAAAAAGTAGTCAATAAAATCTTTCAACCTTTCTTTACAACAAAACCGACAGGGCAGGGAATGGGTTTGGGATTGTCTTTAAGTTATGACATCATCAAAGCACATGGGGGAGAGTTAAGAGTCGAAACAAAGGAAGGAGAAGGCGCTACCTTCATTATTCAATTACCGATACAAATCCAACAAATCCCATAAATCCTATAAATCGTGGTTCAGACAAAAGCACATGGTGGAGAGTTAAGAGTCGAAGCAAAGGAAAGCCAAGGCGCTATATTTATAATTCATTTGCCCACTAACTAAATATGAGAAAGCTTCTAAAACTGTTTTTACTGCTGGCGGTCCCCTTTTTTGCCGGGGCGCAAACCCGTACCATTGACAGCTTGAAACAAGCCTTGCAAATGGAAAAGCAAGACACCAGCCGCGTGCTGTTGCTCAATGCCCTGAGCCGGGCTTATATGTATTCCCGGCCCGATACAGCGCTGGTGCTGGCGCAGCAGGGGCTTTTGCTGGCAAACAAAACAGGCTTTGCAAGGGGAGAAGCTCAAAGCCTCAATGGAATTGCAATCGTATTTCTGCTTACCGGCAACTATCCCAAAGCTTTGCAACTAAACCTGAAGGCGCTAAAAAAAGCAGAAACAATTAATAACCAAGTACTTGCTGCCAGAATTTTTTTAAGTATTGCGAATATTTATGCCTCTCAGGGAGATCATCACCAGGCAGTTGCTTATACAAAGAAGGTTCTCGCCATGGCGGAAAGTCTACATGAACAACGTAGTGTTTTAATTAGTTTACTTAATCTTGGTGATTTATATGAAAAACTAAACCGCCTTGATTCAGCACTAAGCTATACCAACCAGGCTTTTGATTTAGCTGTGCAACAAAAAGCTGCGGACCTGAAAGGAATTGCGCTAGCCAACTTGGGAAACACCTATTCAAAGCTGGGGCAGGGCGCTGTTGCCCTGCATAACTATCGGTTGAGTATTCCCTATTTGATTCAGGAAGAAATTGATGGAGGCTTATGCGAAGTGTATTTGGGTATGGCGGCCTTGTTTCAAAAAGAGGGCAGCGGGGATTCAAGCCTGCACTATGCAAAGCTGTCCCTAGCAACCGGGCAAAAAGGCGGCTTTACAGACAAGGTGATGATGGCCAGCCAATTCCTGACCACCTACTACACCACTATACATAATGTGGACAGCGCCTTTGCATACCAAAGCGCCACCATTGCCGCCAAAGACAGTTTGTTCACTCAGGAAAAAGCCCGCGAAATCCAAAGCCTCGGTTACGAAGAAACCGTACGCCAGCAACAAATACAAGAAGCAAAAGCAGAAGCCCAAACACAACTGAAGTTCAACATGCTGTTTGGCGGACTGGGCACGCTTCTGCTCGTTGCCTTTTTATTACTTCGAAACAACGGGCAACGGCGAAAGGCCAATATTTTACTTACACAACAAAAGGAAAAAGTAGAAAGCACGTTATCGGAATTGAAAATAACCCAGTCGCAACTTATCCAAGCTGAAAAGATGGCGTCGCTGGGCGAATTAACCGCGGGCATTGCACATGAAATACAAAACCCGTTAAATTTTGTAAATAACTTTAGTGAAGTAAATAAAGAATTAGTTGATGAATTACAAACTGAACTAAAAGCTGGCAACACAGATGAAGCGATTGCTATTTCAAATGATATTAAAGAAAACGAACAAAAAATAAACCACCATGGTAAACGTGCAGATGCGATTGTAAAAGGAATGCTGCAACATTCAAGACAAACAAAAGGCATAAAAGAACCAACCAATATTAACGCTTTGTGTGATGAATATTTGCGGTTGAGTTACCATGGCTTACGTGCAAAAGACAAAAATTTCAATGCAGATTTCAAAACAGATTTTGATGAAAGTATTGGTAAAATAAATATTGTTCCGCAAGATATTGGAAGAATTTTATTGAATTTATTTAATAATGCTTTTTATGCAGTAAATGAAAAAAAGAAACAATTGAATGGAACCTTTGAACCCATAGTTTCAGTAACTACCAAAAAATCAGGAAACAAAACAGAAATCATTGTAAAAGATAATGGCAATGGCATTCCGCCAAAAGTGGCAGATAGAATCTTTCAGCCTTTTTTTACAACCAAACCAACAGGACAGGGAACCGGGTTAGGTTTGAGCTTAAGCTATGATATTATTAAAGCACTTGGTGGAGAAATAAGAGTTGAGACAACAGAAGGCGAAGGAGCCACATTTATTATTGTACTACAAACATAAAAATGAAAATAAACTTACTTCTGGCAGCAGCCGTTATGCTGGTTGCATTAGCTGCTAAGAGCCAGAGCATTGCAATTGACAAAGTCAAAGCGCAGATCAGCAGTCATCCTCAACAGGATACCGTTCGGGTGAACCGCTTAAATGAAGTGGGATTGTATTCTAACTTGCCTGCTGATGAAAAGGAAAAAGCAGCCAATGAGGCGTTGCTTATTTCACGTAAAATAAACTATACACTTGGAGTAGGCTATGCTCTGCTAAACCTTGGTGACGCCAACACACAGATGGGTAAAAAGCAGGTAGGAGATGCTTTTTTAAAGCAAGCCGATTCTGTTGCAAAAAAAACAGGCAACCAGGAATTTGCCGCTTTTGTGTTGCTGCGAATGGCGAATAATGTAGGAAGGACTGAAAACAGAAAAGCATTGAATTATAGTTTAAAGGCGGAAGTGATTGCCGAAAAGTTGGGCAACAAAAAATTGCTTGCGCTTTGCCAGTGGCGAATCGGTTCTATATATCAAATCTCCTTATCTGATTATTCCAGGGCAGTGGAATATTTAATAAAATCGGTTAATGCTGCAGAAGCGGCGAATTGTTTAGACTGTCTCGCTGCTTCCTGGGGCAGCTTAGGTGCTGTATATAATATTATAGGCGATCAAAAAAGCTCCCTTCTTTACTATCAAAAAGCAGCAGAGGCAAACAATAAAACAGGGAACAAATCCGGGCAGAGAAACATGCTTAATAATATTGGAGAACGCTACCGGATTATGGGAAACTATCCCGAAGCCCTAAAAAAGTATAAAGAGGCTTTGGCCCTCGAAACAAGACCTTTAAACATTGAGTTACTTGAAAGCAACATTGCGGAGGTATACACACGCATGGATAGTTTGCCGCTTGCTTTTGAGTATGGTTTTCATTCTTTGGCTGCTGCTAAAAAACTTGGAGACCGCGAAGGAGAAGCCTGGATAAATGGAATTTTATCGCGTGCGCATCTTAAAAACAAAATAGCGGACAGTGCTATCTGGTATGCACAACAGGGTTTAGCAGCTGCCAAAGAAACGGAAACAACGGAGTTTATGCGGGATAATGCCGAAGCGCTGGCGAATGCCTATGCGGCTAAAAAAGATTTTGCAAATGCGTACACCTATCAGGTGCTCTTTATAAATTTCCGGGATAGCATGCTCAATGCCGAAATCACCAACAAAAGCACGCTACTGCAATATAATTATGACCTTGCAAAGAAGCAGACACAGATAACGGCGTTGGACCAGCAACGAAAAGTGCAGCAAAACTTTTTAATAAGCGCATTGATCGGGCTCTTATTAATTGTCATTACTGCCTTCCTGCTTCTCCGGAACAACCGGCAAAAACAAAAAGCAAACAAACTGTTGCAACGGCAGAAAAATGAAATTGAAGAGCAGCGTGACCAAACCAATAAGGTATTGGAAGAATTACAGCAAACACAAAAGCAATTGATACAATCGGAAAAGATGGCTTCTCTTGGAGAGCTCACAGCAGGCATTGCCCACGAAATACAAAATCCATTGAATTTCGTTAACAACTTTTCCGAAGTAAATAGTGAATTGATTGAAGAGATGGAAAAGGAAATTAAAAAAGGCAATATGGATGAAGTAAAAGCAATAGCAAATGATATTAAAGAAAACGAACAAAAAATAAATCATCACGGCAAACGTGCTGATGCAATCGTAAAAGGCATGCTGCAACATTCAAGAGCAAATACAGGCAAAAAGGAACTAACAGATATAAATGCTTTGGCAGATGAATACTTACGTTTAAGTTATCATGGATTGAGGGCAAAAGACAAATCTTTTAATGCAGACTTTAAAACAAATTTTGATGAAAGCATTGGAAAAATAAGCGTAGTACCCCAGGATATTGGGAGAGTGCTGCTTAACTTATTTAATAATGCTTTTTACGCAGTGAATGAAAAGAAGAAACAGCCCCCTAACCCCTTGAAGGGGGAAAAGTATGAGCCAACAGTTTGGGTAACCACAAAACGTATTAGCTCCCCTTTAGGGGCGGGGAGGCTTGAAATATCTGTTAAAGATAATGGCATTGGTATCCCTCAAAAAGCAGTTGATAAAATTTTCCAGCCATTCTTTACAACAAAACCAACCGGGCAGGGCACGGGATTGGGTTTGTCGTTGAGCTATGATATTATTAAGGCGCATGGTGGGGAATTGAAAGTGGAAACGAAGGAAGGTGAAGGTGCAGAGTTCATTATTCAATTACCCGTTGCATAACTTAACAAGCTCTAAATCAGGTTAATCAATAAATCCTATAAATCATGGTTCAGACAACCTGTGATATTATAAAAGCGCATGGAGGAGAAATAAAAGTTGAAAGGAAAGAAGGAGAAGGGACAGAGTTTATAATTACTTTGATAAGAAAATAAAAGTACACGAGTACGACACAACAGCGGTTAATGATAGTGATTAAGCTGGTTTCAAAGGAATTTTTTTATTTGCTATTATTAAATTAAAGAAATTTATTTCGTTTAAAATAAGTTATTCAGAACTTAGCATTTTTAAACACACATGACTTTAGATTTCTTTCTTATTATTTTCCTTACCAGGTACTTTCGTAAATCTCTTAAAGATTCAGGAAAGCTTGCTCAGTGGGATAAAATCTTAACAGGGTTGATGATTATTTCTATTGCTTTACTGGTTTTGGAAGTGATTGATTCAATAAATAGTAACGGAATAAAATGGATTGCTCATTTAATCATGTTGTTTATGGTTTATTTGGCTTTCTGGCAAAAAGAGTTACGTCCGGTACGAACAATGATGTATGCAGTTCTGCCTTTTATAGTGATCTCATTTATTGATGACCTGATAGAATTGCTAAGTAAAAATTTTTATAACAAATGGGAAAATTATTTTAGTAATGGGAGTTTATTTGCAGTTGTATGGATGTTTGCCATGTGGTTTGTGGTAAAGAAACAAAGAAAAGCGCTTGAAAAAGAGCAGTTAAAAACAAAAGAGAAAGAAGCAGAAAACAGCATCACTGCGGCTTTAAAGGCAGAGTTAGAGGTTCAGGTAGCTGAGCGCACGGCGCAGCTGACATTTCAAAAAGAAGAATTGCAGAATACGCTCAATGAGCTTAAGGCTACACAATCTCAACTTATTCAATCAGAAAAGATGGCTTCTCTTGGAGAGCTCACAGCAGGCATTGCCCACGAAATACAAAATCCATTGAATTTCGTTAACAACTTTTCAGAAGTGAATAGTGAATTGATTGAAGAGATGGAAAAGGAAATTAACAAAGGCAATATGGATGAAGTAAAAGCAATAGCAAATGATATTAAAGAAAACGAACAAAAAATAAATCATCACGGCAAACGTGCTGATGCAATCGTTAAAGGCATGCTGCAACATTCAAGAGCAAATACAGGCAAAAAGGAACTAACAGATATAAATGCTTTGGCAGATGAATACTTACGTTTAAGTTATCATGGATTGAGGGCAAAAGACAAATCTTTTAATGCAGACTTTAAAACAAATTTTGATAAAAGCATAGGTAAGATTGAAGTTGTTCCGCAGGATATGGGAAGAGTTTTACTTAATCTTTTCAATAATGCATTTTATGCAGTGAATGAAAAGAAGAAACAGCCCCCTAACCCCTTGAAGGGGGAAAAGTATGAGCCAACAGTTTGGGTAACCACAAAACGTATTAGCTCCCCTTTAGGGGCGGGGGGGCTTGAAATATCTGTTAAAGATAATGGTATGGGTATTCCGCAAAAAGTATTAGATAAAATATACCAACCCTTCTTTACAACCAAACCATCAGGGCAGGGTACAGGGCTTGGCTTGTCGTTAAGCTATGATATCGTTAAAAAACATGGCGGAGAACTAAAGGTGGAAACAAAAGAAGGAGAATTTGCACAGTTTCTTATTTTCCTTCCGAATAATTAATTATTATTAACGTAATAAACTAAATATTATAATGAAAATTTTAGTCGTAGATGATGAGCCCGATATGCAAACGCTTTTTCAGCAGCGTTTTCGCAAAGAGATCAGGAACCATACGATTGATTTTGCTTTTGCAAACTCAGGTGAAGAAGCCCTTACTTATTTACAGCAGCACTTTCATGAAGTTGTGCTTATACTATCAGACATTAATATGCCGGGTATGAGTGGTTTTGAATTGCTCAAACGCATAAAACAAAATTATAACACCCCTCCGCCTGTTGTAATGATGATAACTGCTTATGGAGATGCAGAAAACTATAACCAGGCAATAAGTCTCGGTGCAGATGATTTTTTAACCAAGCCTCTTGATTTTAATATTTTAAAAGAAAAATTGAAAATAAATAGTAATGCCTAAAATATTAGTTGCGGATGATGAGGCTGATTTAGAAATTTTGATAAAGCAAAAGTTTCGCCGGCAAATAAGGGATAGTAAATATAATTTCATTTTTGCTTTAAATGGAAATGAGGCACTCGATAGATTAAAGGATAACCCGGATGTTGAAATTGTATTAAGCGATATTAATATGCCTGGCATGGATGGCCTCACTCTTCTGGGGAAACTTAACGAAGTAAGCCCGCTTGTAAAAACAGTCATGGTTTCGGCCTATGGGGATATGGATAATATACGGTCTGCAATGAATAAAGGAGCATTTGATTTTGTTTGCAAACCCGTAAACTTTGAAGATCTTGAGTTGACGATTGATAAAACCGTTAAGCATGTGCTGCAGATAAAAGAAACGCTTCAGGCAATAAAAGAAAACAATATTCTCAAAATGTATGTAGATGAAGCTGTTCTTAATTTTATGGGAGGAAAGGAATTTGAAAACACTTTGTTACGTAACGAAACTGTAGAATTAACTGTAGTTTTTATTGATATATGCAGTTTCACTTCTTTAACAGAAAAAGAACCGGCTGATAAAGTCGTGAAATTACTGAATAATTATTTTGATGTAATAGTAAAGGAAATACTGGCACAAGGCGGATATGTTGATAAATTTATCGGTGATGCCGTTATGGCAATTTTCAGAGGAGACTATCATTTAGACAGGGCAGTTGATGCGTCACTCGCAGTGCGTAAGTCTATTGAACAAATACCAAAAGAATTTACTGCAGAACCTTTTTTACCAAAAGTTTCTGTTGGGATAAATGCCGGCGAAGTCATTTCTGGAAATATAGGTTCTGCAACTTTAAAAAGACTGGATTATACAGTAATCGGAGATGTGGTAAATACAGCTCAACGTTTACAATCAATAGCTAAACCGGGACAGGTTCTTATAAAAGAAGATTGCTACAAAAAAATAAAAGAATCTTTTAATTGTAACAAGTTGGGAGAAGAGACTTTGAAAAACAAGGCTGGCAAAACGGTTGTTTACGAAGTCATAGATTGAGAATATTAAATAATGTAATTTCAATAAACGGATTGTTATAATAACACTTAATTATGAATTTGTCAACAGCAGAGAATATTCAATCAGGCCCAAAATTTCAAAAGGTTTACTCTTTTGTTATAGACATGATTGAAGAAGGTTTACCTTCTTACCTGACTTATCATAATGTGCAACATACTCGTGAAGTGCTTGAGGCAGTTGAAAAATTGTCAGAATTTGAAAACTTATCAGACAGTGATCGTTTACTTCTTAGTACTGCTGCATTATTTCATGATACCGGATTTGTGAAAGGAAGCGAAAACCACGAGGAAGAGTCATGTACAATAGCACGAGAAGTTTTACCCGCTTACTCTTTTACAAAAGAAGAAATTGATGAAGTTTGCCGCATTGTCAGAGTGACAAAATCAGGTTCATTACCGACAGACAGACTTCAGCAGTTGATGTGCGATGCTGACCTTTATTATCTTGGTACAAATTCATTTTTTGAGCGCTCAGAGCAACTATACGATGAGCTGAAGCATTTGGGAAAAGTAAAGAATAAAAAAGAATGGCAGCAAACACAAATTAATTTTCTTACCTCACATAAATATTACAGCAATACTGCTATGCAGCAACTGAATAAAGTAAAGCAGCAAAACATTATTACGATTATGAATGGTAACAAAAAAAATATTTTAAAAAAAAATTCGCCAGGTTATATAAATACAGTTAACGATTATTTTTTAATTGCACTTGGGGTAATATCTGCAGGGTTTGCATTAAAGGGCTTTCTTGTTCCTAATAAATTTTTTGATGGCGGTATTACAGGTATTTCTCTTCTTCTTCATGAACTCTATCATTGGAATCTTGCTTTTGTTATCATCATTGCTAACCTTGCTTTTATTATAGCCAGTTACTTCACTGTCAGTAAAAGCTTTGCGCTCAAAACTTTTGTTTCGGTTTTATTACTTGGCTTATGCCTGTTATATGTTCCTTATCCTATTATCACATCAGATAAACTTCTTATCTCCATTTTTGGAGGTTTTTTTATAGGAGTAGGTATTGGTTTAACCATGCGTGCAGGTTCTGCTTTGGATGGAGTTGAGGTGCTTGCATTGTATACTTTAAAGCGTACAAGTTTTACAATAACAGAGATTATATTAAGTATTAATGTTCTTATTTTCTGTTTTGCTGCTATGAAGTTTGGCATCGAAACTGCCTTGTATTCTGTGCTTACTTACTTTACTGCTTCCCGTACTATTGACTATGTTGTAGAAGGTATCGAAGCTTATACCGGCGTCACTATTATTTCGGGTCAGAGTGAAGTAATAAAATACCGTTTGGTTAATGAATTGGGAAGAGGAATAACTGTCTATAAAGGAGAACGTGGCTTTCTTCCTCATCACTATGAAATAAGCGAAGATTGTGATATTATTTTTACTGTAGTAACCCGTTTAGAACTAAGACGTCTTAAAAATCTTGTTTATCAATCAGACCCAAAAGCTTTTGTCTTTGCAAATACTATAAAAGAAGCATCGGGCGGTGTTGTAAAAAAGCTTCATAAGCATTAGTACATTAAAACTAAAATCACCGCATTATTTGTCAAAACATAATGCAGCATTTGATAGTTGAGGTATCATTACCATATTAATTACTTTCGCGCCCCCGCCTCCGCCGCCTGTAGTAATGATGATAACTGCTTACGGTGACGCAGAAAATTATAACCAGGCAATAAGTCTTGGCGCAGATGATTTTTTAACTAAACCTATTGACTTTAACCAATTGAAAGAAAAGCTAAAAATTCCGGCCTGATGACACAAATATTAGTTGCAGACGATGAAACTGACCTCGAGTTGCTGATTAAGCAAAAGTTTCGCCGGCAGATCAGGAAAAAAAATACGAGTTCTTCTTTGCCTTAAATGGCAATGATGCTATCAGGCAACTTACTGCACATCCGGATATAGACATTTTACTTAGTGATATTAACATGCCCTGAAGTAGACGGATTAACTCTGCTGAGCAAACTCAGCGAAGTAAGTCCGCTGGTAAAGACTGTCATGGTATCAGCCTATGGCGATATGGAAAACATAAGAACAGCAATGAACCGTGCGGCCTTTGATTTTGTTTGCAAGCCGGTAAACTTCGAAGACCTGGAACTTACCATAGAAAAAACCATTAATCATGTTGCCCAGCTTCACCAAACACTGCAGGCGATAAAAGAAAATAACATCTTAAAGATGTATGTAGATGAAACAGTTTTAAACTTTATGAGCAGCAGAGAGTATAAAACAACATTAATGGCTAATGAAACTATTGAGGCAACAGTAGCCTTTATAGATATTTGCAGATTTACCGCTATCAGTGAAACACAACCTGCTAATGAAGTTGTAAAACTGTTGAACAATTACTTTGATGTTATGGTGAAAGAAATCATTGCCCAGGATGGCTTTATTGATAAATTTATTGGTGATGCGGTTATGGCTGTTTTTCGTGGCAATTATCACCTTGACCGGTGTATAGAAGCCTGCCTCGCAGTTCGTAAGCAAGTCGAAAACCTTCCGGAGTATTCAGAAGGTTTTTGCGCAAAAGTAGCTATCGGAATTAACAGCGGCGAAGTAATATCCGGCAATATTGGTTCGGCCAACCTGAGGCGCCTTGATTATACTGTAATAGGTGATGTAGTGAATGTTGCACAAAGATTGCAAACAGCTGCCGCTGAAAACCAAATCATGATTACTGAAGCATCTTATAAAAAGATAAAGGAATCATTTAATTGTAAAAAGATAGGTGAAGTCAATTTGAAAAATAAAGGAGCCGCAACAATGATCTATGAAGTAATAAATTAATATTATTTCTACCTTTTAAAAAAAATCGATAAGATTGTGACATTTTATATGATTTGGCAGCCAATATGTTTTGTTTATTTTATGATGTCAGCAGTAGAGCTTCATCAATCTCCGGTTGCGTCGCACCCTGCATCACTATATCAATAATTCATCTTTTTTCAACTTATTATTTATCTTTTTCTTCAGTAAGGCCAAATCTACTGGAGCAAGTAAGAAGTAAGAACATAGAAACATAGGAGACGTAGAAAACACATAAAAAAGGTTAATTAACGTGAGTTCGATATAAGAGTCTGTCAAAATTACAGAGATAATTGTAAGGTTGGGGATTGATCTGTTTGAAACTGTGAAGCGATGGAAGGTTTTTTAGGTAGAAAATGGTAAGCTCCTATTGCTGCAAACACATTGATGATAAATCCGTGTATGCTTCTATGCCTTGAATGTTCTGCCTGGCAAATATTTTTAAGACTGTCCATTACACATTCTATAACGCTTCTTTTGCGCAGCATAATTTTATCATAGACACTCATAAGCTTGTTCTTCATATTGCGTTTTATTTTGGTGATTAGTTGTACCCCATCAAAAAACAGTTTTTCGAAAACAGATTGTTTTACTATGTATCCTCTGTCACCATATAACTTTCCAAATAAGTCCTTACAAAGACTAATAAGCAGGTTTTCATTGTTATCGGCAACATTTCCCCTTGTAAGTCTAAAGCTTATTATTTCTCCTTTATCATTGATGAGAAGATGTAACTTAAAGCCAAAGAACCAACCAGTAGAAGTATGACCTCGCTGGGCAATGTCTTTAAACTGACGGTGCTGCCGTATACGTTGATTTCTGCAGACAGCCAGCTTGGTTGAGTCGATGAAAGAGATACCTGTGCAATCTCCGATGCAGTTGGACATAACAAAGATCAACAAAGGCAATGCTGCTGTTTTTTGAAGTTCTACAAACCTGTTGTAAGATACCAAAGATGGAAACTCTTTTTGAAGATGCATGGAAACATAGTCTTTATAAAAATGTTTAAGGGTTCGATAGTCGGACAAATGGAAACAAATCAGAAGAGTGATAACTTCACTATTGGATAACCTGGCAGGTTTATTTCGAGTCATTTTGTCAGAGCCATCAGAGAGTTTAATAATGCAATTGTCAATGTTTTTTTCAAAAAGAATGCAGTATTCGTCAGCAGCAAAGAAAATTTCTGTAATTTGATCAATTGTAAGCATGTTTTGGTTGATTTTTGTGCCAACCTAAAGATACTAGAATGTGCTTACATTTATTGATTATCAATTACTTATAGTATAAATAATCTTTCGCTCACCCCCCAAAAATTATATCTTGTTATATCGAACTCACGTTAAATACGATAAGCTGTGTCATGTTTCTGTATTCCTGCATGTTGAAATAAAAACAGGAAAATTAGACTACAAATATTATGGTTGAGTTTACAGCCACTATAAAAAAGTTTGATAAGCAGGGCGAGAAAACAGGCTGGACTTATATTGAGATTTCTGCCGCTATTGCATTAAAATTAAATCTTGAAAATAAGAAAGCATTCAGGGTAAAAGGTTTTGTAGATGAGGATGCTTTTTCGGGAATTAGCCTGTTGCCTTTTGGTGGCGGCGATTTTATTATGGCTTTAAATGCGGCAATAAGAAAATCTATAGGCAAAGGCGCAATTCTTAAAGTCGGATTGGAACCTGATCAAAGGCCTGTATTACTTTCAACAGACCTTATGCAATGTTTATCAGATGAACCAAGGGCTCTGTCATTTTTCCAAAAGCTTTCAAAATCACATCAAAACTACTATAGCAAATGGATAGAAAGTGCCAGGACAGAAGCGACCAAAGCAAAACGAATTGCACAAACTGTTACTGCGTGTTTACATGGTCAGCATTTTGGCAAAATGATCAGATCTTTAAAAAATGAAAGAAATGATTTGTTGGAATTATAACTAAGAGAAGACACTAATTTCTTTATAATCCAGACAATCCTGCTAACAGTGGTGCAATATTCTACCTGTGCTCCTTATAAAAATTCTTTTCTATTGATTCCCGTAATTGTTCTGTTTCAGCTTCAGTAAGCGCCGGTACGGACACTGTTTCGACAGCATCTTTTAATTGCTCTGAAGTTCTTATGCCAACCACTGCTGAAGTAATTGCAGCATTTTGTAATACAAATTGTATAGCCGTTTGAGCTGCACTGCGATGCACGGCTGAAAGATTTCTGATGGCTGTAGCTGCATTTTGTACCTGATATTCGTTATAATTCAGGTAAAGCTTAGCAGGTTTATTTACCAGCAATCCGCTTGCTACACTGCCTCTTGCAAGTACCCCAACGTTATGTTGCTGCAATAATGGCAAACAAGTCTCTTCAGGACGACGATCAAGCAAACTATATTGCATCATAACACTCACTATATTTGACCGTCGCACGTATTCATTTATTACATTAGGACGAATAGATGAAATGCCATAATACCGGATTTTACCTTGTTTTTGTAAAAGTTCAAATGCTTCAATAGTTTCGTCAATAGGGTCATCAATTGTACCGCCGTGCAATTGGTACAGATCTATGTAATCTGTTTGAAGCCTTCTTAGGCTTTCTTCAACAGCAGTAAGTATATACTCTTTTCCTGGATTCCAATCCCAGCCACTGCCATCTGCACGCCATTGATTGCCTACTTTGGTTGCAATTACTGCCTGTTCACGTTTTCCTTTGAAGGCTTTGCCTACTGAAGTTTCATTCATTCCTTTATCGTATAAGTCCGCTGTATCGAAGTAATTGATACTATATTCAAGAGCCTGGTGAAGTATCTTCTCATTCTCTGCCTGGTTATCTTTTAACGACATACAACCAAAACCAATGCAACTAATATTTAAATCTGATTTTCCTAATTTTTTATATTCCATAAATATTGGTTAAAGAATTACAAATCGTGGTGAAAGTTTGTAAATCAAAACTACCTCATTAAACTGCAATATTTAATTTGTTTAAAACCGGATAGAGATAACTTCTTTGAAAAATTATTCATAGTCTTAGTAATAGCATTTGCTATGCACTATTAATGTTGCAAATATTTAAGATAATTAATGGATGAAACCTAGTATAGCAAACACTTTCAACAGCAGGAACAGAAGATTAAAGGAAAAAAGCAAAAGTTTTTTTTGTAGTTATAACTCAAAACGTACTTTTGCCACGGAGAGTTGGCAGAGCGGTCGATTGCGGCAGTCTTGAAAACTGTTGAGGGTTACACCTCCTGGGGTTCGAATCCCTAACTCTCCGCTGATATTGATACTGAATTAAGCTAAAAGCCTGCAAACACTATGTTTGCAGGCTTTTTTCGTTAATGAGGGGTGTCAAATTCTTCATTTATAAGCAAATAAAAGGTGAGTGATTCGGTGAGTCGTATGTTTCAAAAATTTTGACTCACCGAATCCGTTGTAACCGATTATTATTCAACATGTTCACCGCGTAAACATCTTGTCTCCCGCTCGCTGTAATGCTAATTTTGTAAACTTTTCAATCATGATTGTTATGACAACCAATTTAGCCAGCTTTTTTATATCAAAAAGCCAAAAAATTATCAGGATGGAGCAGCACCAATTTATTTAAGAATTACTGTTGCCGGTAAACGCGTAGAAGTAGCAACCGGAAGGGAATGTCTTCCGCAAAGATGGAACGCCAAGTTAGGTCGTGCAATAGGATCAAAGGAGGAAATTAAGATCTTCAACGCTTTTCTTGCTAACCTTCAATATCAGGTTTATGAAGCTTATCGTTGTCTTTCCGAAAAAGGGGAATTAATTACAGCAGAGGCTTTAAAAAGTAAAATGATCGGAAAGGCAGAAAAGGGTCATACGCTTTTAGAGGTATTTAGGGACCATAATAAGAAAATGGCTGCATTAGTGGGTAAAGAATTTTCGATAGCAACCCTACAACGAAATGAAACTTCTTTGCGGCACACCGAGGAGTTTATAAATTACAAGTACGGCATTTCAAATATTGATGTTAAAAAGATCAACAATGAATTTATAAGTGAATATGATTTTTATTTACGTAGTGTGCGAAAATGCTCAAATAACTCAGCGGTGAAGTATATGAGCAATTTTGGAAAAATTGTTCGTCTTTGCTTATCAAATGGTTGATCCTTTTGTTAATTATAAGGGAAAGGTAAAGACTATAAAACGTGTTTTTCTTTTAGAAAGCGAATTACAGATGGTTGCAGACAAGAAGTTTGCAACGGAACGTTTAACACAAGTGCGTGATGTTTTTTTGTTTTGTTGTTTTACAGGCTTGGCATATGCGGACATTAAGAAGCTGAAAATGTCTCAAATAAGAAAAGGCGTAGATGGTGAATATTGGATTTTTACTAATAGGCAGAAAACAGACGAGAGGTCCGCAATTCCATTACTACCTGTGGCAATAAAACTAATTGAGAGGTACGCAAATCACCCTCTTCGTTTAAATAAAGATATGCCTTTGTCTGTTCCAAGTAACCAGAAAATGAATGATTATTTAAAGGAAATAGCAGGAGTTTGCGAAATAGATAAAATATTAACGTCACATATCGCTCGACACACATTTGCCACAACGGTTACTTTAAGCAACGGGGTACCCATTGAGTCTGTTTCTAAAATGTTAGGGCATTCATCAATTAGGCAAACCCAACACTATGCTAAAATATTAGATGTGAAGGTCAGTGAAGACATGCTAGCACTTAGGCAAAAATTAGAGCGCCGGTCTCGCCTTTGAATTTATAAATTTAGTTCGCATTGTCTTATGTCCGCTACACTCGGTTCAGCTAAAAAATGTTACCCTACCTAGGTTAATTAAAGATGCACAATAAATCGAAAAATGACGTCTTACACATTCCGTTAGTATCGGAATGTCGAGTACAAGTTTTTAAGTTATTTGCACATAAGGCATTCATCAAATGTTAACGCACATACAAAGCAACGTACTGTCAATTATTGATATTATTATTCTTGGTTTTGCCATTGGTAGTTTTGTTAGTTATAGAGCGGGATAACGTATTGAGCAACTGTTGTGCTTGCACCTACTCTTAACTTGCCGCTATGTCTTTTTGTAAGGTCGTTCATGTCGAACTCCATGTTCCTATACACCAACAGTAGCGTTTCAGTGTGTTGCAAGAGCGTTTTGCCTGCCGCTGTAACACTAATTTTGTTTCCGTTTCTTTCAAACAGTTGTAGCTTAAAATGGCTTTCTAACTCATGTATGTGTTTGGTAACAGCTGGTTGTGTTATGTATAATTCTTCCGCTGCTTTGGTGAAGCTAACCCGGTTGGCGACGGTATAAAAAACCTGGAGGTGGAAATCAAATATGTAGTGAAGTGATGGTGATGAAAGCTACTATTAATGTTTTTAATTTTTCAAATCTTCGTAAATGTATTGAAGAAGATATAATTGTTGCCCACTCATCTTATTGTCAAGTCCTCTCACCCATTAATGAAAAACATCCTGATACCAATAACAACAATCACCGCTGCAAATATTCTTCGCAGGGTTTGTTCAGGTAACGTTACTGCAAGTTTTGCTCCCATCAATCCACCGACAACAAAGCCTATGCATATAAATATGGATGCATGCATGTTCACAAATCCTTTTTTGTAATAATCCATTACAGCTAACAAACCAATAGGAGGTACCAGCAATGCGAGGGTTGTTCCCTGCGCAACCTGTTGTGAAAATCCAAATAAAAGAATTAAGGCGGGAACAATAATAACACCGCCGCCAATCCCAATCAGTCCGCTAAACGAACCTGCTACCAGGCCTAATATCAGTAAACCAAAAATCGTTAATGCTGTCATTTTTTTCATGTTTTATTATATTTTCTGCTTATTCAGTTATAAATCCATACTTCTTATACACTGCTTTACCTGCTGCACTTATCAAAAAATCCATAAAGTCTTTCGCTGCCTGTTGATGCGGTGCATTCTTCAGCATTGCTGCCACGGATAGTGCTTCTACATTTTCCTTTGCACGTATTTCAATCATTTCTACCGGGTGTCCAATCATCTTTTGATAATAGGCTTCGGTGTACCAGACAGGTGCAGCATCAGACTGATTATACAAAATGCGCATGGGAGTTTGGCGGTGATGAATGTGGGTTAGGTAAGTGGTGCTATCTTTCACTTTTGTTTGCATAATCGTTTTCTTTAAATCTTCACCACCAGCTTTTACATACGCTTCTTCAATCCGCTTGCCAATACCTTCCCATTCAGGATTTGGCATACTTATACGAACATCACTTCTGGCTAAATCTTTCAATCCCGCAATGTTTTTGGGATTGCCTTTTTGCACCATAATTGCCAGCCTGTTTTTACCATACACTTCTGTCCGGCTAAACCATTGCGGTGTCTGGTCAATCCTGCCTTTGCCTGCTGTGTACACGTCTGGTTTCAGGTCTATCCGCATGTTGCCGATGGTCATAGAGCCACCTTCGATTTGCTTTGCTAAAATGCCCGGAGGCAATGATTCAACAAATACCTCTTGATAGGCAGGATATGCTTTTTTAAACGCCGAAATCAAATCCTCCAACACCATAAACTGGTTACCACCAAAGAAGACGACGAGGTCAGGATTATTTACGTCTCCAAATAGATCAGGTACGTTGTCTACACCCGCAACAGTAAAAAGTACTGCACTTTTTGGAGGTGTATTCCACGGTGGGTCGAAGCGGTGTTCCTGGGCTTTTGTAAGTGTTGTCATGGTTATAATAAATAACAATGTGAAGAGTAACTTTTTCATTTTAATATTTTTGGTTATGATTTTTTTTTGGAAAGGGACAATTGTTCGGTTGTGTGACTTTCGTTGCGTCGCACTGTACTTTTTGAAACCCCAAACCCCTAAAGGGGCTTTTGAAGTCAACCCAAATAAATATGGTTATTTTTACCATCACCAAACTGAAAATCAGTATGTTCCTCAGTACAATGATGCTATGAAATACCTAAGCCGGTACCAAACAGGTATCATTTCAAATGGTCGCTTTATTGGTATGGGTGGTTGTCGTTGTGAACCTTGCGCCAGAAGGCCAAAACAATCCTATCCAACTCATCAACCTGATTGTGCAGGAGATTGCTTCGTACCTCGCAATGACGGGTAGCTTCTGTTATGGATGCACGGTAGCCCATCCCTGGTACTGCCTGATGATGATTTCGCCGTTGCCACTGGGCACATAAGAAATGAAAGACCAAAGGTCATCTTTATTGATTTTTCTTTCTCTTATTGTATTCTCGCACTGAGCAAGTAACACACCTTTTTTCTGAAGGTTGGTAAGCAGCGTGTCGTAATGAGATGACTTTTTAAACACATCCACACCGTCGCCGAAAGCTACCAATTCTACCTGTAACTTACCTTTCAGGCGGGGGTCTTCCAAAGCATTGTTTATATTTCTAAGTGTGCCTTTTATCTTTTTTTCATCAGCACTGTTGAGGATGTATAAAGCTTTGTATTCCTTCAAATTAGCTGTAGCACCATGAAAACCGGAAGGCGTCGTTGTTGACTGGCTAAATGTTTTAGCGGTTAGCAGGGTAACTGCCACCATCAATACCATTGTTATCTTTTTCATTTTGTATTTGTTTTTGTGAGATTATTATTTTGTTTTTTTTGCATTTACAATTGGCTGAAAAGGACCGTACTTGTGTTGCTTTTCGGAAAAGCTATCCGCATAGGGCCCGTAAGGGGCATCGAAAGATTTTTTAGAGAGGTCGGGCCAGTCTTTGCTTTGGTCTAATTGCGGACGGGGTTGAGAATTTACAAAAGCGCCTACATCCCACGCTTCTTCTGTTGTAAGTTTTGGGTGTTTATGACTCGCCTGGTTGTAAGGCATGTTGTTACTTACAAAGCTGGCAAGGCTGCTTAAGCGATATAAGCCAGCTCCATCATTATAACTATGTTTACCCCACAATGGAGGATAAGAATATTCTTTCCCATCCAGACTTACCATGCCTTGTCCCTTATCTCCGTGACAGGTTTGGCAAACATTTATATACACCATTTTCCCTTTTTCGGGGTCGGCAGCACGATCTAAAAAGGTAAGCTTTGGCAATCCTGAACTATATGGTTTCTTGCCTTTTTGAACATCCTTTCCCAACCATTTCATATAGGTATAAATAGATTGCATTTCGTAGCTGTTGTTGGCAATTGCTTTGCCATTGAGGCTTCTTTCAAAACAATCATTTACACGCCCGTAAATGTCCTGTACTATGTTGGACCTTCCTCTTAACTGCGGGTAAGTAGAATACACCGCACCATAATTATTACCCCAACGACGCGTACCTGCATCAAGATGACAATTCTGACAGTTCATACCATTTGTTGTATGAGAAACAGTTCCGTTGGGTCCAAAATATTTTGAAGTATGAGCGATAAGGTCTTGTCCATACATTACCATCTCTCTTTCTTTGCCGCTGGTTTCATTATCTGAATACAAACTGGGAGCTAACCATGCACTGTCGTGCTCTTCAGTAGCCAGATATTCAGCAAATCTTTTATCTTCTTCCTTTTGTTTACGGGAGCTATCAATCACTTCTCCAACGATCACCCATGCTACAATAACTCCTAACAAAATTGGTAACCAGTTCCTTTTCATGTCGTTCATTTTAAATACTAAATACACTTATCGTATCTGAGAACCAAAGGTAATCAGGGAGCCCGGGGGAAGCAACATCATCAAAGTTGATTACAGATAACTTTAAGTAATGAGGATAACAGGTAAAGTGAAGAGAAACTTTTTGTTTGGTTTTTAAATAAAAAGATCACTTTTTTTTGAAGCTACAAAAAAGAAAATTCTGCCGGGTATTGATTGGAGTTATATGGTCTTCCTGTACGCATTTAATTCTGTCAAATCCTACCTCAAACCGTGCTGACATGGAGGCTTCTGAATATTGCTTTATTTCTAATCCGCTACATTTTGTTGGTCCGTTCTCTGAAAATGTACCCAGTATTAGATAACCATCTTTTTTAATCGCATCTTCCGCAATTGACACGTACTTGTAAACATTATCTTCATTAGTAAGAAAATGAAACGCGGCTCTATCGTGCCAAAAGTCAAAGTGTACGGGCGGTTCAAAATCTATAACATCTGAAACTATCCAATGGACTTTTGAAGCTCTTTCACCGAGGCGTCGCTTCGCTTTTTCAATTGCAGCGGCAGAAATATCTAAAACCCAAATATTGATGAAACCTTTATCAAGAAGCGCATCAACAAAGTGACTGTCACCGCCACCAATGTCAATTATATTGGCAGTAAGCGGCAGATTGAACAATTCTACAAACTCCATTGAAGTTTTTGGATATCGTTGAAACCAGCTTACTTCATCTTCAGCCTTTGTATTGTAGATATCGTTCCAATGTTTTTCATTATTGCTAATCATTGTCGGGAGTTTTATGAAGTTGAAAGGGATCATCAAAAAAAATCATATCAGGAATTACTAAAAGCGTTGCAAGAGATATTGGAACGATGATTATGGAAAGGGAGCTGTTGCTTCCAAAATAACTCTACCAATTGCTCATGTGTTCTTTTACAATCCTTTCATATTTATTGCTCTCTTTTTCGGTTCGGTTACGGTCGTATTTTACAAACCAGCTAAGCCAGAGGGTTCGTGACCATCGCATAAAAAAAGGCTGTAATGCTATTAACAAAACTGCATTTACTCCGAGCCAATAGAATATGCGGTTATCATAGAGGGAAAATCCGAGCACAACCCACCAGGCTACAAAAGTAGCGACGCTGAAAGCAACAGTTAATGCATAACTCACATAACTTGTTCCATAATAAAAGCCAACTTCAATTTCTGTCTGCTGGCCGCAAACAAGACACTGCTCGTGCATCTTCGTATTATTCTTTAAATCGTAAACGTTATCCGTTATAAATAACTTTCCTTCCCTACATCGCGGACAACGGTTCGTTACTATTGTCCAGAGATATGAACGCTTTGTACTTTCATCTCTCCTATTTTCTATATCTGACATTGCATATTTTTTTAAATTTTTTAAACCGGCCCATCCAAAAATCCTGTTTATCAGTTTTGCTTTAAATCCGTGTTCATTGTGATTATTGAATTTCGTTGCTCCGCTTTATTCGTTGATTAACTAATAAGTAACCTATAATAAGCATTACAACTCCACTGGCTAAAAAGGTGTAGTTGGCAATATCATGATTTGCGGAAAGTTCAATCACATTATGCAGTTTTAAAATCTGGTGGTCTATTACCCCTTCAACAATATTGAAAAAGCCCCCATCCTAATATTAACCCGCCTGAAAACAGTTTACCTGACCGGTCTGCATCTGTTCTTGTAAGCAGCTTCCATAACAGGATAACACCAATGATTACAACTATAAAGCAGAATGCATGAAAAATACCGTCCCAAAACATGTTTATACTTTTGCCAATGTAGTTGTTTACCGCTATTTTATTTGATAGCATTTCATGAACCTGAAGGATTTGATGAAAGACAATGCCATCAAAAAAACCACCTAAACCGATGCCTGTAACAATTGAGGCTGTAGTTAGCGGCACAGGAGAAAGCACCGTTAGATTAGGATTTGCAGCAATTCTTGTTCGGTGTCTTTTAGCTGTTATTGCAGTTAAAATTGCCACCACAACAGCCAATACAATAAACGCTGAAAGCATTGTAATGAGGTTGGGATAGAAAGTACTATCATAAATGCCATCTCTTATTTGCTTGTTGCAGAAGGGGCAGGCAAACACTGAAGTGCCTGTAACCAGAAGCAGTAAAGTAAAAAAATATTGAACCACAACCCATAATTTTATATGAAACTTTAAAGTTTAGAGTAAGACAGCCATTAACCGCTATGCCTCTAAAGAAATTGCTTTACCGCCTCGCTCAAATCAAACACCTTCACTTTCCCGTGTAGCTTTGAGGCTATTAAAGAACTTCCGGCAGCGCTGCGGTAACCACTTGCGCAATGGACTACAACAGGTTTATGGGTAGGTATTTCATCAACCCTGTTCCTTACTTCTGCCAATGGAATATTGATACTATTCTCAAATATTTTTTGCTCTTTTACTTCGCTTGTATTTCTAACATCAATAATGGTGTAAGCCTCTTCATTGCCTTTAAACTTACTAAGGTTAATTGGTTCTGTTTCTATGTTCCCTTCCTGCAATACAAAAGCTTCCTCAACCTGGCTTTCATAGCCTATTGCAGCGGCTCTTTCAATCATTTCCGTTAATTGCGCATCATCCTTTCCGACAAGATAAAAGTGCTCTTGAGGCTGTATAATGCTTCCAAGCCACGTATCAAACTTTTCACCATCCATTAAGTTTACCGATTTTTCCACATGGCCTTTCTTATGCGCTTTTTGTTCACGTCCATCTATTACCCAAAGGTTTTTCGTGTTTGTTTGGCTTAGTTTTTCCGGAGTTATTACTGCACCTGCCTTTACCTTGTCAACACTTTCTTTAAAGGGAGCTGCACCTTTTTTATTAACCTCTACGTCGTAAGGAAAATAAGCAGGAACAAAGGGTTGTTCGTCCAGCAAAGTGTTCACAAATTCTTCCTCGCTCTGCTGCTGTAAACTCCAATTCGTTTCCTTTTCCTTACCTATAGTGCTGCTGTTGGCTTTACTTAAAGCCTTCCCACAAAGCGTACCTGCTCCATGAGCCGGATAAACAACAACCTTATCATTAAGTGCCATTAATTTATCGTGCAAACTATGATACATCTGCCTCCCCAGTTTATTTGCTGCTGCTTTTGCATCTCCGCCATCGTCTCTTAAATCAGGTCGGCCACAATCACCAATAAACAGGGTGTCTCCTGTAAATACTGCTTTCTGTTTTCCGTCATGTTCAAGCAGAATACAAATGCTATCGGGCGAATGACCGGGAGTATTAATTGCCCGAAGTTTTATTTTACCTAATTGTATTAACTGACCTTCATCGAACGGCTCGTGAGGATATAAAGCATGAACTTCTCTACTTGCATAAATAGGTGCATTCAGAGCCTGGTGCAGTTCCAAATGGCTGCTTACAAAATCAGCGTGCGGATGCGTCTCAATTATTCCTGTAATCTGTGCTTCATTTTCGCTGGCATATTCAAGGTATTGTTGCGGATTTCGTGCCGGGTCTATCACTATCATCTTTTTCTCACAGTCACTCAATATTGCATAGCTGAAATGAGAAAGGTTTTTGTCTTCAAATTGTTTTATCTGCATACACATTTGATTTATACTGCAAATCTCCTTCAATAAATGCGCCTCGAAGGTGACAGTTGTCACACAGATATTCTTTTTTATGGACTTAGCCGAAGTGCTACTATTAAACCCTCTTGCGTCGCACACTTGTACTTTTTGATTCTTTATTGAGCAAATAATAAACACGTGGAAAACAGATTGACTGGGCATAGTTGGGGCGGTGGCATTTGAAATAATTATCGAACCAGCAAAAGTATTTCATCCCTTCACCGTTTCCACGCTTATTTCGAATTTTTGTCATAAATTGGACACGAAGTAATTGTCTATGATAAAAAACGTTCAAACTGCATATGAGGTAGGAAATTGTTACGAATTTCCTATTGTCGAATTTAATAGTTTTCTAAACAAAAGGAATGAAAGAGTATATATAGTAAACGTAAAAACTTTTGAGGACAACATAGTCTCGGTTAAAGCCTTAGAATGGCATAATGAAAAGATTTGGAACTATAAAACCTTGAAATGCGAAGTAAAAGGCTATCAGCCATATGGTTCTCTTATATTAGTAAATAAGGACTTCAGGCATCCTCTATATAACATACGGCAACATTATGAGTTTACCATTACTGGTAATAAAATTAAAACTAATCCTGTTTCTGGTAAAGAATATAAAGTATTTGAACTATTAGGGGAAGACAATTGTAGACACGAAGTAAACATAATACCCGGACAATCATTTCATAGCAAATCAGGAACAAAAGTAACCTGTGAAGTGGTATCTATTTTCAAAGTAGTTAGACTTAAGCAACAACAAGCCGAAGACCCCTTTTTTGTACAAATAGATAAAGTAATATCAGAGAAAGAATTGATAAATAAATATTTCAAAGTTTTATTTGAAAATAATGAAAATGACATTAAGCTGTGTTCAAGCAATAAGTGCAACAGCTGATTTTATTAAATATACCTCATTAGCTGAATTGTAGTCAAATTTTCTGATGGGTCTGTTATTGATTAATTTTTCTACTCTTTTTACGTTATTACT